>Ga0081538_10001001_pt1 | contig 30067 bp, 27 predicted proteins | sample TabmetS5T2R1_FD_71022 | JGI IMG/M metagenome (GOLD analysis project Ga0081538, IMG submission 71022) | Tabebuia heterophylla rhizosphere microbial communities from the University of Puerto Rico - S5T2R1 | ecosystem: Host-associated > Plants > Roots > Rhizosphere ...
CCTTGGACCGCAACCAGAGCAAAGTAGCGCCGAAGCCGCTTCTTTCGGTCGGGGACGGCATCATCCTGATCTGCGGGATGGTGATCGGCGCCGGCATTTTCAAGGCACCATCGATCGTCGCAGGAAACACTTCAAGCGGTGCCGAGTTCCTTGCCGCCTGGGTGCTCGGTGGCGTGGTTTCGCTGTGCGGGGCGCTGGTGTATGCAGAGCTCGCCACGCGCCATCCGGATACCGGCGGCGAGTACGCTTTCCTGTCGCGCGGCATGGGGCGCGGCGTGGCATTCGTGTTCGCCTGGTCGCGCATGACGGTGATTCAGACTGGCGCCATCGCGGCGGTCGCGTTCGTGTTCGGCGATTACGCTTCCGAAATTTTTCGGCTTGGCGACAAAAGCTCCGCGATCTACGCCGCGATCGGAGTCGTCGCGCTAACTGCGCTCAACGTTGTCGGCACGCTGGAATCCAAAGGCCTGCAGAAGGTCATGCAATACCTCCTGTTCGCGGGTCTGGCGTTCCTCGTAGTCGCCGGCCTCATGGCGGGCGCGCCGGCAAAGCCGGCCGCGGCCACGAGCGGCGGCCGCGCTGTCTCGAGGCCGAGCATCTCGAGCGGTCCGGGCTCGAGCTTCGGCAACAGCTCGCCGGCCACGAAGGCGCCCTCGCCGCGCACCGCCCACCAGTCCCGGACGGTTACTCCGGCGTGGCCGCCGGAGGGCGCGAGCTCGGCGACCCAGCCGACCTCGACGTCGTCCATCCTCGCTCCTGACGCCACCGCGATCGACACGCACGCGAACGGCAGGCCGCGCTTCGCGTTCACGGAGCCGTCGACCGGATCGATCACCACGCGGGCGCTCCCACCGCCGTGGACCGGCACCTCGCCGCGCTCCTCGGACACGGCTGTGACGGGCACCCCGAGCGCCTCCAGCTCGGCGAAGATCGCGTCCTCGGAGGCCCGGTCGATCACGTACGACATGTCGCCCCCCTCGCCGCGGCCTGCCTCGACCGAGCGCTCGGCACGGGTCGAGTAGGACGCAACCGCGTCGCGCGCGGCGGTTCCCGCGCGCCGGCAGAAGCCGATCCAGTCCGCCTCGGGAAGGCTCATAGGTCGGCGTATCCTAGGCCGGGATGCCCGATGCGCTAGACGGCCTCAACCGCTCGCAGGAGCAGGCCGTCACTCACCCCGGCGGCCCGCTCGTCGTGGTCGCGGGCGCCGGCACCGGCAAGACCCGCACGCTCACGCGCCGCTTCGCCTGGCTGGTCGAACAGGGCGTGGCCGCGGACGAGATCCTCGCGCTCACCTTCTCCTCGGCAGCGGCTGCCGAGATGCGCGAGCGGCTCGAGTCGCTGATCGAGTCGCCCTTCGAGGAGCTGCACGTCGCCACCTTCCACTCCTTCTGCACCCGGCTGCTGCAGGACGAGGCGCTCGAGGCATGCGTCGACCCCTTCCTGTCGCCCGTCACGCCGGCGGACCGCCTCGCGCTGCTGCTCGAGCGCATCGGTGAGCTGTCGCTCCGCCACCACGAGATCCGCGGCAACCCGGCGCCACTCCTGGCGAGCTTCGTCTCGCGCATCGATCGGCTCAAGGACGAGATGGTGTCCTGCGAGGATCTGCGCCGCTACGCCGAGCGGCTCGCCGCCGACGCGGAGGGCGACGCGGCGCGGGCGCGCGCCGACCGCGAGCTCGAGTTCGCCCGCCTCTACGCCGACCACGACCGGCTGCTCTCCGAGCGCGGCGCACTCGACTTCGGCGACCTGATCCTGCGGGCCTTCCGGCTCCTGCACGAGCGCCCGCACGTGCGCGAGCGCGTGGCGCGCCGCTACCGGCACGTGCTCGTCGACGAGTACCAGGACACGAACTTCGCGCAGGGCATGCTGCTGCGGCTGCTGGTCGAGGAGCATCAGAACGTGACGGTCGTGGGCGACGACGATCAGGCGATCTACCGCTTCCGGGGCGCATCGCAGAAGAACCTGCTCGATTTCCAGCGCGAGTTCCCGGACGCGACGGTCGTCCGGCTCGAGCGCAACTACCGCTCCGGACGGCGGATCCTGCAGGCGGCCGGAGCCGTCGTGGAGCCGGTGCCCGAGCGGATACCGAAGAAGCTGAAGGGAGCGAGCGGCGGGCGCGTCCGCTTCTGGCGCTGCCGCTCGGAGCGCGCCCAGGCGCAGGCAGTGGCCGCCGAGGCCGAGCAGCTGATCGCCGCCGGGACGCCCCCGAACGAGATCTGCGTGCTGGTGCGCTCGGTCAAGGCGGAGGGCGCAACGATCGCGTCGGCACTCGAGGAGCGCGCGCTGCCGGCGCGCACCTGCGGCGCGGCCGCCTACTTCCAGCGCGCCGAGGTCCGCGACGTGCTCGCCTGGCTGCGCGCGCTCGCCGATCCGTCGGACTCGGGCGCCGTGGTGCGCGCGCTCTCGCGCCCGCCCGTCGAGCTGCGCTCGGTCGACGTGGCGCGGCTCACCCAGCTCGCCAGGCGGCGCAAGCTCGACATGCCGAGCGCGGTCGCGGCGGCACTCGAGGGACCGCAGCTATCCGAGGAGGGCCGCGACCGGGCCCGCACGTTCCTGCGCCTCTACCGCTCGGCCTCCGGGGCCTTCGAGGACCGGCGCCCCGACGCCTTCGTGCTGCGCCTGATCGAGCGCATCGGGCTGCGCCGCCAGCAGGTGTTCGCCACTCAGGCCGACACGGTTGAGCGGCTGCGCAACATCGCCAAGCTGTCCGAGCTCGCAACCGCCTACATGCGCCGCGAGCCGCAGGCGACGGCGCGCGACTTCACGCGCTACCTGGCCGCCGTGGCCGAGTCGGGGCTGCGCGAGGAGGAGGCCGTCGGCGTGCCAACGGCGCCGGCGGTGCAGGTGATGACGATGCACGCGGCCAAGGGGCTCGAGTTCGACCACGTCTTCGTGCTCGGCCTGTCGGCGGCGCGCATCCCGGGCCCCTTCCGGAACCAGGCTGACGGGGTGCCGGACGAGCTGCTGAAGGAACGCCTGCCGGTCGCGGGCGGGCGCGAGGCCCACGACGCCGAGATGCGCCGTCTCCTGCACGTCGCGATGACGCGCGCCCGCAGGGGACTCGTGCTCGCCTGGGCCGAGGGCGCCCAGCCCGGCGCCACGCCGCGACCGTCGCCCTTCTACGAGGACGCGCTGGCGGCGCTGGACGTCGAGGAAGAGGAGTTCGAGGAGGAGCTGTTCGGGCCGGCCGAGGGCCTCCACTCGACCTTCCGGATCATGCGCGACGAGCTGCTCGACACGGTCGCACGCGTCGGCGGGCGGCTCGGCGAGATGCGGCTCGATACGTACCTGGACGTCGACCAGGCGGTGTCGCGCTACCTCGAGTTGATCAAGGTGGCCGCCCTGATCGAGCGCGCCAAGGAGGGCCAATCGCTCGACAACGCGCTCTCGGAGGTCAATGAGATCCTCGTCCAGTGTGCGACCTCCGAGCAGCGGGAGATCCTTGAGCAGTCGGCGCTCGACGGCTGGCTGCGCGACACCGAGCGCGACCCGGAGAGCCGCCCCGCGGCGGACGGCAACGGCTCCGAGCCCTCGCTCGATCCGTTCATCCCGCGCCGCGGCCGCGGCCTGATGCTGTCCGCGAGCGACATCGACACGTACCGGATCTGCCCGCTCAAGTACAAGTTCGCGCGCGTCTTTCGCATCCCGCAGGAGCCGACTATCCACCAGCGCTTCGGGATCGTCGTGCACCAGGTGCTGGAGCGCTTCCACACCCAGGGAGGCGGCTCGCTCGCGCAGCTGATGGAGCTGTTCGAGGCGTCCTGGCGGCGCTCCGGCTTTGGCGACACCGACGACGAGCAGCAGTTCCGCGTGCGGGCCGTAGAGGCGCTCGAGCGCTACTGGGCCGAGGACCGGCGCTCGGACGCGGAGCCGGTTTGGTTCGAGCGCTCGTTCGCGTTCCGGCTCGGCCCGCACCTGCTGCGCGGACGCGTCGACCGCGTCGACCGCCACCCGGACGGGACCTACGAGCTGATCGACTACAAGACCGGCAAGTCCAAGTCGCAGGAGGATCTGCGCGAGGACATCCAGCTCTCGCTCTATCAGATGGGCGCGCGCGAGTCGTGGCGGCTCGAGACCTCGGCGCAGAGCTACCTGTACGTGCTGACCGGCGACAAGGTTCCGGTCGAGCACTCGGACGAGGAGCTCGAGCGCGTCAAAGCGACCGTCAGCGAAATCGCCGGCGGGATCCTGAAGCAGGAATTCGAGCCGACTCCCTCGAGCGAGATCTGCAGCTTCTGCGACTACCGGATCATCTGCCCGGCAGCCGAGAAGTAATCCGGCTAGACCATCGGATCGCGGCGATCCTCGTAAACCACCCTCCGGTCGGCGCTGTCGACCCGCCTGCGGTCGGACGCCAGCACGAACAGGCCGATCACGAGACCGATGGCACCGGCAACCATGAGGATCACCCCAACGGTCTGGATGTCGATGCCGGCCACGGTTGCGGTCACGGCGAAATTGAGGATCGCGCCTACCGCGATCAGGAGTATCGAGCCTCCTATGGTCATGTCCGCCTAGTGCCCGGCTGATTGCGCTGAGAAACTTGCGGGCAGCTGCGGTAGCGCGCCCTCGGCGCGGAGCACGTTTGCCAGGGTGGCCGCGAACTGGGTATAGCCGAGCTTGGTGGGGTGGATGCCCGAGTCGGTGCCGATGATCCACTCAGGTCCCTCGCAGTACGTGAACAGGTGGCGGAGGTGGAACTCGGTCTGCGTCGGCTCGGACTGGTGGCTCTGGCCGTCGACGAAGTCGTTTCCGCCGCAGTTGTAGGGCGGCGTCCACGACTGGCCGCTGGGGGGCAGCCCGAGGTTGAAGCGCGGGAGCTGGGTGGGCAACGGCGTGCCGGGCGTCGTCTGGGCCTGGATCAGGATGAGCCGCTTAGCCTCGCTCGGGTGTGCCGCCTCGGTGTTGTCCACGGCGGTGGCCAGCTGGGAGTTGAAGTAGTCAGCGAGCGCCTCGAGCTGCCAGGTGGCGAACAGGTTCACCGAGGGCACGATCAGGTGGTACTGGAAGGTCACGATCAGACTGTTCGGGGCCTCGAGCAGCGCCTCGTAGAAGCGCTGCAGCTGCTCCACAAGCTGCACCTTCGTGAAGAACGGCTGGATGCACGCCTCGAGCGCGGGCACGGAGCTCGTGAACGCACACGACTCTCCGGCGGTGGTCAGGAGGACGTCCGTCAGCAGCGGGTTGGCGCCCATGGTGAAAGCGATCAGCTCCGGATCCTCGGCCACGATCGCCTTCAGCTGCGGGTTGAGGATCCCGTCGTCCAGCCAGTCGCTCGGCGCCGAGCCCGTGACGGCGAGGTTTTGGAACATGTCGGGCGTCGTCACCCCGCCCGGGAGGTCGTTTGCGAATTGGGCCGCCCACGAGGTGTCATTCGCCAGCCCGAAGTCGGCGCTCCATTCGGGCGGGCCGGTGTAGCCCGGTCCTGCATCCGAGTTCGACGAGCAGCGGTTTGTGACCGCAGCGGGTGGCTTGCAGAGAGGAAGCTGGATGGTCCACATCCCCTTGCCGTTCTCGAAGTAGCCGAAGCCGGCGGTGACGGAATCGCCGAGCGCCCGGAAACGCCAGGGCAGCGTCGAGACCGATACCGCTTCGATCTCGGTCCCTCCCCGACCGCGCGCGCGAACGAGCGCGACGTCCTGCCCGACGAATGACCGACCTGGCCTGACTCGCATGCTGAGCGTGCGCCGTGCGCCGCCGCCAGCGCGGCGCACGCGGCCGAAGCGGCCCGAGAACGGACCGCGGGCCACGCGCAGCGGCTCGAGGCCGGAGCCACGGCACACGACCGTCACCTTCACCGGCGAGCGGAAGCGGGTGACCGCGTGGCGGCTGCGACAGGAGGGTGGGCGCTCGCTTCGTCCTGAGAGACGGATCAACACCGCCGTGCGCCATGTCCGCTTGCCGCGGCGCCGGGCAATGACGATGCGATCCGTGCCGCGGAAACCCTCGTCCGGCGTGTAGCGCGCGCGCTCCAGGCGCTGGTCCACGCGGCCGAGCCGCCCGTGCAACGGCCGCCTGATCACGCGAACCCGCGCTTTCTGGAGGCCCGGGCAGCCGAGCCTCACCCACGCCGGCGTCCGCACCGTCTCGATCTCGCGCACCGGGCAACGCGGCAGGCCGGCGCGCGAGAGGGCGAAGAAGCGGTCGCCCGGGCGCGGCGAGTCTGCGGCGGACGCCGCCGGCACCAACGCAGGAAGGGCGCCGACGGTCGCGATAGTCACCCACGCAACGCGGCGAGTCCCGGCCACACCGGACACGCTACCGCAGCCGCTAGTTGTCCTCGGGCCCGCGCTGGCGCAGGAAGCGCTGGAAATCTCGCGCAATCGTGTCGGCCGAGGGCAGGCTCCCCTCGTCGGGTGGGTTCTCGGCCGTGACCTCGTCCATCGCGTTCTCGAGCCGCTCGACGAACGCCTTGACCTCGGGGTCGCTCGCCACGGCTGCGCTCACCTGGCGCTCGTAGTCGTCCGCGGCCGACTCGAGCTCGCCCGCGTCGACGGCGAGTCCGGCGATCCCCTCGAAGCCGCGCACGAGCGCGAGTGCGACCTTGGGGTTGGGCGAGGCCGCCACGTAATGCGGCACCGACGCCCACAGGCTCACGGAGGTGAGCCCGGCGGTCGCGCACGCGTGCTGGAGCACGCCGACGATCCCGGTGGGACCCTCGTAGCTCGGCGGCTCGAAGCCGAGGCGCTCCACGATCGAGTTGTCCGAGCCGATGCCCGTGATCGCGACTGGGCGGCTGTGCGGGACGTCGGCGAGGAGGGCGCCGAGCGTGATCACCATGCGCACGTCGAGCTTGCGCGCGGTGTCGACCACGTTGTCCGTGAAGCGCCGCCAGCGCAGCGACGGCTCGACTCCCTGCAGCATCACGAGGTCGCCCTCGGCGCCTGCCACCTCGGCGACCGAGAACTTGTTCTCGGGCCAGTCCATCTCGCGCGTGCGCCCCTCGGTCAGGCGCACGGTCGGGCGGACCGCGGTGAAGTCGTAGTACTCCTCTGGATCGATCTGCGCCACGTCCTCCGTGTGGAACGAGCCTCGTATGAACGAGAGGGCCGCGGAGGCCGCCTCGCCGGCGTCGTTCCAGCCCTTGAACGCGCAGACCATGACCGGCTTGCGCAGCTCCGGACGGCGGTCCCAGATCAGGTCGGTCATCTACCTCACCGTACCCGACGTCCGCTGCGAGATTCAGGATGGGAGGCGTGACGGTGGCCGAGCTGCGAGCGGGAGGCGAGATCGAGGGCGTCTTCGCGTGCACGCGCAAGGACAGGCTCACCGCGCGCAATGGAAGTCCCTACCTGGCGGTCGAGCTGCGCGACCGCACTGGCGCGATCGCGGGGCGCGCGTTCCGGGACGCGGACTTCCTGGCCGGCCAGTTCGAGCGCGGCGACCTGGTCAGCGTGCGCGGCCGGGTGGAGCGCTTCCGCGACGAGCTCCAGATAGACGTTGCCGCCATCAGACGCGCGGACGACGGCGCCGCCGACCCTGCGGAGTTCCTGCCGGTCGCCTACCGCGACCTCGAGGAGCTCGACGGCTTCCTCGAGCACCTTGCGCGCGAGGTCTACGACGCCGATCTGCGCGCGCTGCTCGACGCCTTCCTGAGCGATGAGCGCTTCCGCGCCGACTTTCGCGGCGCTCCCTGCACGCGCAGCGGTCACCACGCGTATCTGGGCGGCCTGCTCGAGCACACCGTCGCGGTCGCGACGCTCGCCTTCGAGACCGGCACACTGCACCCGCGGCTCAACACCGACTTGCTGCTGAGCGCCGCGATTCTCCACGACGTCGGCAAGATCCGGGAGTTCGATCTCGGCGCCGAGATCGCGCTGACCGAGGCGGGCGCGCTCGTTGGGCACCTCGCGCTCGGCGTCGAGCTCGTGAACGAGCGTGCCAACGGGCTCCCGGACGCGAAGCTGCACGCGCTCACGCACTGCATCCTTGGCCACCACGGCCCCGATGCCCTCCCGGGCCGGCGCTTCCGCTCCGCCGAGGCGCTCGCTCTGCAGCGCCTGAACGCGCTGGACGCGAGCGTCAAGGGCGCGCTCGAGCACGGGCTGGACTGAACCTGGACGTTTAGGCCACCCGCCGCCGACCGTGTTTGCGTCCGCACGCGTGGACGCCGACCGACTTAGGGGGTGTCCGAGAACTCGACCACTGCTGCCACGACCACGTCCGAGGTCGTCGAGGAGCTGCTGCGCCAGCTCGTCGACGCCCGCTTCGTGCTGACCGACCGCGACGGCGCCGTCACGCGCTGGAGCCGGCCAGCCGAGGAGCTGTTCGGCTGGCCCGGCGCGCGCATGCTCGGCCGTGCACTGCCCGAGACGCTCGGAATGGCCGAGTCGCTTCCCCGCGACGGCGGTGTCCTGCAGACGACGGTCAGGCGCAAGAACGGCAGCGAGCTCGAGGTCACGCTGACGCTCGTCCCGGTGGGGATGAGCCAGAGCCTCGAGTTCAACGGCTTCCTCGAGGCTCTCGAGATCGCCGCGCCGCGCGGCAACGCCCTCCAGCAGCTGCAACAGAGCCACCGGACCGTGGTCGACTGGATCCACGCCGCCCTGCGCGGTGAGGCGCGGCTCGATGACGACGACCTCGCCGCGGGCACGATCGTCGCCTTCCGCCCACTGGTCGAGCCGCCCCCGCCGCCTCCTACGGAAGAGCACGAGGAGGAGGCTTATACCGAGCTCGAGCTGGACGCCGCCGACCAGGCCGCCGAGTACCTGCAGGTCGACACCGCGCGCATCGACGCCGTCGAGGAGCTCGGCGAGCGGCTCGCCACCGAGCTGGGCGAGACGCGCGGCGCGCTGGCCGAGCTGCGCAGCGCCGTCGACAGGCTCGAGGGCGAGCTCGCCGACGCGCCGGAGGGCGACGACGAGGAGCTGCGCACGGCGCTCGGCGCGCTGGCGGCCACGGTCGCCAGGGTCGAGCAGCTCGAGGCTGATGACACCCCGCGCAAGCTCGCGCAGGAGCTCGCGGAAGTGCGTGAGCGTGCGAGCGCCGGGGAGGACGCCGCCGCGTCCGCCGAGCGAGTGCGAACGCGGCTCGAGGAGCTCGAGCGTTCACTGTCCGAGGGCGGCGAACGCGACCGGTCGCTGCGCGAGTCGCTCGACGAGATGAGCGCCAGGGTTGACGAGCTCGCGCGCGGGCTCGCCGCCGATGACGCCGAGGCGGAGCAGAGGGATCAGGCCGAGGCCGAGCGAGACCAGCAGCTGCGCGGCGCACTCGACGAGACGCGCGCAAAGCTCGACGCGATCGCAGGCGAGCGGATCGAGGAGCACCGCGTCCTGGCGGGCCAGCTCGCCGAGACGCACGCGAAGCTCGAGGCGCTCGAACGCGCGATGGGGGACGAGCACGAGCGCGCCGACGAGGCCCGAGCGCGGCTTGCCGAGCTCGGCCATGAGCTCGCCGAACTGCGCTCGGCGCCGCCGGCCGCGCCGGCACCAGGCGCCGAGCCGGCGAGCGCGGCCGCGGCTGAGGCGGCCGGCGAGGCGCTCAAGGCAATCGAACGACTGACCGCACGCGCCGAGCAGGCGGCCGACGCCGCGCGCAGCCACTCGTCGCGCGCCTACGACGCCTCCGGCGCCGCTGAGGCCCGCGCTGCACGCGCTGAGGAGGCCTCCGCGGCAGCGGAGGCTCAGGCGAGCCGGGCGGCCGAGAGCATCGCCGGCGTCGAGAAGCGCTCGGAGCGCGCCGAGCAGGCGCTGGCGGCGGTCCAGGCCGAGGTGCTCGCCGCCCGCCAGGCAGCCGAGTCGGTCCAGCAGCGCGCTCAAAGCGCCCAGGAGGCGCTCGACACGGTCGAGCAGCACTCCGCCCAGGCCGGGCAGATCGTGGCGGCGGTCGAGGCCCACGCCACGCGTGCCGGCGACGCGGTGTCCACCGCCGAGGCGCACGCCGGCCGCGCAGAGGCCGCCGTCTCGACGCTCGACGAGCAGGTGCGGAGGGCGGAAGAGGCCGCAGCCGACGCGCGCTCCGAGGGCGAGCACCTGCTTGCGGCCGCCGCGGAGGTCCACGAGGCCGTCGAGCGCACGACGAGCCTCCAGGCGCGCATGGACGCGCAGGTGGCGCGCGTCGACGAGAGCTTGGGCGAAGTCGAGCGCGGGGCGATCCGCGCCGAGGCCGCCGCCTCGAGCGCTTCCGGCGACGCGGAACGCATCGGTGAGGAGGCCCGCCGGCTCGCGGAGATCGCCGCGGCGGCCGAGCAACAGGCCGAGCTGGCCCGCCAGGCCGCCGAGGCGGCCGAACAGGCAGCCGTCGCTGCGCGTGCCGCCGCGAGCGAGGTGCAGTCTGCGGGCCATCGCGGCCGCGACGCCGAGCGGCCGCTCGTCCGCTTCGACGCCCCGGCAAACGGGCACGCGCCGACCGGGAACGCCAACGGCCACGACCCACGCCGCCCGCTCTTCACAAAGCGCGACAGCGGGCCCACGCGGGAGCCGCGGCCGGGGTTCGACGACGTGCCGCAGCCGATGGCCATCATCGGCCTGGACGGCCACTTCCGGGAGCTGAACCCGGGCTTTACCGACCTCGTGGGCTACAGCGAGCCCGACTTCGCGGCGGCGGTCTGGCCGCCGGTGATGGATCGAGCCAACCTGCAGACCCACCGCGAGCAGATGAAGGCCATGCTCGCCGGCGAGATTGAGTCGGCCCAGGTCAAGACCGGTTACGTGCACGCCCAGGGGCTGCTGGTCCCGGTGGTCGGCAGCATCCGGCTCGTGCGGGAGGACGGCGAGCCGAGCCACTTCCTGCTCGAGGCCGCCGGCGGCTGAGCACGCGGCGTTAGTCTCATCGGCCGTGGTCTCGGACGACGGCATCCTGCCCCTGTACCGCCGCTTGCGCGACGAGATCCCCGGGCTCGCGCCGCTCGACGCACACACGCACATCGGCTTCAACGACCCGGACGGCTACCGCTGCGCCCGCGAGGAGCTCGTGGATGCACTCGACCGCATCGATGCACGCGCGATCGTCTTTCCGATGCAGGAGCCGGACGGCTACCGCGACCCGAACGACATGGTGATTCGCGAGGCCGAGGAGTCCGGCGGCAAGCTGTTCCCGTTCTGCCGACTCGACCCGCACGACGCGCCGTTGGCCGAGGCCGAGCGCGCGCTCGCGGCCGGCGCGCGCGGCATAAAGCTGCACCCGCGCGCCGAGAGCTTCGCGCTCGACCACCCCGACCTGCAGCCGGTGTTCGCACTCGCGGACGAGCGCCGCCTGACGGTGCTCTGCCATGCCGGCCGCGGGATCCCGGCACTCGGCAGGCATGCCCTCCAGGCGTGCAGCCGCTATCCGAACATGCGCCTGATCCTCGCGCACGCCGGGATCTCCGACCTGGCCTGGATCTGGCGCCTCGCCCCAGACCATCCGAACCTCTTCTTCGACACGTCGTGGTGGTCGCCCAGCGACCTGCAGGCGCTGCTCGCGCTTGTCCCGCCGGGCCAGATCCTGATGGCGAGCGACGCCCCCTACGGCACCCCGGCCTGGGGAGCCTCGGGGACGCTGCGCCACTCGCTCCAGGTGGGGCTCGACCAGGACCAGATACGCGCCGTGATGGGCGGACAGGCGGAGCGCCTGCTCGCCGGCGAGGACCCGCTGGAGCTCGGCGGCGCCCCCGGCCCGGAGCGCCTCTCCCGCGACCCCTTGCTCGACCGCGTCTACGCCTTCCTGCTGGGGGCGCTCGGTCAGATGTTCAACGGTGTCGAACCGACGGAGACGCTCTCGCTCGTCCGGCTCGCCTGCGAGATGGGCGACGACGCGCCCCAGGCGCCCATCTGCCGCGCGGTGGTCGACATGCTCGATGCGCGCGAGCGCTACTCCGCGGAGGGCGACGGGCGGCCGGAGCGCTTCGCTCCCGGACTACACCTGGTAGTCGCCGCGGCGGTCATCGCGCGCACGCCCGACGTGCCCGTCTGATCGACGGTTTCGGCGGCTTCCACCCGGGTAGGTCGCGCTTGAACGGGTCGCCGGAGCCGCCCAGTGGACCTTCCGGGGACACCGAGCGGCGACGGTCGGCCCGCCTATGACTCGAGTACGAACATCTCGAAGCCCACCGGCGGGTGGAAGGTGATCTGACTGTTGTAGGCGATCACGCGCCGGCCCGTGACGGCCTCGACCGCGTCCTTGAACTGCTTCGCCTCCTGCTCTTGGAAGCGCAGCCGCACACTTCGCACGAGGTCCTCCTCGCCCCTGTCCACGAGCGTGCGCTCGACGGTGGTGAGGATGTCCTCGAGGACGCAGAGCACATATTCGTCGAACGCATACGTCTTGGCCTTGGTGGGCCCACGGCCGTACGAGTCGCTGAAGATCTTGACGATCGCATTGGAGATCGCCGCAAGCTGTTCGCCGTCCTGGTCCGTGCTCAAGCAACCTCCCGAAGCGCTTCGAGCTCGCGCCGCATGGCGAGCCGCTTGAGCGCCTTCGACTCGAGTTGGCGCACGCGCTCCGCGGACAGACCGAGCCGGCGGCCGGTTTCGCGCAGAGGCTGCGGATCCTCCCCATCGATGCCGTAGCGGAGCTGAATCACGTGGCGTTCCGTCTCCGGCAGCTCGTCGACCGTCCGGCGCAGGAGCTCCTCGCTCAGGCTCAGCTCGACCTCCTGATCGACCGGTGGCGAGTCGCCCTGGAGCAGGTCGCGCAGGGCGGTGTCCCCCTCCTCGCCGACCGGGCGATCGAGGCTCGTGACCGTGCGCGCCGCCTCGCGAACCTCCTCGACCTGGCTGAGCGGCAGTTCGGCGGCGGCAGCTATCTCGACGTCGCTCGGCTCGCGGCCGAGCTTCGCCGACAGCTCGCGCTCGGCGCGCACGATCTTGCGCTCGCGCTGGCCGATGTGCACGGGGATCCGGATTGTCCGCGCCTTGTTGGCGAGTCCCCGCTGGATCGCCTGGCGGATCCAGAAGGTCGCGTAGGTCGAGAACTTGTAGCCCTTGCGCCAGTCGAACTTCTCGGCCGCCCGGATCAGCCCGAATATGCCCTCCTGGATCAGGTCGAGCAGCGACAGCTCCTGGCCCTGGTACTTCTTCGCGATCGAGACGACCAGGCGCAGGTTCGAGTTGATCATGCGCTCCTTCGCGTCCAGGTCGCCCTGCTCGATGCGTTTGGCCAGCTCGACCTCCTCGCTGGCGGTCAGCAGCGGATAGCGGCGAATCTCGTTGAGGAAGAGCTGAAGGGCGTCGGTGGTCGCGGTGGCAAGCTCCCCGTTGCGGAAGCCGATCGGCTCCACGCCCGGTCGCCCGCAGTCGTCGGTGACCTCGATCCCGCGGCTGTCGAGCATCTCCTCGATCAGGTCGACGTCGTCGGCGAGCAGGTCGAGCGCTTGTGCGAGCTCGTCGAGCTCGGACAGGTTCACGCAGCCGCGCTCTTCGCCCCGGCCGACCAGGGCGGCCACCTCAGGTCGGGTTGTGAGCTCGGAGACGCTCACGAGCTGGATGCTACGCCGCCGGGGACGCCGCCGCCAGAGCTCAGGCCACGCTCTGGGCGTCGTCGACCATCTCGAGGCGTTCCTCGAGGCGTGTGATCGCGAAGACGCGCTGCACCGGGTCCGGCCCGCGCACGATCACGAGGCGCCGGCCATTGGAGCGGGCGCGCTCGTCGGCGGTGACGACCGCGCGTAGGCCGGTCGAGTCGAGGAAGCTCAACTGCGACAGATCGAGCACGAGCACGGACGGCTCGTCCTTCTCCACGCGCTCGAGCTCCTCCTCAACCTTGCCGACACTCGAGAGGTCCAGCTCCCCCTTGAGTGAGACCGTCACATGGCCACCCGAGTCCTGGGTGGTGACCTCGAGGATCTCCATTCGTGCGGGAACCTAGCGCAGACCCGCCTTGGCTGCGAGTTGCCAGGCGAACACGAGCTGCACGGCCGCGAACGACAGCTCCAGCGCGCGCTCCGAAACGACGTTCGCCACGGCCACCCCGACGAGCACTCCGATGGGGCACAGCGCGCCGATCAGCAGGCCGTCGCGCAGGCTGACGTTGCCGTAGCTGCGCTGGCGCCAGGTCCCCACGAGCGAGACGAGCACGATCGCGACGAGCGAGGTCGCCTGGGCGCCGAGTTGCGACTCGTCCGCGAATATGACGAGCGCGGGGACGAACAAGACGCCGCCGCCGACGCCCAGCAGGCCGCCCGCCATCCCGGCCGCAAATCCGAGCACGAGGAGCCCGATGAGATCAGGCGCCTCCATCTAGAGGATCAGCACCGCCGCCGAGACCAGCAGCAGCACGACGAAGGCGAAGGCCACGGCTCGCTCCGAGATGCGCTGCTGGACGGCCGTTCCCGTGACCACCCCGCCGATGGCGGGCACCGCTATCAGCAGGCCTTTCCAGAGATCGACGTTGCCGTAGACCGCCTGCGCGCCGGCGGCCAGCAGGCCGATCACGATGATCGCCGCCAGCGATGTGCCGGTCGCCTCCTTCTGCCCGTAGCCGAGCCATAGGACGAGCAGCGGCACGATGATCGTGCCGCCACCTACACCGAACAGGCCCGAAAACGCGCCTGCCGCGGTGGCTATCGCGGCAAGGCGAAGCAGCCTGGACGACATCGCGGGGCATACTACGGCCCGTGTCCGCTCCCCCAGCAGAGGCTCTCGCCGAGGCGCTGCGGCCGCTGACGAGCGATCCAGGGCGCTCAGCCGTCTTCTGCGACGTCGACGGCGTGCTCGCTCCGATCGTCGGCAGGCCCGAGGACGCGCATGTGCGCGAGGAGACGTCCGTGCTGCTCGGTCGGCTGGCCCGCCGCTACGCGTGCGTTGCCTGCATCTCCGGCCGCGCCGCCGCCGACGTTCGGCGCCTGGTCGGCGTCGGCGGCATCGCCTACGCGGGCTCGCACGGCGCCGAGCTGCTCGAGCCGGGCTCGGCTACCCCGCGGATCGTGCCGGCCTTCAAGAGCTGGGAGCAGCGCGTCAGGCGCTTCGCCGCCGAGCACGACACGCGCGAGGCCCGCCTGCTGCGCGTGCGGATCGAGGACAAGGGGCCGATTGCGGCTTTCCACTGGCGCGGCGCGCCCGACGAGGACCGGGCGCGCACGCTGCTCGAGGGGCTCGCCCAGGAGGCCGAGACCGCCGGCTTTGCGACCCACTGGGGTCGCAAGGTGCTGGAGGTGCGGCCTCCGGTCCCGATCGACAAAGGCCAGGCGGTGCGCGACCTCGTCACCCGTTCACGCGCCCGCGCCGCTCTCTACGGCGGCGACGACGCCACCGACCTCGACGCCTTCAGCGAGCTCGACGCGCTGCTTTCCGAGAAGGTCCTCGACGCCGCTGTCCGGGTGGGCGTGCGCTCCGACGAGGGACCCGCCGCGATCGTCGAGCGCGCCGACCTGGTGGTGGACGGGGTCGACGGCTTCTCCCGGGTGCTGGCCGTCCTGGCCGACGCTTGAGCCGGACGGGCCGGTGAGGTTCCGCGACTTCCTGCGCGTGTCGGTGATCCTCTTCGGCGGCGCCGCGACCGCACTTGCGATCGTCTCCGTGGCGGGCGCCGCGCGCGCCGACACGAACACGCTCGTCTACGTGGCGGCGATCTGGTGGTGCCTCGCGACGCTCACCGGGCTGTGGGTCGGTCGCCGGCTCGCACCGACGCCGGGCATCGCCGAGCTGCTCGCCTCGGCGCGCAAGACGAACGCGTTGCCCGAGCTCGAGCCCGGCACTGTGCTGTTCAACCGGCTCTGGGCACTGATCGTGCTGACGATTGGCGCAGCCGTGATCGGCTTCTGGTTCCCGCAGGTGCCCTCGATCGCAACCGGCTTCTGCCTGCTGGTCGCGCTCGTCTGGCGGCGCCAGTCCGCGGCCGTAGAGGCAATCGAGCGACGCGACGGCGTCGAGTTCTGGTTCGACCGAACCTCGCCACTAGGCAAGCCGCAGCTGCTGCGACTGCCGGGACTGAGAAAGATCGAAGCAACCGCAACAGGGGGTCAGGTCTAAGAATCGAGCACCCGGAACGGCGCGGCAGCTCCGCACTGCCGCGGGTGCTCGATTCTCAGACCTGACCCCCTAGTTGCCGCGCTTGCGCAGCGTGTCCAGTTCGTCCCAGGGGCGCGTGTTGCCCACCTGGTTGGGGCTCACCCACGCGCGGCGCGCCGTCGCGATCCCGTAGCGGATGTTCGGGAGGGTCTCCACGCCGTGGGAGTCGGAGTCGATGAGCAGGGTCACGCCGGCCTGGGCCGCGGCGCGCGCGTAGACGTCGTTGAGGTCGCGCCGGTCCGGGTTCGAGTTGATCTCGAGGAAGGTCCCGGTCTCGACCGCCTTCGCGATGACGCTGTCGACATCGAGCGCATAGGGCTCGCGGCTCTGCAGCAGCCGTCCGGTCGGATGCCCGATCACGTCCACGAGCGGGTGCTCCATCGCGCCCAGCATGCGGTCCGTCTGCTTCTTCTCGGACAGCCGGAACGAGGTGTGGAGGCTCGCGACGACCCAGTCGAGCTCCTCGAGCAGATCGTCGTCGTAGTCGAGCGAACCGTCGGGCATGATGTTCGTCTCGGTGCCCGCTAGCACCCGGATGCCGGGGTTCTCCAGCGAGCGGATCTCCTCGATGCGCTCGCGCAGGGCGTCCGGCGAGACGTCGTCGCCGAACCCGTGCGAGGCGGAGTGGTCCGTGATGGCGATGTACTCGTAGCCGAGCTCGCGCGCCGTTGCCACCATCTCCTCGAGCGTGTTGCGGCCGTCCGAGAGCGTCGTGTGCATGTGCAGGTCGCCGCGCAGGTCGCTCCGCTCGATCAGCTCGGGCAGCTCGCCCTTCCGGGCCGCCTCGAGCTCGCCACGGTTCTCGCGCAGCTCCGGCGGGATGAACTGCATGCCGAGGCGCTCGTAGACCTCCTCCTCGGTCGTGAACGCCTCGCTCTTGCCGGTTTCGTCGTCGCTGATCCCGTACTCGCTTACGTGCAGGCCGCGGCGCACTGCCTCGGTGCGCATCGCCTCGTTGTGCCTGCCAGAGCCGGTGAAGTGCTGCAACAGGTTTCCGAACGCCTCCTCGGGCACGATGCGCAGGTCGACCGCCAAGCCCGAGTGCGTCACGACCTTGGCGCCCGCGGCGCCAGAGGTGGACACGGTGTCGATCGCGTCGAGCTCGCAGAACGCCGCCGAGAGCCCTTCGGGGTCACTCGAGGCCGCGACGATGTCGAGGTCCTTTACCGTGTCGGCGAGGCGCCGGGCGCTGCCGGCGAGCTCCACGCGCAGGGCAGCTGGGTGGTCGCGCAGAGCGGCGACGAGCTCCTCGCCCACCGTCAGCGCCTTCGAGAGCAGCACCCGCGGCTTGGGCCGCCCGTCCGCGCCGGCGGCCAGCGCGGCGACCACGTTCTCCTCCGCCTTCTGGCCGAAGCCTGGGACGTCCTTGAGCGTGCCGTCCTCGCTGGCGCGCTTCAGATCGTCGAGCGAGGTGATGCCGAGGTGGTCGTAGAGGAGCCGCGCGCGCTTGGGCCCGAGGCCGGGGATGCGGGTGACCTCGACGAGCCCGGCCGGGATCTTCGCCTTCAGCTTGTCGGCCGACGGGATCGAGCCGGTCTCGAGCAGCGCGTCGATCTTCTCCGCGATCGTCTTACCAACGCCGGAGAGCTCATCGACGCGGCCCTGCTTGGCCATCTCCTCGACCGAGACGCCCGCCTCGCGGATCGCCTTGGCGGCGTTGCGGTACGCGACCACGCGGTAGACGACGGCACCGTCCAGCTCGTAGAGGCTCGCCAGCTCCTCGAAGGCGTCGGCTATCTCGGCGTTGCGCATTGCCCGGCTAGGGTACGCGCCTCTTGCCCGGAGCCTGGCTCATCCTGCCCACCTACAACGAGGCCGAGAACATCGAGGGCCTGGTGCGGGCGGCGCTGGCCCAGCTCGAGACGACCGGGCTCGAGCACACCATCCTCGTGGTCGACGACGGCTCGCCCGACGGCACTGGCAGGATTGCCGACCGGCTCGCCGAGGAGCTCGGGCCGGTGCGCGTTCACCATCGCGACCGGAAGCAGGGGCTGGGCCGCGCCTACCTGGCGGGCTTCGCCATGGCGCTCGACAACGGAGCCGAGCTCGTGCTCGAGATGGACTCCGACTTCTCGCACGACCCAGCCGATTTGCCGCGCCTGATCGCGGCCGCAAGGGCAGCGGACCTCGTGCTCGGCTCGCGCTACGTGCCGGGAGGCGGCGTGACGTCCTGGGGCTGGCTGCGACGTCTCGTGTCGCGTGGGGGTTCTGCCTACGCGCGCATCCTGCTGGGAGTGCCCGTGCGCGACCTGACCGGCGGCTTCAAGTGCTTCCACCGGCGCGTCCTCGAGACGATCGACCTCGAGAACGTCCACGCTGACGGCTACGGCTTCCAGATCGAGCTCACCTACAAGGCCGTGCGCGCCGGCTTCAAGGTGGCCGAGGTGCCGATTCTGTTCCGCGAGCGATCCGTGGGAGAGTCCAAGATGACGGCGCGAATCGCCCTCGAGGCGGTTTGGAAGGTGCCGCTCTTGCGTTTCCGCGCCTAGCCAGCGCTATATTTTCTGAAGTGACCCATCCCGACAAGGAGCAGACGTGGCAGGCGCACTCCCAGAGGTGACCGACAACAACTTCCAGGCCGAGGTCCTCGAGTCCGAGCAGCCCGTGCTGGTCGACTTCTGGGCACCCTGGTGCGGCCCCTGCCGGATCATCGCTCCGCATCTCGAGGAGCTCGACAGCGAGCGCGAGGACATCCGGGTGGTGAAGCTGAACGTGGACGACAACCCGCAGACCGCCGCGCAGTACAACGTGATGTCGATCCCGATGCTGCTCCTCTTCAAGAACGGCGCCCCGGTGCACCAGATCATCGGCGCGGTCCCCAAGAGCCGGCTCCTGCAGGAGCTCGAGCCCTCGCTCTCGGCTTAGCGCCTGTCGATTTTCGCCGTTCCGTTCGTGTAGGCCCGGCTCTGTGCCGGGAACAAACAACCCAGGAGCTACACGGACATGAGCAAGCTCGTCGCGATCGAGAGCGTCACCCTCGACGGCGTCATGCAGGCACCCGGCCGCCCGGACGAGGACCGGCGCGGCGATTTCACCGACGGCGGCTGGGCCGTGCCCTACGCCGACGCCGTGGCAGGGAGCTTCATGGCCGATCGGATGCCGGGATCGCGCGCGCTGGTACTCGGGCGCCGCACCTATGAGGACTTCGCGGGCTATTGGCCGAAGCAGACCGACAACCCTTACACCGAGGTGCTGGACAACAGCACCAAGTACGTCGCCTCGACGACGCTCAGCGAGCCGCTCCCATGGCGCAACTCGGTGTTGCTCGAGGGCGACCCCTGCGACGCGGTGGGCGCACTCAGGGAGGAGCCGGGTGGCGACCTCGTCGTGCTGGGCAGCGGCGAGCTGACGAGGTCCCTCATGCGGCGCGGGCTCGTGGACGAGTTCGTCCTCCTCATCCACCCGCTCGTGCTGGGCAAGGGCCGGCGCCTCTTCTCCGCCGAGGGCGAGCGAGCGGCGTTGCGGCTTCTTGACAGCGTCCCGACCAGCACCGGCGTCGTGATCTGCACGTACGCAAGCGAGACGGCGCATGGATGAGACGGAGGCGGTGCTGCGCCGCCTCCGTCTCTAGGGAAGCTCAGGAAGGCTCGTTCGGACCTTCCTGGCCGGCAAGCTCGACCGAGCCGTCAACCGGCCAGCCGCTTGCGAAGGTGCTCCTTGCCCTGCTCGGCCCCCTTGCGGCTCTCGCCCTGGGCCCGGCGGAAGAAGTCGGCCAGCTCCGAGTCACCCTCGCGCTCGGCGTCGGCCGCGTACTGCTCTAGTCGCAGGACGTTGCTGAGGCACTGCTCGGTGAACCAGATGATGTTGTAGTCCTTGTCCTTCGTGCCGGTGATCTGGCCGGTCTCCTGAGCGCTGGCCTCCATCGGGCCTCCTTCGATAGGGAACAACTGGCGCGCTCTTACCCGGCGCGCGGCCGTTAAGCAGGCCTCACGCCGGGTAGCCACTGCGGGTGAGAGCCCTCACCTTCCATGGCAAGCGAGACGTCCGGGTCGACACCGTCCCGGACCCAAGCATCGAGGCCCCCACCGACGCGATCATCCGCGTCACATCCACCGGCATCTGCGGCTCTGACCTGCACCTCTACGAGGTGATGGGACCGTTCATCGACGAGGGCGACATCCTCGGGCACGAGCCGATGGGCATCGTCGAGGAGGTGGGCTCTGAGGTCGATCAGATCGCCCCGGGCGACCGCGTTGTGATCCCCTTCAATATCTCCTGCGGGCACTGCTTCATGTGCGACCAGGGCCTCCAGTCCCAGTGTGAGACGACCCAGGTCCGCGACGAAGGCACCGGAGCTGCGCTGTTCGGCTACACCAAGCTCTATGGACAGGTGCCCGGCGGGCAGGCTGAGCTCTTGCGCGTCCCGCAGGCCCAGTATGGCCCGATCAAGGTCCCCGAAGGCCCGCCCGACGACCGCTTCGTGTACCTCTCCGACGTGCTGCCGACGGCGTGGCAGGCCGTGACCTATGCCGACGTATCGGACGGCGGCACGCTCGCCGTCCTCGGGCTCGGCCCGATCGGCGACATGTCGTGCCGGATCGCCCAGCAGCGCGGCGCCGGGAAGGTGATTGGCATCGACCTGGTGCCGGAGCGCCTGCAGCGCGCGCGAGACCGCGGCGTCGAGGTGTTCGATCTACAGAGCTACAACGGCGACATCATCGGTGCCATCCGCGACGCCACCGGCGGCCGCGGTCCCGACGCCGTAATCGACGCGGTAGGCATGGAGGCGCACGGATCGCCGGCCGGGAAGCTGGCACAACAGATGACGGGGCTGTTGCCGGATGCCGTCGCCGCGCGCCTTATGAAGACCGCCGGCGTCGACTCGTTGAGCGCACTGCACCTCGCGATCGACCTCGTCCGCCGCGGCGGCACGATCTCACTCAGCGGCGTCTACGGCGCGATGACCGACCCCATGCCGATGATGACGCTGTTCGACAAGCAGATCCAGCTGCGCATGGGACAGGCGAACGTGAAGCGCTGGATCGACGACATCCTGCCACTCCTGACGGAGGACGATCCGCTGGGGGTCGACGATTTCGCCACTCACCGCGTGCCGCTCGAGCAGGCGCCGGAGGCCTACGAGACCTTTCAGAAGAAGCGCGACGGCGCGATCAAGGTGCTGCTGAAGCCGTAGGCGGCCCTGCCGACTGCTCGCGCTCCAGCCTCGCCCGGTAGCCGCCGCCGAGCGCTCCCAGCACGCCGCCGATCAGCGTCGTCGCGAACACGAGCCCGACCTGCGGGTGGCCGAGATAGGCCTTGGCCTCGGTGTTGACGATCTCGAAGCCGATCAGCACGAAGCTGCCGTAGACGAGCCCTCCGAGCAGCCCGCGCACGAACCCCTCGTCCGCGCCGTTGTGCTCCGTCCCGCCGAGAAAGCCGCCGATGATCGCGAGCGGCCCGACGAGGATCCAGTACACGACACCGTTCCAGCCGAGCGCGAAGCCGGTGATGATCCCGAAGATCACCGGCACGACGATCGCGCCGAGCAGCTGCAGTGCGAACGGCCGGTCCTCGAAGAGCGGCTGCAGCTTCATGGCGGCGCCAGACTAATCAAACGCTGCGTCCTACTCAAACGCTGCGCAGCCGGCCGAGCCGGCTGCTTGCGCACTACTCAAACGCTGCGCAGCCGGCCGAGCCGGCTGCTTGCGCACTACCGACGCTCGACCGAGATCCGCAATTGGCGGCCGTCGATATCCGCGGCGGCGGCGTCGGCGCCGTCGTAGCTCAGCGAGGTCGCGAGCGTCTCGCGCGCGACGTAGTCCTCATGGGCGCGCGCGGCTTCGAGAAGCTCGCTGTCGCCGCCCAGCCTGAGCGCGATGCGGTCTTCGATGTTCAGACCCGAGTCCTTGCGCGCACCTTGGACCGCGTGGACCACCTCGCGGGCGAGTCCCTCGCGGCGCAGATCGTCGTCGAGCTCGAGGTTGAGCGCCACGGCATGCGTGCCCGAGCGCTCTACCTGATACCCCTCGAGCGGCTGCAGCGTGATCTGCACGTCGTCGGGGCCGATCTGGTGCTCCTGGCCGTCGAAGTTGATGCCCGCGCTGCCGCCGTCGCGCAGCCTGGCGGGGTCGAGCGCGGAGATGGCGGCGGCGACCTGCGGCATGTGTTTGCCGAAGCGCGGGCCGAGCGCGCGGTAGTTCGGCTTGACCTCGAATCGGCCCAGTTCCTCCGCCTCGGACACGTAGCGCACCGACTTGACGTTCAGCTCGTCCTGCAGCAACGACTCGAGCCCCTCGATCGCTGCGCGCTCGCGGTCCGCGGCCACGACCACGGCCTCGCGCAGCGGCTGGCGCACCTTCATCTTCGCGTGTCCGCGGGCCGCCCTGCCAAGCTCGACGGCGTCCCGCACCACCTGCATGCGCCACTCCAGCTGCTCATCGCGCGCGCCCGGCTCGGGGAACTCGCAGAGGTGCACGGACGGCTCCGAGCCGTCGAGGTTGTCGTAGATCTCATCGGTCACGAATGGCGTGAGCGGCGCCAGCAGTTTCGACACGCCGAGCAGGCAGTCGCGCAGCGTGTCGAAGGCCGCAGCGTCGTCGCCGCGCCAGAAGCGCCGCCGCGAGAGCCGCACGTACCAGTTCGAGAGGTCGTCGACGAGCTCCGCGATCGCTCGGCCCGCGAAGGTGGTGTCGTAGTTCTCCATCCGTTCGCGCACTCGCTCGGTCGTGGCGGCCAGCCGCGATCGGATCCAGCGATCGAGCTCGGTCTCTTCGCTCGCGCCGGAGAGGTCGCCGGCGAGGTTCGCGTACTGGACGTAGAACGCGTAGGTGTTCCAGAGCGGCTTGAGGAACTGGCGCACCGACTCGCCGACGGTCTCGAGCGAGAAGCGGTAGCCGTCCCAGGGCTGCTTCGAGGTGAAGTAGTACCAGCGGAAGGCGTCGGCGCCGTGGGTGTCCAGCACGTCCCAGGGCACGACGACGTTGCCCTTCGACTTGGACATCTTCTGGCCGTCGGAGTCGAGGATCAGCCCGAGGCACAGGCATGTCTCGTAGGAGCTCTTCCCGTACAGCAGCACCGAGATCGCAAGCAGCGAGTAGAACCAGCCGCGCGTCTGGTCGAGCGCCTCGCAGATGTACTGCGCCGGGAAGCGCTGCTCGAACACGCCCTCGTTCTCGAACGGGGCGTGCCACTGCGCGAACGGCATCGAGCCGGAGTCCCACCAGACGTCGATCAGGTCGGGCACGCGCCGGAAGACCTTTCCGTCGCGCTCAAAGGTCACGTCGTCGACGAACGGTCGGTGCAGATCGTCCGGGAGCTCAGCGCCGAGCGCGCGCAGCTCGGCGCGCGAGCCGATGCAGACCACCTCACCGTCGTCGGCGCGCCAGATCGGCAGCGGCGTGCCCCAGTAGCGCTCGCGCGAGAGCGCCCAGTCGACGTTGTTCTCGAGCCACTTGCCGAAGCGCCCGTGCTTGATGTGCTCCGGATACCAGTTGATCGTCTCGTTGGCGGCCAGCAGCTCCTCACGCCGCTCCGTGGTGCGCACGTACCAGCCTGTCTTGGCGTAGTAGATGAGCGGCGTGCCGCAGCGCCAGCAGTGCGGATAGGCGTGCTCGTACTCGCCGGCGCGGAACAGCCGCCCGGACTCACGCAGCGCCTCGATGATGGGCGGATCGGCGGCGCGCACGTTCATTCCCGCGAACGGGCCGGTGCGCTCGTCGAAGGTGCCGTCCGGGCGCACCGGGTTGTGGATCGTCAGACCGTTGTCGGTCGCGAGCCGGAAGTCGTCCTCGCCGAAGGCTGCGCCGGTGTGGACGACGCCGGTGCCGTCCTCGATCGAGACGAAGTCGCCGGGTAGCACGGTGTGCCCGCGCTCGCCGTAGTCCGTGATGTAGGGGAAGGGCGGCTCGTAGCGCAGGCCGAGCAGAGCCGAGCCGGGCATCCGCTCCTCGATCTCGGCCTCCTCGCCGAGCACGCGCTCGACCAGCGCCTCGGCAAGGATGAAGCGGTCGTCGCCGAGGCGGGCGCGGGCGTACGTGACCTCGGGATCGACCGCGATCGCCGCGTGCGGAACGAGCGTCCACGGCATCGTCGTCCAGGCGAGCAGCGACACGCTGGGGTCGTCCTTCAGCGGGAACTTCACGAAAACCGACGGGTCGATCGTGTCCTCGTAGCCCTGCGCGACCTCATGGCTCGACAGCGCCGTGCCGCAGCGCGGGCAGTAGGGGACGACTCGATGACCCTCGGTCAGGAGGCCCTGGTCGTAGACCTGCTTGAGCCCCCACCAGACCGACTCGATGTAGTCGTCGGAAAGGGTGTAGTAGGCGTCGTCCGTGTCGATCCAGAAGCCGATCCGCTCGGTCAGGGCGTTCCACTCGTCGATGTAGCGCAGCACCGACTCGCGGCACTTGGCGTTGAACTCGGCGATGCCGTAGCGCTCGATGTCGTGCTTCGTGGTGAAGCCGAGCTCCTTCTCGATCTCGAGCTCGACCGGCAGCCCGTGGCAGTCCCAGCCGCCCTTGCGTGGGACCTGGTGGCCGGTCATCGTGCGGTAGCGAGGGAAGACGTCCTTGAAGACCCGGCTGAGGACGTGGTGCGAGCCGGGCCGGCCGTTCGCGGTGGGCGGGCCCTCGTAGAACGTGAACAGCGGCGCGCCCTCGCGCCGGCGGATCGACTCGTGGAAGACGTCGCGCTCGCGCCAGCGCTCGAGCACTTCCTGCTCGAGGTCGGGAAACGACTGCGCGCTGTCGACGGTGCGGTAACGGGCCATCGGGCGTTCGATTCTAGGTGGCTGTCCGCGACGCTCCGGGCCTGCGATGCTGACGCAGCGGTGCGCGTGTTGGTTGTCGAGGACGAGCTGACGCTCGCGAGCCTGATCCGTAAGGGGCTGCGCGAGGAGGGTCTGCTCGCCGACGTGGCGGTCAAGGGCGAGGACGCGATCTGGATGGCGGCCGCCAGCCCGTACGACGTGGTCGTGCTCGACGTGATGCTGCCGGGCATCGACGGATTCGAGACGTGCCGGCGCCTGCGCGAGCAGGGCGTGCGGACGCCGATCCTGATGCTCACCGCTCGAGACGCAGTGGAGGACCGGATCACCGGACTCGACACGGGCGCCGACGATTACCTCGCCAAGCCCTTCGACTTCGGAGAGCTGCTGGCGCGACTGCGCGCGCTGGCGCGGCGCGGGCCAGCGGAGCGCGGCACCGTACTGCGTGTCGGCGACCTCGAGCTCGAGCAGGCGACCCGCGCCGTGCGGCGCAGGGAGCATGCAATCTCCCTGTCGACCAAGGAATTTCAGCTGCTCGAGGTGTTCATGCAGCATCCCGATGAGGTGCTGTCCCGCTACCAGCTGCTCGAGGGAGCCTGGGACACGGGCTATGAGCACCGCTCGAACGTGATCGACGTCTACGTGCGCAACCTGCGCGAGAAGATCGATCGCCCCTTCGGCGTGCAGACGCTCGAGACGGTCCGGGGTGCGGGCTACCGCCTGAAGTCGCACTGACGCGCGGCGCTCATCAGTGACTCATCTGACGGCGATGGACTGCACGGCATGTCCAGCGCACCCACAGCGACGATGGCGACTCGGAACGGCGCCGCGCCGGATCTGTCCGCCGACACGGCGGCGGTCGCGGTGCAGGATCTGCGCAAGGGGTACGGACGCACCGACGCCCTACGTGGCGTGACGTTCGAGGTGAGGCGGGGAGAGATCTTCGCCCTCCTTGGCCCCAACGGAGCGGGCAAGACGACGATGATCGAGATCCTCGAGGGCTACCGGCGGCGCACGTCCGGCGAGGCCCACGTGCTGGGCGCCGACCCGGGCCGGCCGACACGGAGCTGGAGGGAGCGCATCGGGCTCGTGCTTCAGGAATGCGAGCTCGATCCGAACCTCACCGTGCGCGAGACCGTGCGGATGTTCTCGAGCTTCTACCCGGCGCCCGCTCCGGTCGAGGACACGATCGAGCTCGCCGGCCTCGCCGACGTGGGCGACGTCAGGGTCGGTCGGCTCTCGGGAGGTCAGCGCCGGCGGGTCGACGTGGCCGTCGGCATCGCAGGCGACCCCGAGCTGATCTTCCTCGACGAGCCCACCACCGGATTCGATCCCAGCGCCCGCCGCGCCGCCTGGACGATGATCGACGGGCTGCGTGGGCTCGGCAAGACGATCCTGCTCACGACGCATTACATGGACGAGGCCCAGCGGCTTGCCGACCGCATCGGGATCTTGCGCGTGGGCGAGCTGGTCGCGATCGGGAGTGTCGAGGAGATCGGAGCCGGGCTACGCGCCGGCGCGCTGATCCGCTTCCGCCTGCCGCCCGGTCTCGCCGAGCATCACGTCGCCGCCGAGGCGGGCGTGCCCGTCGAGATGGAGGGCGAGCTGGCCGTCATCCGCGTGCCCGACCCGCAGCCGGTGCTGTACCGGCTCACAAGCTGGGCCGTGCATGAAGGGATCCACCTATCTGGACTCGAGGTGATCCGCCCAACGCTCGAGGACATGTTCCTCGAGCTGACCGCACAGGAGACGGAGCATGACTGACCTGCGGCTCGTCTTGCTTCAGACCGGCTACCAGCTTGTCAGCGTCGCCCGCAACCGCCGGGCGGTCGTCTTCAGCCTGGTCTTCCCGATCGTGCTGCTCGTGATGTTCAACTCGGTGTTCGTGAAAGGCAGTGACACGGTTGAGCTGAACGGAGCCACGATCAACGCGCACACGTACTTCACCGGCTCGATGCTCGCCTACGCAATCCTGCTCGCCGGTTTCAACTCGCTGGCGATCACGCTCGTGATGCAGCGCGAGTCGGGGCAGCTCAAGCGGCTGCGCGGAACCCCCGTGCCGGCTTGGACTTTCATGGTGGCGACCGTCCTCCGCTGCGTCGCGACCGTCGGCTTGATGACGGTCGTGCTGCTCGCGATCGGCCATCTCGCCTACGACGTGCCGATCGCAGGGTCGGCGGTCGGCGACATCCTGCTCTACGTCGTCCTCGGCATCGTCGCGATGTGCAGCGCCGGGATTGCCGCGACCGCGCTGATCGGCGACGTGGACAGCGCCAGCGCCGCGCTGCCACTGATCGCGGTCGTGCTGTCGCTCATCTCCGGGATCTTCGTGGGGGTCGACCAGCTGCCCAGCTGGCTCGCGGACGTGGCGCGCGTCTTCCCGGTCTACCACCTGACCAGCGGCCTGCAGACCGCTCTCGGCGGCGGCTCACTTGACGCCGGCAACGCCGCCGTGCTCGCGCTCTGGGGTCTGGGCGGGATCGCCGTCGCGGCCCGCCGCTTTCGTTGGGAGCCCCAGGCGGTGCCGGCATGACGGACTCCGACCGCCTCGACCCCGCCCTCCTGAAGCTCGCCGGGATCGTGCTCGTGGGCGCGGTCGCCGTCCAGTTCGACATGACGATCGTGAACGTCGCGATCGACACGCTCGGGCGCGACCTGCACGCCTCCCTTTCGACGATCCAGTGGGTCTCGACCGCCTACCTGCTGGCACTCGCGATGGTGATCCCGCTCACCGGCTGGTCGGTAGACCGCTTCGGCGCAAAGCCCATGTGGATGCTGTCGCTGGTGTTCTTCCTGGCCGGCTCGGTGCTGTGCGGCCTCGCCTGGTCCGCGGGCAGCCTGATCGCGTTCCGGGTCGTCCAGGGGCTGGGCGGTGGCCTGCTGCTGCCGCTGCTGTCCGCGATCCTCGCCCAGGCGGCGGGGCCCCAGCGCCTGGGGCGGCTCGCCGCCGCGATCGCCGTTCCGGCGCTGCTGGCGCCGGTCATCGGCCCGGTCATCGGCGGCCTGATCCTGGACAGCCTCAGCTGGCGCTGGATCTTCTTCATCAACGTCCCCATCTGCGCGCTCGCCCTGCTGCTCGCCTGGCGCTTCATGCACATCCCCACGGAGCGCGGCGAGCATCCGCTCGACGCTCTCGGGCTCGCTCTGCTCTCGCCGGCGCTGGCGGCGATCGTTTACGGGTTCGCCGAGGCCGGGGCGGCGGGCAGCTTCGCCGCTGCGCGAGTGATCGTCCCGCTCGCGCTCGGAGTCGCGCTGCTGGGGGCCTTCTGCGTCCATTCGCTACGCACTCGGATCGAGCCGATCATCGACCTGCGCCTATTCCGGACACGCTCGTTCTCGGCGTCGGCGGGCGTCATCCTGTTCGCCGGGCTGTCGATCTTCGGCGCGCTGCTGTTGCTGCCGCTGTACTACCAGCAGGCGCGCGGCCAGAGCGCGCTCGACGCGGGGCTGCTCCTCGCTCCGCAGGGCCTCGGCATGATGATCGCGCTGCCGATCGTCGGCAGGCTCACCGACAAGATCGGTCCGCGGCCGCTTGTCCTCGTGGGCATGGCGCTCGCAACGCTCGGGACGATTCCCTACGCGCAGGTCGGTCCTGACTCGAGCGAGGCGGCGCTGGGGGCGTGGCTGGTCGTGCGGGGTGCCGGGCTCGGCGCCATCTTCGTTCCATCGATGGCCGCGATGTACTACGACCTGCCCCGCAGCGCATATCCGCGAGCGACGAGCGCGGTCCGGAGCATGCAGCAGGTGGGTGCCTCGTTCGGCACCGCCGTGCTCGCCGTCATCCTCCAGCACCAGGCTTCAAGTCATGCGGCGGGCGGGGCCGCCGGCCTCGCCACAGCATTCGGGCACACCTTCTGGTGGGCGGTGGCCTTCACCGCGCTGGCACTCGTGCCCGCCCTGTTCCTGCCCGCCCGGCGGCCAATAGGTCCGGCCGAGGAAACGCTGCCAGCAGGAGTCAAGCCGCAGGCAGCGTGATCCATACGTCGGCACCGCCTCCTGGGAGGTTGCGCGCGCCCACACCTCCCCCGTGGGCGCGCGCAATGGCCGCAACGATTGCGAGTCCGAGGCCGCTGCCCTCCCCCGAGCGCGCCTCCTCGCCGTGGCTGAAGCGCTCGAAGGCCCGCGCCTGGAGCTCCTCGGAGAACCCCGGTCCCTCGTCGATCACGTGCAGCTCGACCTGATCGCCCGCGTCTCGTGCGACCAGCCGCACGGCTCCGCGGCCGTGGACCAGCGCGTTCGCGACCAGGTTGTCCAGCGCCTGGCTCGTCCGGTCACGGTCGGCGCGCACGGCGCGGGCCAGGCCATCGCTCTCGGGGCGCAGCCGGCGCCCGGAGCTCTCGGCAGCCGGACGCGCGCGGCCCGCGGCATTCTCCAACAGCTCGCCGGTGTCGAGCGGCTCGAGGCGGAGCGGAAGTCGCCCCTGATCCGCGCGCGCCACCACGAGCAGGTCCTCCGCGATGCGCGTGACGCGCCCGGCCTCGTGCTCGGCCGACTCGAGCGCTGCGCGCAGCTCGTCGACGTCGCGCTCCCGGCGCAGGGCGACCTGAATGCCCGTTCGCAGCACCGTGAGCGGCGTGCGCAGCTCGTGACTCGCGTCCGACAGCAAACGGCGCTCCCTGGCGAGCGCCGCGTCGAGGCGAGCCAACAGCTCGTTGAAGGTCCGGCCGAGCGCCTCGATCTCGTCGCCCGTGTCCGGCACAGGCAGCCGCTCGGCGACGTCGTGCTCGGTGATCTGCTCGGCGCGCTGGCGCATGCGCTCGACCGGCCGCAGCGCCGCACCGGCCACCTGGTAGCCGGTATAGCTCGCCAGCAGCAGCGCGAGGGGTCCGACGAGCAGCAGCAGCGTACGCAGGCGGTCGAGCGCGTCGTCGCGACCCGTGAGTGAATTCCCGATGGCGACGACGACCTCGCGATCGGCTCCGGTGGGGGCGGCTCGGGCGAGCACACGCGCATCGCCGGCGGGCGTGGAGCGGCGCTCCAGCTCGACCGGCTCGCGCGCGGCGCGCCGGACCTCTGGCTCACTCAGGACCCGGGCCGTGTTGAGCTGGCCCGTGGATGCGATCAGCCCGCCACTCGGGTCGTACACCTGTGCGAGCGGCTCCGCGCCCGCGCGCAGTGCGACCCGAGGGCTGCGCTCGCTGCCGACCAGCGCAACGAAGTCCACGGTCCGGTGCCGCAGCTCCGCGTCGATCGTGTCGTCGAGGTCTTCGGCCAGCTCGGTGTACAGGACCACGCCCGCCGCTCCGAGCACCGCCGCCAGAACGCCGGCGAAGGCGATCGTCAGACGGAGGCGGATGGGCAGCCGCCGACGCATGGGCCCACGATCTCACCACAGCCGGCTGCTTGGTCAGCCCCGACCCCGCTCGCGGTCGACCAGCTCGAACGCGGCATGCGCCAGCTCCACCAGCGCTCCGATCAGCACAAACGCCGCGACGGC
>Ga0081538_10001002_pt1 | contig 30063 bp, 35 predicted proteins | sample TabmetS5T2R1_FD_71022 | JGI IMG/M metagenome (GOLD analysis project Ga0081538, IMG submission 71022) | Tabebuia heterophylla rhizosphere microbial communities from the University of Puerto Rico - S5T2R1 | ecosystem: Host-associated > Plants > Roots > Rhizosphere ...
CTGGTTGTCGCGCAGCCCTCGCCTCCGGAATCGCTCCTCGACGGTGGTGTGGAAGTAGTGCGGCAGGTACTGGGCGACACGACGCGCACTGTCACCCCAAACGCGCGCCATCCGGAGCACTTCGCCCTCTTCCACACCTGCGCCGAAGAGAACGGGAAGGATCTTGATGACTTGAAGATCTTCTTCACGAACGCGTTCGTCCCCGGCGGGGCGGAGCAGCCCGAACGCCACGTAGATGCGCTCGAGCGTGGTGAAGGGTACGCCTATCTCTTTGGCCACCTCGGCGAACGTGCGATCTGAACGAGGGTGCCGCCGGCCGGCGCTCTCGAGATATCCAAGCGTCAGGTGGCCGGACGCCAGTGCGGTAGCGAGGGCCTCGGTCTCGATCCCCATGGCGTGGAGATGGGTGACCACGCGCGCACGCATGACGTCTTGCCGTGTGAACCTGCCTCGGTCATCCGCCTGGAGGATCCCAAGATCGGCGAGCTGCCGGATGCGCTCGCGGCTGGTGCCCGAGCGTTCGGCGAGCTCGTCCTCCGTCAGGCGGTTGGGGTCCATCCCGGCCTCGTGTCAGGCGGCGTATGAAGCGGGATCCGCTACGAACGCGTCATGGCACGCTCGCGAGCAGAAGTAATAGGTCTTCCCTTCGTACTCAGCCGTCGCCACGGCATCATCACTGTCGATCCTCATCCCACACACGGGATCCGTAACCATTGCCATGGTGTTCCCTCCTTATCGGTCGCGGTTGCACGCTGCCGCACATCCTCACTACGCGTGGTGCGCGAACGCAAGCCCGCTCGTGGTGTCGGGCTCCTAGATCTCCACTTTGGCCTGTAGGTCGCGTCGGTGGGCGCGGCCGGTGAAGTACGCCGCGCCTGTCAGCTGGGAGGGCTGGAGTGTTGACAAGCAGGCCGACGGTGTCGGGACGTCGTGGATTGCCTTGCTGGCTACGGCAGCGTCGGCAGCCGGTGCCCGCCCACCTCGATCAGCTCGCCGGGCGGAGGGTAGGCCTTGGCATCGAGCGATTCGCGTACGGTCTGGTAGCCGCCTCCTATTGCGGCATCATCAAACACTGCTAGTACGGGGTACAGCAGCCACAGCCCGATCCTGCTGCGCAGTTGGCGCCGGACCCGAACGAACATCTAGACAACCAGCACGAACAGGACTGGCGGCCATACCCAACTGAACCCCGCCTGCACAGCCGCGGACCCGCTGAGTGAAACGACGCCGGCCGCCGCCATGAATGTGGCCGGCGCAGCCGCCCACCGTTGAGGCTGGTCGCTGAACCCGGTGGACATTACGGCCAACAACGCCCAGCCCAGTCGACCGCCTCGATGAGCGCGAGACAGTCCGCCGCTTTGGCGAACGGCGTGCCGGGGTGATCGACGGCGGTGTTGAGGTTCTCGAGAACGAAGGTCACCCCCTCGCGCTCGCCGAGGCGGGCGATCCGGGTCAGGGTCTTTTGGGCGGCCAGCCACATTTCGCCGGTGACGATCTCCACCGGCTTCACGGGGAGTTCGCCCTCACCAAGGCCGGTGCCGTGCAGGTTGAGCCGCCGGGATGCCGAGCCGGGCCGGTCGAAGCGTTTTTGTATCCGATCGGATACAACAGGTGGATGAGTACCGAGCACCTTCTCGTGCGGGCCCGTCAGGCGGCTGGCCTTTCTCAGGCATCGCTCGCGAAGCTGGCCGGTACGTCGCGGCCGACGCTGTCGGCGTACGAGCACGGCCGCAAGTCGCCGACGCTCGAGACTGCGGCTCGGATTGTCGGGGAGGCAGGCTTCGAGCTATCCCTCACACCCCGGATTGACTTTCACGAGACAGCTGCTGACCGCGGCCGGCCGATACTCGTCCCGAACACGCTGCCGCGTCTACCGCTGGAGGATGCGCTCGCTGTGGTAGAGCTACCGCTGCATCTGAACTGGTCCGACCGAGGCCGACGGTTCGACTTGCGTGACCGCCGCCAGCGGGCTCGCGTCTACGAGCTAGTTCTGCGCGAGGGCCGTCCATTGGACGTACTCACCTATCTCGACGGTGCCTTGCTGATCGACTTGTGGAACGAGCTGGTGTTGCCCGTCGCGGTCCGTGCCGCGTGGAACGCGGTCGTGACCGGCGCGGATAAGAAGCAGGCGGCGTAATAAACGAGGCGGAACTCACCACCTTCCAAGTCGAAGTCGCGCACACGTTCTTCCGGCTGAATGCGTCGGAGGGCTACGTCGTGGCTGGTGGCGCCGCCCTGATCGCGTCGGAGCTGATTAGGCTGCCCACTCAAGATCTGGACCTGTTCACATCAGCTCCGGTCGTGTCGGTCGCAGCGGCCAAGGAGTCGTTCCTCAAAGCGCTCAGCCGCCGGCGCTGGACCGTCACTGTGATCCACGACAGCCCGACGTTTTGTCGTCTCGTCGTGACTGACCGGGACGACGAAGTCCTGGTCGATCTCGCCGTCGACTCGCCGCCCCACTTGCCTCCGACGATGACCTTGCTTGGTCCAACACTGGCTCCCCTGGAGTCGGCCGGGCGCAAGCTCCTCGCACTGTTCGATCGAGCAGAGGCCCGCGACTTCGCGGACGTATTCGTCCTGCCGAGCGATTCGGAGAGGATGCGCTCCTTACCGAACCAAGAGCCGCGGATCCTGGATTCGACGAGCAGGTCCTGGCCCAGATGATGACAACGCTCGACCGGTTCTCCGATGACGAGATCCCGGCTTCAGCGGAACTTGTGCTCGAGATACGGCTGATCTTCGCCCGTTGGGCCGGAGAGCTCACCCGTGACTGACTCCGCCAAACCGGCCGAGCTCAACCTCGATCGACTTCCTTGGTGCTCAGACGAATCCACCCTCCTGGATCAATACCTCTACCAAAAGTCGGGATAGCTCACCGGGTACGCAAAGATGATCTACTGCGATTTTGCCAAGCGAGAGTCACTCAACCTTCGCCGACGCGGAGGGTCCACATGATCGACTAGTTGATAGCAACGCTGACAGCAACCCAATCGACGATCAGCCGATCCACCAAGATCGTCACGCACGATCCCACGCCTGAGAGGGTCCACGGTGGACCACCGTGGACCCTTCGGATGGACCTACGGATCAGAAGGTTGGGGGTTCGATCCCTCCGGGTGCGCCAATGTTTTGCCTAGTCAAGGCCCTCTTTCGAGGTTATCCAGTATCCGCGCCGGGTGCGGGCGGGCTCTGGGAGCCATTGCGGGAGCCATTCGTCCTAAGCAGCGCCTCTGACATCCGAGCGGCAGTTGCACGCTTCTGGCCTTCGACGAGATGCCCGTAGACGTCCTTTGTGATCGCGACGCTGGAATGTCCGAGAACTTCCGAGACCACGTAGAGGTCGGTGCCTTGGGCCAGCATCAACGACGCACCGGAGTGGCGTAGCTCATGCAGGTGCCGATGCCCGAGACCGGCGCGCCGGCAAATCCGCGAGAACGAGTGGACACGTTGTCTGGGTCCAGTGGCGTCCCCACGGCGCTCGGAAAGATCAAGTCGTATTCCCGCCAGGCCGGTCTGATCGCCATCCGCTCCTCGGCCAGACGAGCGCGGTGGCGCCGTAGCAGTAAGGAAGCGTGGAGAGGCCAGGGACTTCCCAGCCAAATGGCGATTCGGGGATTGGAACCACCTGCGGATCCGCTGCATCGGGGCGAAGCCGACAATCACAAGCTGGGTGAACGGCGTGCTCGTCGCCGAGATCGACCTCGCGACGATCCATCCTCCCAATTACGACTACGACGCGGATGCCGTGGCCGCCGTCCTCGGACGCTCCGGGCACCTCGCCCTAGAGGTGCACGACAACGACGCTGTTGTCGGGGAACTGCGCTGGGTCGTGGCGCCCAGTGCCGCTGACGCAATATTGCGATCAAGGAACTCTAAGCGCTCCGGTCGACTTTGCCGGTGACGGTCATCTTCAGCTCGCCTGCGACGGTACCGGACCTGTACGGGATCAGCCAGACTGGCTCCGCCGGGTTCCCGACGAGAACCTCAGGCACCGCCGCACAGTACAAGTGGTCCCGACCGGCTTGCCGTTGACCTCCCCGACGAGGTCGACAAGACCGGCGCGTGTCTCTCGGGATTCGGAGATCACCGCCCACCGAGCCGTCCTTGCTGACGGACCCGTCGCCCCGCGCGACGGCGTTGGTTCAGCGCCCCCTCCGGGGCGGTCGGGTCGATGGCCGCCCAGCTCGCCCACCGGGCCGGGAACGGTCATCGTTACCGTCCGTGAGGCCCGAATCCCGCCGCGTGGGTCCAGAGCGACGGCCCGCGTCATGGCCGGCGCTGTCAGCTTGGTGAGGTCGCCAGCTACCGCATGTACCGCAACCCTTCACAAGTGGAGCTTCCCGTGCCTCCAGGCAGCCGACCTCGGCCCGTTAGCTGACTCGCTTGGCGCCTCAGCGACGCAGATCCGTGATCCGATCCGGCGGTGCCTCAGGGCCTCGCGAGCGTCAGCAGTCAATATCCGACCTCCACAGTAAGGTTCAGCAAACTAAGGCTCGCCCTGTTGGCGAGGCGTGCGAGGAATACGGACCACGACGGGGCAAACTGAGCATGCTTCACGACCGCGTTGGCTAAACCAGCGACAGCGACTTCGGATACCGCACCTCGGCAAATCGGCATCATCTTGAACCAGGCCCGGGTGATTCTCAGCGCCTGCGCAGATTCGGCCGATAAGTCCGCATTCGTTCTCGGCCCAGTGTTCGCAGTTATGTCCGAGACAGGGTTCAGAGAAGCGGAATCGAGATTCAGGAGCCCTTCCTCGTTTCGAGACCGCCACAAAGTTGACGTCGACCTCCAGCGATGGCGTGACATACCCAAGCCGTCCGTCAGAACCGACGATGCCTATAAGGAGCGACCCGACGGCGCAGCGACCGCTGGGACAGAGCAGTCCTTCAGACGGCTCCTCGCTCACGGTAGTGGATTGAAAGAGTCGTCCGGCAGCTTCATAACAGCGCCATCGGGAACTCCCGGGTCGGGCGGCTTCCCGAAAGGATCATCCTTGGTGTCACCGAGAGCGCCGACGCCGTCAGCAAAGAGATGACCCCGATCGCCCGGGCCGACGAGGCGTACTGAGTACTCACTTGCCATATCGAATTCCGCGACAACAGCCAATACGGCAGACTGGATGGCTCTCGTAACTCGGTCGTGTTGATCTTGCTCGAGTTCCAAATCGAGCCGAACTCTCCATTCCTTGCCGACGTACCTCGGCTCGGTCATGTTCCCTCCTGCTCCAATACTTGCGGTTGTCAAGACAGCCGGCCACTGTTCAATGTCAGCGTCTGCTAGCGCTGGGGCGGGAGTCAAGACCCAACACCGCAAGTCCATCGCCGCGAGAAGAAGGAATCTGACGATGACGCCGCCATACTGCCCTCGCCAAGTAGAGGACGTCCTGATATACCTTGCGTCATAGTCGTCGTCACCTCACGATGGGAGAGCACCGATGAATGGAAGGCAATCCTTCGAACCGTACGAATTCCTCGAGCGTCTCAGGCGGGATGACATCAGCCCTCCGGTCGTCTTGTTCGGCATGGTGAAGCTCCCGGAGGGCGACGACGATTATTTGTTTTTCGCACATGGGTATGCCTGCGAGAATTGGATCCGAATTCCTCGGAACAGCATCGAGAGAATTGATCTCGTGAATTTCGTGCCTTGCGATGATCACAAGCATCCGTTGGTATTTGTCGTGCTAAAGCAGCCCGAGACAGACGAAGGACGACTGTTTGCATCCCTCGCCCAGCGAACTCCTAGCTCCATGCCTGGCCGCGAGCTTAGGCCCGCCCGCGGCCCGCGGTTTTTTGGATCTCGACGTTCTACGGGACCTCGCCGAGTATTCGCCGACCCGAATGCTGGCATAGGGCCAGACCCGGAATTTCCATGGTGTAACAGCATTCCGCAGTACGAAATCGACCCCGATGGCGTCGTGTACTGCCTGGATTGGTGCTGGGAATCCGAACACCATGCCTCGTACACGCCGACTGCATGCTAGCTCGATCTGCTTGCTGACTTCAGGTCCTCCAGTAGCGCAGCCCACAAGCTTGTCCAGGTTTAGCTATTGCCGCTGTGCTCGCTGACAACGTAGGCATGCCACATGCAGATGGGAGAAACTTAGCTATGAATGGAACGCAATCCTTCACACCGGACGAGTTCCTCGAGCGTCTCAAGCGGGACGAGATCACGCCCCCTGTCGTCTTGTACGGAATGGTCAAGCCGGTCGAGGACAGTGATGATTATCTACTCTTCGCACACGGGTACATTTGTAAGAATTGGTTCAGGATTCAGCTGTCCAGTATCGAAGACATTAGCATCCTGAGTCTCGTACCTTGTAACGATCACGAACATCCGTTGGTATATATCGTGCTAAAGCAGCCGGAGACAGAGGAAGGACGGCTATTTGCCTCTCTCGTTCAGCGGCCTTCTAGTCACGCTAGGCATCGGTTTTCCATTCCACGAGAGCGTCGTTACAACAAAGCGCCGTTCAGATTCTCAGATCAGCGACGCTTGGCTCAGGACAGTGGTTTCACCCATGGTCCGCCGGCCGGGGACTTAAACCCATCCTGCGCCAGCTGCCCAGCGTGGGTGAATTACCACGGCCGGTTCGGCGTCTTGGTTGGCTGCGACGCAACGACTTGCGAATACGAGGACTACTAGTAATCGTCTGGTCTCACCGGCGCATGCGCGGCAGGCTGCAATCCGCCCGAGGCCATGAATGCACCGGTGTCGCCATCGGCGGCCGAACGCGCCGGCTCGCGACGGCTCGTGGGCTCAGCGGCGGATATTTCGCGAGATACTCGTCCACACCGTCTTCCCTCAAGGCAGTGCGCAGTTGGCCAGCCTTCGCTTGTCAATAAGTCCGGCTCCAGCGGAAGTTGTACCTGACATACGGCTGTTCTTCGCTCGTTGTGGCCGGAGAGGCCACTATTCGCCGATCAGCGCCTTGAAAGACGGCTCGTCGCGGATCGAGTCGAAGTCGGAGTCCTTCTTGGCGTCGGCCCGGAACTTCTCTGACGCGTCGACCGCGCGTCTCAGGTGATCGATAGCGTCGGCCGTGCGGCCGCTCAAGCTCTCGCTGCAGGCCAGGTTGTAGACCAGCATCGGATACTGCGGATTGGCGGCGATGAGATCTTCGAGCCGTGCTCTCAGCTCGGCGTGTTCGCCGTTGTCGTAGAGCGGCCAGAGGGGCGCCCACAGCTCCCAGCCGCTTGCGTCGTACGCCTTCCCTGGTGTGCCGTCGACAACGAGGATTGTGGTCGACGGCTCGGCTGCGACGGCCGTGCGGCGGGTGCCCTGCGTGGTGAATACGAGGCTGCCAGAGGTCGCGTCGACCTCCTCACCCTCGATCTCGAAGATCGCGCGCCCGCTCACGACGATGAACAGTTCCTCCGCCGGCTCGGAGTCCTCGTCGAACTCATTGATGATCGGGTCACCGGCCGCAGTTCCCACCCATGCGGTCACGCCGAAGCTCTGGATGCCGAGATGGTGCCGCACCGGTCGATAGCGGTAGCGGCCGTCCTGCAGCGGGTCGATCTCATCGATGCGCGCCATCGCGTACCTCTGCATGGAATCGATCTCCCGTCGTCTGCGTGTCGGCCGCGATCCTAGCCAGGTCCCGCGACCTGCTAAGAGGGCGCCGTCCGTAGTCTCAGTTTCTGTCTCAGTTGCCAACGTTCACCAGCGCGGTGGCGAGCTTTCACCACCTGCCACCGTGCGGGTCACTCTGCGTGGCAGCGGACGCCGGAGACTCTTCGGGCCCGCGCTCGACGAGCAGTGCATCGTGCGGTGATCGGGCGGCTGGCCAATTGTGGTGGTCGCAGCCTGTTGCGTTCTGAAGACCGAGAGTATTTAATGAAAACGTTAATTAATGGGAAGGTTAAATGCCAGCCGATCGACTCAGCTTCACTTTCGCCGCTCTGGCCGATCCGACGCGCCGCTCGATCCTGACTCGCCTCGCCGAGGGTGAGGCGACCGTGAACGAGCTGGCGGAGCCGTACTCGCTGAGCCTGCCTGCGATCTCGCGGCACCTCAAGGTGCTCGAGCGCGCGGGACTCATCGTGCGCAGCCGGCAAGCTCAATGGCGGCCAAGCCGGCTGCAGGCCGACCCGCTCGACGAGGCGATGGAGTGGATGCAGTCGCGAAAGGCGACTTGGGAGGCCCGCATGGACCGACTCGAAGCGCACCTACGCAGAACAGGAGAGCATCATGAATGACCCGACCCCCGTGGCGGCCGCCGATCAACAGGTCCTGATCACGCGCATCTTCGAAGCGCCGCGCGAGCAGGTGTTTAAGGCATGGACCGACCCCGACCAGGTGGCGGCGTGGTACGGCCCCGAGCACTTCGACACACCGCGCGAGCGGATCCACATCGACCTGCGTGTCGGAGGGCGCTACGAGCTCACGATGGTTCAGCGCGATGGCGGCGGTGAGTTCGCGATCGGCTATGAGATCGTCGAGCTGGTGGAGCCGGAGCTGATCGTCTTACGCTCCGACCCGATGCCCGAGGTGGGCATGCATGATCCCACGATCACGCGCGTGGAGTTCCACGATCACGGCGCCAGAACGCGGATGACGCTCAGCGACGGGCCCTACCCCGCTGGCCGCGACCACGCCGAGGCGGGGTGGACCGCCGCCTTCGACAGCCTCGCGGCGCTAGTCGCCGGATGAGCTCGATACGGTACGCACGACAGCAGCGCAGGCGCCTTAAACAAGGAAGCGCCGGTCGATGACCGACGCTTCTTCAGTCCCGTGGGTTGTTGGGGCTAGATGGCGCGAACCTTCTCCGCCTGGGGGCCCTTCGGGCCCTGGGTGGTCTGGAACTCCACCCGCTGTCCCTCTTCCAGTGAGCGGTAGCCGGTCGATTCGATCGCGCTGTAGTGCACGAACACGTCCGCACCGCCACCATCGACAGCAATGAAGCCGAAGCCCTTCTCGCCGTTGAACCACTTCACGGTTCCTTGTGCCATGAACATCTCCTAGCATCTGGAGGTCGCCCTCTGCGACTCTCTGACTGCTGTCGGACGTCAGTACATGGCTAACGCCCACGCAAAGTCCGAGGGGCGTAGCACTGACCACGGCTCAAGAACTGCAAACAGCGCGTACAAGTGTGCCACACCGGTAGAGGCAGCGAAATCTGGCTGGCGGGCGGCAAGGTGCTAGGGCTTTGGCTGGCGCCGTCCGAGTCGCGTGCGAATGTCGTCCGTTCATAGCGCTCTAATTGCCGACATCGCCCGTGGAGTCCCTGTGAACGGTGGCGTCACGGATTGCACCTGGTCTACTTGGGTACTAGTACGTTCACGAACGTCTGTCCAGACCCGGGCAGCCGCACCCGGCCCACTGGAGCGACGTGATTTCGTCCCGATCAATATCTTCCACCCTGCCTGGCGGCGCGGTTGCTGCCAGCCATGTCAGCCAATTCCAGGAGCTGACCCAGCGGATCAGCGCGGCCGGTTTGATGCGTCGCCGATACGGCTTCTATTGGGGCGCCTTCGGTGCGGCCGGCGTAGCGTTGGCTGGGGTTTGGACAGGCGTTGTCCTGCTCGGCGACAGCTGGCTGCAGTTGATCTTGGCCGGTGCGTTGGGTCTGATCTTCGCCCAGCTCGGCTTTCTCGGGCACGAGGCGTGTCACCGCCAGGTCTTCAGATCGGCCCGGTGGAACGAGTGGAGCGGCCGTGTTGTATCTGGTCTGTTGGTGGGCATCAGCTACGGCTGGTGGATGAACAAGCACAGCAGGCACCATGCCAGTCCCAACCAGCTCGGCAAAGACCCCGACATCGAGAGCCGAGCCGTCGCCTTCAGTAGCGAGGCAGCCAATCGTCGGCGAGGTATCGGCGCCTGGCTAGCGCGGCGGCAAGGCAGCTTCTTCATCCCGCTGCTGATGCTCGAGGGAGTCAGCCTGCACGCGTCGTCGATCGGCCGAGCGTTGGGCCGCCGACCAGTGAAACACCGTCCGGTGGAGATCATCTTCCTGGCAGTCCGGATCCTCGGCTACCTGGGGTTGGTCTTCCTGCTGCTGCCGCCAGGGATCGCGGCGGCATTCGTCGGTGTGCAGGTCCTGGTGTTCGGGCTGCTGCTCGGCGGAGCATTCGCTCCCAACCACATCGGCATGCCAATCACACCGCATGGCATGTCGGTCGACTTCCTGCGGCGACAAGTGCTGATGTCGCGCGACATCCGCGGCGGTCCGGTTGTGCGGTTCTTAATGGGCGGCCTGGACACCCAGGTGGAGCACCACCTGTTTCCCGGCATGCCCCGTCCCAACCTGCGGCACGCCCAGGCGATCGTGCGAAGCTACTGCCGCCAGCACGCCATCCTCTACACCGAGACCTCGATCTGGCGGGCGTACGGGACCATCCTCCGCTACCTCAATCGAGTGGGACTCAGGCAGCGCGATGCCTTCGCCTGCCCAGTGGTCCAGCAATATCGGATCTAGCCCTCAGCGCCGGGGAGTGCGCCATCCTAAGGGTCTTGCTAACTGAGAGGCACGGTCAGAGCGAGTGCGGTAGGAGTCAAACGCGAGGCGCGCTCACGCAGGTGGAGGGTTAGCCGAATCAGTACGTGGAGCGCTGATTCCGCCGGATGAACGAGCTGCAGCGAAGGCGGCCAGACCGGCGCCAAGCAGGGTCCCAACGAGCATACCGACGAGGGGCAGATCGATGGCATAGCCGCCAAACCCGGCGGCGACGCACCCGGTCATCAGACCGGCTGCACGCACCCTCGGTCCGCGCCACAGATCGAATCCTGGTGTGTGACCTTCGGAATCAGGCAGACGTTCCGCTCGTCTGCTGGCAACCAAGAAAGCGATCAACAATGCTGGCCTGAGGAGATTGCTGACGTTCTTGCCATTGTGCTCAAACCCGACAAGAGCTCGCCAGCTGGCTGGCGCTGTTCCGTCGTTAAAGGTTGTCGATTCTGTAGACATCGCCGACTACGGAAACGAAGTATGCGGTGTCTCCGACGATCTCCATCGACGTCGGCCGGTCAAGTACCAGCTCTCGTCCGTGACGGTCAACGACAGGCTTCAAGCTTCCGTCGCGTTTGACGATCAGCAAGCGGCCGGTGTTCGGCAAGGCCGGCGAGCCTTCGATGACACCGTCCCATTGACCCTGTGACAGTGCGTACAGCTTGCCGTGCGGTCCCCGCTCGACGTCGATGAGCATGCTGGCTCCGCTGGCGATCTCGGTGGGGTCCGATCTCCGATGCAGGGCCAGGACTTTGCCGTCCTCCGGTTCGTGCGGGATCGGGCCAAGCTGGGTGATGAAGACCCGGTTTTTGGTTACTTCGAGTCCGGTCGGCACGACATTTCCGAACGTCGCGACCTCATTAATCGAGCCGTTCCGTTTCACCCACAACACCCGATTGTGGTGTCCATCAGTGACCAGGAACCCGCCGTGGTAGCGCTCCATCGCGTACTGCACGCCAGTGTCGACGAAGTAGTCCGTTTCCGGTGGGTTGTCGACCGACCAGGCGCCGATATCAGCGATGAGCGTGAAGTCGCCGTCACGTTCAAGGCGGTAGATCCCGTTCTTATCGTTGGGGTCGCCGAACGGCCCGCCGCCCTCGCCGAGGATCTCACCACTGACCAAGGTGACGAGCACGTACGCAGTCCGGCCCACGAATACGACATCAACCGGTCCACCGATGTCATTGGCGAAGGCCTTTGTCGGCAACCCCGTGGCATATTCGGTCACCCGACCAGTACGGCGGTCGATGCGCAACACGCTGCCGGCACTTCCGTCTGTGACGTAGAGCGCCCCGTCGGGGCCGATCGTGCTTCCGGTCACGAAGCTGCCATCGCCAAAGCTGGCGAGCTTAGTCACTACCGGACCTCGACTGGCTTGCTCGCCCTCACCTCTGCGGTCGTGCGCGCTCGCTGTCGGGGCAACTAGCGCGGCCATCAGGCCGACGGCAGCGATGAATAGACAGATTCGACGTGCGACAGACATGGGCCTCCCCCTCGAGCTGCACAGCAACGGTCGTCACTGTGCGGTGGCCGGATCTGACAGCCCCCCTGTCACTCCTGCGGGGACCATCTATAGACCCCAGACCGCCAGATAGTCAAGGAGGCACGGCGCATGTTTGAGACGCTTAGTTCGCACCCTGTCCGCATAGCCGCGTAGGGGCCGGCGATCGATGCGAGTCCTGGACTTCTAGCCCGCGATCGGCCCGGAGGAATGATTGATCTAGCCCATGGAAGGCGGATGAGCATCAGAGCAACACGGCGAAGACCGGCTTGAAGAGTCCGAGCAGCCGTGCTGCTCCACGTGGTTTCCACCACTCCAACCATTGAAGATGGGGCGACGAGCAGCCAGGCGCCGACGCCCCACCCGCCGGTCTCAAACAACAATCGCAATGCCGCCGGTCCAGGGGACCTGCTCCCCGGCAGCAAGGGTGATCTGCAAGAAGCCGAGGGCCTCCAACTCGCGTGCCCGACTGAGGGAGCCAGCGTCAATGGCGCGTAGCCCACCCGCCGTGACTACCTTCGCTACGAGTGCCTTCGCCTCCGCGTCGTCACCGGCAATCAGGACTGTTGCCGGATGGTCACCGACAACTCCTGAGGCCAGCGTCGCTGCGAAGTTGGTGTTGAACGCCTTGACAACACGGGACTCGGGAAGCGCTGCTGCGATCTCCGCGGCCGCGGATCCGTCCGCGGGCACCGTCAGGGAGTCGAAGGTCTCGAAGTTCAGCGGATTGGTGATGTCGACAACTACCTTTCCCGCCAGCTGGTCGCCACGCTGATCGAGGACGTTGCTCACCGCCGGATATGGGACGGCGAGCACGACGAGCTCGCCACTGACGGGCTTGTCCGCGCTGGAGCTGTCGATTAGCTCGACTGTGTTGCCACCCTTGGCGACGATGTTTGCAATGGCAGGGCCCATGTTGCCCGTACCGATGATGCTGACCTGCGTCATGATCTCTCCTAATCTCAACCATTAGTTGTTGCAACAAGTAATCTAGAGGAAATTAGTTGTTGTGTCAACTTTTGTCCCTACAACCAAATGAGGACAGAATGATGGTATGAAGACGGAGTGGTTGACTCAGGACCAGCTGCAGGCGTGGGTACGCCTGGCGGCGCTTGTGGAGCTCCTACCCGGCGTACTCGACTCTCAGTTACGCCGCGATGCAGACCTCACCAACTTCGAGTACTACGTGCTCGCCATGCTGTCCGAGGCCCCGAGCCGCACCTTGCGGATGACCGCGCTCGCGGCGCAGACCAACGCGACCTTGCCCCGGCTGTCCCACGTAGTCCAACGGCTGGAAAACCGCGGACTCGTTGACCGCTTCCCGTGCCCGGAGGATCGCCGCGCGACCGACGCCCGGCTGACCGACGCCGGATGGCGCAAGGTCCAACAGAGCGCTCCCGGACACGTTGCCAATGTGAGACAGCACGTCATCGATGCCCTCACCCCGGAACAGATCAGCCAGCTGACTGACATCACCGAGGCCATCCTGCAAAGGCTCGACTCGAACGGAACCATGAGGGCGATGTACCACCGATATGACCGCGCTCCACAGCAGTGAGGTAGGCGCCGGCGCACGGTTCCCGTACCTTGCGCGTCAGTAGCTGGGCTATTTGAGAGTGGAACCGCTCAGGTGTACTCCTCTGGACGACCATCGAGCTGTACCGGCGTTAGATCGGTCGATGCGAAAATATCTGCGTGACCGCGAAGGCGGCGTCGAGCACTTGGGTTGAGCGCGGCAGCAAGGCTCTGGCGGGCGGCGGATGGGCCGAGGCGCGAGCATGTTTTGAGCAGGCATTGGGATCCACGGATTCGGCCGAGGCGTGGGATGGGCTTTCCTGGGCCTGCTGGTGGCTTGAGGATGGCACGGCGGCGATCCAGGCACGTGAGCACGCCTATCGCCTGTACAAGGACGCCGGTGACCGCGGGTCAGCGGCACGGATGGCGATATGGCTTGCGAACGATCACCTCGACTTCCGCAGCGAGGAGGCTGTGGCGCAGGGGTGGTTGCGGCGAGCGACGCGAATTCTGGACGATCTCGACCCGGCCGCTGAGCACGGTTGGCTGGCGGCCTTGGAGGCGCAGCTCGCTTTGGAGGCGGGCGCGCTGGCTGAGGCTGTGCGGCTTGGATCGCGGGCCCGGCGGTTGGGCCGGGACCTCGGGATCACGGACCTCGAGATGCTCGGGCTGGCCACCGAGGGCCTTGCGCTGGTTACTGAGGGCGAGCTTAAGGAGGGGATGTGGCGCCTCGATGAGGCCGCGGCAGCCGCACTTGGCGGCGAGTTTGAGGGGTTTGCAGGGGTTTGTTGGACTTGCTGCTATCTGATCTACGCCTGCGAGCGGGTTCGCGACTACGACCGGGCCGCCCAGTGGTGCCGCAACGTCGAGGAGTTCGCCGAGCGCATGCGAATCCGGTTTTTGAACGGTGTCTGCCGGGTCCACTACGCTGCGGTGCTCACGTGGCATGGCAGCTGGAGCGAGGCCGACGCGGTGCTGTCGAAGGCGATCAGTGACCTGGCTGCGACCCGACCGCCCTTTGCGGACGAGGGACTGGTTCGCCTCGCTGATCTGCGTCGCCGTCAAGGCCGAACCCAGGAGGCCGAGCGACTCTTCAGGGAGGCCGAGCGACTCTTCAGGGAGGCCGAGTCCCACCCCATGGCCGCGGTCGGCATGGCCGAGCTGTCGCTGGATAGCGGTGATCCCGGTGGGGCGATTGGTGTGGTCGAGCGAGCGCTGCGGCACCTTCCGCTCGCGAACAAGACTCAACGGATTGCCGCGCTTGAGCTCGCCGTTAGGGCCCAGTCGGCCGCCGGCGACGCGCGTGGGGCGCAGGTCTATCTCGCGGAGCTGCGGTCAATGGCGCAGGCCGTCCCCACAAACCCAATGCGGGCCGCGGCGTTCTTTTGCGATGGCGTCGTGGCTGCGGCCGCTGAACACTACGAGTCCGCGGCTGTCGCGTTTGAGGACGCCGCCGCGCTATTCGCGGCAAGTAACGCGCCCTACGAGCTGGGGCGCGCCCGTACGGAGTTGGCATGCACGCTCGCCGAGCTGGGCCGCCGAGATCTGGCACGGCAGGAGGCCGCCGCCGCAGTTGTGATTCTCGAGCGCACGGGAGCGACCGGGCTCCGGGAGCGTGCTCAGCAGGTACTCGACAGCCTCACGCATAAAAGCCAGCCAGCTGGCCCCTCACGCGCCGCGAGCAGCAGGTCATGGGGCTGATCGCGCGGGGCATGCGGGACCGAGATATCGCTAGCGCGTTGAGCCTGAGTCAGCACACTGTCCACCGCCACGTCTCGAACATTTACGCCAAGCTCGGCTGCTCGACGCGCGCGGCCGCAGTGGCAAAGGTTGCCGATCTAGAGATGCTCTGACGCAGCGCGGGTGGCCTACGGAGGCCATGTGCGGCGCCCTGGGAAATGGCCACTCCAGGCGAAGTTGGGTGGCCCGTCGCGGTGTCAAGGTGAGCCTCGAGGGTTCGAAGGCACGCGAGAGAAGCGCGGACATGGCTGGCAAAACCGAGACGATCGACCAAGCGGGCGGCTCAGCCGCGACCCAGGGCGATCTTTGGGGCGAGCGCGCTTGGGACTGGGCAGAGGTGTTGGAGGGCTGGAACGGCTGGGGTATCCCGCTCTACCGGCACATCCTCGAACGCGTCACGGTCGAGAGAGGCACAAGGGTGCTCGACATGGGCTGTGGGGCGGGGCGATTTTGCCGCATCGCCGCCGACCGGGGCGCTCAGATCTGCGGCCTCGACGCGACGGCGACGTTTGTTCAGATCGCCCGGGAGCGCATCCCGGCCGGAGAATTCCGAGTGGGTGACATCGAACACGTCCCGTGGCCGGACAACTCGTTTGACGTGGTAACCGGCTTCAACTCATTGATCTTTGCTGCCGATATCCGCGGTGCGTTGCGTGAGGCGAGGCGGGTGGCGCGGTCCGGTGCCAACGTCGCGATCACCGTGTTCGGGCGGCCGGAACGGTGCGAATCAACGCAGGTATTCGGGTCGGTTGGACAACTTCTGCCGGCGCAGGCCGGAGCCGGTGAGAGTGGTCCGGCGCTGCACGAAGTCGGAACCCTTGAGACGTTGGCGAGCGAAGCAGGCCTGACGCCGAAAGAGTCGGGCTATGTCGAACTCGCTGAGGAATACCCGAATCTAGACACATTCCTGCGTGGGTATCTGGCCGCCGGACCCATCGTGAGCGCTATCCGGACGCTCGGAGAGGAACCCGTGCGCGATGCACTCACCGTAGGCGTACGTCCACTGATGACGGCCACCGGCGGAGTCCGCTTCGAGGACGAGTACCGCTACCTGATCGCAACCAGGTGAAAGTCGATCCCGCAGTGGCCCATGGGGCTCCGCGTCCCTGCCGCGGGTTGGTCGCGAGTCGCCAGAGTGTGCACCCAGCGCCGCAACAGGTTGCTCGTACCGGCTGGTGGGTATGTCTTTCAGGTGACATCCTCGACCCAGGAGCTTGCGCCTGCACTGGATACCGACGCCCGCCTCACCGAGATCGAGCGCAGCTTGAACCTGCTGCTCAATGTCACGCCGGTCAATGCAGCAGAGGCATGGGCGGACTTCGAACGGAGTGACTTCGGGACGGTCCCCATTCTCCGGCTTAGACCGCTGGAATTCGAGCCGGACCTGGTGCGACGTGACCTTTACAACCTCGACATCGAAAACGTAACCGACCCTGCGCTGCACACACTTTTCCGGGCGAAGCGAGACGAGATAGCGAGACAGATCACGGCTTTGGAGGATCGCGACACTTCACGGTTCGTTTACGGGTCGCTGCAGCTCTACGGAGGGATCGCCCCGCCTCTGGCGTCCGCTGCGGAGGAGCTGCTAGAGACCATCCCGGCCCGACCTCCCAGCCCCCCAAGCGTCACGGCCGGGGCGTTCGCAGAGGCCGCCCGTGCGGAGTTTGATCGATACCGTGCCGTGTATCCAGATTTCCCCGCTCATATCGAGGTGCGCGACGACATCTCCGAACTGATGGTGTCGTTCGGCCGGCTGTTCATTCCCGAAGCCGCCGCTTTCAGAGCGGATCGCGTCGAGCCCTTGCTGCATCACGAGGTCGGCACCCATGTCGTCACCTACCAGAACGGCGCCAGCCAACCTCTGACGCTGCTGAAGATCGGACTGCCTGGCTACGACGAGACCCAAGAGGGCCTTGCCGTGCTCGCTGAGTATCTCACCGGCGGATTGGACCCGCGGCGTCTCCGCGTGCTCGCGGCGAGGGTTGTAGCCGTCCGCAAGATGCTGGACGGTGCCGGATTCCTGGAGATCTTCGAATCGCTACGTGCAGAACATCGAATGCCGGCGAGGACAGCTTGGTCCATCGCCATCCGGGTCGTCGTCGGGGGAGGTTCGGTGAAGGACGCGATCTACCTCCGGGGAATCACGCGCATCCTCGAGGTCCTCGCAGAGGGCACCAGCCTCGATGTCCTCTTCGTCGGCAAGCTCGCATTGGACCACATCCCGTTGATCCAGGACCTGCTCGACCGCGAGGTGCTCCAGGCACCACGGGTCCGTCCACGTTGGCTGGACGTGCCCGGCGCTCCGGAGCGTCTGGACAAGCTGCGCGCGGGCGCATCGGTCACGGACCTGTACGAAGGAGATACATCGGCATGAGGCTTGCCTTCTTTGTCAACGACGTCGCTACCGAGGTAGACGAGTACACGACGACGCGGCTTGCGAGGGCCGCGGCCCAGGGCGGACACGAGGTTTGGTACGTCGGTGTCGGAGACGTCGAGTTCGGGGAAAACGATGGGCAGCTCGTGGCCCGGGCTCATGCCGCAGACTTCGAGAACAACGACACGCTCGAAAGCTTCATGAAGCGCATCAAGGAGCGTGACGCCGAACGGATCGTCATGGACGACCTCGATGCATTGTTCCTGCGTAACGATTCGATCGACGATCTGCAAGAGCGACCGTGGGCAAGTCCCATGGGCGCGGTTTTCGGCCGAATGCTCAAGGCTCGAGGCGTAACGGTGGTGAACGACCCAATGTCCCTGATACGCGCAACGAGCAAGCTCTACCTAGAGGAGTTTCCCGAGAAGATCCGACCGCGATCGCTCGTTACCCGCGACCCGGAAGCGATCGAGCGGTTCGTTGCCAAGGTCGGCCGCTCCGTCGTCAAACCCCTTTACGGAGCCAAAGGTCGCAATGTGTTCATGATCGAGGACGAGGGCGAAACGAACCTCGCGCAGATGACGGAGGCCGTGCTCCAGGACGGCTACGCGATCGTTCAAGAGTTCGTCAACGGCGGTGAGGACGGCGACGCGCGGATCTTCCTGCTCGAGGGACAGATCCTCGAGCGCAACGGGAAGCCGGCCGCCTTCCGGCGAGTGCCGACGGGTAACGACCCGCGGGCCAACATCAGCGTGGGCGGACGCTCGGTACCTCTCGAGATCGGTGACGCCGAACGCGGCATCGTCGAAGCGATGAGCAGGAAGCTCGTGGCCGACGGCATGTACTTCGTCGGTATCGACGTAATCGGCGACAAGGTGGTGGAGATCAACGCGGAGAGCCCGGGCGGGATGCAGAGCGTTGAAAGGCTGTACGAGATCGACGTCTGCCCAACCGTCATCGAAGCCCTGGAGCGCCGCGCCGGCTCGAAGTCCTAGTCAGCACCACTTCGCCCTCTGACAGTGGGGGACCCTCCACCGACCAACGACTCCACTCCGCCTCACTCACTTACACTCCGCCTCAGATGTGCCTGATGCGGAGACGCAGTAAGTAAGGCGGAGTGGAAGTTGGGATTGTGGGACGCTGCTGAGCCATGTACTGACAGGTCCTGTTTGATTTCCGAACATGTGCAGTTGGCCCGGCGTCGGCAGTCGCGAGTCGCGGCGCGCGGACGGCGGTGGCACGCCCTGGCCTGATGCGGTGTCACTCGGGGTTGTAGTCCGTGATCGCTTTCTCCCATTCCTCCAGGGCTTGTTCGAGGCGCCAGCGCGGCCCGGAAGGGAACCACCGCGCCACCCGCTTGACGCCAGCCTCGCGGAGTTTCTCGAGCACCTTCGGATCGGCTGGCACGCTCATCACCTGCATCTGGATGGGGCGGTCGGCCCGGGCACGCAGTTCGGCGATGCGGTCATACACCTCGGGGTGGTAGTTGGGGAACCAGGCGTCGCCGAACCCAAGCACGCGATCGAGGACGGTTGGGCCGGCACCGCCAACCAGGACTGGTGGATGTGGCCATTGCGCCGGCTTGGGCCACGACCTGATCCGGTCGAAGTTCACATATTTGCCGTGGTAGCTGGCCTCGTCATGGGTCCAGATCTCTTTCATCGCCTCGACCCGCTCTCGCATGACGGCCATCCGGACGCGCGGGTCGGTGCCATGGTGGCGCATCTCGGTGCGGTTCCAGCCAGCACCTACTCCGAACTCCAGACGGCCGCCCGAGAGGTGGTCAACGCTCGCGACCTCTTTCGCCGTGATGATCGGGTCACGTTCGATGACCAGGCAAATGCCGCTGGCGACGCGGATATTGCTGGTCGCCTCCGCGGCAGCGGTGAGCGCAACGAAGAGGTCGTACGTGCGCCAGTACTTGGCCGGCAACGGCTTTCCGGGGGCGCGGTCCGTCTCTGCAGCCGGGATGTGAGTGTGCTCAGCGAAGTAGATGGCGCTGTAGCCGCGCTCTTCGGCTATCCGCGCGACCTCGCCGGGCCGCATACCGTCATAGGTGGGGAAATATCCAAGTCCGAATTCCATACCCCAGATCTACCCGGCACACCGTCCTTCCACCCGGCGCGCCACGACTTCCTCCGGCGTCGACATGCTGGCCACCCGCCCGACGACCTCGCCCCGGCGCAGCGCATCAGCACCGCCCAGGATCCTGGAACGGCGGGGAACGTTCCCGCGGGAACGTCTCTGCTGAGCCTGGCCTCGCCTGCTCCAGCGTCGACGGAATTTGCCGGACGTCCCGGCACTCGCCTGCGGCGAATCGCCGTTGCTCGGCGTGAAAACCTGCGCCATGCTCGTCGTGTGCCGTTCTTCATGGACCGCCATGAATTCGTCGGCCTCACAGCCGAGGAAGCCGCACTCGCGCACCTCCAGGACCTCAAGGTCCAGGGCCGGTACGGTGTCCGATTCCTCACCTACTGGTTCGACGAGGAGCGCCAGACCGCGTTTTGCCTGGCGAAAGCGCCCAGCGCTGATGCGGTCGAGGAGGTCCACCGCGCATCGCACGGCTTTATGGCGTATCAGATCATCGAGGTTGACGAGCCCACGGTGGTCCGCTTCATGGGTGGCATCCTCGAGCATCCACCCGGGGAGGTGTACGTCGAGGCGGCGTTCCGCGCGATCCTCTTCACCGACATTGTCGAGTCGACGAGCCTGACCCAGCGACTGGGCGATGCCGGCGCGATGGCGATGGTGCGAACCCATGACGAGATCGTGCGAGGGAGCCTCGAACGTCATCAGGGATCGGAGGTCAAGCACACGGGCGATGGGCTGATGGCCGCGTTCCCGTCGGTCGTAAGCGCCATCAAATGCGCTGTCGATATCCAGCGGCAAATCGCGGAGGCAGAGGGCAGCGGCGGAATGCCCGTCCGCGTCCGCATTGGGATGGCCGCGGGTGAGCCGGTCACCGAGCGTAACGATCTCTTTGGCGCCACAGTGCAACTTGCCGCGCGGCTGTGCTCGCGAGCCGACCCTGGAGGCATCCTGGTCGCGAGCGCGGTGCATGACCTTGCGCTGGGCAAGGGCTTCGCATTCCGCAATCGGGGTCGGCTAAGGCTCAAGGGGTTTGACTCGCCGATGGCCGCCTTCGAGGTTGTGTGGCAGCCGAGTGGATCGTGACCCGTACGCCGTCGACGGGGGCGACGTCGAGCCGCAGGTAGAGCGGGGCCTGGAGAGCGAAGCCGGTCTGACGACGATCTTGGCCTCAGCGTGTCCGGCGGCCGACCCGAGCACTGATTACTGATCGGCGTGCCGAGCCAGGTCCCTCAGTGCCTTTGCATTGCGGAAACTACCTCAACGCCCACCATCAGGAAGCAGCCGCAGCCACAGGCTCCTCTACCTCAACCTTGCTAGCCACCGCCCGGTTGACGCGCATGCCGGCCATCACAGCGGTTCCGAAGAGCGCGAGGGCGTTAATTCCGTGTAGCCACCCGACTCCGGCAATCGAGTGGGAGAAGAGGCCTAGCGCGACCTGGAGTACAGCCACTCCGAACACGATGAGCGCCCACTTGATGCCACCCGGCACCTTGGCGAAGAACGAGATGATCAAAAAGAGCAGCGAAATGGCGGGGACGACGAAAATGCCGCCCATAGCGTGCCACGAAAATCCCACGTAACCACCCAGAGCTGGCGTGAGTTCTGTGGACTGATCGAGGGTGCCGCCTCTCTCGACCCACTTGATGAGGGCGAACATCCCGTACGAGATGGACGCAGCCTGAACCGCTACCCCAGCCGCGACGAGGTACGCGAGAACCCGATAGACCTGCTTCATTTGTGTACCTCTCAACGATTACGGCTGCCCAGACCGGGGTGCTGCAAAAAGCACTTCGCAGATTCTGACACGCGGTGGTTAATCTTCGCCGATGTCGGCCAAGTCGAAACCAAAATGTGCCCTGGCCTCGCGAGCGATGACTATCTCGCAGCTACGGATTGCGGTTGATCTCGTTCGCCAGGTCCACAGCCGCCCGCACTAAAACATCCCCGTTTACAAGTGCCGCATCGTTGTGATCAGCACCCTCCACCGCGACAAGGCGTGTCGGCCCACGGGCGGCGGCGACCGACCGGCGGCTTTCCTCGGGAGGGACGATGGAGTCCTCTGTGCCGTACACGACAGTGATCGGTACGGCGACCCGCGCTACGTACTCGGCTACCGGGAAACGGTCCTTCAGCAACGCCCGTACCGGCAGGAACGGGTAGTGAATCTGACCCACCGAGGCGAGGTCGCTGAACGGTGACCGCAAGACAAGCCCCGCCGGCGGGTGCTCGGTCGCCAGCTCAGTGACCACCCCGGCGCCGAGACTCTCGCCGTAGTACAGCAAGCGATTGTCGGACACGCCCTCGTCGATGAGGAACTGACGTGCGGCGCGTACGTCCCGAGCCAGCCCTTGCTCGCTTGGGCTGCCCGGGTTTCCTCCGTAGCCCCGGTAGTCGAACAGCAACACCCCGAAACCTTGGTTCGACAGCGCTTGGGCAAGGGGCGCCCGCAAGCTGCGGTCACCGGCGTTGCCATTGGCTACCAGAATTGTGAATCCTCCGGCCGGGCCGCGCGCGGGGAGGTACCACGCGCCCAGCCGCAGTCCATCGCTTGTGGTGAGCTGTACGTCACGCGCACCCGGCAGCAGGGTGGTCGCCGCCGACACCGCGCCGGTAGACGGCAGGTAGATCAGACGCCGCTGAAACGCAAAGGAAAACAGCACAACGAACAGCACCACCGCCATGACTACGGATGCCAACAACACCACACGCCGCACGCTCTAAGTCTGGCTCCACGCTTTCGGGACGCAGCTTTTCATAAGCTTTCGCCGTGACCTACTTCGCCAAGTATGGAACGTCAGCGATCGGCTTCGAGACCATTGCTGGGCGTAACGACGGATTGCACCGCATCGTGCTTGCAGCTGGCCAGCTCGGCCCCAGCGAAGGTGGCCCGCTGCATCTGCACCACGGCGAGGAAATCCTGCATATCCTGTCGGGCGAGGTCGAGGTGACCGTCGGCTCTGAGACCCGACGTTGCGCCGCAGGAGACGTCGTGATCATTCCGACCGCGGCTGAGGTTCTCGGACGGGCCAGCTCAAGCGACTCGCCTCGATGACCTTCCAAGAGAGGATGTCGATCATGGATGAGTCATCAGAACTGCAGGGTCGCTCCGCATTGATCACCGGCGGGGCGAGCGGCATCGGTGCCGCAATCGCGCGCCGGCTGGCCAGAGCAGGCGCGACGGTGCAGATAGCTGATCTTGATCTGGCCGGGGCGCAGGCCGTGGCCGCGGAAACCCGCGGTGAGGCTTGGCAGCTGGATCTCAGCGACCCGGCATCCCTTCGCGGCCTCGATCTTGAGGTAGACATTCTGATCAACAACGCCGGGATTCAGCGGGTCAGTCCTATTGAGGACCTGGATCCGGAGGTGTTCCACAGGATGTTGATGATCATGGTGGAAGCGCCGTTCCGGCTGATCCGGGCGGCACTGCCGTACATGTACGCCCAGGGGTACGGCCGGATCGTGAACGTGTCCTCGGTACACGGCCTGCGGGCCTCGGCGTACAAGTCCCCGTACGTAACCACCAAGCATGCCCTCGAGGGTCTGTCCAAGGTGACCGCGCTGGAGGGTGGTCCGCACGGTGTGACGAGCAACTGCGTGAATCCCGGCTACGTCCGGACGCCACTGGTGGAACAGCAGGTCGCCGATCAAGCCAGAGTTCACCAGATCGAGGAGTCTGCGGTTCTGGAAACGATCCTGCTGACGCACAACGCCATTAAGCGTCTGGTCGAGCCAGATGAGGTTGCGGCCCTGGTCGGTTGGCTGGTTGGCCCGGATGCGGCCATGGTCACCGGAGCCTCCTACACCATGGACGGCGGATGGACAGCGCAGTGAGCAGCCCCTACCGGTCAATCAGTGTGGCGGTCGATGGCGGCCGGATGTATGGCGGCGAATGGAATCCGTCCGGTGCTACGACGGTCATCGCCGTACACGGGATCACCGCCAACCACCGCAACTTCGCACTGCTGGCCGAGGCGCTCCCCCAACACCGGCTGCTCGCCCCCGATCTTCGGGGTCGGGGAGCCAGTCGTACCTTGCCGGGACCATGGGGTATCGACCGGCACGCTCAGGACGTCGCCCGGCTGATCACCGCCTCTGGTCGGAGCCCAGTGGTGCTTGTCGGCCACTCGATGGGCGGCTTTGTGGTCGCGGCGCTCGCTCGGCGGTTTCCAGATCTGGTCTCGGGATTGGTGCTCGTCGACGGAGGGCTCCCTTTTCCGCTTCCCGTGGGAATCGATGCAGACCAAGCCCTCGCATACATCCTCGGACCAGCCCTGGAGCGACTGCAGAGAACGTTCCCCAGCCGAGACGCCTACCGCCAATTTTGGCAAGCCCACCCTGCACTGCAGGAGGCCTGGAGCGAAGCCGTCGCTGACTACGTGGACTACGACTTGGTGGGGGACCCGCCGAAACTGAGATCTTCGGTGTCGTCCGAGGCGGTTCTTCAGGACGGTCGGGAGCAATTCGAAGATCCAGATACGGCCGAGGTGCTTGGCGGCTTCTCCGGCCCGGCGCGGCTGTTGGTCGTATCGCGCGGGCTGCTCGGCCAGCCGCCCGGCCTCTATCCCGATGAGCAGCTGGGGCGCTGGCGAAGCCAACTGCCTTCACTGACCATCGAGGAAGTACCTGACCTGAATCACTACACGATCATGTTGCACGCATCCGGCGCGGCCCGGGTTGCGGCGTCGGTCTCGGCGCTGAGCTCCAGCTGACTTGACACAGCAGGTGGTCGATAGCGACACGAAATCGGCTTCGGCGCATGCCGTACGTGACCACTTGTGCGTACGGAGCCGGCGGTCATCATTTGACCTTAAATCACCCCGACCATAGCCAGCTGATGTCACACAGCAAGTGGTCGACGACGACACGAAGCCGGCTTCGGCCCATGTCGTACGTGACCACTTGTGCGTACATCAGCACCCTTCCATCGGGGCAGGGGATCAGCTGGCGTGAGACAGTTTGATCACTTCCAACATCGACGGCTAAGTACCGCCGATCCGGCCGGGAAGGAGGGCCATGAATCTCGAGAAGGTCATTTTCGGCTTCTTCGTGCTGCTCGCGGCAACGCTCAACTTCGGGTTCTTCATCGGAGACATCGCTAATCCCGAGCTGCACAACATCTACGAGCTTGTCGCTGCGCTAGCTGTCAGCCTGATCGCGACTGTGCTGAAGTTCGGTGACCGCACGCAGATCGGTGCGGTGCACCTGGCGACCAGCTTGGTAGCGGATCTGCAGCTTGTCGCGGCCGGCGTCGTCTGGGTCTGGGCGCATGAGATCTCGGCGCAGGGCATGACCGCAACCCATACTGCCAGCGTGGTCTCGCTGTCCGGCGGCGCGCTGCTGGCGAACCTGGTTTCGGTCGTGCTGTTGGTGATCGAGACCGTTACTTTCCACCGCGGATGAAGGTGGTGCACCAATGAGCAATCCGCTGTTGATCTTTTGGGCTCAGCTGTTCGGCCGGCGTGAGCCTGCAAGACGGATTCCGGCCCTCGCGCACATCGAGTCGTCGAGCCAGGCATCCTCGACCATCTTCCTGGTAATGCGGCGAATGCGGGCGCCACTGATCACCATCATCGTCATCTTTTCGGTGAGTGTGGTCGGCCTCAGCCTGATTCCCGGAATCGGTCCGGATGGCCAGCCGGCACGCATCAGTCTCTTCGAGGCGTTTTACTTTATGAGTTACACGGCGACCACCATCGGCTTCGGTGAGCTGCCGTGGCCGTTCACACCCGCGCAGCGGCTCTGGGTCACCTTCTCGATCTACCTGTCGGTGATCGGCTGGGCGTACGCAATCGGCTCTTTACTGACGCTTGTCCAGGACCGGTCGTTTCGGCACGCGCTGGCGTTACGGCGGTTCACCCGGAAGGTGGCGCGACTGCGTGAACCCTTCCTGTTGATGGCGGGTTACGGACGCGCTGGCGAGCTGCTGGCCAAGGATTTTGACGCACTCGGACAGCAGCTCGTGGTGATCGACGAGTCTTCCGACCGCATCGATGCCCTCGATCTTGGGTCCTATCATGCGGACATCCCTGGCCTGGTGGCCGATGCCGCCAATCCGCACCACTTAAGCGCAGCAGGTCTCGAGCATCCCTCTTGCGCCGGCGTACTAGCGCTCACCAACGACGACGAGACTAACCTCGCCGTCACGATGACAGCGGCACTGGTGCGTCCGGAGTTGCCCGTCGTCTCGCGGACTGTCTCGTCCCCTATCGCGGAGCGGATGCGTGCCTTCGGAACGCCAGCGGTGGTCAACCCGTTCGACCGATTCGGCGAGCATCTAAGGCTCGCACTGCATGCACCGGCGTCCTACCAGCTCCTAACCTGGCTCGAGGCCGGCCCAGGGGCGGAACTGCCCGTGCGCGGCCATCCGCCCACGCACGGCCGATGGGTGATGTGTGGGTACGGTCGCTTCGGTCGCGAGGTCACCGCAGATCTCCGGGCGGCGGACCTCACCGTCACCATCATCGAACCGGCCGAGTTGGGCGCACCTGAGCCAGGAGTGATCGTCGGGGACGCCTCTGAACCTGGGGTGCTGGCCAAGGCCGACCTCGCAAGCGCCGTCGGATTGATAGCCGGCACGGACAACGACACGACCAACCTCTCCATGCTGGCCACCGCACGGCGTCTGAACCCCCAACTGTTTCTCGCCGCACGGCAGAACCAGCCCACCAGTACAGCCTTGTTCGAGGCCATGCAGGTGGATGCGCTACTGGTGCCAACCGAGGTGGTTGCGCATGAGGTGTACGCCCAAATCAGCACGCCAATGTTGTGGCGCCTTATCCAGGAGATGCCCGCGCAAGGCGACGGGTGGGCCGCCGATCTCATCCAGCGGCTGCGGTACAACTGCGGTCACGAGCTCCCCGCCCTCTGGAAGATCAAGTTCGACCGCGAGCAGGCGCCAGCTCTCGAGGGTTGGCTTGCGGAGGGCAGGGTCACTCTGGGTGACCTGATGCGCAGCCCCGAAGATCGGGAGCGGCAACTCCAGGTGGTGCCCTTGCTGCTGCTCCGCGACGGCAGAGCCGTTCTGACACCCGACGGCGAGACGGTGCTGGCACCCGACGATGAGTTGTTGTTCGCCGGGCATGGCTCCGAACGACGAGAACTCGAGAGCACCATGGTGGTCGACTCGACTGCGGCGTACGTACTGTTCGATCAGCACGTTCCTGCTAGCTGGGTGTGGCGCAAGTTGTCCCGGAAGAACTCCACGCCGAGCACGCTTGAGGATGCGGAGGTCTGAACGGCGCCATGGCCGCCCGTCACCGGATCGGGCCACTGATGGCATGTTCGTCACCGCCGGTCCGTCTCCGTCGAGTGCGCACTAACGCACCACTGGAATGGACTGGCGTGGGAGGTTACTGCGCACTCAAAGACTCACCGATTCAACATTGTGATGATGACCTTGGCGCGGGCGTGCTCCACTTCCAGGTAGCGGATCGCGTCGGGCGCTTGGCGCAGCGGGTAGGTCCGGTCGATGATCGGCGTGACCTTTCCGGACTCGATCAACTCTCTTAGTGCTTCCAGGCTGTCCTTGATCGGCGGCTGTCCGGTCATAGCCACGATCCGCTGCGGGACGAAGCGAGCTAGCACCTGGGCCTTGATCATGAGACCGAACGGTCCAACAAGACTGCCGCCCTTGGAGGCGCCCCCGCCGGACAGCAGGAGTGTCCCGGTCGGTGTCAGTGCACGCCGCAAAGCTGTCAGCGACCGATTGCCTACCAGGTCGAACACAACGTCGTAACGCTGATAGTTCTGCGTGAAGTCCTCCCGGGTGTAGTCGATTACGTGCTCGGCGCCGAGCGAGCGGACCAGGTCCACGTTTCTCGTGCTGCACACGGCGGCCACCTCCGCGCCTAGCGCTTTAGCGATCTGCACGGCGAAGGTGCCGACGCCACCTGAGGCTCCGTTGATCAACAGCTGTTGTCCTGGCTGTACGCGCCCAAGGTCCCGAACTCCGAGCAGGGCAGTGCTGCCGGCCAGTGGCGCCGCAGCTGCCTGCTCGAAGGTCAGGTTGGCCGGTTTGAGTGCCGCCCGCTGCTCTGGCACGCACACGTACTCTGCGAAGGCGCCGTCAGCCAAGCCGACATCGCCGTACACCTCATCACCGGTACGCAGCCCGGTTACGCCGCGGCCGACCGCCTCCACCCGGCCGGCGAAGTCGCGGCCCCTGATCTTCCTCATGGGCCCACCGAATCCGAATACGTCGCGAGCGAGCAGGCGTGTCAGGTAGGGGTCGCCCCGCATGACATGCCAGTCGTGGGCGTTGACAGCAGCCGCGTTCACCCGGACCAGCACCTCGTCGTCAGCGGGCACCAGCTCATCCACCTGCTTGAGTTCGAGAACTTCAGGCGAGCCGTACCGGTCCTGAACGATCGCTTGCATCTTTCTCCTGTTCTTAGCTCACGGTGGACCAGCCAATGGCAGGCCTCGCACGAGATCAACGTCAACGACCTACCATTGGCGGCACCATATGACCAGCAAGGGTGAGCCCGCATCACCCTCGGAGCGCTCGATGTCGCAACTGGACGCCGCAACGGTCGTTCATCGCCTCGGTCTCGGAGCCGATCACCGGGTGTGGCTCGCAGAACTGGAGGCGGCCGGTTCCCCGACACCACCTCCAGTCCTCCCCGCCCCCGGCGATGTCTCCTGGCTCTTCGAGCGGCTCGGCATCGCCCATGCCGACGCCGCCGATCTCATCAGGGCGTGGCCCGCTCCCGACCGGACGCCAGAGATTTGGTGGCTGCTCGAGCGCTGCCGCCGCTGCATAGTAGCGGACCTGGGCAGCACCTCGGACTTCCCAGCGTGGCCCTCCCTTCCAGGGAACCTAGGTGCGCTTGGGCGGTTCTTTTACGCCTATGTCTTCCTGGCCGCGGCTCCCGACATCCGCAGCTGGCATCAGCAGCGCAACGTTCCCGACGACGTCTCCTGGGCCACCCTGGCCGACCTGGGCCGCCACTTGGCCGTGTACCGGCGCCTTCACGGTGAAGGTGGCTTGGATGCACCATCGTGGCTGCGGTCGCACTTCCGTGGGGCCCTCTACCATCTCGGACGGCTACAGTTCTGCCGCTCGCGGATCCCGTACGAGCCGGCCATGCTGGAGCGCCTCGCGGTGCCATTCCGGCACGGCGACCCGGCACTCGACCTTCACATCCCCGAGCAGGGTCCGCTGACGTCCGCAGCGTGCGACCGCTCGCTGCAATGGGCCCCTGGTTTCTTCCAGCAGCACTTCCCCGAAGAGCACTATTGGGTCGTTGTCTGTACGTCCTGGCTGCTTGATGACCAGCTCGCCAGCTACCTCGAACCGGACTCCAACATCTTGCAGTTTCAGCGCCGGTTCAGCCTGTTACCCAAGAGCGTTGACGGCGACGCGGACGTGCTGATGTTCGTATTTCGCCGTGCCGTGCCTGTCCTAGCCGAGCTACCTCAGCGCACCAGTCTCCAGCGCGCCGTCGTCGGCCACCTGCAGGCTGGCCACCACTGGAAGGTCCGCACGGGTTGGATTGACCTTGGGTTGCGCCGGTTGCCGGATGGGTAAGGCATCGCAAGAGGACCCTCCCCCATTTGCGGGATGTCTGGCCCCAGCTGCGGTGACAGATGATCAAGTAAGGCAATCCGGGCGACAGGAGTTGAGCCATGGCAACGGCGGTCGGCATTGATCTTGGAACGACGAATTCGGTTATTGCAGCGATGGAGGGAGGGCAGACCGAAGTCATCCCGAACGCCGAGGGCGACAGAACTACACCGTCTGTAGTGGCGTTCCTCGACTCCGGTGAGCGGCTGGTAGGACAAATGGCCAGGCGCCAAGCGATCTTGAACCCGAAAGGCACCATCTACTCGTCCAAGCGGTTCATTGGCCGCAAGTTCGACGAAGTGACGAGCGAACTGAACGCTGTCTCCTTCGACGTCGTGCCCGGACCGGACGGCGCAGCACGTTTCGAGGCGAACGGGAAGCAATACGCTCCCGAGGAGATCTCGGCACAGGTGCTGCGCAAGCTCGTTGCCGACGCCGGCAAGCACCTCGGTGAAAGAGTCACCGAGGCGGTGATCACCGTGCCGGCGTACTTCAACGATGCGCAACGTCAAGCGACCAAGGACGCCGGACGGATCGCCGGCCTGGAAGTCCTCAGGATCATCAATGAGCCGACCGCAGCCGCCCTCGCCTACGGTATGGACAAGCTGGAGAACGAGACCATTCTGGTTTTCGATCTTGGTGGCGGAACCTTCGACGTCAGCATCTTGAGGGTCGGCGAAGGAGTCGTCGAGGTCATGGCAACTGCCGGCGATACCCATCTGGGCGGCGACGACCTCGACCGCCGGATCGTCGACCACCTGGCCGACGATTTCAAGAGGGCCAATGGCATCGATCTTCGAGACGATCCCCAGGCTCTGCAACGGCTC
>Ga0081538_10001003_pt1 | contig 30045 bp, 26 predicted proteins | sample TabmetS5T2R1_FD_71022 | JGI IMG/M metagenome (GOLD analysis project Ga0081538, IMG submission 71022) | Tabebuia heterophylla rhizosphere microbial communities from the University of Puerto Rico - S5T2R1 | ecosystem: Host-associated > Plants > Roots > Rhizosphere ...
CAGGAAGAGTTCATCGGTCTCGTCGTGCTGGTGCCACACGAACTTGCCTTGGACCTTGACCACCTTGACGTCATAGTCGTTCAGGGCGGCAACGATCTTTGGGCTCCAGTGGTCGTTGAAGCGTCCGAACTGCGCCGCGAGGTTCACCTTGTCCGCCAACCTGTTTCCTCCCTGACCCTCGCATCTCGGAGCTGTCATGGTGGCCACGATCGGTTCCCTCGACCCCGTTCATCCCCACCGCGCCATCGGTGTTCGGCTACCTAGCGCCGGCGTCCCCCGCTGGATGCCCGCCGTTCGGCTTCGGCCTTGACCGTAGCCAAGGAGGCCGCGACCGTCTGCTCCCACTGCCGAGCGACAAGCTCGCACCACCGCTGGCCGGCACGCCACAGGTCGGCCCCGATCTCCCCGTCGTAGGCCAGCCGCGTCCCGGACCCATCGGCCTGTTCGCTGAGAACGAATGCCTCCACGACATGGGGAACCGGCCCGCGGACCAGCCGGAAGTCGACCCGTTCGGGCCGGGTGAACCGCACCGTCTCCACCGTCTGGGCGACCAGGCCCAGCCGCCCGCCGAGCGGGGTGAAATGGGCCGCCAGCACCAGGTCGCTGCCGCGTTCCAGCACCCGGAGCTTGTCGGCCAGCGCCCGCGGGGTCCGGCCCAGATACGGCTCGGCGATGACGTCGAAGACGACCTCGCGGGGGGCGGCCATCTCGACCAGCTGGGGGCCGAGCGGCCGCACCCGCCGGCCGATCCCAAGGTCGATCGGGCAGGCGCCGGTGACTAGTCCGACATAGGCGGCCGCGGCCACCCCGGCGCCCACGGTCGCGTAGCCGAGCACTCGAGGGATCGAACGGGTCATGCACCGGCTCCCTGGCTCTGACGAGATCGGTCATCATCGTTTGGATCATTGTCGCGCAGCCGGCCAGTGGCCCGCGGGAGAACCTCCCCGCCCAAGGACCCTAGGGCCTGTTTCTCGGATCGGGCTGGCTGCCTGCTGTGGCAGCCTTGCCGGGTGCCGGTGAGCATCGCGCCATGAGTGGCGGCAGGTTGCCTGGAGCGCGGCGTGCCTTGTGGTGGTAATTGGCGCTCACTGCTGCTGGGCGACGTCGGCGTCGGCCACGGCGGTGCGCAGCAGAGCGTGGGCTGACCAGCGCATAACTTCGACGGCTTGCTGGCGTGACAGGCCGGCGATGTCGGTCAGCCACACCAGCGCCTCGATGCGACAACCGCGCCGATGGCGTGCACCAGGCGCCGCAGCTCATCCTCGGGCAGCTGGCCGCGCACTGGCGCCAGGGCTCCTCGATCCACGTGATGCGCCGCCCCCGCCCCAGCAGCAGCTGGCCACGGTCAGGGCCTCGGGGTCCAGGGCCAGCCGCAGTGGGGTGCGTACCTCCGGCTCCAGCTCCAGGACCAGCTGGGTCTGGGCGTCGACGACGGCTGCCGGCCGCGCGGCCGGGTCCGGGGGCGCCGGGGTGGGCAGCAGCGGTGGCCGGTCGATGTGTGGGTAGGCGGCGGTCAGCAGGGTGCGCTGGTTGGGGAAGTAGCGGTAGGCGGTGGCCCCGCGAGATGTGGGCGGCGGCGGCCTGCTCGACGGTCGGGGTGGTGCCCTGGGCGAGCAGGCGGCGAGCGGCCACCCATGACGGATGAACATAGGTCGGTCGTCCGGTGACGTCGGCTCATCCTGGTACGGTCGAGCCGGTTGGTAGTGGGACGCGGGAGCCTGGGCACCCCGAACTGTTGCTGCGAGCACGGACCTGAGACTCTCGGGTCATCAGGCTCCTCCGGGCGACACCATTGGTGTCGAGGGTGGAGGAGGAACGGTGGAGCGGCTGATCGAGCGCTGCGCCGGATTGAACGTGCACAAGGCATCGGTCACCGCCACGGTGCGGCTGCCAGGCGACCAAGGCGGAGGCCAAGCCGAGACCAGGATGTTTCGGGCCACGACCGCGGGGCTGGTGCTGCTGGGCGACTGGCTGGCCAGCTTCGGAGTGACCGTGGTCGGCGTGGAGTCGACCGGGGTCTATCTGCTGGAGGACGCCTTCCTCCGGTCCGGCCGGCTCGGCGTCCGCGAGTGCGTGGAGCGCTACCGCGAGCTCGCCGCCGAGCTGCTCGGCGCCGCCCGGCGCTGACCCGGGAGCGGGCCGGTCACCGCGGCGCCGCGCCGGGCTCGGCCACCGCGAACAGCCGCCAGCGGCCCGGGACGCCCTTGAGGGTATGCCCGCCCCGGTCGAGGAAGCCGATCCCCGACCCGGTGACCAGGTCCCTGACCGTGCTGGAGACGACCACGTCCCCGGCGGGGGCCCAGGCGGTCACCCGGGCGCCGATGTGGACCGCGATCCCGCCGACGTCGTTCTCGCGGAGCTCGACCTCGCCGGCGTGCAGCCCGATCCGGACGTCGATCCCGAGCGGGCGCAGGCTGTCGCGGATGGCTAGGGCGCAGCGGATGGCGCGGGCGGGCGCGTCGAACAGGGCCAGGACCCCGTCGCCGGTCGTCTTGACCTGCTGGCCTCCGTGGGCGGCGAGCTGCCTGGCGACCAGCTCGTCGTGGCGGTCGAGCAAGTCGCGCCAGCGCCGGTCGCCGACCTGCGCCGCCCGCTCGGTGGAGGCGACGATGTCGCTGAACATCACCGTGGCCAGGACGCGGTCGGGGTCCGAGCCGGCCGGGAGCGCCGGGGCCTGGCCGGTGGCGAACGCCCCGATCAGCCGGCGGGTGACCCCGGGCGACAGCAGCGCGTCGCCCTGGGCGACCGCCCGCACCGCCTGGAGCAGCAGCTCCGGCTCGGTGTCCTTGACCAGGAACCCGCTGGCGCCCACCCGCAGGGCCTCGAACACATACTCGTCGACGTCGAAGGTGGTGAGGATCACGATCCGGGTCCGGTCGAGCTGCCCGTCCTGCACGATCAGCCGGGTCGCCTCCAGCCCGTCCATCGTGGGCATCCGGATGTCCATGAGCACGACGTCGGGGGCCAGCTCGGCGGCCATCCGCACGGCGGCCTCGCCGTTGTCGGCCTCGCCGACCACCTCGATGTCGTCCTGCGCGTCCAGCAGGGCGCGGAAGCCGGCCCGCACCAGCGCCTGGTCGTCGGCGAGCAGGACGCGGATCACGGACTGCCGTCCTGGGTGCCGTTCAGGGGCAGTCGGGCCAGCACCCGGAAGCCGCCGCCCGGTCGGGGCGCGGCCTGCAGCTCCCCGCCGAGCGCGGCCGCCCGCTCGCGCATCCCGGTGATCCCCTTGCCGCTCCCGGGCGCGCGGCCGGATCCCGGCTGGCCGCGGCCGTCGTCGTCGACCTGCACGGTGAGGTCCCGGTCCCCGTAGGAGACCCGCACGGTCGCGGTTGCCGGTCCGGCGTGGCGGGTGACGTTGGTGAGCGCCTCCTGCACGATCCGGAACGCCGCCACGTCCACGGCGAACGGCAGCCGCCGCGCCTCGCCGTCGGTCTCGGCGCGGACCTCCAGCCCGGCCGCGGCCGCCTGCGACACCAGGTCGTCGAGGCGGGCGAGCGTCCAGGTGGGGGAGCGCGCGGCCGGCTCCCCCTCCTGCCGCAGGATGTCGAGCACCGAGCGCAGCTCGGACAGCGCCTCCTTGCTGGCCTGCTTGATCGCCGTCAGCGAGCTGCGGGCCTGCTCGGGGAGCTCCTTGTTGAGGTGCAGCGCGACGCCGGACTGCATGTTGATCAGCGACAGGTGGTGGCCGAGGGCGTCGTGGAGCTCCCTGGCGATGCGGAGGCGCTCCTCGCCCGCTCGCCGCAGCGCCTCCTCCTCCCGGATCCGCGCCGCCTCGGCCGCGCGCTCCCGCCTGATGCGGATCCCCTCGCCGACACCGAGCAGCACCAGCAGCCAGGCGGCCAGCCCGGCCAGGCCGGCCGGCGAGGGGGCCGGCGCGTCCCTGAGCAGGAAGTCCAGCCAGGGGAAGACGAGGAACCCGACCACCGCGACGATCGCGGCGGGCAGCCGGTGCCCGGCGACCACGGCGGTGAGGTACGCCACGATCATCGCCAGCCAGATGGGGCTGGGCCCGTACCCGACCACGAAGTAGGTCAGGGTCGCCCCGAACACCACCAGCAGCACCGCCACCGGGTACCGCCGCCGCCACGCCAGCGCCCCGGCCGCCACCAGCAGCAGGACGACCGCCCCGGCGTCGTAGGCGTGACGGTCCGGCTGCCCCTGCGAGGCGAAGTAGCTCCCCACCAGGAGGAAGGCGGCCAGCGCCACCGCCAGCGCGGCGTCGAAGAGGGCGCTGGCCCGCGGGGACGGGGCCGGCCCCGGCTCCGTCGCCGCCGGCAGGGTGGTCGTCCGCATGGCACCAGCGTAGGACAAACCGCTCAGCACCGGCCGCGTCCGGCTAGGCTCCGTCCCTTTCACCGGGCGGAGTGGGGGCCCCGGTCCCGTTCGGGCCGTGCTGCCGCCGCGGGGCCAGTGGCCTGCCCCGCTCGTCTCGCTCGGGCCCGAACTCGCGCTCGCCGACCCGGCCGAGCAGGCGGCCGAGCCGCACGAGTCCCATGATCTGCTCGATGCGCCCTTCCGGGGTCGACGCGATGGCCAGCACCCGGCGCCGCGGCGCCGCAGACCTCGACGTCGACGGCTGCCCGGTTGCCGGCCGGGATGGAGGGAGTAGCACGCGCAGCGCGCCCGCGTGGATCTTGAACTCGATCGGGGTGTCGACGACGGCCGGCTCCCCGTCGATGCCGACCTCCAGCCTGCCGCTGGGGGCGTCGACCTCGAGCCGGGTCGTGGCCCAGCGCGCCCAGCCGTGTCCGGCCTGGTAGCGGCTGTTGACCAGGTTCTCGAGCGCTCGGCCGAGCTCCTGCCCTTCGGTGCGGCGCAGCGCCGATATCTCCAGCATGCCCGCGTCCAGGCGGGGCCGGCCGCCGAGCCCGGTCAGCGGGTAGGCGTTGTTGCTGACGAACAGGACCAGCACCTGGTCCCAGTGGTTGCCGGTGCCGTCGCGGAAGCTGACTCGGACCGGCAGGGCGTCGCGCTCGAGCATGCTCTCGAGCACGCCGCTGAGCGCTCCGAGCTGGTTGTCGCGGTAGCTTGGCTCGTGCACCAGGGCGGCGTAGATGCCGACGGAGGCGTTGTTGAGGAACAGCCGATCACCCACGCTGGCGACGTCCACGCGTCGTTCCGGGCCAGCGACGAACGCCTCGACGGCGGCCGTCGGGTCGGTACGGTCCAGCCCGAGGTCACGGGCGAAGTGGTTGCGGGTGCCGGCCGGGACGCACACGAAGGGCAGGTCGGCCTCGATCGCCACGGCGGCGACCGCCGCCAGCGAGCCGTCCCCGCCGGCAACGCCGAGCACGTCGGCGCCGTCGGCGACCGCCGTGCGGGCGAGTGCGACGAGCTCGGCGGGCGTCTCGGCCTCGTGCAGCTGGACGCCGTACCGGCCGGCGGCCGCCAGGAGCTGCTCCCGGACCGCCAGGGCGCTCCCCGATCTCGGGTTGAGCACCAGCACCGGCCGGTGGAACCCGTGGACCTGCGCAGCCGGGACCTGCGAGGCCACCTCGCCGCGGGCCGCCACAACCTCGGGCGTGGCCGGCCCGCCACCGGCGACGGCATCGACCGGCTCCGCGCCCAGCGCCTGGCGGGCCGCGGCTGCGACCACCACCAGCAGGAGCACGCCGGTCAGCAACCCGCCCCACGACCGCCCACCCGGCCCGATCAGCTGGAGCCCGACCGCGGCCAGGTCGCCGAGCAGGCAGATCACCGCGGCCCGCCGCCGCCGGGACGACCGCGTGAGCAGGGCGATCACCATGGCGACGATGGCGACCGCCAGGTGTCCGGGCAGGCTCAGCACCAGCCGTGCCCACCCGTGGCTCAGGGCGGTCACGACCGCCAGCCCAAGCGCCGACAGCGCGATGAGCGCGAACAGCCACCGTGCAACCAGACGGTCGAACAGGACGACCCAACCGGGTGCCGCCCACCGTTGAGGCTCCATGCCGGCCATGCTGCAATCCACCTACAACCAGCGCAACCAACCGCCCAGAAGGCGAACCGGACCTCTGCCTCCAACCGGAAGACGATGAGCCTCGAAAAGCGACACAGCACGGCACGGGGGGTGCGGACGGGCCGCTGGATGGCCGGCCGCCAGGAGCCGTTCGCGGTCTTCGTGTTCGGCATGCGGCTCAACCGGCTTCGCGGGCTGCCGCGCTTCCTGTGGGGCCTACGGGTGCTCGGCACCGTCGTGCGCGACCTGGACGCCCACCCGGAACGCGGCTTTCTCGCCGGCCAGGTCTATTGGGCCGGGCGGGCCCTGATCGCGGTGCAGTACTGGGAGTCGTTCGACGCCCTGGACGCCTGGGCCCGCGACCACCGGCTCCCCCATCGCAAGCCGTGGCAGCGGTACCTACGCGAGGCGCTCGACGACGAGGCGATGGGCCTGTGGCATGAGACCTATCTGGCCAGCCCTGGCAGCTGGGAGGGCGTCTACCTCAACATGCCGCCATGGGGCCTCGCCGCCGGCGTGGAGGCGGTCGAGATGCGGGCGACCAGGGGCTCGGCCCGGGAGCGTCTGCGCGAGCAGCGCAAGCGCGCCACCCGGGCGGCCCCCGAGCAGCCGCCGACCCCGCCGCCCTGACGAGGAATGGACGTGGAACCCGCACGACGCCTCATCCTCCGGCGGCGCGGGTGTACCGGCTGGCCAGCTTGCGGAGCTCCTCTGCCAGCTCCGGGGCGTCGATGAGGTCGAAGTCGACGTCCACCATGCCGAGGTAGAGGGCGAGCATGTAGGGGTCGTCGGCGCCGGTGGTGGCGATGCAGGTGCGCTCGTCCACGGGTTCCAGGTCCACCGCGGGCGGGAGCCGGCCGGCCAGTGCCTCCGCCGGGGCGTGCAGCAGGACCCTGGCCCGGTAGCGCCAGGTCGCCTGGCCCACGGTCCGCTCGACGTAGGCGGTGACGTCGCCGCCCGGGACCTTCCGGGGGGTGAACCGCGGGCCGGTGGGCAGGCGGGGGCGCATGCGGTCCACCCGGAAGGTGCGCCAGTCCTGCCTGGCCGGGTCCCAGGCGACCAGGTACCAGCGGCGACCCCAGGACACCATCCGGTGGGGCTCCACCTCGCGGACGCTGCTCGACCCGTCGTGGTGCTGGTAGTCGAACCGCAGCCGCTCCCGGTCCTTGGTGGCCGCGGCGATCGCGCTGAGCACCCCGGGGTCCACGGTGGGGCCGCCGCCCGGGATGGCGGCCATGGCGCTGTGGAGCGCGTTGACCCGGTGCCGCAGCCGCGAGGGCAGCACCTGCTCGAGCTTGACCAGCGCCCGCAGCGAGGTCTCCTCGATCCCGGCCACGGCGCCGCCGGCCGCGGTGCGCAGGCCCACCGCGACCGCCACGGCCTCGTCGTCGTCGAGCAGCAGCGGCGGCAGCGCGGCCCCCGCACCCAGCCGGTAGCCGCCGCCCACCCCTGGGCTGGCGTGGACCGGGTAGCCCAGCCGGCGCAGCCGCTCGACGTCGTTGCGGACCGTCCTGCCCGTGACCCCGAGCCGCTCGGCCAGCTCGGGCCCGGTCCAGTCGGGCCGCGCCTGGAGCAGGCTCAGCAGCTTCAGCAGCCGCTCGGAGGTGTCCATGTCGCCCCAAGTCTGCCAGCGATCAGGGAACGTTAGCTTCCGCAATGGACGCTAGGGTGGTCGGCACCCGAACTCCGACCAGGGAGGCAGCCGTGCCCACCACCGGCGAGATCCGGCCGTTCCGCGTCGACATCCCCGACGGCGACCTGGAGGACCTGCGCGAGCGGCTGGCCCGCACCCGCTGGCCCGACGAGCTCCCCGGCGGCGGCTGGCGCCGCGGCGTGCCCCTCGGCTACCTGCGCCAGCTCGCCGACCACTGGCGGGCCGGGTTCGACTGGCGCGCCCAGGAGGCCCGGCTCAACGCCCTGCCCCAGTTCACCACCGAGTCCGACGGGCAGACCATCCACTTCCTCCACGTCCGCTCGCCCGAGCCGGAGGCCCTGCCGCTGCTGGTCACCCACGGCTACCCGAGCTCGGTGGTCGAGTTCCTCGAGGTCATCGGCCCGCTGTCCGACCCGCGGGCCCACGGCGGGGACCCGGCCGACGCCTTCCACCTGGTCGTGCCGTCCCTGCCGGGCTTCGGGTTCTCCACCCCGGTCCGGCAGCCCGGCTGGGACCTCGCCCGGACCGGCGCCGCGTTCGCCGAGCTGATGGGCAGGCTCGGCTACGACCGCTACGGCGCCCACGGCGGCGACATCGGTGCCGGGGTGTCGGGCATGCTGGCCGCCATCCAGCCCGCCCGGGTCGCCGGGGTGCACACCACCAGCGACGCCAACGGCGTCGCCGTGGGCGAGCAGTTCGGCTACCCGATCCCCGACGACCTGAGCCAGGCCGACCTGGCCCGGGTGGAGGAGCAGCGCCGGCGGTGGGCCGACATGAAGGGCTACCTGGACCTCCAGTCCACCCGGCCCCAGACCCTCGCCTACAGCCTCACCGACTCGCCCGCCGGGCAGCTGGCCTGGATCGCCCAGAGCTTCAAGGAGTGGACCGCCGCCTCCGCCGAGCTGCCCGAGGACGCGGTCGACCGCGACCTGCTGCTGGCCAACGTCAGCATCTACTGGTTCACCCGCAGCGGCGCCTCGGCGGCCCGGTTCATCTACGAGACCGCGCACGCCAGCGCGGACTGGGGCGGCTCGTCCGACCAGGACCAGGGTGGGTCGCCCGATGCCGGCTGGGAGGCGCCCGCCACCCCGGTGCCCCAGGGGCTGGCCCTGTTCGGCGGCGACGACCTGCTCCGCAAGGTGCTTGACCCCGAGCACCAGATGGCCCACTGGTCGGAGTACGACCGGGGCGGCCACTTCCCGGCCATGGAGGTCCCCGACCTCCTGGTCGGCGACCTCCGCACCTTCTTCAGCGGGCTGCGGTGACCGGCCCGGCCGGCGGTGCCGCGCCCGTCCTGACGCGGCGGGCGCTCAACCGCACCACCCTGGCGCGGCAGGCCCTGCTGGAGCGGGCGGCCGCGCCCGCCCTGGACATGGTCGGCCACCTGGTCGCCGTGCAGGCCCAGGAACCGGACGCGCCGTATGTGGGCCTGTGGACGCGCCTGGAGGGCTTCGGCCACCACGAGCTGATCGGGCTGCTGGAGGATCGCCGGGTGGTGCGGTCCTCGGTGCTCCGCGCCACCCAGCACCTGGTCACCGCCGACGACTACCTGTGGCTGCGGCCGCTGGTCCAGCCGGTCCTGGAGCGGGTCCAGCGGGGGACGCTGGGGCGGCGGAACGCCGGCGTGGACCCGGCCGAGCTGGCCTCGGCCACCCGTGACCTGCTCGCCGGGCGCACCCTCACCCGGCCGCGGCTCCGCGACCTGCTGGCCGAGCGGTGGCCCGACCGCGACGCCCAGGCGCTGGCCTGGGCGGCGCAGGCCCTCGTCCCGGTCGTCCACCCGCCGCCGGCCGGCACCTGGAGGCGGCGGGGCGCGATCCCGTTCACCCTGGCCGAGGAGTGGCTGGGCCGGCCGCTGGCCGCCGCGCCGTCGCCCGAGGTGCTGCTGCGCCGCCACCTGGCGGCGTTCGGCCCGGCCAGCGTCGCCGACGTCCAGGCCTGGTCGGGGCTGACCCGGCTCGGTGAGGTCGCGGAGCGGCTCCGCGGCGAGCTGCGGTCCTTCCGCGACGAGGCCGGCAGGGAGCTGCTCGACCTGGCCGACGCCCCTCTGGTCGCCCCCGACGTCCCGGCGCCGGTGCGGTTCCTGCCCGAGTTCGACAACCTGCTGCTCGGGCACGCCGACCGCACCCGCGTGCTCAGCGACCAGCACCGCGGCCTGGTCGTCGCCGGGCAGTCGGCCGTGCTGGTGGACGGGTTCGTGCGCGCGGTCTGGACCATCACCCGGCGGCCAGACGCCGCCACCCTGGTCGTCCAGGCCCTCGGCGACCCGCTCTCCGCGGCCGACCGCGCCGCGGTGACCGGGGAGGGGATGCGGCTGCTCGGCTTCGCCGCCGCCGACGCCACCGGCCACGACGTCCAGTTCGCGACGACTACGGCCGGCCCCTACCTGACGACGGCGTCGCCAGGACGTCGGCGAGGTCGTAGCTGACGGTCTCCTCCAGCTGGTCGTAGGTGCAGGAGCGGGGGTCGCGGTCGGGGCGCCAGCGGACGAATTGGGCGGTGTGGCGGAACCGGCGCCCCTCCAGGTGGTCGTAGCGGACCTCGACCACCCGCTCGGGGCGCAGGGGGGTGAACGACAGCTCCTTGCCCGGGTTCCAGCGGCTGCTGTTGGACCCCCGCCAGGCGCGCCCGACGGCCTCGGCCTCCCGCTGCCAGGCGCCCCAGTCCCATGGGTGGCCCTCGAAGGTCGTGACCAGCGGCTGGAGCTCGGCGAACAGCTCCCGGCGGCGCTCCATCGGGAAGGCGCCGATCACCCCGGCCATGGCCAGCTCGCCGCCGTGGGTGTACAGCCCCAGCAGCAGCGAGCCGACCAGATCCTCCCCGCGCTTGTGGAGCCGGTAGCCGGCGACCACGCAGTCGGCGGTGCGGGTGTGCTTGACCTTGCGCCACACCCTCCGGTCGGGCTCGTAGACCCCGTCCAGGCGCTTGGCGACCAGGCCGTCCAGGCCGGCGCCCTCGAAGCGGCCCAGCCACTCGGCGGCCAGCGCCCGGTCGGTGGTGGCCGGGGTCAGGTGCACCGGCGGCTCCACCCCCTCCAGGGCCCGTTCCAGGGCGGCCCGGCGGCGGGCGAACGGCTCGGCCATGTGGCCGGTCTCGTCCAGGGCCAGCAGGTCGAAGGCGACCAGCCGGGCCGGGGTCTGGGTGGCCAGCAGAGCGACCCGGCTGGCCGCGGGGTGGATGCGCAGCAGCAGGGCGTCGAAGTCGAGCCGCCGGCCGTCGGCGTCGGGCACGACGATCTCGGCGTCGACCACGCAGCGGGGCGGGAGGTTGGCCCGGACCGCCTCCACCACCTCGGGGAAGTAGCGGGTCAGAGGCCGCTCCTTGCGGCTGCCCAGCTCCACCTCGTCGCCGTCGCGGAACACGATGGTCCGGAACCCGTCCCACTTGGGCTCGAAGCTCCAGGGCCCGTCGGGCAGCTCGGGCACCGGCTTGGCCAGCATCGGCGCCACCGGGGGCATCACCGGAAGGTCCATGTGGCTACTCCTGGCTCAGGTACTGGTGGATCGTCCGGATGGCGGCCGAGCCTTCCCCGACGGCGGCGGCGACCCGCTTGATCGACCGGTGGCGGACGTCGCCGGCCGCGAACACCCCGGGCAGGCTGGTCTCGGACGGCATCGGCGGGCGCTCCAGCGGCCACTCGGCCGGAGGCCGGCCATCCCCGCCGAGCAGGTCGGTGTCGGTGACCACGAACCCCCAGCGGTCACGCCGGATGGTCCCGGGCAGCCAGCCGGTGTGGGGTTCGGCCCCGATCAGGACGAACAGGGCGGTCGCCGGTTCGACGGTGGTCGCTCCCGAGCCGCGGTCCTCGAGGGTCAGGCCGCTGAGCTGGCCGTCGCCGTGGCCGGCGACGGCCTGGGTGTGGTAGCGGACCACGATGTTGGGGACGGCCTGAAGCTCCCGGACCAGGTAGTCGGACATGGTCTGGGCCAGGGTCGACCGGCGGACCAGCAGGGTGACCCGGGCGGCGTACCGGGCCAGGTGCACCGCCGCCTGGCCGGCGGAGTTGCCCCCACCGACCACGAACACCTCCTCGCCCCCCATCGCCTGGGCTTCGGAGGCGGCGGCGCCGTAGAACACCCCCGCCCCGACCAGGGCCTCCAGGCTGGGCACGCCCAGCCGCCGCCAGCGCATGCCGGTGGCCAGGACGACGGCCCGGCTGGTGACCTCGGTGCCGTCGCCCAGGGTCACCACCCGGTCGGTCCCGGCCGCCTGCAGGGCCACCGCCCGATGGCCGTAGACGATGTCGGCGCCGAACCCGATGGCCTGGTGGAAGGCCCGGTAGGCGAGCTCGGTGCCGCCGACGCCGCGGGGGAACCCGAGGTAGTTGCGGATCATGGCGCTGGTCCCGGCCTGCCCGCCGGTCGCCTCCGGCTCCAGCACGACCGTGCCCAGCCCCTCCGAGGCCCCGTACATGGCCGCGGCCAGCCCGGCCGGGCCCGCGCCGACCACGGTGACGTCGTAGCTGGCGGCGGCGGGCCGGGTCGGGGCCGACAGGGCCTCGGCGACCTCGGCGAACGAGGGATCACACAGGACCAGGCCGTCGAAGGTGACCACCACCGGGAGCTGGGCGGCGGTGGCGCCGACCCGGTCCAGCAGCGCCCGGCCCTCCTCGGAGTCGGCGGGCAGGTAGCCGTACCGGACGTTGTTGCGGGCCAGCAGGTCCCGGAGCTCGTGGGCGCGGGCCGACCGCCGCTCGCCGACCACCTGGACGGCCTGGAAGCCGGGACGGTGCAGCTGCGCCCACTCGTGCAGCAACCCGACGACCAGCTGGTGGAAGCCCTCGTCACCGGGCTGCCATGGCCGCAGGCCCCAGTCGTCGACCTGGCCGAGGACGGCCGCCCGGACCAGCCGGTCCCCCACCTCCAGGTCGCCCCAGCCCGTCAGCACCGCCCGCTTGGCCTCCGGCTCCAGCCCGTGGGCCCTGGCCAGCAGCTCGATCCCGGTCATGTCGGGCAGGCGCAGGTCGGCCAGGACCAGCGCCACCTCCCCGTCGCGCGCCCTGACCTGCTCCAGCGTCCGCAGCCCGGCCGCGCCCGAGCCCGCGGACAGCAGCTGGTAGTCGGCCCCGTAGCGCTTGTGCAGCTCGCCCAGGATCGCGGTCTGCGCCGCCGGGTCACCGTCCACTGCCAACAACACCGGTCGCGGCATTGCCGATCGCCTGCCCATCGCTCGACGTCTGTTCTCCGGTCCAGCTTGCCCGGCACCCCCGGCACGAGCAGAGGATGCCACCTGACGACCAGGTGCATGGGATCAGCGAGGTGATCGGTGTGCGGAGCCTGCCGAGCCCGGGGTGGCGCCGAGTGGCCGCCTTTGGCGTCGACTACGTCATCATCCTCGTCTACCTGGGGCTGCTGACCCTTGCCGGGGTGCTCGGCCGGGCCGTCGGGGTGGTGCCGGACGACGTCACCACGCCGGCGGGGCGCGTGGTCGCCCAGCTCGCCGTCTTCGCGGTGCTCACCGTGCCCGTCACCGGGTGGTTCGCCGGCTGGGAGGCGGGCCCTGGCGGGGCGACGCCGGGCAAGCGGCTCCTCGGCCTCCGGGTCCTGACCACGGACGGTGACCGGGTGGCCTGGCCGCGATCGCTGCTACGGACGGCGGTGAAGTTCACGATTCCCTGGGAGCTGGCCCACACCGCGGTGTGGAACCTGCTCGTCTGGCCGGGTGACCGTGCCGCGGCCCTGGACGCGGTGCTGCTCGGGGTGGCCAACGCCGCGATCGTCGTCGATGTGGCCATGGTGTTCGTCGGCTCGCGGCGCCCTCCCCACGACCGCGTCGCCGGGACCGTCGTCGCCGAGGCGGCAGGGGTCAGCCGGCGGTGACCAGCAGCGGGGTGGCGGAGACCTCCAGGTGGACCCGGCCGTCGCGGACCTGGGCCGGCTGGGCCTGGCCGAACGCGTCGACGGCCGCCGCCCGGGCCTCCGGCCAGGGCCAGTCGAACGCCGCCGGCGGGTCGTCCTCGCCGGTGAACGGGTCGCGCTGGTCCCACACCACCAGCAGCGGGCCGCGGCCGCGGCGGCGCACCTCGAACAGGTACAGGCTCGGCCGCCCCGGCGCCTCGATGCCGACCACGCCGTCGACGCCGGCGAGCTGGCCGGCGACCAGGGCGAAGGTGTCGGCGGCGGGGTGGCGGCGGGTCAGCTCGGTGCCCTCGTAGTCCAGCAGGGCCAGCTTGCCGAACAGGAGGTCCATCACCGACAGCCGGTTCTCGTATCCCGGGATCTCCGGGGCCAGGTTCCAGCAGATCGTCCGGCGCACCCCGGAGGCCAGGGCCAGCAGGTTGCGCATGACGATCTCGCGGCAGTTGATCCGGTGGCGCTTGGCCTCGAGCTCCGGCGGGCAGCCGCGCATGAACATCTGGAGCTGCGGCGGCAGGCTCGGCAGGCGCTCGTACAGGCTGGCCATGGCGGCCTGCTCGGGCGTCTGCCGGGCGCCGTCCGGGCCCGGGTCTGCGGACACGTCCGGGCCGGCGGCGAACGCGGCCGCCAGGGCGGCCTGCATGGCCTGGACCGCCTCCGGATACAGGTTCGGCCACGGGGCGTTGTACTCGCCGGCCACCAGCGGCTTCTCGTAGCCGAAGGCCCGCATCAGGCCGCGGGCGGTCTCGATGTCGGCCGGGATCCGGCCCGCCTCCCCGTACAGGTGCAGGTCGAACAGGTCGAAGGCGTCGCGGCCGTCGCGCAGCAGGACGTCGAAGAACTGCCGGTCGGGGCTGTCGGGAGGGCTCTCCGGGAGCCCGAACGGGGCGCCGCCGAGGACCACCAGCCCGTCCGGGTCGGCATCCTTGACCGCCTGGTACATGACCTTCAGCTGGGCGACGTACTCGTCCGCGGTCCCGGCCCACAGCAGGCCGACGTTGGAGGGCTCGTTGTCGCACTGCCAGTAGCGGACCCGCCCGGCGCAGTGGCGCACCAGGCGGTCCACGAACCGGCGGTAGGCCTCCAGGTCCTTGGCCGGCGAGGGCGGCAGGAAGTCGGTCGCCTGCCGGGTCGCCCAGCGCGAGCTGGAGCAGACCGTGACCCAGACCTCCTCGGACCCGTCGAGCTGGTCCAGGAAGGCGTCCACGGCGTCGAAGGACCACCGGCCCGGCTCCGGCTCGACCTGCGACCAGTAGAAGTAGACCCGGACCAGCCCCGCCCCGAGTTCGCGGAGCCGGGGCAGGAACTGGTCGGGCTTGCCGAAGAGGCCGTAGCTGATGCCGCGGACGACGCCCAGCCTGACCCCGTCGAGGGCCGCGTCAGCCATGGTACTGCGGGTGGTCGACGGCCTGGCCGACGCCCCGGTAGGGCCGCGGCACGAACCGCGTGAAGCCCATGATCAGCACCACCCCGACGGTGACGTGCAGGCAGATCAGGGCGACGGCGGAGATGCCGTCGGCCAGGTAGCTCGGCCCGGTGATGGAGATGGCGAGCGCGGTGCTGCCGACGAACGGCCACCATCGGGCCCGCCGCCAGTGGGCCAGCAGGGCGTACACGCCCCAGGCGGCCAGCCCGGCGACCAGGCTCGCCGCCAGCACGTCGACCGCGCCGACCTGCCCGCCGGCGCCCGTGCCGGCGCCGTCCTTGAGTGTCAGGTCGACCCCGACCAGCCGGATGACCGCCCAGGCGGCCAGCGCGGCGACGACGGCGGCGGCCACCACGGCCAGGCTGCTCCTGATGGTGGTACGCATCGTGTTCCTCCCTCGTTGGCGGTTGGCGACCCACCTTCCCGCAGGCGGCCGGGCGAGACATCCGCCGGATGACGGAGTTCGCGCCGGCGCCGCCTCAGCCGCCGGGGGACGGCCCCTGGCGCCGCCGGGCCGCCTCGGCGGCCACCTGGGCGCGCGAGGAGACCCCCAGCTTGGTGAAGACGTGGGCCAGGTGGGTCTGTACGGTGCGCGGGGACACGTACAGGCGCTCGCCGATCTGGGGGTTGGAGAGCCCCTCCCGGACCAGGTCCACGACCTGGCGCTCGGTGGGGGTGAGGCTCTCCCAGCCGAGCTGTGGCCGCCTGCGGGGGCCGCGGCGGCCGCGGCGGACGCCCAGGGAGCGCAGGGCGGCCTCGACCCTGGCCGCGTCGCGGGCGGCCTCCAGCCGCTCGTGCAGCTCGAGGGCCTGCCGGAGCAGGGGCACGGCGGCCTCGGGCCGGCCCCGCCGGGCGGTGGCCGCGGCCGCGTCCTCGGCGGCCAGGGCCAGCTCAAGGGGGCGGGAGCCCCGCCGGTAGGCGTCGACGGCGTCGCCCAGGACCTCGGGGTCGTCGTCGACCAGGCCCCGGCAGCGCAGGGCGGCGCCGGCCAGCGAGGGAACGTCGCTGCCGGCCGCGACCTCGGCCACCGCCGCCGCCACCTGCCCGGCCCGCGGCCGCTCGCCGGCGGCCAGGGCCAGGCGGACCAGGTCGGCCCCGAGCACCGGGTACTCGACCGCGAACCCGGAGCGGGCGCACAGGTCCCAGGAGCCCGCCAGCGTGGCGAACGCCTCCCCGGTGGCGCCCTCGGCCTCCAGGAGCAGGGCCCACGCCCACATCGCCCAGTGGGTGTGGAAGCGGGGGTCGGTGTCGGCGAGCTCGCGCTCGGCCATGGCGGCGGCCTCCCGGGCGCGGCGCAGGTCCCCCCGGTGCAGCGCGATCAGGGAGCTGACGCTGTGGATGGCGACCAGGCTGTGGCGCTCGCCGGTCTCCTCGGTCAGCTCCAGGGCCGCCTGGAGCTCGGCCAGGGCGTCGTCCCACTCGCCGGCCAGGAAGCACCGCGTCGCCAGCACGGCCTGGTACAGGGGAAGCCGCCAGCGGACGCCGAGCTCCTCGCTGACCCGCCGGCCGGTCTGGAGGGTGGACCTGGCGTCCTCGAGCCGGTCCAGCTCGATGAGGATGTTCCCCCGCGCCAGGTGCGCCACCTCCTGGTGTCCCCGCCGCTGGGGGCTGTGGTCGGCCAGCCGCACCGCCTCGTCGGCGAGCTCGAGGGCGTGGCCCAGGTTGGCCCGGAGCTCCTCGACGATGGCGAGCGAGGTCGTGGCCAGGATGACCGCCGGGTGGTCGCCGGGCACGGCCACGCACCGTGCCCGCTCGGCCGCGGCCACGGCGCCGTCCAGGTCGCCCAGCTGGAGGCGGGCCATGGCCTCGGCCGCGGCCGCGCCGGCACGCAGCTCCCCGCCGAGGGTCGGGGACCGCTGCACGCGCTCCAGCTCCAGGAGCGAGTCACGCAGCCGCCCCTGGGTGCCGAGGGTGCGCGCCAGCAGGACGCGGGCCTCCGCCTCCACCGACGGGTCGTGCTCGCGGTCCAGCAGCGAGCGGAAGGCCGCCTCGGCCTCGGGCAGCCGCCCCGCCCACATGAGCGCGCCGGCCCGGTCGACCAGCAGCCGGTCCCGCCCGGGGTCTCCCGGGCCGGCCAGGCCGATGGCCCGCTCCAGCAGCTCGGCGGCGACTGCTGGCGACCGGCGGGCGGCCTCGCTGGCCGCCCGGGTCAGCCAGGCGATGGCCTCGCCGTCCCCCGGGGTGGCGCCGCGGGCCAGATGCTCGGCCACGGCCGCGGCCTCGGCGCCCGCCTCGGCCAGCCGCCGGCCGGCCTCGCGGTGCAGGGCCAGCCGGACGCTGACCGGGAGGTCCTCGTAGATGGCCTCGTGGATGAGGTCGTGGCGGAAGCGGAGCCGGTCGCCGTCGTCGGTGAGGACGCGGGCCCGGAGCGCCTCGGCCAGCACCGACGACAGCTCGAGGACCGACCGGCCGGTGGTCGCCGACAGGTCGATGAGCGAGAAGCTCGACCCCAGGATGGAGGCGGGGCGCAGCGCCTCGAGGGTGTCGTCGGGCAGGAAGCTGAGGCGGCGCAGGATGGTGAGCCGCAGGTTTGGCGGCAGGGTCATCTCGGCCACCTCGGCCTGCCCGTCGGCGACCTGGACGGCCCCCTCGTGCAGCAGCGCGGCCACCAGCTCGGCGACGAACAGCGGGTTGCCGCCGGCCGCGGCCACCTCGGCCAGAAGCCGGGGCCCGGGCTCGGCGCCGACGGCCTCGGCCACCAGCTGGGTCACGGCCTCGGGGTCGAGCTGGCCGAGGACCAGGCGGCGCGCCCCGGCGGCGTCGAGGGCCGCCAGGGCCCGCTCCAGCTCCGCCCCCCGGGGCAGCGGCCGCAGGCCGGCCAGCAGCGCCACCGGGCTGTCGGCGAGCCGCCGGACCAGCGCCCCCAGGATGAGCAGGCTGGAGGGGTCGGCCCACTGGAGGTCGTCCAGGCCGAGCACCAGCGGCCCCTGAAGGGCCAGCGCCTCCAGCAGCTCCAGGAAGGCGTCGACGGCCTGGAACTGCAGGCCGGGGTCGCTGCTCACGGTGGCCAGGCCGCGGTCGCCGTCGTGGGTGGCCAGCAGCGCGGCGATGGCGGCGCGGCGTGGGTCCGGGGACGACCGCGAGCAGCCGAGGCTGTCGGCGAGCAGGCCGAAGGGGCGGTTGCGCTCCAGGTCCTGGCCCCGCCCGGCCACGACCTGGAGGCCGCGGGCGCCGGCGGCCTCCAGGGCCTCGGCCAGCAGGCGTGACTTGCCGATCCCGGCCTCGCCCTCGACGATCACGACGGCCGGCCGTCCCCCCGCCGCCCGACCGAGGGCATCGATGAGCGTCCGTAGCTCCACCGCCCGCCCACGCAGGGGCGAGGTGGGCGCCAGCGTCGCCATGCGCCCATGCTACGCGCCCGACTCCGGGCCACCCTGGCCGACCACCTGGGACAGCGCCCGCAGCAGGCCCAGCCAGCCCGTGAACGGGATCTCCTCCCCCTCGGCCGGCCCGGGCGCCGGGTCCGGGCCCGGGACCAGCCGCAGGCGGCCGGCCGGGGGCTCCACCCGGTCCAGGGATATCCGGATCTCCATGCCCCGAGGATCTCCCGCCCGCCCGGCCGCGACATCGGCCGGCTGGCGGATGTCTGGCCGGCGCCGGGGCCGGATAGTCCCGGGTGGAGAGCGCGGAGAGGAGGCACCATGCGGCAGCCCCGTGAGACGGGGGGGCGTGCCCACCGCCCGCGTGGGGTTCTGCGGCTGCTGGCCGTGGTGGTGGCCGCCGGGGTGGCCGGGCTGGGTGCCCTGGTCGGGGTGGCGTCGGTGTCGGACCGGCCGGGGGTGTTCCTGGGCGCGGGGCTGGCCGTGTTCCTGGCCGCCACGGCGGCCGGGGTGGCCCTGGCCACCCGGAAGCTCCCCGGCGACCGGCGGCGCCGGACCCGGCTGAGCGGGTTCGCCGCCGGCGCGCTGGTCGGCGTGGCCGCCTTCGTGGTCACGGCGCTGCTGCCGGTCGGCGACCCGCGGCTGGCCCCGGCCCCGGTGGCCGGGCAGCGGTGGTGGGAGCTGCCGACCGGCTCGCGGATCGCCTGGGTCCGCCTGCTCGCCCACGGCCCCAGGCGGCCGACCCCGGTGGTGTTCCTGCACGGCGGCCCCGGCATCGCCGACATGGCCGGCGACGCCGCCTACTTCGGCCGGCTCACCGGCGACGGCTACGACGTCTGGGTCTACGACCAGGTCGGCACCGGCCGCTCCAACCGGCTGGAGGACCCGAACCGCTACACCATCGCCCGGGAGGTCGCCGACCTGGAGGCCGTGCGCCGGCGCATCGGCGCCGACCGCCTGGTCCTGATCGGGCACTCCTGGGGCGGGCAGGTCGCGGCCGCCTACCTGGCCGCCCACCCGGACCATGTCGCCCGGGTGGTGTTCTCCTCCCCGGGCGCCCTGGCCCCGGCCCTGGACGACGGCAGCAGCGGCGGGGTCCGGGGCCGGCTCCCCCTGGCCGCCCAGCTGCGGCTGTACGCGCTGGTGGTGCGGCCCCGGGTGCTCCTCGGCTACACCCTGCTCCAGGTCAACCCCCGGGCCGCCCACGCCTTCGTGGGCGACGCCGAGATGGACGCCCGCAACGACCGCGTCTACAACGCCGGCCGGGCCGGCACCCACTGCCGCGACACCGGCCCCGGGCCGGCCCTGCACGGCCTCGGCTTCTACACCTACCAGTTCCCCCAGTCGGCGGCCGCCCGCCCGTGGGCCGACCCCCGGCCCGCCCTGGCCCGCCTGGCCACCCCGGCCCTGGTCATCAAGGGGTCCTGCGACTACCTGTCGTGGTCCTCGGGCCTGGCCTACCGCCACGCCCTGCCCGGGGCCGAGCTGGTCTACCTCCAAGGTGCCGGCCACAACGCCTACCAGGACCAGCCGGCCGCCTACCTGGCGGTCGTGCGGGCGTTCCTGGCCGGCCGGCCCCTCCCGACCCGGCCCCGGACCGGCGACGACGTCCCGGCCGACTACGAGGGCCCGTCCTAGGCCCCGATGGCCACCGGGCGGCCGGCGACGGCCCGGAGCAGGGCGGTGATCCCGGCCCAGCCGGGGGTGGGCGCGGCGGCGGCGGGGGAGTAGCCGGGGGCGCCGAGGGGGATGCGGACCCGCAGGGCGCCCGGGAGGGTGCGGAACCGGATCGGCGGGTCCAGGACCAGCGCCTCGCCGTCGACGCCGACCTCCACCGGCTGCCCGGACTCCAGCAGGAAGCTGGCGTCGGCCCATTCGATCCAGCCCGGCGGGCGCCAGTTCCGCCCGGAGGCGCCCGACTCGAGCAGCCGGGCGATCTCGCCGGGGGACCGGAAGGTGGCGGCCACGATGCCCAGGTTGCCCCCGTCGATGCTGCGCCGTGACCCGAACCCCTCCCCGCTGCCCAGCTCGTAGCGGTTGTTGGAGACCAGGATCAGGTGGGCGGAGGCGTGCTCGGTGCCGTCGGGCCCGGTGAATCGGAGGTCGAAGGGGGTGGCGTCGGGGCCGAGCATGGCCGGCAGCAGCTCCAGGGCGGTGCCGACCTTGTCATCCCGGTAGGCGGGCGACTGCACGATCTTGGCGTACAGCCCGACGGTGGCGTTGTTGACGAACACCCGCTCGCCGACCAGGCCCAGGTCGCTGCGGCGCTCGACCGCCTCCCCGAAGGCGTCCAGGGCGCCGACCACGTCGTCGCGGTCCAGGCCCAGGTCCATGGCCAGGTGGTTGCGGGTGCCGGCGGGGACGCAGACGAACCCGACGTCGTGCCTGGAGGCGACGGTGGCGACCAGGGCCTGGGAGCCGTCGCCGCCGGCCATCCCGATGACGTCGGCCCCGCCGGCCACGGCCCGTTCGGCCAGCTGGAGCAGGTCGTCGCCAGGAGCCAGGACGACGGGCTCGATGCCGCGCCGTCGCGCCTCGGCGACCAGCTTGAAGCGCTCGACCTTGCCGCCGCCGGACCTGGGGTTCATGAGCAGGACGGGGCGGGCCGCCGGGCCGACCGCCGTCCCCGGGGTGGGGCTGCTCTTGAGCGACCTGATGTCGCGCCCCAGGGCGTGCCTGGTGGCCACCGCGCCGACGGCGATCAGGGCCACCACCAGCCCGATGACCAGCAGCCCGCCCGCGGCCGCGTACAGGAGCACGACCGCCGCCACCAGGGCGAGCACGGCCAGCACCGCCGCCAGGGTGCGGCGGATCCCGGTCCGGGTGACGGCGTAGGCGGCCGCGGCCACCCCCAGGCTGACGCAGGCCACCCCGAGGGCCAGCACCAGCGGCCGCCTGAGCAGCACCAGGACGAACACCACCAGCACGGCCAGCGGCGCCAGGAGCGCCACCACCGCGGTCACCCTGCGTCCCAGGGGCACCGATCTCATCTCCGCCTCCACCGCCGACCGTCACATCTTGGCCGGACCGGGACAGCAGGACAAGCCGTACGCACCGGGGCGATGGTCCCGGGGGGCCGGTAGGCTCGTCCCGAGGAGCGCCCGGAAAGGATCGCGAGCATGTGCCGCAACATCACCACCCTGCGGGGCCTCGAGCCGCCCGCCACCACCGAGGAGATCGAGGCCGCCGCCCGCCAGTACGTCCGCAAGGTCAGCGGCGTCACCCGCCCCACCCCGGCCACCGAGGCGGCCTTCGAGCAGGCCGTGGCCACCGTGGCCCGGGCCACGGCCGAGGTGCTGTCCGAGCTGCCGCCCCGGCGCCAGCCCCCCAAGGCCGACCCGCCGCTGCGCCGTCCCGAGGTCCGGGCCCGCATGGCCGGTCGCTGAGGTGGCCCCCGGGGCCGTCCAGGGCCGGAATGTCCAGGGCCCGCGGTAGGTTCGGCAGGACATGCAACCCGAGCCGCGAACCGTCCAGCGTGTGTACCTGGTGCTCATGCTGTTCAACACCCTGGCCGCGTCGTTCATCTGGGGCATCAACACGCTGTTCCTGCTGGACGCCGGGCTCTCCAGCACGGCCGCGTTCGGTGCCAACGCCCTGTTCACCGCCGGGATGGTCGCGTTCGAGGTCCCGACCGGGGTGGTCGCCGACACCTGGGGCCGCCGCGCCTCCTACCTGCTCGGGGCGGTGACCCTGGCCGTCTCCACCGTCCTCTACTGGATGGCCTGGCGGGCCCACGCCCCGTTCTGGGCCTGGGCGGTGACGTCGGTGCTGCTCGGCCTGGGGTTCACCTTCTTCTCGGGGGCGACCGAGGCCTGGCTGGTCGACGCCCTCAAGTTCACCGGCTTCAAGGGCAACCTGGAGTCGGTCTTCGCCAAGGGCCAGGTCGTCTCCGGGGTGGCCATGCTGTCGGGGTCGGTGCTGGGCGGGCTGGTCGCCCAGTGGACCGACCTGGGCGTGCCCTACATCCTCCGCGCCCTCGCCCTGGCCGTGACCTTCGTGGTCGCCTGGCTGTACATGCGGGACTGGGGCTTCGTCCCCAAATCGGGCAAGCACCCGGTGCGCGAGATGGGCCACGTCCTGCGCGGCTCGGTCCGCTACGGCCTCGGCAACCCGCCGGTGCGCTGGATGATGCTGGCCGCGCCGTTCACCTTCGGGGTCGGCATCTACGCGTTCTACGCCATGCAGCCGTACCTGCTGGAGCTCTACGGCGACGAGCAGGCCTACAGCATCGCCGGCCTGGCCGCGGCCATCATCGCCGGGGCCGAGATCGCCGGCGGCATGGCCGCCCCGCGGATCCGGCTGCTGTTCCGCCGCCGGACCTCGGCCCTGCTGGTCGGCCTGCTGGTCGAGGTCGGGCTGCTGGCCCTGCTCGGCCTGACGACCGCGTTCTGGATCGCGGTCGGGCTGCTGGTCCTGTGGGGGCTGAGCGGGGCGGCCACGCTGCCGATCCGCCAGGCCTACGTGAACGGCCTCATCCCCTCCGAGCAGCGGGCCACGGTCCTGTCGTTCGACAACCTGCTCGGCTCCAGCGGCGGGGTCGTGATCCAGCCGGTCCTCGGCAAGGTGGCCGACGCCTCCAGCTACGCCGCCTCCTACCTGGTCGCGGCGTCGGTGCAGGTGGTGGCGGCGCCGTTCATCGCCCTGGCCCGCCGGACGCGGGCCAGCTCGGACCCGGTCGAGGTCGAGCCCGCCCAGCAAGGGGGTTGACAGACCGACCGGTCGGTTTTAGTGTCCCTGCGGAACCAACCGTGGAGGGACGCCCATGACGCTGGCGCCGACGGCGACCGACCGCGGCGGCGAGACCCGCCGCCGCATCCTCGAGGTCGCGGCCGAGGCGTTCGCCGACCGGGGGTACGCCGGCACCTCCCTGAGCGACGTGCTCAAGGCCAGCGGGGTCACCAAGGGAGGCTTCTACTTCCACTTCCCGTCCAAGGAGGCGCTGGCCCTGGCCACGCTCCGCCACAAGCAGGAGCAGTGGGCGGGGCTGGTGATGGCGGCCGTGCTGCGCCATCCGCGCGCCCTCGACCAGCTCCACGCCATGGTCGAGGCCCTGTGTGACCTGCATGAGCAGGACCGGTCGTGCCGGGCCATCAGCCGGCTCTGCGCCGAGCTGGGCGACGAGCATCCCGAGCTGCGCCCGCAGCTCGGCACCCAGCTCACCACCTGGATGGACATGGTCGCCGGGATCGTCCGCAAGGGCCAGGACGAGGGCGACATCCGGCCCGGCGTGGAGCCGACGGTCGCGGCCGAGGTCGCGGTCGAGTCCTTCATCGGCCTGGAGACCGTGGCCGAGGTCCTGACCGGCCGGGCCGACCTGCGCCGCCGGGCCCGGGACTTCCGCGACCTGTGGTTCGCGGCCATCCGCCAGACCACCTGACCAGCCGAGACGCCAAGCACCGCGCAGCCGTGGGCGCACGAAAAGTACCAACCGGTCGGTTCTGGCCGGTGAGGGAGGGGACATGAACAGCCTGATGGGACGGCTCGGTGCCTTCACCGTCCGGCGCCGCTGGTACGTCATCGGCGCCTGGGTGGTCCTGCTGGCCGTGATGGCCAGCTTCGCCCCGGGCCTGCAAGACCGGCTCGGGTCGGGCGGGTTCGAGGTGCCCGGCTCCCAGTCCCTGGCCGTGCGGCACGACCTGGAGCGGCGCTTCGCCAACCAGTTCCCCACCACCGCCCTGGTGACCGTCCACGACGGGGCCCGGACGGTCGACGACCCCGCCTTCCGGTCGGTCGTTGAGGGGATCGCCGCCCGGGTCGGGGCCGTGCCCGGCGTCGGCGGGGTGCAGTCGTTCGCCTCCACCGGCAGCCCGGCCTTCGTCTCGCCCGACCGGCACACCACCTACCTGGTGGCCGGCCTCACCGGCGACCAGAACACCCAGCTCGACACGGCCCCCGCGGTCGCCGAGGCGGCCCGCCGGGGCGTGCCCGCCACCGTCGAGGTCGAGACCGGCGGGGCCGCCGCCTTCTACGAGCGGCTCAACACCATCTCCCGCGACGACCTGGAGCAGGCCGAGCGGGTCAGCTTCCCGATCACCCTGGTGGTCCTGCTGCTCGCCTTCACCAGCCTGGTCGCCGCCGGCCTGCCGATCATGCTGGCCCTGGTCAGCCTCGGGGTCACCCTGGGCGCCCTGTACTTCCTGGCCGGCGTCACCGACATGAACGTGTACGTCACCAACACCGCCTCCATCGTCGGCATCGGCGTCGGCATCGACTACGCCCTGTTCGTGGTCACCCGCTTCCGCGAGGAGCTGCGCCGGGGCCGGCCGGTGGCCGAGGCGGTCCCGCTCACCCTGGCCACCTCGGGCCGGGCCGTGGCCCTGTCCGGGGCCACCGTGATCGTCGCCCTGGCCGGCATGTTCCTGGTCGACATCCAGGCGTTCCGGTCCATGGCCATCGGCTCCATGAGCGTGGTCGCGGTGGCCGTGCTGGCCGCCATCACCCTGCTCCCGGCCGTGCTCAGCCTGGTCGGGCACTGGGTCGACCGCCTGCGGATCCCGGTGCTGCGGCCCCGGGCCGCCGAGGGCGACGGCTTCTGGCACCGCTGGGCGGTCAGGATCATGCGCCGGCCCTGGGCCTTCCTGGCCGCCGCCCTGGCCGTGCTGCTGGTGCTGGCCGTGCCGTTCGCCGGCATCCGCCTCGGCCAGCCGGGCGCCGCCGTCCTCCCCGCCGGCGAGAGCCCGCGGCTGGCCACCGAGCGCCTGGCCGCCGAGTTCGGGGCCGGGGTCACCGGGCCCATGGAGGTCCTGGTCGACACCCCCGGCGGGGCCGGGACCAGGGCCAACCTGGAGCGGGTGGACCGGCTGACCCGCGCCCTCCAGGCCGACCAGGCCGCGGCCAGCGTCCAGAGCCTGACCACCGCCCTGCCCAGGGCCGGTCTGGACGCCCACGCCAGGCTGTACGCCGGCGGCCTGGACGGGATCGACCCCAGGCTGGCCCCGGCCGTGGCCGGGCTGGCCAACTGGGACCGGGGCGCCGACCTGGCCCGGATCACGGTCGTGACCCGGGACGCGCCCGAGTCCGAGGCCGCCGAGGGCCTGGTCGACCGCACCCGCGACCGGTACATCCCGGCCGCCGGCCTGGGGGGCTCGGCCAGGGTCGGCGGGGCGACCGCGCTCAACCTCGACCTGGCCCGGGAGATCTCCGGCCAGCTCCCGGTGGTGGTGCTGTCGGTCCTGGCCCTGTCGTTCGTGCTGCTGGCCATGGCCTTCCGCTCGCTGGTGCTGCCGCTGCAGGCGATCGCCATGAACCTGCTCTCGGTGGGCGCCGCCTACGGGCTGATCGTCGCCGTGTTCCAGTGGGGCTGGGGCGAGCAGCTGCTCGGCTTCACCTCCGAGGGCCACATCGAGGTCTTCGTGCCCCTGTTCCTGTTCTCGATCCTGTTCGGGCTGTCCATGGACTACGAGGTGTTCCTGCTCAGCCGGATCCGGGAGGAGTACCTGCGCACGGGCGACAACCAGCTTGCGGTGGCCCGCGGCCTGGAGAGCACGGCCCGCACGATCACCTCGGCGGCGCTGGTCATGGTGACGGTGTTCGCCGCCTTCGCGGCCGGCCGGCTGGTGCCGTTCAAGGAGATGGGCTTCGGCCTGGCCGTGGCCGTGCTGATCGACGCCACCCTGGTCCGGACGATCCTGGTCCCGGCCGTGATGCGCCTGGTCGGACGCTGGAACTGGTGGATGCCGGGCTGGCTCGACCGCTGGCTGCCCAGGATCGCGCTGGAGCCCACCGAGGCCGACCAGCCCGCGCCCAGGGTCCGCGAGCCGGCCGGCATCTGACCCCGCGACCGGGCCCCGGGCGTTCGTGCCGCCCGGGGCCCGGGTCATCGGTCAGGCGACGGCCACCGGGTCGCCCTCGGGGGCGCCCGCCGGGCTGGGCCGGGGCCGGCGCAGGGCCGCCACCCAGGTGAGGGCCAGGCCCAGCAGGACCCAGGCGGCCAGCACGGCCAGGGGGGCGGTGGCCCCGGCGCCGTCGAAGAAGGCGGTGCCGCGCAGCAGGGTGCCGCCCGCCCCCGGCGGGAGCAGCTGGCCGATGGCCCCGGCCGGCGCCGGCAGCAGCTCGGGTGCGGACGAGACCCCGGACAGCGGGTTCCCGACCAGGAGCATGAGCAGCGCCCCCAGGGCGGCCCCGGCCCGGCCGGCCAGCGCCGCCAGGCCCGCGACCGTCGCCCCCACGGCCAGCACGGTCAGGGCGAGCACCCCGGCGTTGACCGGCCAGCTGCCGCCGAGCACGCCCAGCCATCCCTGGGCGATCCCGGCCGCGACCAGCCCGGCCCCGACCGAGGCGGCGACCAGTGCCGTCCACCTGGCCGGCCACGACCCGCCGGCCAGCCACACCAGCAGCCCGCCGGCCATCCCGGCCAGCACCAGCGGCAGCACCGAGGCGGCCAGCGCCACTCCCCGAGGGTCGTCCGGATCGGCGGCCACCACGTCCACCACCCGCACCGGAGCGGCGCGCCCGCTGTTGGAAGGCCCCGCAGCGCCGGTGGCCGCGGTCTGCTGGAGCAGCTGGGCCACCAGCGGGCTGGCCGCCGAGGCGGTGAGCACGGTGGTGCCCTCGGGGCCGACGACGATGGCGCCGTAGACGGCGCGGTCGGCGATGGCGGCCTCGGCCGCCGCCCGGTCGGCGAACCGGTGCACCTCGACGGCGTCGCCGTCGCGGGCCAGCCGCTGCTCGACCGTGGCCCCGGGGGCCCCCGGGGCCACCACCCCGACCGGGAGCTCGCGGGGCGCCAGCCGGGCCGCCGGCCACGCGAACGCCGCCAGCGCCACCCCGACCAGCAGCGGCACCAGCACCACCACGCCCCAGAGCGCCCGAGCCCCGCGGGGCCGGGAGCCGTTGGACGGAGCGGACATGGGAACCTCCCTCAAAAGAACGACCATTCGCTTTTCTGTCTCCAGGATGCATGGGGACCCGATCCTTGTCAAGAGCGAATGTTCGTTCTATATTCGGTCCATGCCCCGCGTCTCCCAGGCCCACCTCGACGCCCGGCGGCGCCAGATCCTGGACGCCGCCCGGCGCTGCTTCGTCCGCAACGGCTTCCACGCCACCTCCATGCAGGACGTGCTGGGCGAGGCGAACCTGTCGGCCGGGGCGGTCTACCGCTACTTCGGCAGCAAGGACGAGATCATCGCCGCCATCGCCGCCGAGGCCGTGGCCGAGGTCGCCGGCGCCCTGGACAGCGCCTTCGACGCCGACGACCCGCCGCCGCTGGACGAGGTCCTCGGCGCCGCCTTCCTGGCCATCCGGCGGGTCGACGCCGACCAGGGCATGGCCAGGCTGGCCCTCCAGGTCTGGAGCGAGGCGGTGCGGTCCCCGGTCCTGGCCGGGATCCTCAAGGGCGAGATCGCCCGCGTGCGGGCCTCGCTGGCCCGGCTGGTGGGGGTGTACCAGGACCGCGGCCTGATGGCCGCCGACGCGCCGCCCGAGCAGGTGGCCAGGGTCCTCGTCGGCCTGCTCCCCGGCTTCGTGTTCCAGCACGCCCTGCTCGGCGACGTCGACCCGGCCACCTTCCGCTCGGGCCTGCGGACCCTGCTGACCACCCGCCTGGACGCCGAGCGCCCGTCGCCGACCACCGCCTGACCGGCCGCCGAACCGCGCCCGCGGGCCCCGGCCCGGCCCTGGCGGTTGGGTGCCGGGGCCGGGTGGGGGGCCGGGCCGTCAGCTCCGGGTGGCGTTGCGGACGGCGGTGCGGGCGGCCCGGCCGTCCTCGGCGTCCAGGGCGAGGGTGGCCAGGCCCCGGCATTCGGCCAGGGTGTGGGTTGCGATGGCGGCGCGGACCGCCGGGATGCTGACCGGCGCCATCGACAGGCTGGTCACGCCGAGCCCGACGAACACCAGGGCGAGCAGCGGGTCGCTGGCCGCCTCGCCGCACACCCCGACCGGCTTGCCCAGGGCCTTGCCGGCCTCCGCGGTCATCCGGACCAGGTCGAGCAGGGCCGGCTGCCAGGCGTCGAGCAGGTCGGCCAGCTCCCCGGCCATCCGGTCGGCCGCGTAGGTGTACTGGGAAAGGTCGTTGGTGCCGATCGACATGAAGTCGCAGGCGGCCGCCACGTGCCTGGCCCGGATGGCCGCCGCCGGCACCTCGACCATCACGCCGCCCGAGGACAGCCCGTGGCCGCGGACCTGCGCGGCGAAGGCGGCCGCCTCGGCCCCGGTCGACACCATGGGCGCCATCACCCAGACCTGGGCCTTGCTGGCCGCCGCGGCTCCGGCCACGGCCGTCAGCTGGTCCTCCAGCAGCTCGGGATGCCGCCGCGAGGTCCGCAGCCCGCGCACGCCGAGCGCGGGGTTCGGCTCGTCGGGCACGGTGACGAACTCCAGCGGCTTGTCCGCGCCGGCGTCCAGGGTGCGCACCACCACCTTGCGGTCCGCGAAGGCGTCGAAGACCCGCTGGTAGACGGCCTGCTGTTCCTCCAGGGTGGGCGCGTTGGGCCGGTCGAGGAACAGGAACTCGGTCCGGAACAGCCCGACGCCCTCGGAGTCGGCGGCCGCCGCCGGGGCCAGGTCCTTGTCCCCGGCGATGTTGACCAGGAGCTGCACCGGGTGGCCGTCGGAGGTGCGGCCGGGCCCGCTGACGGCCTGGAGAGCGGCCAGCTTGGCCTGCTCGGCGTCGAGCGCCTCCTGGACGCTGGCCTGGTCGGGGGCGACGGCCACGGTCCCCTCGGTCCCGTCGACCAGGACGGTCTCGCCCTCGGCCACGGCGGTGGCGCCGGCGCAGGCGACCACGGCCGGGATGCCGAGCGACTTGGCCAGGATCGCCGTGTGGCTGGTCGGCCCGCCCTCCTGGGTGATGATGGCGCGCACCCGCTCGGCGTCCAGGGTGGCGGTGTCGGCCGGGGCCAGGTCCAGGGCGACCAGCACGAACGGATGGCCGGGATCGGGGACGCCCGGCATCGGCACCCCGAGCAGCGTGGCCACGGTGCGGTTGCGCAGGTCGTCGAGGTCGGCCACGCGCTCGGCCATGTACGGGCCGGCCGCGGCCAGCATGGCCCGGAAGTCCTCAAAGGCGTCGGCGACCGCGGTCACGGCCGCCTTGCCGGCCCGCACCCCCTCGGTGACCTTGGAGGCCAGGGTCGGGTCCTCGGCCATCATCGCCTGGGCGGCGAGCACGCTCGCGGCCTCGCCGGGGGCCCGCGACGCCCGCTCCTCCAGGTTGGCGGCCACCGCCTGCATCGCGGCCATCGCGGCCTGGTTCTCGGCCTCGGGGTCGCCGGCCGGTGTCGCGTCGGTGGGGACCACCGGAGGCGGGGCCATCTTGGCCACCGGCCCGGCCGCGACGCCGGGGCTGACCCCGATGCCGCTGAGTGTCTCGGCCATGGCTACCCCTCGCTGTCGAGGTCCCTGGAGACCAGGGCGGCCAGCTCGTCCAGGGCCTGGTCGGCGCCGTCGCCCTCGGCGGCCAGGACGACCTCGTCGCCGCCGCGGGCGTCCAGGGCCAGGACGGACAGGATGCTGCGTGCGTCCACCGGGTCCCCGCCCGCCGACTTGGCGATCGTCACCTTGACCGGCTGCTTCGCCGCCGCCTGGACGAACATGGCCGCCGGCCGGGCGTGCAGGCCGACCTTGGAACCGACAACGACACGGCGCTCGGGCATGGAAACCTCCGACCTCCGGCACGCCGGGACCAGCCCGGCCCTCCCTGTGCCTGACAGTATCAACGCCGGGGCGGCCCGCCGACTAGTTCGACCCCACTCGCCACGGTTCCGCGGGATGCTACTGTGACCCGAGCTAATTGGACTAGGCCAGTTTGGAGGGACGGGTGCCGAGCCGGATGCGGGTCGAGATCGCCGAGCAGCCCGAGGCGCTGCACCGCACCTTCGACGCCCTGCTGCCCCAGGCCGGAGCGCTCGAGG
>Ga0081538_10001004_pt1 | contig 30038 bp, 24 predicted proteins | sample TabmetS5T2R1_FD_71022 | JGI IMG/M metagenome (GOLD analysis project Ga0081538, IMG submission 71022) | Tabebuia heterophylla rhizosphere microbial communities from the University of Puerto Rico - S5T2R1 | ecosystem: Host-associated > Plants > Roots > Rhizosphere ...
CTATCTCGCGCTCGCGCAGCGCATCCAGGCCGACTTCGAGAACTACCGGAAGCGTGCCGCTCGCGAGGCGGCGGCGGCGGGCGAGCGCGCGAAGAGCGGGCTCGTCCGTGAGCTGCTGCCGATCGTCGACAACCTCGAGCGGGCGCTCGCGTCCGCGGAGGAGGGCGAGCAGCATCTCGCAGAAGGTGTGCGTCTCGTGCACGCGGAGCTGATCGCGGTTCTCGAGCGCAACGGCGTCGAGCAGTTCAACCCCGCCGGTGACAAGTTCGATCCCGCCGAGCATGAGGCGCTGTCGGTGAGGGCCGATGGTGAGCCCGGCGTGGTCGTGGATGTGGTCGAGAAGGGCTACCGCGCGAACGGGACGGTGCTCCGTCCGGCGCGCGTGGTGGTGTCGAGCTAGCGCGATGCCTGCCGTGAAGGACCCCTACGCGACGCTCGGCGTCGATCGCAAGGCCTCCGACGAGGAGATCAAGAAGGCCTACCGCAAGCTGGCCCGGCAGTACCACCCGGACCGCAACGCGGGCGACAAGGACGCGGAGGAGCGCTTCAAGGAGGTGCAGGAGGCCTACTCGATCCTGTCCGACGCCGAGAAGCGCAAGGCGTTCGACTCGGGCGGCGGGATCTTCGGAGGCCCCGGCGGCTTCGACCCGGGCTCGTTCCGGGGCGGCTTCGGCGGGGTCGGCGACATCCTGTCGGATCTGTTCGGCGGGGTTGGCGGCCGCTCGGGCGGCACGCGGACCCCGCGGGCCGAGCGCGGGCGTGACCTCGAGACCGAGGTTCACGTCTCGTTCGACCAGGCCATGGAGGGCGCCCAGGTGCCGGTCGCGGTGCCGCTCTCGGCACCCTGCCCGACCTGCCGCGGGACGGGCGCAAAGCCGGGCACCTCGCCAACGGTCTGCTCGCGCTGCCAGGGCCGCGGTCTCGAGGCCGAGTCCCAGGGGCTGTTCTCGATCTCCCAGCCCTGCCGTCAGTGCGGCGGCACCGGCACGGAGATCAAGGACCCCTGCCCGACCTGCCAGGGAAGCGGGCGCACGCGCCAGGTCAAGCGGTACCGGGTCAACATCCCCGCCGGCGTGCGGGACGGGAGCCGGGTGCGGCTGGCCGGGAAGGGCGAGGCCGGTCCGCGCGGAGGGGCGACCGGAGACCTCTACGTGATCACGCGCGTGGGCGACTCGCCGATCTTCGCGCGCAAGGGCGACAACCTCGAGGTCGAGGTGCCGATCACGATCCCGGAGGCGATCCGGGGCGCCACGATCGAGGTGCCCACCCTGACCGCGACAAAGCGGATCCGCGTTCCCCCGGGCACCCAGCACGGGACGGTCCAGCGCCTGCGCGGCGAGGGTCCGCCCAAGCTCGGCGGCCGCGGCCGCGGGGACATCCACTACAAGCTGCAGATCGACGTGCCCAGCTCGCTGTCGCGCGAGCAGAGCGAGGCGGTCGACGACCTGGCCGCCGTGATGGACGGCAACCCGCGCGAGCGGCTGCTCTCGAGGAGGGGCTGAGCCGATGGCCGCCCAGGACGGCGACAGCGCCCGCGGCGTCTACATGATCTCGGTGGCGGCCGAGCTGGCGGGGATGCACCCGCAGACGCTTCGCATCTACGAGGCGCGCGGCCTGATCACGCCGAAGCGCTCGCCGAAGAACACCCGCCTCTACTCGCAGGACGACGTCGAGCGGCTGCGGCGGATCCAGGAGCTGACCGGGGAGCTCGGCATGAACCTGGCCGGCGTCGAGAAGGTCTTCGAGCTGGAGAGCGAGATCGAGCGGATGCGGCGCCGCATGCGGGCCCTCGAGCGCCAGGCCGAGCGGGTGCAGCAGGAGCTCCGCGACGAGATCGACCGCGTGCGCCGCTCGGTGAAGCGCGAGCTAGTCGTGTACGAGCCGCCCTCGCGCGCGCTGATGCCGAAGGGCCCCGGCGTGCGCATCCCGATCCAGCGCCCGCGCGGCTGAGGGACTAGCGGCCGGGATCCGCCCGGCTCAGGGCCACCACCCCGTCGCGGCCTGCAGGAGCAGCTCGAGGTCCCACTCGGGCGCGGGGGGCGGGGGCCGCCGGTCGGACAGGGAGCGCACGACGTCGAAGGCGGGACGGCGGGTGGCCGGATAGTCCGGCAGCGACTCGTCGATGTGCACCAGCCCCTCGCTCAGGTACTCGCCCCACAGGTTGTCGCGCAGCGTCACGAAGACCTGTCCGGCGCCGGCGCGCGCGAGCAGCGGGATCGACTCCCGCAGGAAGCCCGCCTGGGCGGCGTCGCCGCCGGTGTGGGCGGGGTCGCGCTGATGTGCGGGGTCGGCCGGATAGCCGTGCTCGGTCACCCACACCGGGCCGCGGAAGCCGTGGCGGGCGAGCAGCTCGCGCCAGCTCCGTAGCGGTCGGGCGAGGTTGGCCGCCGCGCCGGGCACCCGCAGCCGCAGGTGCACGGCCGCCACGTCGAACTTCTTCGCCGCCGCCGCGCCCGGCGTGGCGAGCACCCGATCGATCCACGCGCTCTCCCAGGGGCGCTCCACGCCGCCCATCACGACCTTGGCTTGCGGCGCGCGCGCCTTGATCGCGTCGTGGGCCGCGCTCAGCATGCGGGCGTAGTCCTCCGGCCCGCCCTTGAAGGCCCAGGCGGCGTCGGGCTCGTTGAGGATCTGCCAGTAGTCGATCGAGCCCTGGGCGTGGGCGGCCACCTCGCCGGCCAGGCGGCCGAACTCCGCCGGGTCGCGCGGGGCGCACAGCGCGGCCTCGGCGCCGCGCTCGGGGCAGCTCGACAGCCAGCCGGGGACCCCCAGCACCACTCCGAGCACCCGGAGGTCGTGGCGTCGCGCGAGCCGCACGATCTCGTCGAGCCCGCGCCAGTCGGGGTCCTCGGCGTGGTCGAAGATCCCGCCGAGCTCGACGTCCACCCGGATGAAGCGCGCGCCCGAGGCGGCGGCCTCGGCGAAGATGCGCTCCTTCATCGCGGGCGGCGTGCAGCAGGTGTGCACCATCGCGTGCGACGACACGGGCGCCGCCTGGGCCGGGGCCGCCACGCAGACCGCCGCGGCGGCGACTGCGAGGCTGATCAGCCGACGGGACATCGCTCCTGGAAGGGAACGGTAGCCCCTCTCCCGGGTATCACCTCCACATGATCGAGGGGTTGATGCAGCATGACCATCCGCTGACGCTCCGGCTCCTTCTCGAGCGCATGGGGCGCCTCCACGCGCGCAGCGAGGTGGTGGCCGTGCGGGACGGGAATCGCACGCGCGCGAGCTTCGGGGAAGTGGCCGAACGGGCGGACCGCCTCGCGGGCGCGCTGGAAGAGCTGGGGGTCGGCTCCTGCGACCGCGTGGCCACCTTCGCCTGGAACACGCGGGAGCACATGGAGGCCTACCTGGCCGTGCCCTGCATGGGCGCCGTGCTCCATACGCTGAACGTCCGCCTGTTCCCGGACCAGCTCGCCTACGTCATCGACCACGCCGAGGACAGCGTCATCCTCGTCGACGACTCGCTGGTGCCCGTGCTCGACGAGCTGGCGCCGCGGCTCAAGAGCGTGCGCCACTACGTGGTGATCGGCGACGGAGACGCCGGGTCGCTGCCCGACCCGCTCCGCTATGAGGAGCTGCTGGCGGCGCAGGAGCCGGGCTACGACTACCCGGAGCTCGAAGACCGCCAGGCCGCCGGGCTCTGCTACACGAGCGGGACCACGGGCGAGCCGAAGGGCGTCCTCTACTCGCACCGCTCGAACATCCTGCACGCGCTCGGGCAGTGCATGGCGGACTCGATCGGCGTCCGCTCTGACGACCGCGTCATGCCGGTGGTGCCGATGTTCCACGCCAACGCCTGGGGCATCCCCTACAGCGCCGCGCTCGCGGGCGCCGACCTCGTGATGCCCGGGCGGGACCTGAGCGCCGCCGCCCTGGCGGGTCTCATCGAGAGCGAGCGGGTGACGGTCTCGGCGGCGGTACCGACCATCTGGATGGACCTGCTGAGGCATGCCGACGAGACGTCTCCCGACCTGTCGAGCCTGCGTCTGGTCGTGTGCGGCGGATCGGCGGTGCCGCTCAGCCTGATGCGAGAGTTCGAGGAGCGGCACGGCGTGCCGATCCTCCAGGCCTGGGGCATGACCGAGACCAGCCCGCTCGGGTCCGTGGCGCGCCCGCCGGCGGGCGCCGAGGGCGAGGACCACTGGCGCTACCGCTCGACCGCCGGCCGGCCGGCGCCGCTCGTGCAGGCCCGGCTCGTGAGGGACGGCGGCGAGGAGGTCCCCTGGGACGGGAAGTCGACCGGCGAGCTCGAGGTGCGCGGCCCCTGGGTGGCGCGCTCCTACTACGGCGACGACGAGGGTGGCGCGAAGTTCGACGACGGCTGGCTCCGCACCGGCGACATCGCGGCAATCGACCCCGACGGCTACATCATCATCTCCGACCGCGCCAAGGACGTGATCAAGTCCGGCGGCGAGTGGATCTCATCCGTGGAGCTGGAGAACGAGATCATGGCCCACCCCGCGGTCCGGGAGGCCGCGGTGATCGCCCTTCCGGACGAGCGCTGGGGCGAGCGGCCGCTCGCGTGCGTCGTGCTGGAGGAGGGCGAGGCGCTCACGCTCGAGGAGCTGCGCGAGCACCTCGCCCCGCGTGTGGCGAAATGGTGGCTGCCGGACGGACTCGAGCTGATCGACGAGGTGCCGAAGACGAGCGTCGGCAAGTTCGACAAGAAGGTGTTGCGGAAGCGGCTCAGTGAGGAGCTTGGATCACCTCGTCCTGAAGCTTCCAGTTCTCCCCTTCGAAGCGCATGATCTGCATGGCCTCGATCGGGTAGCCGTCCTCGGTCCCGCTCGTCTTCACCTCGATGCCCGGCAGCAGGATCGGGATCTCCGTGTCCAAGTTCCGGATCGACTCCATCAGTGCGTCGCGTGTCGGCTCCTCCATGCCCTCCAAGGCCTCGACCATGGTGTTGGCCACGGCCCAGCCGTAGACGTGGAAGGGGTCCTCCGGGTCGGCGCGCGGCTCGAAGCGCTCCAGCGCGTCCTTGTACTCGGTCATCGCCGGGTCATCCGCCCACTGCGGATCCTCCGGATCCATGAAGTACGACGTCGACACGATCCCCTGCGCGTTCTCGAGGCCGACCGGCTCGAGGACCAGCTTCTTGGACGCCCCCACGTTGTTCAGGATGTGGAGCACGTCCCAGCCGAGCTTCGCGTCCGCGGCGATCGCCTGGGCCGAGAACTTCGGCGTCGTGATGTTGAGGAAGGTGTCGGCGTCGCTGCTCGCGAGCTTCGACATCTGCGACGCGACGGTTGGGTCCGTCACCTCGTAGCTCTCCTCGGCAACGATCTCGATGCTCGTCCCCTGGGTCGCCTCCTTGAAGCCGTTCAGCAGATCCTCGCCGAAGGCGTCGTTCTGGTACAGCACCGCCACCTTGGCGTTCGGCTTCTCCTCCTCCAGGAAGTCGGCGTACACCTGCGATTCGGTCACGTAGTCCGGCTGCCAGCCGATCGTCCACGGATGGGCGTCGACGTCCGCGCCCCAGCTCGAGGCCCCGGTCGCCACGAAGACGTGAGGCACCTCCTGCTCGTTCACGTAGTCCCAGATCGCGATGTTGTTGGGGGTGCCGAGCGTGTTGAAGAGGGCGAAGACCTCCTCCTGCTGGATCAGCCGTCGGGCGTTCTGGACCGCCCTCGGCGGCTCGTAGGCGTCGTCGAGCGTGACGAACTCGATCTTCCGGCCGTCCACCCCGCCGTTCGCGTTGACGAAGTCGAAGTGGGCCCGCGCCCCCACTGCGATCGAGCGGTACGCGGAGGCCGGTCCGCTGAAGGGATAGCTGCCTCCGAGCTTGATCGAGTCCTCGGTGATGCCGGCGTCGGCGCCGCCCTCGTCCTCGTCACGCCCGCATGCCGCCAGCACCAGCGCCAGCGTGGCCAGCAGCGCCAGCCACGCGATCTGCGTCTTCCTCATGCAACTCCCCTCCTCTGGGTCCTTCAGGTCTGTGCCGGTCCCTCCGGGCGGCCAGCTCGCGCAGCCGCCGCGGCAGCCCGGCCGCGCCCCCGGGGAGCACCCACATGAACGCGATCAGCACGCCGCCGTAGATAACTCCGGTGAGCGCCTCGTTCACGTCGCTCGCATAGACGGGCACGAACTCGATGAAGAGCGCGCCGAACAGCGCTCCCGAGATCGTCGCCAGGCCTCCCACCACGATCGCCGCGAGGAACGCGAACGACACCGTCAGGGTGAACGCCTCGGGTGCCACGAAGCCGATCGCGAACACGTAGAGCGCGCCCCCCACGCCGGCGTAGCCGGCGCTGACCGCGAACATCCGCGTCTTCACCGCGGCCAGGTCGACTCCGAGCGTGACCGCGGCCATCTCGCGGTCGCGCACCGCCTTCACGGCGCGCCCGAGCTGCCCGCGCATCATGTTCCACGCGAGCACGAACATCAGGGCGGCCACGACCAGCGTCAGCAGGTACAGGAACTGGTCGTCCTCGAGCCCCAGCCAGCCGGGCGCGGCGGGCTGCTCCACGGTCATCCCCTGGGTGCCCTCCGTGAGGCCGTCGAAGCGCTTGATCAGCTGCGGCAGCGCGATCGCCAGCCCTAGCGTGACGAGCGCGAGGTAGAGGCCGTGGAGGCGAAGAGCGGGCACCCCGAACAGGAAGCCGGCCGCGAAGCAGAGCGCGCCCGCGGCCGGAACGCTCAGCAGGTGGGGGACGCTCGCCTTCTCGATCAGCAGCGCCGCCGTGTACGCGCCGAGGGCGAAGAAGGCCCCGTGACCGAGGGAGATCTGGCCGCTGTAGCCGACGAGGAGGTTCAGGCCGAGCACCGCCACCGCGTAGACGAGCACGAGGGTGAACTGGCCGACGCGGTAGGGGCCGAAGAGGAACGGGATCGCCACGGCCACCGCGGCCAGGGCGCAGATCACCGCGGTTCGGACCCGCGGGCTCATACCCTCGCCACCTCGCGGGTGCCGAACAGTCCGGAGGGCCGCACGAGCAGGACGACGAAGATGATTGCCAGCGGAACGAGGATCTTCAGGTCGGAGCCGATGAAGTCGACGTACGTGCCGGCCAGGTTCTCGCTCACCCCGATCACCCAGCCGCCGACGACCGCGCCGATGGCGCTGTCGAAGCCGCCGAGCGCGGCGGCCGCGAATGCGTAGATCAGGACCGCGCCCATCAGGTTCACGTCGAGGAACAGGCGCGGCGCCACGAGCACCCCTGCGAGTGCGCCCAGCGCGGCGGCGAGGCCCCAGCCCAGCATCAGCATGTTCCCCACGCGCACGCCGACCAGCGCGCTGGCGTGCGGGTTGAGCGCCGCGGCTCGCATGGCGAGGCCGACCTTGGTGCGCTGGAAGAGCAGGAACAGGAGCGCAACGACCCCCAGGAGCACGGCAACGATGCCGAGCGACTCGACGCTGAGCCGCACGCCGCCGACGTCCACCGCGTCCTCGGAGAACAGGCTCGGGAAGCCGCGGTTGCCGAAGCCCCAGATCCAGCCGGCCAGGCTGTTCAGCAGGATGAAGAGGCCGAGCGTGACGATCACGAGCGTGAGCACCTCGCCGCCCTCGAAGTGGCGGATCAGTACCCGTTCGATGACCATGCCGGCCGCGAACGAGAGCGCAAGGGTCGTGAGCACGGCGAGCCCGATCGGCAGTCCGGCCTCGTAGAGGCCCCAGGCGACGAACGTGCTGAACATCGCCATTTCGCCCTGTGCGAAGTTCACGACGCCGGTGGAGCGGAAGATGAGCACGAGCGCCAGCGCCATGGCGGCGTAGATCGAGCCGGTCGCGATTCCGTCCACGAGCACCTGGATGAATCGCTCCACGCCGCCCCCTCAGTAGCCCATGTAGGAGCGGCGCACGTCGTCGTCGCCCTTGATCCGGTCGGCCTCGCCCTCGAGCACGATGCGGCCCGACTCGAGGACGTAGGCGTGGTCGGCGAAGTCGAGCGCGAGGTTGGCGTTCTGCTCGACGAGCAGGACCGTCATCTCCTGCTCGTCGCAGATGTCGCCCAGCACCCGGAACAGCTCCCTGGTCACGATCGGAGCGAGGCCGAGCGAGGGCTCGTCGAGCATCAGCAGGCGCGGGCGCAGCATCAGGGCGCGGGCCACTGCGAGCATCTGCTGCTCGCCCCCGCTTAGGCTGCCGGCCTGCAGGCCGCGCCGCTCCTCGAGGCGAGGGAACCAGCCGTAGCAGCGCCGGATGTCCTCCCGCACCGCGGCCCGGTCGCTCCGCACGTAGGCGCCCAGCCTGAGGTTGTCCTCGACCGACAGCGCGGGGAACGTGCCGCGCCCCTCGGGCACGTGGGCCACGCCGCGCCGGGCGATGTCGGCGGTGGCCTTGCCCGCCAGGGACTTCCCGTCGAACTCCACCTTCCCGCGAGTCCGGACCATGCCGGACAGCGCGCGCAGCACGGTGGTCTTGCCGGCGCCGTTGGGACCCAGCATCGCCACGCGCCGCCCCTTGTCGATCGAGAAGTCGATCCCCTCGAGCACACGCACCTGGCCGTATGCCGCTCGCAGCCCCTCGACGTCCACGAGGCTCATGCCGGCGCCCCCAGGTAGGCCTCCACGACCCGGCGGTTCTCCCGCACCTCATCGGGCTCGCCCTCGGCGATCTTCCGGCCCAGGTCGAGCACCACGACCCGGTCGCAGAGGCCCATGACCATCCCCATGTTGTGCTCCACCAGCAATACGGTGAGGTCGAGGTCGTCGCGCAGCTCGCGGATCACGCCGGCCAGCTCGCCGACCTCCGCGTGGTTCAACCCGCTGGCGGGCTCATCGAGCATGAGGAGGCGCGGGCGCTGGAACACGGCGCGGGCCAGCTCCACCCGCTTGAGCGTCCCGTAGGGGAGACCCGCCGCCGGATGGCCGGCGACCTCGAGCAGCCGCAGGCGCTCGAGCGTCTCCGCGGCCTCGGCCCGCAGGGCGCGGTCGCGGGCGCCGGTCGAGCGAAGGCCGACCGAGCTGACGAGGAAGCCGGGCCGCTCGCGGCTGTAGGCGCCCAGCATGACGTTCTCGCGCACGCTCATCGACGGGAACAGGCCGAGGTTCTGGAAGCTGCGCGCGATGCCGAGCGAGGAAATTTCGTGCGGGCCGCACGCGATCAGGTCCTCGCCGTCGAACGTCATCCGTCCGGACTCGGGCGTGTAGAGGCGGCTGATGCAGTTGAAGAGGGTGGTCTTGCCGGCGCCGTTGGGGCCGATCAGCCCGCAGATCGACCCTTGCTCCACCGACAAGGATGCCTCGTCGAGGGCGATCACGCCGCCGAAGCGCACGAACAGCTTCTCGATCTCGAGAAGCGCCACTCCCCTCCTCCTGCTCCCGGCGCCCCGGAGAGCGCCGTTCGATAAGACACTGTTCTCCCGGTGTCTCATGCCCCAAACCTTCAAGCGGTCCCCAAGCCCGCGGACGTGTTGGAGTGCGCCCGCCGGCGGTATCTCGGCGGGGAGCGGGTGGACGTGCGGGCCGTCGCCGCCGAGGCGGGCGTCAGCCGCGCGACCGTGTACCGCTGGTTCGGGTCGCGCGATGCTCTGATCGGGGAGGTCATCGCCTCGGAGGCGACCGCGTACTTCGCGCGGGTGCGCTCGCGCGTGAAGGGCCGGGGCGCCCCCGCGCTCCTCGAGACGTTCGACCGGATCAACCGGGGTCTCGCGCGCTCGCCGGCGCTCCGCCGCTTCCTCGAGCAGGAGCGAGGAGCGGCGCTGCGCACCCTGACGTCGAGCGGTGGCCGGGTGCAGCCCGCCTCGGTGGACGCGATCGCCGCCCTGATCGAGGAGGAAGTGCGGTCGGGGGCGTACGAGCCGCCGGTGGAGACCCGGACGCTCGCCTACGCCATCGTGCGGCTTGCCGAGGCCTTCATCTACAACGACGCCCTGGCCGGGATCCGCGGCGACGTGGACGCCCTGCGCGAAATCGAGGCCGCCCTGCTGGGCCTCCCCCCGGGGTGAGGGTCTGACCCTCCCCCCAGGGTGAGGGGTCTGACCCCTTGATACAATCGGACTTAGATTTTCTGATGCAGCCTGATCGATTCACCGTCAAGGCGCAGGAGGCCCTGACCGCCGCCCAGCGGATCGCCGGTGCCCGCCGCAATCCCGAGGTGGCGCCGCCCCACCTGCTGCTCGCCCTGCTGGAGCAGGAGGGCGGCATCGTCGTGCCCGTCCTGCGGCGCGCCGGCGCCGACCCGGAGCGGGTGCGGCGGCGCGCCAACGAGGCGGCCGACCTGCTGCCGACCGTGACCGGCGACGCGGACGCCCCCCAGGCGCTCGGCGCGCCGCTGGTGGAGCTGCTGAAGCGCGCCGACGACGAGGCGCGCGGGCTCGGCGACGAGTACGTCTCGACCGAGCACCTGCTGCTGGCGCTGGCCGCGGAGACGGGCGTGGACACCGGCGCCACGCGCGACCAGCTCGCCGAGGCGGTCGAGGGCGTGCGCGGCCCCCACCGCGTCACCGACCAGAACCCCGAGGACAAGTACCTGGCGCTCGAGACCTACGGCCGCGACCTCACCGCGGCGGCCTCCGAGGGCAAGCTCGACCCCGTGATCGGCCGCGACGACGAGGTCCGGCGCGTGATCCAGGTGCTCTCCCGGCGCACCAAGAACAACCCCGTCCTGATCGGCGAGCCCGGCGTCGGCAAGACCGCGATCGTCGAGGGCCTCGCGCAGCGGATCGTGTCGGGCGACGTGCCCGACTCGCTGCGCGACCGGCGCGTGATCGCGCTCGACATCGGCGCGCTGATTGCCGGCGCCAAGTACCGCGGCGAGTTCGAGGACCGGCTCAAGGCGGTCCTCAAGGAGGTCGCCGCCGGCGAGGGCCGCATCATCCTCTTCCTCGACGAGCTCCACACGATCGTCGGCGCCGGCGCCGCCGAGGGCGCAGTCGACGCCGCCAACCTGCTGAAGCCGATGCTCGCCCGCGGCGAGCTGCGCGCGGTCGGCGCCACCACGCTCGACGAGTACCGCAAGCACATCGAGAAGGACGCCGCGCTCGAGCGCCGCTTCCAGCCGGTCTACGTGGAGGAGCCCAACGTGGGCGACACGATCGCCATCCTGCGCGGCCTGAAGGAGCGCTACGAGGTGCACCACGGGGTGCGCATCCAGGACTCGGCGATCATCGCCGCGGCCACGCTCTCGCAGCGCTACATCGCCGACCGCTTCCTGCCTGACAAGGCCATCGACCTGATCGACGAGGCGGCCTCGCGGCTGCGCATCGAGATCGACTCGATGCCGACGGAGATCGACGAGGTCGAGCGCCGCATCATGCAGCTCGAGATCGAGCGCCAGGCGCTCGAGAAGGAGACCGACGACGCCTCGGTCGCCCGGCGCGAGGCGATCGAGCGCGAGCTGGCCGACCTGCGCGAGCGCTCGAACGCGATGAAGGCCGAGTGGCAGCGCGAGAAGGACGCCATCGTGCGTGTGCGCGATCTGAAGGAGCGCCTCGAGCAGGGGCACCGCGACGCGGAGCGCGCCGAGCGCGAGGCCGACCTGCAGCGCGCCGCCGAGCTCCGCTACGGGGAGATCCCCGAGATCGAGCGCGAGCTGGCCGAGGCCGAGCTGCGGACGGACGGGGACGCCGGCTTCCTGAAGGAGGAGGTCGACGACGAGGACGTGGCCGAGGTGGTGGCCAAGTGGACGGGCATCCCCGTCTCCAAGCTGATGGAGGGCGAGGTCGAGAAGCTGATCCACATGGAGGACCGCCTGCACGAGCGGGTGGTCGGGCAGGACGAGGCGGTCGAGGCCGTCTCGAACGCCCTGCGCCGCTCGCGCGCCGGGCTGCAGGACCCGAACCGCCCGATCGGCGCCTTCCTGTTCATCGGGCCGACCGGCGTAGGCAAGACCGAGCTGGCCCGCGCGCTCGCCGAGTTCATGTTCGACTCCGAGCAGGCAATGGTGCGGATCGACATGTCCGAGTACATGGAGAAGCACTCGGTATCGCGCCTGGTCGGCGCGCCGCCCGGCTACGTCGGCTACGAGGAGGGCGGGCAGCTGACCGAGGCGGTCCGGCGCCGGCCCTACTCGGTGGTGCTGCTGGACGAGATCGAGAAGGCGCACGCCGACGTCTTCAACGTGCTGCTCCAGCTGATGGACGACGGCCGCCTGACCGACGGCCAGGGCCGCACGGTCGACTTCAAGAACACCGTCGTGATCATGACCTCGAACGTGCCCGGCGGGATCGCGGGCGTGGAGGCCACCTTCAAGCCGGAGTTCGTGAACCGGCTGGACGAGATCGTGGAGTTCCACCAGCTGTCGCGCGAGGAGATCGCCCAGATCGTGGACCTCCAGGTGGCCAAGCTGGTCGAGCGGGTGGGCGAGCGGGGGGTCGAGGTCGAGCTGACGGACGACGCCCGCACGCTGCTCGGCAACCTGGGTTACGACCCCACCTACGGCGCCCGCCCGCTGAAGCGGGTGATCCAGAAGCAGCTGGTGGACAAGCTGGCGCTGCGCCTGCTGGAGGGCGACTTCGCCCTCGGCGACCGCGTGCAAGTGGACGCCACCGGCGGGGAGCTCACCTTCGCGAAGGTGAGCACGCCGGCCAAGGCGCCGGCCGCGGCCTAGCGCTCAGGCGGCGTCGGCGCGCCCGACGGCCGCCGCCAGCGCCGAGCGGGACGAGATCTCGAGCTTCGCGAAGATGCGGGTCAGGTGGTTCGCCACCGTCTTCTCGGAGAGGTGCAGCTCCGCGGCGATCTCACGGTTCGTGAGGCCGGCGGCCACCAGGCGGGCGAGCTCCCGTTCACGCTCGCTGAGCAGTGCCGCCGCGCCACCGACGCTTGGTCGCCGCGCGGGGCGCGCGACACGGACGCCGAGCCGGCGGAGCTCGCGCGCGGCGTGGTCGGCCAGCCTCGGGGCGCCCGCCTCGGACAGGGCGGCCCGGGCGTGCTCGAGCTCGCGCACGGCCCGCTCGCAGTCCCCGTGTGCCGCGAACGCGCGGGCGGCGAGGATGCGGGCACGCGAGGCGTCCGCGCGGCGCCCCGCGCCGTCGAGGAGAGCCGCGGCGTCGAGGGCCGTGCGAGCCGCCCCGCTTGGGGCGCCGCAGCCCGGCGCGGCCGCGGCGTTCTCGCTCGCCAGCTCCACGGCGGCCAGCGCCGCCAGGGCGCTTCCGCGGCGCCCGTCGAGGCCCATCTCCTCGGCGGTCGCCATCGCGGCCCGGGCCCAGCGCTCCGCATCGGCGGGCCGGCCCAGCTCCAGCTCGGCGCCCGACATCCAGATCTCCCACCAGCAGCGGCCCACCCAGTGGTCGAGCGCGCCGCGCGCCTCGGCCTCCAGAAGCTGGGCGCGGGCGCGCTCCGGCTGCCCGTCTTCCAGCAGCGCCGCCCCGAGGTTCGCGTGCGGCAGGGCCGCGAACAGCCCGCGTCGCAGCGCGCGGCCGGTCTCCACGGCCAGCTCGCCCGCCTCGACAGCCTCGCGGCTCTCGCCCGCCTGCGCGTGAACGAAGCAGCGCGCCGTGTAGGCGTAGGTGAGCGAGGTCGGGTTCCCCGACAGGTGCGACGCGTCCACCGTCGCCTCCGCCGCCTCGCGCGCCCGGGCCGCGGCGCCCTGCCAGCCCAACGTGACCGCCAGCGTGTGCGTGAGGGCCACGAACACGAAGCTCATCCCGAACCGGCGCGCGAGCCGGACCCCGCGCTCGGCGTGGCGCAGGCAGGGTTCCCAGCGCTCGAGCACGTCCTCCGCCGCCGCCAGCCACCAGAACGTCTCGAGGAGCGGGGCGCAGCGCGCGTCGTCGAGACCGTCCAGGATCTCCGCAGCCCTCGACGCCGCCTCGATCGAGGCCGGGATGTCGCGCCGGTTCTGCGCCGCGTGCGCCACTCCCGCGAGAGAGGCGGCCTCGAGCAGCGGATCGCCCAGCTCGCGTGCCAGCTCGAGCGCGGCATCGGCGCGCACGCGCATCGGCTCGAACTCCGCCGTGAGGAGGTGGTCCATGACGAGCTCGAGCACCAGCGTGGCCGCCTCACGGGAGCGCTGCTCGGGCAGCTCCGCGAGCGTCCGCTCCACGAGCGCGCGAGCCTCACCCTGGCGCCCGAGCGCGTGGTCGAGCCGGGCGATGAACGTGGCGGCGCGAGCCCGCAGCTCGTGCGCCCCGGCGGGGAGCTCGCCGAGCACCTCGTACAGGGTCTCCCGAGCCTCCTCCAGCCGGCCCGCGGAACCGAGAGAGGTGGCGAGCGACACGAGCACCTCCAGCCGGCGGTCGCGATCGTCTGCCGGCAGCAGGTCGAGCGCCGCTTGGAACAGGCGCGCGGCCGTGGCAGGCGCCCGCGGCGCCGCCTCGCCACCCGCCTCGAGCAGCGTGGCGATCGCGTCCGGGTCGCCCGGCCGCGCGGACAGCTCCACGTGTTCCGCCACGTGCGCCAGCTGGGCGCCCCGGGCCCGGAGCGCCGAGGCCACGCGCCCGTGGGCTGCAAGGCGCCACCCGGGTCCGGCCCCCTGGTAGACCGCGCGCCGCACCAGCGGGTGCCGGAAGCGGAAGCGGCGCGGGGCGTCGGTGGTGTGGACCAGACCGGCGGCGAGCAGCCCGTCGAGCGCGGACAGTGACGAGCCCTCGTCCATGCCGGCCGCCGCCGCCGCGAGATCGATCTCGAACGGCTCGCCCGCCACGGCTCCGCCCGCGAGGAGCCGGCGCTCCTGCGGGTCGAGCGAGGTGAGCTCGCTCTCGATTGCGACCATCACCGCCGCCGGCACCTCGGCATCGGGGCCGGAGCGACGCGCGTCGTGCTCGCCGGACCGGGCGGTCCCGCCGCGCGCGAGCTGCTCGAGGAAGTACGGGTTCCCGCCGCTCTCGCGCACGACCTCGGCGCGCGCCTCGGGGGCGAGCCAGGCGCCGAGCAGCTCGTCGGCCTCCGCGGCCGACAGCGGCTGCAGCTCGAGGAGCTCGCAGCGCCCCTCGCGGCGGGCCCGGTCCACTGCCGCGAGCAGGGGTCCGCCGAGCTGCGCCGGGCGGAACGCGATCGCAAGCAGGGCGCCGGGGGCGGGGCGGCGCATCAGGTGGGCCACCAGCTCGGCCGTCTCGCCGTCCGCCCAGTGCAGGTCGTCGAGCGCGAGCACGAGCGGGCGGCGCTCCGCGAGGCGCCCGATCAGGGTTCGCAGCGCGCGGTGCGTGCGGTAGCGCTCGGCGTCGACCGTCCGGCCCGGCGCCGCGCCGAGCCCGGACGCCAGGATCGGAAGCGGGGCGGCGAGGTCGGCGGCCAGGTCCTCCGCCACGCGACCCAGCTCGGGCGCCGGGAGTGCGGCCAGGTACCCCTCGAGCGCGTCTGCCACGACCCCGTACGGCGTCCCCGTCTCCCATTCCGACCCCTGGGCGGCGAGCACCACGCCCTGCCGCTCGTCGGCGCGGGCCTCGAGCTCGCGCAGCAGTCGGCTCTTGCCGAGGCCGACCGTCCCGGCGAGCGCGAGGCAACGGCCCGGCGCCCCGCTGCCGGCGGCAGCGAGCACGGCCTCGATCGCCTCCAGCTCGCGCGCTCGGCCCACCAGAGCACGCGGCGTGTGGGGGGCCGCGGCACGCACTCCCATCGATCCTGCCCCAAGGGGTTGGGGGGCGCAACCCTAGGGTTACGTAGGGAAGGTCTACCCATACCGCCCCAGGGTGCGCCGGGGCACGATCGGTGCGGTGCCGCTGTTCGTCCTGAGCCACCGCCACGCCCCCGACGAGTGCCGCTCGGCCTTCGCCGCCTGGAAAGGCTTCGACAGCCCGCTGCGCCACCGTCCGACCGTCATCTCCTGCGTGGAGGGCGGGCACGCCGCCTGGTGGCAAGTCGAGGCGTCCGATGCGCGGGCCGCGTTGGCACAGCTGCCGCCATACGTGGCGGAACGGACCGAGATCGAGGCGGTGCGCGAGGTGCAGCTGCCGTGAGGGGCCTCGCACTTGCCGTGCTCCTGGCCGTGGTCGCCCTGGCCACCGCGCCGCCGGCGCTCGGCGCGACCGTCACCTTCGACGGCTCGACGAGCCAGGACTGGAACACGGGCAGCAACTGGGACACCGGGAACGTTCCAGGCGCGGCCGACGACGCGGTCATACCGGCTTTGCTCACCGCCCGGCTCGAGACGGGCAGCGACTCGTCCGTACTTTCGCTCTCAGTCCAGGGTGCGCTGGTCGTGCGCGGCCGGTCGCTCGCGGTGGGGGCCGGGACGTCGACGATCGCGGGCAACGTCACGGTCGACCAGAGCGGCGCGCTCGACCTGGGCGGGACCACCAACTGGACCGCCGGCACGCTCGCCGTCGGCGGCTTCGCCAACACGGGCTCGGTGGAGAACTCCGGCCAGCTGAACGTGAGCACGAGCGGCGGCGCGCCGGTGGCAGCCGACAACGGCAGCTCGAGCGTCCTCGTGAACACCGGCACCCTGAACTACAACGGCCCGGGCACCTCGAACTGGAGCATCGCGGTCGACAACGACGGCCAGCTGAATGTGATCGCCGGGACGCTCGGCCTCCTGAGGGGCAGCGGCGGGGCCACGAGCGCCGGGGCCCACTCCGTGTCGTCGGGCGCGACGCTCGCCTTCAACGGCTTCCCGTCCAGCCACGTCCTGGGGGCGGCCGCGTCCGTGACGGGCGCCGGCACGGTGGCGCTCGAGGGCGACCAGCTGTCGCTGGCCGCGGGAGCGGTATACAGCCCCGCGAGGACGCTCGTCTCCGGCGGGTTCCTTTCGCTAGCCGGGGCCGGCACGACCGGCGCGTTCGCGACCGACGGGGGCGGCGGCGGCCGCGACGGGGCGGGGACGTTGACGGTGGGCAGCGGGGCTTCGAATCTGAACACCGTGACGTTCCGGGGCGGCGGGACGACGGTCTTCCCGGCGGGCCAGACGCTGCCGGTGACGGGCCAGGTGTCGATCGGCGGCTCGACGACGGTGCGCTTGAACGGGACGACGAACCTGAGCTCGGGCAGCTGGTTCTTCGGCAACTTCGGCGAGCCGGCCGCCGTGCTCGAGAACGCCGGGACGTTGAACATCCCGGGTGACGTGTCGCTCAGTCACGGCGGCGGCGCCGTCGGGCGGATGCACAACCTGCCGGGCGGGACGATCAACCGCACGACGTCGGCCGGGACGGTCACGTTCAACCTGCCGCTGGACAACGACGGGACGATCGACGTCCAGACCGGCACCCTCCAGCTCACGGACGGCTCCGGCGCTGGAGCGAGCTCCGGCGTCTACTCCGCGGACGCGGGCGCAGTCCTGGCGTTCGGCGGCGGCTCGCCCACGTCGATCACGGGCGCCGGCGCCGAGCTCGGCGGAAGCGGCACGGTGCGCTTCGACAGCGGGACCGTGTCGGTCGCGGCGGAATCGGTCTACGACGCTGCGACCACGCTCATCTCGGGCGGCTTCATCTCGCTCGCCGGAGCCGAGACCACGGGTGCGTTCGCGAGCGACGGCGCGGGCGGGGGGCGTGACGGCGCGGGCACGCTGACCGTGGGGAGCGGGAGCTCGAACCTCGACAACGTGACGTTCCGCGGTGCGGGCACGACGATCTTCCCGGCCGGCGTGACGCTGCCGGTGACGGGCGCGGTGAGCGTCGAGCACTCGACGACGGTACGGCTGAACGGGACGACGAACCTCAGCTCGGGGAGCTGGTTCTTCGGCAGCTTCGGGCAGCCCGCGGCGGTGCTCGAGAACGGCGGCACCCTGAACATCCCGGGTGACGTGTCGCTGCAGCACGGCGGCGGCGCGGTCGGTCGCATGCACAACCTTCCGGGCGGGACGATCAACCGCACCGCCTCGGCGAGCACCGCCACGCTTGGCCTCCCGCTCGACAACGACGGAGCTCTGAACGTGCAGAGCGGGACGCTCCAGCTGACCGAGGGCACCGGCGGGCAGACGAGCTCCGGCTCGTACACGGCCGCGGCGGGCACCACCCTGGCGTTCGGCGGCGGCCAGCCGACGTCGATCGGGTCGGGCGGGTCCATCGGTGGACCGGGCACGGTCACGTTCGACGGCGGCACGGTGACCGTCGCCGCGGGGGCCTCGTACGACCCGGCCACGTCGCTCTTCTCGGGCGGTTTCGTGGCGCTCGACGGGCCGGGCAGCACGGGCGCCTTCGCCACGGACGGCACGGGCGGCGGGCGCGACGGGGCCGCCACGCTCACAGTTACCGGTGGCGGGTCCAACCTGAGCAACGTCACGTTCAGGGGCGGGGGCACAACGGTCTTCCCCTCCGGCCAGCCGCTCGAGGCGACCGGGCCGGTGCAGGTCGCCGGCAGCACGACCGTCCGGCTGAACGGCACGACGAACTGGAGCGGGGGGAGCTGGAGCATCGGCAACTTCGCCCAGCCGGCCGGGGTCGTGGAGAACGCCGGCACGCTGAACGCGACCGGCGACGGGGACATGGTCGACGGGGGCGGGGCGGTCGGGCTCGTGCGCAACCTGGCCGGCGGCACGATCAACCGCACGACCGGCGGCGGCGAGGTCGTGATGCCGGAGCTGCAGAACGCGGGGACCGTGAACGTGGACAGCGGCACGCTGGCCCCGCGGCAGATGAGCCAGAGCGCCGGCGCCACCGACGTAGCGGCGGGCACGACGCTGCAGTCCGGGACGGTGGCGCTGCAGGGCGGCACGCTGACGGGGTCCGGGACGGTGGACGCCGACCTGAGCAACACCGGCGGCACGGTCGGCCCTGGAACGTCACCCGGGATCATGGCGGTCGACGGCAACTACACGCAGGGGCCGGGCGGCACGCTTCGCACCGAGATCGCCGGCACGACGCCGGGCACGGGCTTCGACCAGCTGTCCGTCACGGGGAGCGCGTCGCTCGACGGCACGCTCGCGATCGTGACCGACCCGGGCTTCGACCCGGCCGTGACGGACACGTTCGAGGTGGTCGCCTCCACGGGCGCCCTGTCGGGCACGTTCACCACGCTGACGGGCGCGCAGCTCGGAGGCGGCAAGACCTACACGCCCTTCTACACGGCCGGACCGCCCGGCCGCGTGACGCTCGGCCTCCAGCAGCCCGCGCCGTCGAACACGACCGCTCCGTCGCTGCCGGGGAGCGCACAGGTGGGCGACACGGTGACATGCAACCCGGGCACCTGGACCGGTTCGCCGAGCTTCACGTTCGCCTGGCTGCGGGACGGCACGGGGATCTCGGGGGCGACGGCCGGGACGTACACGATCGCCGCCGCGGACGCCGGGAGGAGCATCGTCTGCCGGGTCACCGCCACCAACGGCGGAGGGAGCGCGAGTGCTGACTCCGGGCCGCTGGTGCCGAGCTCCCCGGAGGCGCCCGCCCCCGCCGCGCCCGTCAACACCTCCCTGCCCTCGCTGCCGGCCACCGCGGAGGTCGGCGACCGGGTCACCTGCGATCCGGGCGCCTGGACCGGCTCGCCCTCGTTCGCCTTCGCCTGGCTGCGAGACGGCGCCCCGGTGAGCGGGGCGACCGGGCCGTCCTACCGGCTGACCGCCGCCGACGCCGGGACGGCCGTGGTCTGTCGCGTGACTGGCACGAACGCCGGCGGTAGCGCCGTGGCGGAGTCCGGACCGCTCGCGGCCACGGCGCGCACGGAGACGATTCGCGGCCCGGAGGCGTTCACCGAGGGCACCGCCAACGACCTGTACCTGGCCTGCACCAAGCTCGACCTGTGGCTGATCGACGTGCTTCCGCGCGGGAGCCGGCGCGTCTACGTGAGCGGCGCCGCGGACCTGCGGCTGGCGGGCCGCACCGTCGGGATCTTCCTCGGCCAGCGCGGCCCCGGCAAGCGGGTCGGGCGGGCCCAGATCCAGCCGGACGGCAGCTTCGAGACGATCATCCCCGCGCCGCGCGGCGCGAGGGCACGGAAGGCGGCGCGCTATCAGGCGCGCGTGGGCGGCACGCGCTCGCAGCGGCTGCGGCTGATCCGGCGCATGGTGGCCACCGAGCTGGCGGTCGAGGGCGGGACGCTCGAGCTGAGCGGCGTGCTGCTGCGGCCCTTCGCGCGGCCGCCGGCGGTGATCGTCATCGAGCGCTACCTGTCCTGCCGGCGGCGGGAGCGCGTGGCGGTCGCGCCGGTGCGGCCCGATGGCCGCGGACGCTTCAGGGTCGAGATCCCGGTGCCTGACGGATCGACGGCCGTGCTCTATCGGGCCAGGACGAGAGCGCCCACCGCCACCACCGGGCGGATCGCGAACGCCTTCACGCTGCCGCGCGCCCTCGACCTCTGACAGAGCTGGCATAGCATGGCGCGCATGGAGGCCCGCGACCTCGTCCGCGCCCACGCCGCCGGGCGCATCGCGGTCGGGGCGGCCTTCGTGCTGGCGCCCGGGCTCGCGGGCCGCCTCTGGATCGGCCGCGAGGCGGGCCGGCGGGCGGTCAAGGTGCTCGGCCGCGCCTTCGGCGTGCGCGACCTGGCGCTCGGCCTCGGCGTGGTGATCGCGCTCGAGCGCGGCGCGCCCGTGCGCGGCTGGGTGGAGGGCGGCGTTCTCTCCGACGCGGTCGACGCGACTGCCACCCTGCTCGCCGGCGACTCGATCCCGCCGGGCGTCCGCCGCGGCGCCCTGGCGCTGGGAGTGAGCTCGGCGCTGCTCGGCGCCGGGCTGGCGCAGGCGCTCGACGACCGCTCGGCCTGAGCTGCGTACAAGCCGCCGGTCCGGGCAAACGTTGTGTGAACGTGGCTCGCGCGCGCCCCACCGCCATCGCCACGGCGGTTGGGGCCGCCGCGGCGCTGCTCGCCTTCCCGGCGGGAGCGTCGGCCCGCGAGCTCGACCTGCCCGACCCGGACCGCGCGGTGAACACGGCCGCCATCGAGGATGTCGTGTTCCCGGCGGCGGCGCCCCGTCCCGCCCGCGCGGCGAGCGTGGAGGTGCCGGCGCGGACCTACTCCACCGCGGACGGCCACGACGTGGAGGTCGAGACCTCGTCCACCTACGGCGTGGACCCGGCCGCCGACCAGGCCTTCGTCGACTTCCTCGCCTCGCGCCTGCACGGGCAGGAGCTCGGCGGGCTGAGGGTCTACCTCGGCACCCCGAAGGAGATCCAGCGCCTCTGCGGCGGCGGGCCTCGCGTGGTGGCCTGCTACGCGATCGGCGAGGGCCGCATGTACGTGCCCGGCGAGTCGGTCGCGGGGATACCGGTCGAGTACCCCCTCACCCACGAGTACGGCCATCACATCGCGAGCTGGCGCTCGAACAACCCGTGGGACGCGCTCGACTGGGGCGCCAAGCACTGGGCCAGCGCCGCGCGCGTCTGCACCCACGTGCACCGCGGGCTGCTGTTTCCCGGCAACCAGGGCGTGCACTACCGGGACGACCCCGGCGAGGGCTTCGCCGACGGCTACGCGCACCTGCACTACCCGGACGTCCCCTGGTTCTTCAACGAGCTGATGCGTCCCGGCCCGCTCGAGTTCGAGGCCATCCGGCGCGACGTGCTCGATCCCTGGACGGGCCCGCGCTCCCGGACCGTCCGCGGGCGGCTCGGCCCGGCAAACCGCAAGCGGACGTTCCGCATCCGGCTGAGCCTCGACGGCAGCGTGACCTTCCGGCTCGCGGCGCCGCGCGGCGCCTCCTACTCGGTCGAGGCGGTGGCGGGCGGCTTCGCGGCCGGCCGGGTACTGCGGCCGGGCGGCTCGTTCGGCGTGGAGTGGTGCCGGCGCCGGGCCGACGAGCGCGTGACCGTCACGGTCCGGCGGGTGAAGGGCTCGGGCCCCTTCGCGCTCAGCGTTCGCTGGCCGGGCTGAGGATCCTCACGAAGAGGTTGTCGTACTCGACGGACCGCCTCGGCTTGTACTCGCGGAACAGGTCGAACTGGACCCGGTACCTGCCGGGCGCCGGGTCTCGCCGGAAGAGCCGCCTCTCCGACCTGATCAGCCGGCAGGCGCCCTTCACGCGTCCGATCCTGATCGTGCGCGCCCGCCGGGCGGCGGCGTCGGCCCCGCGCCGCATCCGGACCACGTGGGCGAACACGACCTGGTTGCGGCCGAAGAACCCGCGCCCGTTGATCGTGAGCAGCCGGTTGGGCGCGCCGCTCTCGGGCGCAACCCTGACGTCGATGGCGGTCGTGAGCAGGGTCACCTCGGCCCTGAGGGCCGGGTCGGAGACGTCCTGGGCGACGTAGGTGAGGTTGCGCCGGCCGCTCACCAGACCCGGCAGGGTCAGGTTGCCGGAGATGGCGCCGCTCGCGTCGGCCTGCAAGCGCTCGATGACCTTGCCGTCGCGTATGAAGTCGACGAACCCGTTCGGCGTGTAGCCCTCGGCGGTCAGGAAGACCGTCTGTTCCTCGCGGTAGCAGGGGCTGGCGGGCTCCACCTTGAGCGTCGCCGCGGATGCCGTGGCCGGCGCGGCGAACGCCACTATCGCGATCGCAACGGCGGGGACGAGAGGCCTCATCGGGCGGATCCTACCTGCGCGCACGCGTCCAGCGAGCAGGCTAGATTCCGGAGCGGAGTCATCCGAAAGGGAGAACCGTGCCCACCTACGTGATGCTGAGCACCCTGACGCCCGAGGGCGTGCAGACGCTGAAGAGCAACCCGTCGCGGATCCGCGAGGTCAACAAGGAGATCGAGCAGCTCGGCGTGACCGTCAAGGCGCAGTGGGCCGTGCTGGGCCGCTACGACTTCGTGAACATCATCGAGGCGCCCGACGAGAAGAGCGTCGCGCGCGTATCGATGGAGCTCGGCTCGCGCGGGACCATGCACCTCGAGACGCTGTCCGCCATCCCTGTCGACGACTTCATCGCGGCGCTCTAGCCACGTGGCGAAGCGCGTCCTGGTAGTCGGAAGCGGGGGCCGCGAGCACGCGCTCGTCCGAACCCTGCTGCGCAGCCCCCAGTCGCCGGAGGTGCTGGCAGCGCCCGGCAACGTGGGCATCGAGCGGGACGGCGTGGAGTGCCTGCCGGACGGGGACCTCGTGGCGGCCGCGCGCGACCGGGAGGTCGACCTCGTGGTGGTGGGCCCGGAGGCCCCGCTGGTGGCCGGCCTCGTGGACGAGCTCGCGGCGGCCGGGATCCGGGCCTTCGGGCCGGCGAAGGACGCCGCTCGGATCGAGGGCTCCAAGGCGTATGCGAAGGAGCTGATGAAGGCCTGCGGCGTGCCGACCGCCTCGCACGTGCTGTTCCGCGACCGCGAGGAGGCCGCCGCGCACCTGGCCTGCGCCGCCTACCCGGCGGTACTGAAGGCGGACGTGCTCGCCGCCGGCAAGGGCGTGATCATCGCCGCCGACGAGCGCGAGGCCCGCGCCGCGCTCGACGTCTTCTTCGCCGAGAAGCGCTTCGGCGACACCGAGGTCGTGCTGGAGGAGTTCCTCGAGGGCGAGGAGCTGTCGCTGCTCGCGCTCTGCGACGGCGAGCGCGCCGTGCCGCTGGCCCCCGCCCAGGACTACAAGCGCATATTCGACGGCGACGAGGGCCCCAACACCGGCGGCATGGGGAGCTACTCGCCGGTGCCCGGGGTGGACGCCGAGCGCGCCGAGGAGATCGCCCGCGTCGCCCACCAGCCGATCGTCGACGAGCTCCGCCGCCGCGGCACCCCCTTCCACGGCGTGCTCTACGCGGGGCTGATGATGACCTCCGCCGGGCCCAAGGTGCTCGAGTACAACTGCCGCTTCGGCGATCCGGAGACGCAGGCCGTGCTGCCGCGGCTGCGCTCCGACCTGCTCGAGCTGCTCGAAGCCGCCTCCACGCCCGGCGGCCTGGCGGGCCTGGAGCCCGAGTGGTCGAGCGACTGGGCGGTGACTGTGGTGCTGGCCTCGCGCGGCTATCCGGAGTCGTCCTCGAAGGGCGACCCGATCTCGGGGCTGGACGAGGTCGAGGACGCGGAGGTGTTCCACGCCGGGACGGCCGAGCGCGAGGGCCGCGTCGTGACCGCGGGCGGGCGGGTGCTTGGCGTGACCGCGCTGGGGGCCACTCCCGGGGAGGCGCGCGACCGCGCCTACGAGGCGGCCGAGCCGATCGAGTTCGACGGCCGCCAGATGCGCAGGGACATCGCCGCCCGCGCCGTCGAGAGGGTGGAGGCATGAGGACGCCAGAGACGGACGAGTTCACCGCGGTCCCCGAGACCGAGGTGGAGCACGAGTTCGACGACCTCGACGTGGACGACGCGCCGACCGTCGGGATCGTGATGGGCTCGAAGAGCGACATGCCGGTGATGGAGAAGGCGGCCGACGAGCTCGAGGAGCGCGGCATCCGCCACGAGATGCGCGTGATGAGCGCGCACCGCGACCCCGAGACGGTCGCCGAGTACGCGAAGAACGCCCGCCTGCGGGGGATCCGGGTGATCATCGCCGGGGCGGGCCTGTCGGCGGCGCTGCCCGGCGTGGTGGCCGCGCACACCGACCTGCCCGTGATCGGCGTTCCGCTGAGCTCGAGGACCTCCGTGGCGGGCGGGCTCGACGCGCTGCTCTCCGTCACCCAGATGCCCCCCGGCGTGCCGGTGGCGTCGGTGGGCGTGGACAACGCGAAGAACGCGGCCGTCCTGGCGGCCCGCATCCTCTCGGCGTGATCGAGCGCTACACGCGTCCCGAGATGGGGGCGGTGTGGTCGGAGCGGCGCAAGTTCGACGCCTGGCTGCAGGTGGAGCTGGCGGTGGTGGACGCGCTCGCCGAGCAGGGCGTGGTGCCGGCCGGGGACGCGGACACGATCCGCGACCGTGCCTCGTTCACGGTCGAGGCCGTCAAGGAGCGCGAGAAGGTGACAGACCACGACGTGGCCGCCTTCGTCGACGTGGTGGCCGAGTCGGTGGGCGAAGCGGGTCGCTGGGTGCACCACGGCCTGACCTCCTCGGACGTGCTCGACACCGCCCTCGCGCTGCAGCTCTCGCAGGCCGGCCTGATCCTGTGCGGTGGCGCCGCCGATTACATGGGCGCGCTGGTGCGCCGCGCCCGCGAGCACGCTTCGACCCTGTGCGTGGGGCGCACGCACGGCATCCACGCCGAGCCCACCACCTTCGGCGTCAAGCTCGCCGGGTTCGCGTTCGAGGCACACCGGAACCTGCTCCGCCTCGAGCGGGCCGTGGAGGGCGTGTCCGTGGGGGCGCTGTCGGGCGCCGTGGGCACCTACTCGGCGAACGGCCCGGAGGTGGAGGCGGCGGTGCTCTCGCGGCTGGGGCTCGGGCGCGAGCAGGTGTCGACCCAGGTCGTCCCGCGCGACCGCCACGCCCAGCTGCTCGAGGCGATCGCGCTCGCCGGCGCGGGGCTGGAGCGCTTCGCCACCGAGATCCGCCACCTCCAGCGCACCGAGGTGCGCGAGGTCGAGGAGCCGTTTCGCGCCGGCGCCCAGAAGGGCTCGTCCGCGATGCCGCACAAGCGCAACCCGATCGTCTGCGAGCGCATCACCGGCATCGCCCGCCTGCTGCGCGGCTACGCGCAGACCGGGCTCGAGAACGTGGCGCTCTGGCACGAGCGCGACATATCCCACTCCTCGGTCGAGCGGGTGAGCCTGCCGGACGCCACCACGCTGCTCGACTACGCCCAGCACCTGGCCGTCCGCGTCGTCGAGGGAATGGTCGTGCACGAGGACCGGATGCGGGCGAACCTCGAGGCCACGCACGGCGCGCTGTACTCCCAGCGGGCACTGCTCGCGCTGGTGGAGAGCGGCATGGCGCGCGACGAGGCCTACCGGGTCGTGCAGGAGAACGCGCAGCGCGCCTGGGACACCGGCACGCACTTCCGCGACCTCCTGACCGAGGCGGCGCCGCAGCTCGACCTCGACGCGGTGTTCGACGCGCAGGCGTTCGTCCGCCACGCGCAGGCGATCATGTCGCGGCTCGACCGCATCTCGTAGGCGCGTCCACGCGGCGGCGGGTCGGCTCCAGCCCGTCCCCCGGATGGGCGATACGAAGTGGGTGGACCCAGTGGCCCCGGCTGACGCTGCCGCGCGCCGGCGCAAGCGCCGCAAGCGCAAGACGAGGCCGCGCTGCCAGCCGAAGCGCCGCCCCCGTGCCAGAGCCGACTCGCTCTACGCGGTCGACTCCAAGCGGCGCCGCCGCAAGGCGAAGCGTCGCGTCTGCCAGAAGAAGCGCCGCAAGCCGGTCCGGCGGGTGCCGCTCCAGCCCGTGCCGCCGCCGCCCGCTCCGCCCTCGGGCGGGGGCGCGGCGCCGGAGTTCCGGCTCTCCTCGCCGGTCGCGACCTGGTCGGGAGCGTTCGGAGTCCGCGAGGCGGAGCGCCTGCTCTGGCGGGCGGGCTTCGGGCCCTCGCCGGGGCACGCCCAGGCCCTGGCCGGCATGGGGCTGCACCGCGCCGTGGCGGCGCTGACGCGGCCGGAGGGCGGGCAGACATTCACGGGCGCTGCGCCCACCGACGGCGACGGCAACCCGCTGGCGCCCGAGGACGCCTGGGGACACGACCACCTCTGGTTCCTCGACCGGATGGTGCGCACCGACCAGCCGCTCGTGGAGCGCATGACGCTGATTTGGCACGACTGGTTCGCCACGTCGAACGACGGCGTCGGCCAGCAGAACCTGATGCTCGCCCAGAACGAGCTGTTCCGGCGCCACTGGCTCGGCTCGTTCGACCAGCTCGTGCACGACGTCACCGCCGACCCGGCGATGATCGTCTGGCTCAACCTGGACCAGAACACGCGCTGGAACCCGAACGAGAACTACGCCCGCGAGCTGATGGAGCTGTTCACGCTCGGCGCCGACCGCGGGGCCTACACCGAGACCGACGTGCGCGAGCTGGCCAGGGCGCTCACCGGGTGGGACAACGACTGGAGCGGCGAGCTCGGCTACCACAACTTCCGCTTCGTCCAGAACCGCCACGACGCGAGCGCCAAGACGGTGTTCGGTCAAACGGGCGCCTTCGGCTGGGAGCAGGCGGCGGCCATGTGCGTGCGCCACCCGCTCCATGCCTCGTTCTTCGTGGAGAAGCTGTGGAGCTACTTCATCCCGGTACCGCCGCCCGACGGCGACAGGGCCGCGCTGGAGCAGCTGTACGTACAGAGCGGGTGGCAGGTGCGCCCCGTGGTGGAGGCCATCCTGCTCCATCCGCTGCTCCACGAGGGCCCGCGCATGGTGAAGCCGCCCGTGGTGTTCCTCGCGGGGATGCTGCGCGCCCTCCGCCGCGCGATCGACACCGAGGCGTGGACGTGGCTCTGCGAGGGCGCCGGCCAGGTGCTGTTCCATCCCCCCGACGTGTCGGGCTGGGACGACTCGCGCTGGCTCGACACCAGCACCGTGCGCGGGCGCTGGGAGCTGGTCGGCTACGCGCTCGCCGGGCGCGAGCTCGAGGACGAGGCGATCACGGGCTACGACATCTCCGAGACGCCCGAGACCGCGCTGGCGCTTGCCCGCGCGGCCTGGGGCGATCCCCAGCTGACCGGCGAGACGGCCGCCGTCCTGACCGCCTTCGCCGAGGCCTGCGTGGCGGGCTCGCTCGCGAACTGGCAGCGGCGTCAGTACCGCGGCCTGCGCCAGAACGCCCTGCGGCACCTCCTCTACTTCTCCCCCGACCTCCAGACGAGCTGATGGCGAACTGCGGCTGCACCGAGTACTCGAGAGCTGGCAGGGGGCTGCCGGCCATCGAGCCCGGCATGCCGCTCCCGGCCGGGACCGGTCTCACCCGGCGCTCGTTCCTCTCGCGCGCGAGCGGCCTGGCGATGTCGGTCTACGGCGCCGCGTCGCTCGGTCCCAAGGCGTTCGAGGCCGGGATCGCCGCGGCGGCCGCCCAATCCGCCGAGCCGCGCATCCTCGTCTCGGTCTTCCTGTCGGGCGGCGTCGATTCGCTGACGGTGCTCGCCCCGACGGGCCACTCCCGCTACGGGAGCCTGCGGCCGGCGCTGGCGATGCCCGCCGACCAGGGCATTCCCTTCGCTGAGGACGCGAGCCTGCGCTGGCACCCGTCCGTGGCGAGCCTGGCGACGCTCCACGACGAGGGGAAGCTCACGGTCTTCCCGGCGGTGGGCTACGACGACCCGAACCAGTCGCACTTCACGAGCCGCCACTACTGGGAGGTCGGCGAGGTCAACCCGTCCGGGCGCTGGGGCTGGCTCGGACGCTTCCTCGACCGCCACGGCGCGCCCGACAACCCCCTGCAGGGGCTGACCCTGGGCTGGGAGCTGCAGCCGTCGCTGGCGGCGCGCCAGGTCCCGGTGGCCACCGTGTCGCGCCCCGACCAGTACGACTTCTGGTCACCCGGCGTGTGGGGGCCGGTGCACGACCAGATGCTGGAGGCGTTCGGCCAGCTCGGCGAGGCCGCCACGGGCGACGCGGGGCTGCGCTACGCGCGCGCCCAGGTGACGGCCACCAGCACGCTGCGGTCGCAGCTCGAGCCGTTCCAGTCGGGCTACTCGACGCCCGCCGGCGTGACCTACCCGGACGCCGAGCTGGGGCGGCGGCTCGCCGCGCTGTCCGCGATGATCGAGGGCGGGCTGCCGTTGCGAGTCGTGGCCGTCGAGACGGGCGGCTACGACACCCACTCGAACCAGGCCCAGACGCTCGCTCCGGACCTGGACGAGGTCACGCGCAGCCTGCTGGCCTTCCAGCGCGACCTGGAGGCGCGCGGGCTGGCGGACCGGGTGCTCGTGCACGTGTGGAGCGAGTTCGGGCGCCGGCCGGAGGAGAACGGGTCGGGCACCGACCACGGCGCGGCCGGCGTGGGCTTCGTGATCGGGTCGCGGGCCTCCGGCGAGATGGTGGGCTCGTTCCCCGGGCTGCTCGACTCCCAGCTCGACGGCGCCGACAACCTGCGCGCGACCTCCGACTTCCGCGGCGCCTACCGGGCGCTGCTCGAGCAGTGGCTCGAGGTGGACGCGGGCGAGATCATCCCCGGCGCCTCGTCATTCCCCGCCCCGACCCTGGTGAGACCTTGAGCCCGCGGTTGGCCGCGGGCCTCGGGGCCGCGACGCTGGCGCTGGCGATCGCGGCCGCGCCCGCCGCAGCCCCCGAATCGGCAGCGGGGCGGGCCGGGGTCGGCCCGGAGGCAGGTCGCGTGGACGCCGTGGCCGCGCCGAAGGACCGGACGGCCCGCCGCCGCTGCCCCCCGCGACGGCCGTGCCTTCGAGTGAAGCGCGCGGTCCGGCGGCATCGTGTCCCTGAGCGATTGACACAGATCACGACCCCGTCGACTTCGCCCCCATCCAGCGTCTGGCCGGGCGACCCACTGCCGACCACACCGATCCCCGACCTACCCCGCTTCGTCTCCGTCTCCGCGCGCGAGTGGTCGCTCACGCTCTCGCGGCCGCTCGTCGGCGCGGGCTCCGTGACGGTCGAGCTTCGCAACGTCGGCGAGGACCCGCACAACCTCATCGTCAGCCAGGACGACGGGAGCCACGCGCCGCTCGCGGAGTGGGCCGAGACGGACCCGGGCGAGCACCTGCGAAGGACGGTCACGCTGCCCGCCGGGCGCTACCTCCTGTTCTGCTCGCTCGAGGGCCACGAGGCGGCCGGCATGACCGCGCGCCTGCGAGTCGAGTAGCAACGCTGGCGCGGGCTCGCCGCCTGCGTGAGACTTGGCGCGTGCGGCTCCGCCTTCTCATGTTCGCCGGCACCGCGGCCGTGCTCACCGCGTTCGTGCTCGCCGCCTACGCCGCGGACGTGCTCGAGGACTCCGAGCTCGACACGGTCGACGCCCGCTTTGCCATCCGCGGCGACCTCGAGCCGCCGGAGGACATCGCGATCGTGGGCATCGGCGAGCGCAGCTTCACCGAGCTCGGTGAGCAGTGGCCCTTCCCGCGCACCCTCCATGCCGAGGCGATCACACGCCTGAGCCGCGCCGGCGCGCGGGCGATCGCCTACGACGTTCAGTTCACGGAGCCCTCGAACCCCGCCGACGACCAAGCCCTCGCCGACGCCGTCGCGCGGGCCGGCAACGTCGTGCTCGCCACCACGGTCGTCAACGACCGCGGGGGCACCAACGTGCTGGGCGGCGATGACGTCCTGCGCGAGCTCCGGAGTCGCGCCGGTCACGCCGGTCTGACCACGGACTCCGGCCGCGTGGTGCGGCGCATGTCGCGCGAGCTGGACCGGCTCGAGACGTTCGCGGTGGTGGCCGTGGAGCGGGCGCGCGGTCAGCAGGTGACGGCCGACGACTTTCCCGACCGGGCCTGGATCGACTACCACGGGCGCACGAACGTGCGGACGATCCCGTTCCACCAGGTCGTACGCGGCGACTTCCGGCAGGAGGACTTCGCGGACAAGATCGTGGTGGTGGGCGCCACCGCGCCGTCGCTCCAGGACGGCCACCCGCCCTCGGTCAGCGGCGACGAGTTCATGTACGGGGT
>Ga0081538_10001005_pt1 | contig 30035 bp, 34 predicted proteins | sample TabmetS5T2R1_FD_71022 | JGI IMG/M metagenome (GOLD analysis project Ga0081538, IMG submission 71022) | Tabebuia heterophylla rhizosphere microbial communities from the University of Puerto Rico - S5T2R1 | ecosystem: Host-associated > Plants > Roots > Rhizosphere ...
GGCTCGGGCAATGACAGGAATCGGGCTCTTCATGATCCAGGGTGTAGTCGGGGCCTGAACCCGCCGGTCTCCAGAAGCGATCTCGCGATGTAGTTGGTGAGGTTGCGGAAGCCGAGGGCCGAGCCGCGGAGGGGTTCGAGGCGGCCGTTGATCGCCTCGGTCGGCCCGTTGGAGGTGCCGGACCGGTCGAAGTAGGCCAGCACGTCGACGGCCCACCCAACAGGGTCAGGCCAGGCTACCCACCAGCCGCCCGAGCTGTCCCCCCGGCTCGACCGACAGCACCAGCACCCAGCCGACTCGTCCCAGGACGCCGCTCACACCACCAATAGCCGCCCAAGCGACCGCCCACCACGCCCACATGAAAAGCCGAGGCTAAGAGGTGCAACAGCGAGGAGCACATAACTTGATGGCCGACGGTCGCCAGTACCCTGCGGAAACGCTGGTCCGCACAGCGCTGAGTGCAAGACATTCAACATTGGTATTCCTCTTCTCAATCCATAGTTTGGCGTCGCGGTGACCGCCAAGCCCCATCTGCACAGAGCCAGGGAGGACGCCGCTACGGACCAATCCGTAGACCAAGGCTCTGGACTGGCCGGGCTGGGCCGGGACAGGCCCGTCACAACGGCACTGCAACCAGCGGCTGCCAAGGGGCATCGCGCCGGCGGCAAATTTCGCCACGAGCCGGCGCGATGCCCCTTGTGACGGCGCTTTCTGGTCCTAGGGGCTTGAAGGAGGTCCGCCCGGAGTATCCGGCCCGTCCGGACCGCCAGGCCCACCACCTCCGGGCCCACCGGACCCGCCACCGCCGGGTCCACCACCCGGGCCGCCGCCGCCGGGACCGCCCGGTGGACCGATCCGGTCCAGGCCGTGGCCGGTGAAGCTGATCAGGTCGGGCATGGTGAAGTCACCGGCGGTAACTCGTCTGCCGGAGGGAAGTCGTGAACAGGAAGACTGATGGCGGAGCGCCGGTATGGGTTCAACTTTTTGCACCGGCAATCGCAGTCGTTCTGGTTGGCTTTCTGGTGCTCAACGTTGCCGCGACAAGGATGCGCTCGGTTCATCTACAGCGCCTGGAAGCTGCTCTGAAGATTCGACTGCCGTATGGTAATGAGGCTCCGACATTCCACACAGATGCCGGTATCGTATACCGACCCGATCACCTTCTGGAAGCGCCTCGTGTCCGTCTACTGTTTGCTACGATTACGTTCGTCGCCTACGGCACCGTGAACGTGATCATGATCGGCTTCACATGGACCGCGCTGGTCGTAGGACCATGGACGGGGTTGAAGGTTGCAGTTGCCATAGCGTATGGAATAGTTGAGTCCATTGAGATTCTGGGCTTCATAGTGCCGCTCCGACATCACAGATTTATATATGAAGGGGACACTCCCCGGCGCCGTTCCCGCAGCAAAGAAAACGGCCCAGGCCGGTCCCGCGGAATCGGAATGAACTTCACTAATTTGCTGCCACTTCTTGGTTTGAAGTTCGTTCAGGCACGGCACCACGTCGACACGTACGGCCGAGCCTCGTGAAACGTCACAGCACCTGCCATACCCGGTGGGAAGAAAGCGCCATAGCGCCTTCTCGCGTACCGCGATGTCGTCGTGACGCCAGAGCTGCTCGAGCTCGGGCAAGGGGATGGCCTTAGCCTGGATCCACCGAACGTCTTTGCGCTCCGGCCGCCTTGGCAGGTCGGAAGCCTTTTGGCGGTCGCCGGTGCCGCATCCAGAAGGTGCACGACCTCGGCCGCAGAGAATGGCCCTCTTACGAGGGGCTCCGCTGGAGCATGAGGACAGTGGCGCCCCGGGCGCGTCCGGCGACGGCGTCCTGGAGCGCCGTGGCCGCCTGCGCCAGCGGAGGTGTCGCCGCGAGGTGGAGCGAGAGCCGCCCGTGGGCGAGCCTCGCGACCAGTGCCCCAAGCCGCGCCCCGTCGGCTCGGACATAGACGTCGGTGACCTGGACCCCTCGTTCGGGCGGCGGCGGATCGCCGGTGATCGTGGCCAGGCGGCCACCTGCCGCCACCGCCTGCAGCGCGGCCGCCGCGCCGCCGGGGGCCGCGTTCACCGCGGCCCCGACCCCACCTCCACCCGGCGCTGCGGCCCGCACGCGGGCCGGCCACCCCGGATCGTGATAGTCGAGCACCACCCGCGCGCCCCAGCCGCGGACCCGCGCCGCACTCAAGGGGCCCGCCGTCGCCACCACGGTCGCTCCTTGAGCGACCGCCAGCTGCACGGTCAGGCCGCCGGTGACGCCGCCGGCGCCGTGCACCAGCACCCACTGGCCGTCCGGGACCGGGGCGGCCTGGGTGAGCGCCTGGTCGGCGGTGAGCGCGGGCACCGGGAACGCGGCCGCCTGCTCCCAGGAGACGACGGCTGGCTTGGGCGCCACCAGCGCGGCCGGCGCCAGCAGCCACGGCGCCCAGGTGCCCTGGTGGCGCAGCGGCACGGGGTGGGTGAGCACCTGGTCGCCCGCTGCCAGGCCCCGCACGTCCTCGCCGACCGCGGCGACCACCCCCGCTGCCTCGACGCCGAGCGCCAGCGGCGGCTTGGGGCCAACGTCCCAGTCGCCGGTCCGGACGAACTCGTCCCAGTTGCCGACCCCGGCCGCGTGCACCGAGACCACGACCTCGTCCGGCGCCGGCGACCCGGGCGCCGCCAGCTCGAGCAGGCGCACCTGGCCGCCGAACGCGTCGATGCCGGCGGCTTGCATCCCTCGCATCGCCACCACCTGCGGGGATCGTCGCCTGGATGCAGGGTTGCGGTCATCGAATGCTGCTGGTCCTGAGTCTGGGAAAGGCCCTCTGACCTGGAAGCATGGCGCCTACCAGAGCCGCCGTGTTCCCCGCATCTGGAGGGCGCTTTCTCGATGGGATCCTCCCACACCCTGGGCCAGCTCGACAGCTGCTTCGACGACACCCACGCCGTGGCCAACGCCGGGCTGCTGCTGGCGGCCACGCTGGCCGAGCGGCTGGGCATCGAGCAGGCCGCCGATCAGGTAATCGACCTGGGCGAGCCGAAGGCTTGTCGCTCCCGGGAGATCGGCGACCGGCTCGGCTTCCACTGGACCCGGGTCCAGCAGATCCTCCGCGAAGAGCAGCAGCAGGCGTGACGTCGCCTACGGCCTGCTTGCAATGTTCAGCTGATCGCACAGCTGGTGCTGTTGAGCACGGCATCCTTGACGGGTCACTTCAAAGCGGGCAGGCTCCTCAGAGGTGAGCTTCGTCCGCACGCTGGGACAATGGGCAGATCGTGGAGGAGAACCTCTTCTACGACCTGGTCACGTTCATGAGGCAGCTCGGCCTGAGCGGCTAGGGCGTGTTTGCAATGTCAGTCCAGCCACAGCAGCACGATCGCAGCGATGGTGACCATCGCCAGGTAGTTCACATCGGGCTTCTCATAGCGGATGGCGACCCGACGGAACCCCTTGAGCCGGTTGATGGTCCGCTCCACCCCGGTTGCGCTCGCGGTCGGCGACCTTGTTGAGACTGCGCTGGCGTGGCTGGTCGGACCTGGACGGGTTCACCGCCCGGATCCCACGGCGCCGCAGATACCGCCGCAGGCTGGGGAGGCTGTAGCCCTGTCCCCAGCAACCGCGTCCGCACCCGCGAGCAGTTCACGACAGGAGTCCCAAGATGGCGCGCATCGAACTGGACCACGTCACCAAGGTCTACCCGGGCGCACCGCCGGCCGTCAACGACCTGACCCTCGACATCCCCGACGGCAGCTTCATGGTCCTGGTCGGGCCGTCGGGCTCCGGGAAGTCCACCGCGTTGCGGATGGTGGCCGGGCTGGAGGATGTCACCGAGGGCGAGATCCGCATCGGCGGCCGGGTGGTCAACGACGTGCCCGCCAAGGACCGCGACATCGCCATGGTGTTCCAGAACTACGCCCTGTACCCCCAAATGACCGTGGAGGAGAATCTGTCGTTTGGGCTGCAGTTGCACAAGGTCCCCAAGCCCGAGCAGACCCGCCGGGTCGCCGAGACCGCCAGGATCCTGGGCCTGGAGCCGTTCCTGGAGCGCAAGCCGGCCGCCCTGTCCGGCGGGCAGCGCCAGCGGGTGGCCATGGGCCGGGCGATCGTGCGGGACCCGCAGGTGTTCCTGATGGACGAGCCCCTCAGCAACCTGGATGCCAAGCTGCGAGTGTCGACCCGGGCGCAGCTGGCCGCCCTGCACGACCGCCTCGGCGCGACGACGATCTATGTGACCCACGACCAGATCGAGGCGATGACCCTGGGGACGCAGGTGGCGGTGCTCAAGGATGGGCAGCTGATGCAGGTGGATGAGCCGCAGAGCCTGTTCGACGCCCCCGCCAACCTGTTCGTGGCCACCTTCATCGGGTCGCCGGCGATGAACCTGGCCGAGGGCCGGCTGCTCCGCGACGACGGCGGGGACCTGGCCGTGATCTTCGCCGACCACAGGGTCCCCGTGCCCGAGGGGGCCATCGCCGAGCATCCCGGGCTGGAGCGGTTCCTGGACCGTCAGGTGATCCTGGGCATCCGCCCCACCTCCTTTGAGGATGCGGCGTTCGCGGCGCCGGGGTGGCCACGGATCAGGGCCGAGGCAAGGGTGACCGAGCGGCTGGGCTCGGAGGTCGACGTGATCTTTGCGGTCAAGACGCCGCCGGTGGAGCATGAGGTGATGGTCGCCCAGTTCGACCCGGCCGCCAACCAACCGGCCGGGCAGGACCAGGAGCAGACCGGCGGGCTGGTCGGCGAGGGGGAGAGCCTGTGGACCGCCAGCGTCAACCCCCACACCAGCGTCCGACCCGGCCGCGCCATCGACCTGGCCATGGACACCTCGGCGCTGTACTGGTTCGACCCCGACAGCAGCCAGGCCATCATCCCCCGGCAGGCCGCCGGGGACCGGCCCGGCAGCGACCAGGACCCCACCCCGCCGGAAGCGGCCACCTGAACGCCTTCACCGCCGCAAGCAAAGAGCGATGCGAGTCCGCCCCGTGGCGGACCAGCACGACCCCGGAGGCGGTGACTGCAAGCCCCACCGGTACCGCTACCAGGTAGCGAAGTTGGCCGCCTGCCATGACGACGGGGCCACGTCGATGCGCGATCGTGGGTGGTGGCAAGCACGGAGGGTCGTTCTCGAGCTGGAGGTCGACATGTGCCAGCATCAGCCCCGGTGCGCAGACGCTCTGGCGCCGGGCCACAGCACCGCCCGCGTCGTGGCTTCCCATTACGAGCAAGGCTGGAGCCTGCTCTGCAACGGTGTCGTGCTGTTCGACGATGGCGGGGAGCTGCTGCCCGACGGCCGGGCCATCGCCCCACCCCCACGCGCATTGATGGACGACAAGAGAGCTGCCTGAGCAGCGGTAGGATCCGGCGGTATGGACACCGACCAGATCCTGGACGGCGTCGAGCTGATGGCCGGCGTGGACCGGGACGGCGCCCGGCTGGCTGTCGATGCCACCTTGCTCACCCTGGCTGAGCGGGTCGGCCGGGCGGCCGCCGCCGAGCTCGCCGGAGGTCTGCCCGGCGAGCTGGAGGCGGCGCTGACCGCCGGGCCGGACGCTGGCAAGCCGTTCGACGCCGAGGAGTTCGCCCGCCGCACCGCCGCTCGGGCGAGGGTCGACCCGGGGCGGGGTCGTGAGTATGCGACGGCGGTGCTGGCCACCCTCCGCGAGGACGTGGCCGGGATCCAGGAGCTTCGCGACCGGCTGCCGGCCGACTACCGGCCGCTGTTCGGCTAGGCGGCGACGTCCCCGGTCAGCACCGTGGGGCCGGGTCAAGCCGGGATCGAACGGGGTCCGGGACACCACGACTTGGGATCACCCCATCGGGGGAGACGTACTCGACGACGGCCAGCTTGCTCATCGCGGGCGACCTTCCTTCAGGAGCCTCGACCGACTTGGCGATGCGGCGCTGGCGGGTCTCGTGAGTCTTGGCCCCGGTGACCCGGAGGACATGCCAGGATCTGTTGCTAATAGGAGAGGGCGTCGAAGGTGCGGCGGGCCGCGGGCTCGGCGTCGAGGGCGGTGGCCAGGTCGGGTGGGATCTCGACCTCGCGGGGGGCGGTGCCGAGCTCCAGGTCGACCTCGACCTCGTCGCCGCCGGCGAGGCTGGAGGCGGTCCGGTGCTCGGCGCTGAGGCTGATCATCGGGGTGCCGCCCATGGTAGCCACGGCGCTGCGGTAGGTGTAGCCGTTGACGGTGACCTTGACCGCGGGGCGCCGGCCCGAGCCGAGGGCCTCGACGACCTCGTCGGGGACCGGGATGCTGATGGTGGTCTTGCCGGTCTGCAGGATGGTGGTGCGCTAGCGCATGCCGGTCCTCCTCGTGGGCTGGGCTCAGCCGGCGAAGAACCTGGCCAGGGCCGGGGCCAGGGCGGTGGGGTCGACGTCGTGCTGCTGGCCTTCCAGGACCTGGCGGCGGGCGTCGGGGATCAGCTCGACCAGGGCGTCGGCCGTGGGGCCGAAGAACCCAAAGCTGGCCCCGCCGATCAGGATCAGGGTCGGCACCGGAACCGAGCGGGCCAGCTCGGCGGGGATGGTGTAGTCGCCCATGACCTCGGCGTCATAGGCCAGGGTGTGGGCCAGGGCCTCCTGCCGGGGCCACCAGGGGGCCTGGCGGGCCTGGGCCACGAACTCGGGCGGCATCCCCACGACCTTGGCCATGAAGTACTCGGCGGCGTCGCCGCGCCGGCCGGCCGCGACCAGCTCGCGGTAGACGCTGGCGGTGTCGGCGGGCAGGTCGGGGCGGCCGTTGACGCTGTAGGGCGGCTCCCACATGGCCAGCTTGGTGATGGGCAGGCCGGCAGCGGCCGCGTGCATCCCGAGGGCGGCCCCCGAGGAGCTGCCGTACAGGTGGGCGCGCCCGCCGGCCGCCTCGATCACGGCGGCGATGTCCTCGACCTCGCGCTCGATGGCGTAGGGCTGGGTGTCGCCGCTGTCGCCGCGGCCGCGGCGGTCGTAGTTGTAAGCGGTGCAGCCGCTGCCGGCCAGCTCGGCGGCCAGGCCGGCGTTGGAGGACCGGTCGACGGAGCCGCCGCTGATCAGGACGACCGGCGGGCCCTCGCCCAGGCGGTCGAAGTAGATGCTGGTGCCGTCGCGGGAGATGACCGTCGCCATGGGGTGGCTCCTTTGCTCGGCGGCCGGGGTTCGGCGCCGTTCACGGGAAGATCGGGATCGCCGGGGGATTCTCGACATCGCGCCCGGGACGAGCTTCGTCGCCGGGGATTCTCGACCTTTGTGCTGCGGATCTCATCCTCGCGGGCCCAGGCGGGCCGCCCGGGCCTCGAGGTAGCGGCGGTCGGGGATGCTTAGCTTGTGATTTAACCTGGTGGGGTCGTTTGCGCAGGTCAGCTTGCCTGTCGATGTTCGGGTGGGTGAGGCTGCGCGGCCATGCCGATGCTAACCTTCCCCCTCGCGCGGCTCGGCGGCTTCCGGGCCGAGCTGCACACCTGCTTCACCCGCCGCGCCGACGCGCTGTTCGAACTGGGCGACGCGCTGCTGTGCACCCCGACACCGGTTCCATCCCTGCCGCACCTGAGCCTGGAGCCGGTCTGCCGGCGTGGCTGGGGCAGCGCCTACGCCGCCCTGGCCCGCGGCCGCATCGATGCCGAGCGGCGGCGTGACCTGCTCGTCGGTAGCCTGCCCGACACCGACCAGCGGGTGTTCGCCGTGGACGTGACCACCTGGCCGCGCTGCGACGCCGAATGCTCGCCCGGGCGCGGTTACTACTACCACCCCTCCAGGCATTCCGCCGGCCAGCCGATCATCGCCGGCTGGGCCTTCCAGTGGATCGCCCAGGTCAGCTTCGAGCGCGACTCCTGGACCGCCCCGGTCGACGCCCGGCGGCTGCACCCCTTGGACGACACCGACCAGACCGCTGCCGGCCAGATCCGCGCGCTGGCTGGCCGCCTGGACGCCGACGCGACCAGCGGGCGGGTGCCGCTGTTCGTCTTCGACGGCGGCTACGACTCGGCCCAGCTCACCCTGGACCTCGCCGAGCAGCGGGTCGCGCTGCTGGTACGGCTGCGCGCCGATCGCTGCTTCTACGCCGACCCACCACCCCAATCGCGCTCACCGAAAGGCGGCCGGCCGCGCCGCCACGGGGCCAAGTTCAACTGCGCCGACCCGACCACCTGGCCCGCCCCAACCGCCACCCTTGTCACCGGCGACGACCAGGACGGCACCGTCACTGTCGCCTGCTGGGCGGGGCTGCACCCCAAACAGCAGCGCCACCCCGGCCACGGCAGCCGCGGGCCACGCCCGATCGTGCGCGGCACCATCCTGCGCATCCAGGTCGAGCGCGTCCCCGCCAAGACGCGCCCGCCGAAGGTGTTGTGGCTGTGGTGGGCCGGCCCGGAGGGCTTACAGCTGGATCTGGACCTGGCCTGGCGCGCGTACGTTCGCAGGTTCGACCTGGAGCACACCGTCAGGTTTGCCAAGCAGACGCTCGGTTGGACGACCCGCGGCCGCGTCATCCCGAACAGGCCGACCGCTGGACCTGGCTGGTGTTAGCCGCCTACGCCCAGCTGCGCCTGGCCCGCGCGGTCGTCGCGGACGCGCGACTGCCGTGGGAGCGGCCCCGGCCGCCGGGGCGGCTGTCACCAGTGCGGGTCTGCCGTGGGTTTCCGCGACTTCTGGTGCGGCTGGGCTCCCCGGCGGATGCGCCGAAACCTGCAGGGCGCTCTCCAGGCCGGCCCAAGGGCAGCCGCTGCGGGCCCGCCATGCGGTATCCAGCGATCAAGAAGCCCACCGAGAAGCCCACCAAGAAAGCGGCAACGGCCACCAAGGCCGCCTGACCGGCAGCGATCAGCCCGCCCGGCGCCGACACGGTCAGCGGCCAACCCGGCATGCCCAAAGGTCAAATCACAAGCTTAGTAGTAGACGTTCATGCCGGGAGAGCGGGCAGCGCACGTACGCTCATAGCCCTTTCAGGCCTACAGTTCGGTCAGCCAATTCACTCAGCCGACCTCGCTAGCGACGGTGCCGCGCTCAAGCTCGCCTCGACGCTTTCCCTGTCGCTCGCTCCATCGCGCCCAGGAGGAGGAGTCCGAGGGCCACCACGAGCAGCGACCAGGTGACCGGTGCGCCGTGGGTGAGCCAGACCCCGGCGGCGACGGCGGCAAGGATCACCAACCGCCGGCCCGACAGCGCGTAGCCGCTGCGGCGGAGTGCGGCGGCGGTGCCGCCCACGAACAGGGACAACGCCCCCGGCGAGGGCGAGGCTCCCTCCCCCCGGCAGCGCCTCGTGCGGATGCGCGACCGCCTCCTCGACCGCCACCGCCAGCAGCACGACCCCAAAGACGACAAGAAGTGCAGGGTGCTGTACACGTCTCGCGCCAGGCTGGTGCGGTCGGCCTGGTCACGCTGCCGGATGCCGTCGTCGAGCGGGGTTTGGCGGTGACGAAGTAGCTCCACCACGGGCCGCAGGTCACCCCCACCGCCAGGATGCCCGCCGTCAATGTCTGGGTGGTTCGCTCGGCTCCCGTGAGCCCGGCGGCGGCCACGATCTGCCGGGCGTCCTTGGCGGCCAGGTCCACGTCCACCTGGCCTGGTCGATGCGCTGGCGCAGCTGCTCACGGGACTCCGACACAGCCGCCTGGGCCGCCGCCTTGGCATCGGCGGCACGTTGCTGGAGATCGTCGAACTTCGCGGAGAAGTCCATGGGTCCCGCTCGGTAGGTCCCCTCGACAAGGCGACGACAAGCATCGTTGGCGTCGGCCGGCGTTCGCATCTGCCGGTGGCCAGCGCGACTGGCCAGTCGCGGCCTGGCGTGCCGACCGGGACGCCGGCTGGAGCGCGAAGCTGTGTAATGCCGCACTGCGGCCCTTGTGGCCGCGCCGCGGTAAAGGCAGCGAATGGCATCGCTAGCTCGGTTCGAGGCCGGCGTTGGTGAGCATCCGGCGCAGGTCGACGATCATCTGTCGGTCGACGTCCTTGTCGTCTGGCGGCCGCAGGACCTCGGTCTGGCCGCCGAGCTCGACCTTGACCTTGCCGTTGGGCTCCTGGGTTGTCGTTCCGACGGCCGCCAGCAGCGACAGCACCTGGCGCCACTCGACGTTGCCGCTCAACGGGTGGCCGAAGATCTTCTCGAGCGTGACGCGATGGTGGTGGTTGAGGTCCGCTGCCATGAGGCGTCCTCCTCAGGGTTGCGTCGTCACAGGCTACCCGCATGGGCGAGGCCGAAGAAGGTCGCCGCCTCCAGTGACGTGGTTCTCACCAGAGGGACAGTCCGCAGTGGCGCAGGAACGACAACGGCAGCTGCGGGGTGGCCCGGATCCGCTGGAGGCCACGCTCGGCCGCCGCGATGATCTCCTCCAGGTGTCGCCGCCCAGGGTGGCCAACTCGGTGCCCTTGCGGCTGGCGCACAAGGGGGACTGACCAACCCGAGCACCCCCGCTCCTCGTCCTCCATACTTCCGCTCGGGGTCCTCACCCCTCCATTGCAGCGTCAACGCTCCCACCAGATCTCATTCCCCCAACGCGGCCGGATCCACGGACGGCGAAGCGGATGGCAGGGCCGACGGACCGAGCCGTCAGGACAGCGACGGAGAAGAGGCGACGATGATCCCGGTTCTGGTGGCGTTTGGATCATTCCTCACCACCCTGGCCGGGGGCTTCGCCGCCTTGCGGTTCCACGACCAACAGCACCTCATCCTCGGGCTCGCCGCCGGGCTCATGCTCGGTGTCGTCGGCTTCGACCTGGTACCCGAAGCACTCACCCAGCAGCCCGGCCAGCTGTTCGGCGTTCCACTGGCCATGCTCGCCGCCGTCTTGGGCTTCCTGACCCTGCACGTCGTCGAGCGCTCGGTGGCGATCCACCGCGGCCACGAAGGTGACCAAGGCGAGTACGCGGGCCACCTTCACGCCCCAGGCCTTGGCATCTTTGCCGCGTCCGCGCTGGTCGGGCACAGCCTGCTGGACGGCGTGGCCATCGGGGCCGGGTTCCAGGCCGGCAGCACCGTCGGGGCCGTGGTGGCGATCGCCGTGCTCAGCCACGACTTCGCCGACGGGTTCAACACCTACACCATCACCTCGCTGTACGGGAACGACCGCCGGCGGGCGTTGACCCTGCTCGTCGCCGACGCCCTCGCCCCCGTGACCGGTGCCGCCATCACGCTCGCCTTCACCATTCCGCAGCCGATCCTCGGGCTCTACCTCGGGTTTCTCGCCGGCGTCCTGCTCTACCTGGCCACCTCCGACATCCTTCCCGAAGCCCACGCCCACCACCCAACCCGCCTCACCTTGGCCTGCACAATCGGCGGTGTCGGCTTCATGTGGCTGGTCATCGGCCTCGCCAGCTGACGCCGCTGGCGGGCAGAGGCGGTGGCCAGTGGGTGCGCGAGGCGGTGCCCACGCCGAGGCGAGGCCGCTGCCCTCACCAGCCAAACCCAGCGCTGCAGCACGCCTCGGAGCCCACAAGCACCGGAAACCCGGGTCGCCAACCGGATGACGCGGTTCGCGGGTCGACGCGCTTCGTTACCTGCACGTCATCTGGTCATCGAATGGACGCCTTGGGCATGGAGAGTTGTCCATTCGGCCTGCTCACGACGATCGTGTCGCTGGAGGCCTCTTCCGGTCGACGTTCGTGATGGTATCGGCTGGTCGAGCCGGAGCGTGATCGTCTGGCTCGATCAGCCCCCGACGTGGATGGCGGGCCGTCGCCGGGGTCCTCTTCGGCCTCGCGGAGCACCTCCCGGGTCACCGGCGCGGTGTGGCCCTCACCGAACAGCGGGTACCGCACCAGGTTGGCCAGGGGATGCCCTTCCGACCACTCGAAGTAGCAGTGGAGTCGCAGCCCGCTGACATCCCCCAGGCATAGCAGCACCACCGCCAGGGCGTTGGCCACCACGGGCCATGCGCTTGTGCTGGTGCTCAGGCGTGGGCGAGGCAGCGGTAGACCGCCTCGCGCAGGGCTCGCTCGCGCGGGTCGTTGTACTGGTGCATGCCGAGCCGGTTGGGGGCGTAGGCGAAGCCGAGCTGAGGGGCGCTGACGGCGTCGAAGAGATGCTCAAAATGGGGGCGCATCGTTGAAGTCGCCGCCGCGCTCGGCCTACCGCTCCCGCCCTTGGGGAGGATGAGCCGGGCGACAGCGGCTCCCGCCTGCTCGTCCAGGCCCAGGATGACGTGGCTGTAGGTGTCCAGGGTGATCTGGACGTTGGCGCGGCCGAGGCGCTCGCTGACGATCTTGGCCGGGATGCCGGCGGCCAGGGCCGCGGTGGCGTAGCTGTGCCGCACATCGTGCAACCGGATCGGCGGCAGGTCGACCTTGGTGCGGCCGGCCTGCTTCCACACGACCCGCTTGGCGTGGCGTTGGAACCAGGTGGCCGGGGCGCGCCGCGGCCGACGTGCTGTTTGGCTGCCGCTGGCCGGCTCGTGGTCGCGGCGCCGGCTGGAGACCGAGCTGGCCGCCGGCCGGGCCGCCATTGATAGGGTCAGCCCAAGCGTCAGGCCTTCGGACCTTGCTGGTCGGCGCGCCGCTGCTGGTACTGATCGCGCCGCATGCAGAGCGCACCTCCAGCTCCTGCGGCGACACGATGACGGCGGCGAGGGTGGCGCCGGCAGCGGGATCGCCGGTCTCCTAGTTCATGGCGGCCAGGAGCTCCCGGCAGGCCTGCTCGCAGCGCCGGCAGGCCTCGGCGCAGACCCGGCAGTGTTCGTGCAGCTGGGCGTGCCGCTCGCACTCGTCGCCGCAGCTCTTGCAGGTGGCCGCGCAGGCCTCCAGCAGCGGCCTGGTGACGCCTGCGTCGTACTCGGTCTGGCGGCTGGTGACCCCGACGGTGGCGGCGCAGACATCGGCGCAGTCCAGACACAGCCGGATGCACTTGACCAGCTCGGCGACGTTCTGCTCGCTCAGGTCGTCGTCGGCGTCCGCGGTGCAGGCCTGGGCGCAGTCGTTGAGTGCGTCGATAGTGGCGGCCAGCACACCGGCGTCGACGTTGAAGGTGCGTGGGTAGGTGTCCAGCAGCTGCCTGGCGTAGCTCATGGCACCCTCCTTGCGAGGCGACGGGACAGCACCCGGGTATGGGTATCCGTATTCGGTGCGGATAACCAGCGGGTGGATGGACGACATCGGCAGCCACCAGCACCCGGTCGACCTCGAGCCGGTCCGGGCGTGGCGGCTGCGTTCCGCGCCATGCGACGCGGATGCAGTCGCCCGGCCGAGCCGGGGCCTCGAAACGGCCCGTCAAGCCTCCGTGCCCGTTTGAGCCAGACGGATTCCCTCGCCAGGCCTGCTGATGGCTTCCTGGGGTCTGGTCTGGTTCCTGGGCCGCAGCTACCCTGCAGCTGGTAGAGCTCTTGCCAGTGGCCTGGCACCGCACCGACCGCTACGCCAAGAAGCGGCCCGAGTATGACCACGACAGGTTCAAGGCGCGGCTTCGACCGATGCGCGGGCTCAAGCAGGACCACAGCGCCCGGGTGATTATCGCTAGGTACGCAAGCGGTCCGGAGGGTATTGCCTCGATCCGCATATCACGAGTATCGCCTCTGACGTGACCGACCGAGGATGCTGTGACGGTCTTCGATCGGCGGCGCTTACGGTACGGCTGGGCCTCCGCTGCGGGATGCGTGGTGGGTGCCCAGGATCGCTCGATAGGGGACTTGCGATGACCGAGCAGACAGCCAGGTCACCGGAGGCAACGAACCCGTCGCTGGCTGCGGTGGAACCGGGGATCGCCGAGCTGATCGCCCAGGAGGCGCGCCGGCAAGCCACCAAGCTGCAGCTGATTCCGTCGGAGAACTACGCCTCCCGGGCAGTGATGCAGGCCTGCGGGTCTGTGCTGACCAACAAGTACTCCGAGGGCTACCCGGGCCGCCGCTACTACGAGGGCCAGCAGGTCGTCGACCAGGTCGAGCTGCTGGCGATCCAGCGCGCCAAGGCGCTGTTCGGCGTCGAGCACGCCAACGTCCAGCCCTATTCGGCTCGCCAGCGAACCTCGCCATCTATCCGGCGTACTGCCAACCGGGCGACACCGTGATGGGCATGGCGCTGCCGATGGGCGGCCATCTGACCCGTGGCCCCCGTCCAGGTGGCGTTGCCGCCCCAGGGCTTGCGGCTGACCACGGCGGGTCGGATGGCGTGCTCAGCGCGCCAGTTGGTCGCCTGCACCTCCGGGATGACCAGGAAGGTGAACAGCGCGTCGCGTTCCCGGCCCAGATGCAAGCAGCTTGCGGTTCGGCGCATAGCAGGTCTGTCCGGCCAGCAGCCGGTCGACCGCCGCGCCCAGCCGCGAGGCCTCCTCGGCGGCCTCGGCCGGGTCCAGCTCGCCGGCATCGCAGGCGTCGCGGACCGCCAAGGCCTGATGGAGGATCCGGCGGACCGCATGGGGGGTCTTGGCGGCCGCCGACCCGCCAGCCGGTCTCGTCCGGTGCGACGACCGGGCTGGCTTGCACCCCCTCGGCCAGCGCGGTGTAGGTCGGCTTGCAGCGGCGCGCCGCCCGCGCCACCGCCTGGGTCACCCACCCGGGGGAGATTTCAAGGCCGAGCTGGCCGAGCAGCCGGGCGACCTTGCCGGCCGGCAACCCCAGCCCCTTGTTGCACCAGGCGGCCAGCGCGACCGCACGCGAGCCGACCTGGACGCCGGCCGCGCCGAGCGCATCCGAGGTCTGCTCGGGATGGCGGGGCTGGATGCGCCGCCGGCACGCCCCACAGCGGCCGATCGCTACCTCGAACCGGGTGATCTGGGTCGCCTTGGGCGGTGGGAGGTCCTCCTGGTGCTGGTCGGCCACCCGTTCGAAGGCGATCGGCCCGCCGCAGGACGGGCAGGCAGCCGGCAGCCGTACGCTGACCACCCGGTCGACCCGATCAGGCACCGCCCGGCGCGCCGGCCTGCCATAGGCATCCCCCGCCTTGCGACCCGGCCGCCTGGGGCTGGGGTTGGGCCGATCCTTGGAGAACGGGGCGGCTTGCCGCCTGCCTGCCCGCCTGAGCTCCTCCACCTGCCAGGCCAGCTCACCGATCCTGGCCCTGAGCTGCTGGTTGCCCACCTCCAGCCGCTCGACCTGGCCAGCGAGCTGGTCACGCTCGGCACGCACCCACTGGTCTTCGGCTTCCAACACCGCGACCCGCTGGCGCAACACCGTCACGATCCCGCACTGCGGGTCGCCTCGCCCGCACCCCGACCGTGTCATCGCGGCGCGAACCATACAACCCCGGCACTCAGGTCAGGAACCCGCTATCCCAATACGATCATTCTTCCTCCTGATGGCACATTGTCGGTTAACGACGTGCTGGCGTGCCCGAGGATTTCCGAGATGACCTTGATCTCGACCTTCGCGGCGCCTCAAGGGAGAAGCGCCGGCCGGGCGACATGAGAAGCTTGCCGCGCGGCCGGCACTTCCCGGCTGGACGGAGCTTCTGTCTGCCGCGATCACGTGCGCTCCGCACCGCGATGCGCGGTGCGCCACGGCCGGGCGGCGCCGAGAGAGTCGCCCAGTGTCCACAGCGAGGCGGTTACCAGCACGAGGTCCTTGAGCAGGAACTGGCCGGGCAGCGCCGACAGCACCGGGAATCCGGACGCCGCGGTCACTCCGGGCGTGGTGAACAGGAAGCTCAGCGTGCCGAGGAACAGCAGGATCCCCATCGCGCTGCCTATGACCGAGATCCGCGGCGCCAGCGGCCGGATGGCGATGAGCAGCGCGGCGACGATCTCCAGGCTGCCGAGCACGGCGGCGAAGTCGCGCACGCTGAGGATGCTGTACAGCCAGCTGAAGATCGGGCTGTGCGCGATCAGCGGCTGGATGGCGGCGGCTTCGTATCCGGTGTACTTCAGCGCGCCGATCCAGGCGATCACGACGACGAGCGCGTACCTGACCAGGTACCGGCCGACGGTGGCCACTGGGTGTTCCGTCGCCACGGCCGTGGTGGCGGGTGGCCGTGTGATATGAAACATGGCTAATTCCTTTCGCACGGGTTCATCGGGTCGTTAAAGGGCCTGATCTGTACCGGTTCAGCGGCATGGTGAACAGCGCGGTGCCCCGGCTGGGAGCGCCGGGGACCAGCACTGCGGTACCGCTGCCGCGCTCATATCGGTCGGCCGCTCGGGACCGAGCGGCCGTAGGTGCCCGCAGCCAGGCGGTCCTCGGCCCGCTGCAGCGCCTCCAACCGGCCCGTGAGCTGCCGGGCGACCGCCTCGTCGGTCTCCTCCAAGGTCCGCCGGTCGGCGCCGTCGGCGAGGTCCTCGGAAACCTCGTCGGCGGGAGCGACACGGTCTTGGTCGGCGTCCACCGACGTCAGGAGTCGCTCCAGCCGCTGGCGCTCCTCGCGAAGGAGGGCATGCGCCCGCTCCTCGTGCATCTCTTGCATCAGCCTTCGGTGGTGTCCTCGACCGGGCCCTGGGATCGGCGTACAGATAAGCGGCCCGTGACAGACTGGCCCATGATAGGACCGGACCCCGTGGTGGCTCCCTGGAGCCCCGCCCCGCGCGACAGCCCAGGACGGCGCGACCGCAATCCCCGGCGAGACAGCGCAGCCAAGCCCGGCGAACGCGAAGAATCGCTCGAAGTCCCGTCACCGTGTATGCGCAGCCGCCGGCACCCAACCAGCCACGCGATCGATCGCTCCGCCTTCCAGCCGTGGCGGCGAGGACAAGGCGAAAGTTCCGCCCAACAGGCTGCTCATCATCGTCGCGGGCCGGCGAGCCGCGTGTTAAGGCCCGCGCTGTAGACCGTCACTGAGAGCGTGAAGCCCTCTACTGTGAGTGCATGACGGTAAGAGAACTACTGGCCGAGCTCCAGCACCTCCCCCGCGACCTCGAGGTCCTCGCCTTCGAGGCCGGCTGATGCTTCTATTGCGCGTCAACAGCTAGTGTCCTGAGTCGCTGATGTATTGGTTGTTTAGTAGGGTTCGGGGATGGAAGCTGCCCACCATTCCCAAGCCCCGCGTCGGCGGGGTCCCAAGCTGGCCCCGCTGGTGCTGACCGACGAGGAGCAGGCGACGCTGATGCGCTGGGCCCGTCGGCGGACCTCCAGCCAGGCGCTGGCGTTGCGCTGCCGGATCGTGCTGGCCTGCGCCGAAGACGCCAGCAACGTCGAGGTCGCCAGGCGGCTGGGCGTGTCGCTGCCGACGGTCGGCAAGTGGCGCTCCCGGTTCGTGGCCCGCCGGCTGGAGGGCTTGCACGACGAGCCCCGCCCGGGCGCGCGGCGGACGATCACCGACGAGCAGGTCCAGCGGGTGATCGCCACGACCCTGGAGCAGACGCCCACCGACGCCACCCACTGGTCGACGCGGTCGCTGGCCCGGCGGCTGGGGATGAGCCAGACCGCGATCAGCCGGATCTGGCGGACATTCGGGCTCAAACCCCAGCTGGTCGAGACCTTCAAGCTGTCGACCGATCCCCAGTTCATCGACAAGGTCCGCGACATCGTTGGGCTGTATCTCAACCCGCCCGACGCGGCCCTGGTCCTGTGCGTGGATGAGAAGACGCAGGTCCAGGCGCTGGACCGCACCCAGCCGATCCTGCCGCTGCTGCCCGGTGGGCCGCAGCGACCCACCCACGACGACACCCGGCATGGGACCACCAACCTGTACGCGGCGCTGGAGGTGGCGTCGGGCAACCTCATCACCGAGCTGACCGCGCGCCACCGCGCGGTGGAGTTCAAGCGCTTCCTGGCCCGTATCGACCAGGCCGTCCCCACCGAGCTGGCCGTGCACGTGATCTGCGACAACTCCTCCACCCACAAGACCCCGGCCATCCAGCGCTGGCTGCTGGCCCATCCTCGCTTCCGGCTGCACTTCACCCCGACCTACAGCTCTTGGCTGAACCTGGTGGAGCGCTGGTTCGCCGAGCTGACCACCACGTGGCTGCAGCGCGGCACCCACCGGTCGGTGGCCGAGCTGACCGGCTCCATCCAGGCGTGGGTCGACGGCTGGAATCAGGACCCGCGGCCGTTCGTGTGGACCAAGACCGCCGACGACATCCTGGAGAGCCTCAGTCGATACCTGCAACGAATCAGCGACTCAGAACACTAGCACGCCGTGGGACTGGTCGCTTGGCTCGACGTGGACGGCTCGCCACTCCTTCTCCTCAGAAAAGGCAGGATTCTTAAAGCAAATGAGGCAAGTAGCGAGCTGACGCTGAACAAATGTAGTGCAGTCGAACATCGCAGCCCCCGCAGCATCCGGGCCATGCTTCTCCTCAATGCTACGCAAGACATCGAAGCTTCGTGCTACGATGGAATCTATCAGATCCTTCTGCACAGAGGGGTCGTAGATTACCCGGACCAGCCCGAGATCTTGCTCCGGTGTGCTTATTCCAAAGGGTCGATCTCCCATCTGCCTGCCGTCCAGCCCCAAGGCATAGCCACCTATACCTCCGCCGCCACCATATCCCCGCCATTGGCTAAGAAGATCACCCTCCTCGCAGAAACATGCCATATAGGCTGTGAGGAAGTCGTGAATGTAATGGGGATCAAGTAAGCTCGTGATTTGCCGGCCAAGCTCAATAATTGCTGCAGGGGCTTGATCGTCGATCTGCTGCTCAACGACGGTCTTGATGGCTTCGCACGCATAGACTAATTCGGTTGAGTCATTCAGGTATTGAGCATGCGTTCCCCAGACGCGGTTGCTTTCCAGAATTCCCTTTAGGCCAGCTCCATTCGTGTAGTGAAACAGGGTGCGCGGTCGGGCGCCCTGAGCTTGAGCAAATAGTTGGTGGTGGGCATCCGCGACCTTCTTCAGCGACTCATCTAGCTCGGCCTTTATTGGCTTGATCGTTTGTTCATATGTTCGGGGTGCATCTTTGCTCATACGCGTCTATATCCATTGGTAGGGCGCTGCCGGCCGAGGACGGCCGCCGCAGGCGGCCGCCCGCAGGCCGGCCTTGAAGTGGTAGAGAAACTTCTAACGAGCATCGAGGGCGGGTCCTTGGGACGCTCTTCTAGAGACCTTGGCTTCAAGGGCCTCTAGCGTCAACCGCCACGGGAACAGTCCAACGCGTTGGCTGCCGGTGCCTGGCTCGTGCAACTCCAGCACATCGGGGCCATAGAGCAGCTGCACACCGGCGGCTCGGAGCCGGTCGACGCTGGCCTGGAAGGCCGGATGCTCGGCCTGGGCGGCGTTGATGAACGGCAAGGCCACCATGGGGAGACGCTTGCCGATGGCCTCGGTCAGCAGGCCAAGGGCCAGGGTGTCACTGATCCCGGCCGCCCACTTGTTGACCGTGTTGAAGGTCGCCGGCGCGACCACGATGGCATCCGGCGGCGGCAGCACATCAGCCGCATCAGGCTGCTTGTACTCCGATCGGACCGGATGGCCGGTAGCGGCCTCCAGGGCTGGGCTGTCGATGAAGCTGCGGGCGCTGGGCGTGGCAATCACACACACGTCCCAACCTTTGGCCTGGGCCAGCTGGACCAGGCGGTTGGCATCACGGGCTGGCGGTGCTCCGCAGACGATCACATACAGCACGCCACGGCGCTCGCCCGGTTCGGGTGGCATCAGGCGACGGCGCCGACCCGCTCAGCCAGGGCGCGCAGCTCTGGCTTGCGCCCTGCCCGCTCCCGCTGCAGCAGCTCGGCCACCAGCGCCCGGGCGGCCGGCTGGTAGCGGATCTCCTCGGGGGCCAGGTGCTCGGCCGTGAGCAGTGCCCGTAGCGCCTGGTCGTCGCCGCCGGCCTGGCCGTGGCCGCGGGCCACATCGACCAGGTACTGGGCGCGTCGTTCCACCACCGGCAGCTGCACCGGATGGACCGCCCTGGCGTGCTGGAGGGCCGCTCCCCCGTCGCCGAGGGCGACCGCAGCCGAGACCCGATGGACGCCGACGTTGGTGGGGCCGAAGGCGGTGAAGGCGTGGTTCGCGTCGGTCCCAAGCCGAGCGGCCGTGCTGGCCGCCTCGTTCAGCAACGCTCGGCTGGTGATCGGGTCGCCTTGGTAGGCGGCGGCCATGGCGCCCTTGAGCAGCAGCGCTCCATAGAGTGACAGGTACGCCGGCGAGGCATTGCCGAGGCCGGGCTCAAGGACGCCGGCCGCCGAGATGGTCAGCTCCTTGGCCTTGGCGAAATGCCCGGCACCCAGGAAGGCATAGGCCAGGATCCGCGCTCCGGAAGCAACCACTAGGGGATCCTCGGCTCGTTCGGCGGCCAAGATGCCACGGTCAGCCGCCACCCAGGCGGCATTGGACTCGCCCAGCTTCAGCATCAAGATCGCGGCCAGCTGGTAGCTCTCGGCCAACAGCCCGGAGGCACGGAGCTTGGCATCACCGTCCAGCTCCTGAGCGGCGAGCTGGGTGGCTTCAAGCAGCTGTGGCAGCTGAGGGCCAAGGATCGAGTAGCGGGAGGTCTGGAATGCCGACCAGGCTCGGTCGACGCGCTGGCGTAGCACCGGGAGCGGCACCGGCTCACCACTGGTATCTGACTGGCTGGCCAGGGAGTCGTAGCGCATGAGCGCGTCACGGACAGCCGCGAGCTCGGGAGGCTCCCCGGCCTGTCTCGGGGCGAGCTGGCCCAGCCAGTCAGGCAACATCACCGCAGCGCCCAGGGCGGCGGCAGCAGTCCCGAGCAACTGGCGGCGTTTCAGGCCATCCTCCAAGGCGTCGACAGGCTCCTCCAGCCTGTCATAGCCATCCTCGACAGTCGAAACCACCTCCAGGACGCGAAGGCCGAGCTGCTCCTCGGTAGTGCTGTACAGCAGGCACAGCAGCTGGCGGTAGAACCGGCTTGGACGCTTCTCACCCCGCTCCCACTTCGACACCATCTGCGCATCGACGCCAACTCGGACGCCGAAGTGCTCCCAGGCGAGGCGGCGCAGCTCATCGGCGACCTGCTCTTGGGTCAGGTCGAGGCGTCGACGGTAGTCCTGCAGCTTGAGGTTCGGGATCGCGTCCGAGTCACGCGCCATGGCTGTCCCTTCCCCGCTTGCGCCATGTGCGCCGATTCTAGCGCGCCGCCCTAACGGTCCACTCAGGGACTAGCGGCGGGACTAGCCAGTGGACTAGCTCGGGGACCTTCTGAGCGCGCTGGCTGGCTGGTGTCCTGGACGCCGAAACCTTTCCCGCCTCCACCGACGCAGGTCTCAGAGGAGGGGCCTTCATGAGTGTCGAGCGCTTGGCGCTAAGTGTGGCCGAGGCAGCGGTCGCCCTGGGCGTCTCCAAGGATGCCGTCTACGACGCCGTTCGTTGTCGTGAGCTGCCCGCCGTTCGTATCCGAGGGCGCATTGTGATCCCGGTTGCCGCACTCGAGCAGCTCTTGGCGCAGAAGAAGGCCTGATGAATCGCATGCCCCGGTCACGCGTTCCGCCGTAACCCTGCATGCCCATCGCTCGGGCTCCCGGCGCAGATCCGACCTGCGCCGGGAGCGTGGATGCACCTGAAAGGACCACTCCCAGATGCGCGATGAGGGTACCAACTACAGCGCGCCTACCCAGCCACCGGCGGCCAAGCGTTGCTCGGGATGCGGCCAGGAGAAGTTCGCTCGAGACTTCTACCTATACCGCGGCGCCAAGCTGTCAAGCCGGTGCAAGGACTGCCAGTGCGAGGCTGCTCGGACCACAAGCCGGGACCGGCGGAGCGCATTGCGGCTCCTGATCGCAGCGCATAGCGAGGAGTATCGCTGGCTGCTCGCCACCGAGCGAGCCAAGCGCGGACAGCGCGACGCGCCGACATCCCGGGGTGGTTCCGATGTGGCGTGAGCGCGACCGCTATCCCGACCACCAGTACGTCCCGGATACGTTCTGGCTGGTGGTCGCGGCGCTGCTGTTCGCGGCCTGTGGGCTGGTATGGCTGATCGGCCAGGTCGCCGCCCTCCTCTTCGGCGCCCACCAGCACCTGCCAGTCCGCCTGGTCGACATGCTCGGCGTCCTCCTTCGCCTGCCCAGCACCTGGGACGACCCCGCCCAGGCCTGGCCGCCCTCCTCCCAGCCGCTGTTGCCTGGACCGATTGGCATGTACGCCGCCGCGGTCCTCACCTTCTGGCTTCCCGCCCTCCTCTACGGGCTGCTGGTGCGGCTGGTGTCGCCGCGAGCCCGCCGTCGGCGCAAGCAACACGGGGCCAAGTGGTCGAGCTGGTGGCAGCTGCGGCGGCTGCTGGTCCTGGGGCCGCGGCGGGGGCGGATCATCCTCGGCCGCCGCGACCGCCTCCGCGACCGCCTGCTGGGCCGGCTGTACCTGGCCATCGAACAATGCCACTCCGTCCTGGCGTTCGGACCGCCTGGATCCTTCAAGACCCACGGCCTGGTCATCCCGGCCATCCTGGAATGGCAGGGGAATCTGGTCACGACGTCGATTAAGCCGGATGTGCTCCGGGCCACCTGCGCGCATCGAGCCAGCCTGGGGGCCGTCTGGGTCTACGACCCCCTCGGCCTCGCCGGCGTCCCCGGCGCCCGCTGGACCCCCCTCGCTCACTGCACCACCTACAGCGACGCCCGCCGGATCGGCCGCATGCTGGCCGACGCGGCAGAGGTCCAGGGGCATCGGGCCGAGGACGCCAACTACTGGCAACTCCTCGGGGCCAAGCTGCTCTCGGTGCTGCTGTTCGCCGCCGCCGGCACCGGCCGGTCCATGGCCGACGTTGCCAGGTGGGTGGATGTCCAGGACGTGGATGACGTCGCCCAAGCGCTGATGGAGATCGGCAACCAGCAGGCCCTGGATGCCTGGGCGGCCTGCACCAGCCGCCCCGACAACACCATGGGCTCGGTCTACGGCACCGCCGAGACCCTGCTGGATGTGTACGGCGACCCGGTGGTCGCCGCCTCCGCCGAGGGTTGTGACCTGGACCTCGACGAGCTCCTGACCGGGGCCAACAACACCCTGTACCTGTACGCCCCGGCCAGCGAGCAAGAGCGGCTCCGGCCCCTGTTCGAGCTCCTCGTGTCGGTGGTGATCTGGAAGGCTGAGGAGCTGGCCGCTGCTCAACCCGACGGCCTGCTCGACCCCCGGCTGTTCCTCTGCTTGGACGAGGCCGGCAACTGCGCGGCCATCAAGAAGCTCCCCCAGCTGGCCACCACCGGCCGTGGCCAGGGGATCCAGCTGCTGACCATCTGGCACGACGAAGCGCAGCTCCAGCACCGCTACGACCACCGCGCCTCGACCGTCCTCAACGGCCACCGGGCCAAGCTGCTGCTGTCCGGCCAGGCCGACCCGACCTCGCTCGAGCTGGCCAGCAAGCTGGTCGGCGACGAAGCCGTCACTCAGACCTCGGAGACCACCGGCGGCGATGGTCGGGCGTCGCTGACCGAGTCGACGGCCTACCGCAGGCTATTGCCGCCGGAGGCGCTCAGGCAACTGAAGCCCCGGCAGGCGCTGCTGGTGTATGGGCATCTGCCGCCGGTGCGGATTCGGCTGCGGCCCTGGTTCCGCAGCCGCCGCCTGGTCACCTTGGCCATGGCCGTGGACGCCGCGATACCGCACCCGGCCATGCAGGTCGATGACCTGGCCCCCGTGGAGCCGCTGCGGCCGGCCGGTGAGGATGGGGAGGTGGCGGCCTAGATGGGGGTCGTCATCGAGGGCCTGTGGGACCACGAGGGCTACGCCGATCGGCGCCTCCCGGACGGCCGGCTGGCCGGCGGCGTGTGGAGCCAGGAGACCAGCGCCTTCACCGCGTATGTGGGGGCCTGTGGCTGCGGCTGGGCATCCCAGTACGGCTTTCCACCGACCCAACAGGGTGAGCGAGACGCGCTGGAGGACTGGCGCGAGGAGCACGCCGAACCGCTGCTGGCCCGCCAGACCGACCGGCACCGGGCCGAGTTGGCGCAGGCCCTGCGGGCCCTTGGCAGCATCGCCGACTTCGTTGACAACCCGGCCAACCTGCCCCGGATCACCCGGGCGGCCGACCGCGTCCGGCAGCTGGTCGTCGACCTTCAGCGGGACCTGACGCGGCAGGCACCCGAGCGGGAGGCCGACGGTGACCGCTGACCGGCCCACCCCCCGGCTGAATGGTGCCAGTGGTGGACGGTCAGACGGCCACACGGACCGCCCCCCCTCGCAGCCGGGACGTCCAGGGTCCGGGCCAGTGTCCAAGCTGGATCGGATCACCCTCCAGCTGGGCGTGGCCGTGGCCGTGGCGATCGCCTTGTGCTCCTATGCCGTCTCCGCCACCAGCCTGTACGCCCTTGGCCGCCAGGCCGGCTATGCGCCCTGGCAGGCGGCGGCGGTCCCGGTGGTGGCCGACGGGCCGGCGATCTACGGCATGTTCCGGATCGTGTCGCGGTCCCGCCGTGGCGCCAAGGGGGCCGGCTATGGCTGGCTGCTGGTCATCGCCGGGACGGTCGCGTCGATCGGCGGCAACGTCGCCCACGCCCACCCCAACCTGGTCGCCCAGGCCATCGCCGCCGCCATTCCCCTGGCCGTGCTGGCCATGCTCGAGGGATTGAAGGGCGACGCCGGCGAGGTCACCCGCCTGGCTGCCCAGGCGGCCAGCCTGGACCGCGCGTACGCGCAGGAGCAGCCCGGCCAACACACCCACATCACTACCGTCCGACGCCCCCACCCCACTGCCAACCTGAGTTCCGCAGCGCCGGCGGTCGGTGCACAGCGGCGCGCGCTGCCCGCCGGGCCCAGACCGGCCGACAACGGCGCGGTGGGGGCCCGGCTCCAGGCGGCCTATGGCCAACCGCGGCCGGACGGTCAACCCTGGACGGCCCGGACCCTGGCTGAGGCCGCGGGCTGCGGCCGCAGCAGCGCCGCCAGCTTCCTGCAGCGCCAGCGCCCACCAGCCCAGGAGCGCATCCGGTGAGCCGGCCAAGACTGCAGTTACGCGACGCCGCCCTCGAGTATGCCTCCCGCGGCATCCCGGTGCTGCCCCTGCACTACCCCCTCCCCCACCACGGCGACCTCCAGGCTCTCACCGGCGACCGACCTCGGATGGGCCGCGCGGTGGGAACGCGCTGCTCGTGTCGGGATCCGGGTTGCGGCCAACCCGCCAAGCACCCCTTCGGCGCCCTGGTCCCCCGTGGCGTCAACGACGCCACCACCAACCGGGCCCGGGTGCTGGCCTGGTGGACCCGCCACCCCCAGGCCAACATCGGCCTGGCCACCGGTCACGCCTTTGATGTCCTGGACGTCGACGGCCCCACCGGCGCCCACACCATCCGGGAACTCGCTTTCACCTACGGCCTGGTGAGCTCGGGGCCGCTGGTCCGCACCGGCGGTAGCGGCTGGCATTTCTACCTGGCCCCAACCGGCCTCGGCAACGTCCACCCCCAGGGGCTCGCGCAGGTGGACTGGCGCGGCCGCGGCGGCTACGTGGTCGCCCCACCCAGCCGTCACGCCAGCGGCCACCCCTACCAGTGGGCCACCGGCCGCGACCTGGACACCCCACCCGGCAAGGTTCCCGCGGTGCTGCTGGAGCGCCTGGAACGCCGACCGCCGCAGCGGCCAGCCGGCCCAGTCGAGCTTGCAGCCGTCGGCGACAGTCCGGGGAGACGCTACGCGCGGGCGGCATTGGCCCAGGAGCTGACCCGGGTCGCCACCGCCCCGGTCGGGCAGCGCAACGCCCAGCTGTGGGAGTCGACCCGCAACCTCTACAACCTGGTCGCCACCGGCGCCCTCGACCAACGACAGGTCGACCAGGGGCTCCTGGCAGCCGCCGAACGCTGCGGACTCCTGGCTGAGGAGCCACGCCAGACCCGCCGCACCCTGGCCTCCGGCCGCCAGGTCGGCCTGGCCCATCCCGGCCGCCCAGCCCAGCCCACCAGCCCCGACCGCACCGATCCGCCGCCGACGCCGCGCACCCGCGCGGCCGGCGAGCGAACCCAGCAAGGCAGGTGATGACGATGGCCGCCGCCGGCCGCCGGGCCGGCTGACCTGTTCGAGGGCGGGCGCGTGCCGCCGCCAAGCAGAGCCCGCGCCCACCCACCACCCGCAGGAAGGAGCCTGCATTGGGCAGTCCACCAACCCTAGACCCCGCCCCAACCAGGCCGCCAGAGATCGACCAGCAGCAACAGCGCGACGCCCCGGAGAGCCGAGACGAGCTGCTGGCGCACCTGCAGACCCCGGCCGCCCGGGGCGGCCACGAGTTCGGCGACTGGCCCGTCGACCAGATCGCCAACGGCTTCGCCGGCGACCTTCACGTCCGCCACCGCCACGACCACACCCGCCTCGCCCATGTGTTCGGCCACACCCACCCCGACCTCCAGCGCGACGCCGTCCGCGAAGCCGAGCAGGCCTTCGACCGGCTCAACCCCACCTTCGGCGTGCCCGCCGACCGCTTCGACCACATCGGCCATCGCGATGTCGCCCAGCGCGAGGCCGCCCTGGTCCTTGGGGTCCGGGTGGCCGTCCACGACAGCCGCCAAAACGACCCCAACCCGGTCACCTGGCAGGCCGGCCAGGACTACCGCATGGCCGACGCCATCCACAACGCCCGCCGCGACCTGGTCCGGACCCGCCATGGGCCGGAGCGGGTCGGCGCCGAACGCTAACCCAGCACGCACAAGGAGCAGCATCATGGCAGCGGACAACCACACTTCGATCGTCGGCAACCTGGTCGAGGACCCCGAGCTCCGCTTCACCAACACCGGTACCGCCGTCGCCAACCTGCGGGTCGCGGTCACCCAAAGGGTCCAGCAGGATGGCCAGTGGCGCGACGGCGACACCTCGTTCCTCAAGGTCAACGTCTGGCGCGGCCAGGCCGAGAACCTGGCCGACTCCCTGGCCAAGGGCGACCGGGTCATGGTCACCGGCCGGCTGCGCCAGCGCAGCTGGGAGACCCCCGAGGGTGACAAGCGGTCGGTCACCGAGATCGAGGCTGATGAGGTCGGCGCCTCGCTGAAGTGGGCCACGGCCAAGGTCGAGCGGACCAGCCAGCGCGGCAACGACGACCGCAGTTCCGGTCAGGAGCGGCAGATCGAACGCGGCGGCGACTTCAACGACGCTCCTCCATTCTGAGCAGCCCTACGTCGGCGCCCCCGGCTGGAGCCGGGGGCGCTGTCCTCATGAGCGGCTGGAGGCGATGATCGTCCGAACACGGGACCTTGAGCCACGCTGACAGCACGACAGGCGCTCGCTCGGCGACGTGGAGCTACTGGCCTTCCAGGCCCGCTGCGAGCACGGGTCGATGACTATCTGGGCCGGAGGGAAGACCTTCAACACGAAGAGCGCCGCCAGGTGGAGAACATCTGACGGCTGCTGCCGCAGTAGTGGCAGGTCAGGGCCACGTTGCCGGTGATCTCCTCAGCAGGCGCAGGATGGCCAGGCGACGCTTGGCCATCCTGCGGTAGCTGCTGCTTGGCCACGGGATCTCCTGGTCCAAGACCCGAAGGGTCAACCGTCTCCGTCAGTTCTGACCTAGGAGCCGGCCTCGGCCTCCTCTTCGGCCAGCTCCGCCTCGGCGACGGCGATCGCGAAGCCGAGTGCCCGCGCGATCTTGCCGCCCGCCGACGCGACGCGGGCGGTGCCGACGACCGGGGCGATGCCGATCAGGACTTGCTCGACAGCCTTGGCGTCGACGCCGACGTCGCCGGCGACCGCGAGGTTCATGAGGTACGACACCGGTGGCGCGTCCACGGCCGCCAGGGCCGCGAGGCGCACCAGCATCAGGGACCTAGGGTCGAGCTCTGACCGCTCGACCGACGCGGCGGTCATGGTCGCGAGCAGGTCCAGGACGGGAGCTTCGGATGCTGCGGTGCTCATGTGGGCCTCCTTGCTGCAAGTGGGCTTGCTCCGTGCTCAAGGCCGTGGCTTGGCTTCCTCTGCGCTTGCGCTGTCGACCTCGTGCCCTTGACCACCTCCACGCTTCTTTCAGGCGCGCCGGGTGCTTCGGCCGTCCACCGCCTCACCAGCGTGGGCAGCAGCCTAAAGGGCCGGACGCTGCTGCGCCAAGCCGCGGTCAGACCCGGTCGCGCAGCTCGCCGCCGTGGGCGGCCACCGCCCAGATCACGAAGATGTCCAGCGTGATGATGAGCAGCGCCCAGAACGAGTAGTAGGGGATGAACAGGAAGTTGGCGATGACGCTGAGCACGGCCAGGGTGATCGCGACCACGCGGGCCCAGGTCCTGCCCGACAGCAGCCCCCAGCCGGCGAAGGCCACCAGCAGGCCGAGCAGCAGGTGGATCCAGCCCCAGGTGGTGGCGTCGAACTCGAACACATAGTTGCGGGTGGCCACATAGAACTCGTTCTCGAAGATGGCGATGAGCCCCTGCAACGCCTGGAACACCCCGACCATGATCATCAGGATCGCGGCGAACAAGATGAAGCCAACCGCCCAGCCGCTGGCCTCCTCCGTGCGCCGTGCCGACCGGTAGCCCGAGTCTTCGGTCATCAGCCGATCCCTCCGGTGTTGCCGGCCGGTCACGTCGGCGGGCCGCTACGGACGAGCGATGGCACATCGCATCTGGCCGACGCGTGAGCATCACCCTCTTGGGATGAGGTCGCCTCAGTCCGACAGGATGATTCCTCATCAGCCAATCCGGGCGCAGGCTCGGTCCGTCCCGAACCCACTCAGCACGGCGGCAAGGCCACCATACGTGGTAATCAGGTTAGGGCGAGGTTGCCGTCGAAGGCGGCGCGGACCGCAAAGTCCGCCAAAACACGGACAGGCCGATGGAGGCACTGTTGCATCGGCGGCGACCGCCTCCAAGCAGCGAGACTGCCGACATGTGTCAACGGCGGCTGGAAACTGACCCCTTCGCGGCAGGTGAAAACTGACCCCTGGTTGGTCATGGTTCCTCGCTGGTGGCCGCGGGGACGCGGCCGAGGTTGCGGTCCTTGAGCCGGTAGGAGTCGCCCTTGAGCGCGACGACGTCGGCGTGGTGGACGAGGCGGTCGATCATGGCCGCGGCGACCACGTCGTCACCGAACACCTCACCCCAACGGCCGAATGGCTTGTTGGAGGTGACGATCAGGCTGGCCCGTTCGTAGCGGGCCGAGACCAGCTGGAAGAACAGGTTGGCGGCCTCCGCCTCGAAGGGGACGTAGCCGACCTCGTCCACCACCAGCAGCGGGTAGCGGCCCAGCCGCACCAGCTCTGGCTGCAGCCGGCCGGCGGTGTGGGCCTCGGCGAGGCGGGCGACCCACTGCGAGGCGGTGGCGAACTGCACCCGGTGGCCGGCCTGGCAGGCACGGATGGCTAGCCCGATGGCCAAGTGGGTCTTGCCGGTCCCGGGTGGGCCGAGGAAGACCACGTTCTCGCGGGCGGTGATGAAGTCCAGGGTGCCCAGGTGCGCGACGACCTCGCGCTTGAGGCCGCGGGCGTGGTCGAAGTCGAACTCCTCCAGGCTCTTACGGGCCGGGAAGCGGGCGGCGCGGATGCGGCCCTCGCCGCCGTGGGCCTCCCTGGCGGCCACCTCGCGTTGCAGGCAGGCAGCCAGGAACTCCTCGTGGGACCAGCCCTCGGCGCGGGCCCGCTCGGCCAGCCGGGCCACCGAGGTGCGCAGGGTCGGCGCCTTCAACGCCCGGGTGAGGAACACGAGCTCGGCGTTGAGATCGCGGGCCGTGGGCGGTGCGGTCCTGGCGGCCATCAGACGGCTCCCTCGCCGAGGCCGAAGGCGGCGTCATAGTCGGTCAACGACCGCTGCTCGACCGGGGTCTGGGTGGGTGTCAAGACGGTCAGCCGCTCCCGGCGGAGCACGCGCGCCGCGTCCAGGTGCGCGGGATCGGTGAGGGTTTGATGCCGAGCCCAGCAGCGGGCGTGGTCGGCAACCAACCGCCCATCGCCGTGGACGGTGACGCGCTCGAGGTCGGCGGCGACCTGGACGCGGCGGCCCACGGCGGCCGGATGCACCGAGTAGTCGTTGGCGTCCAGGCGCACGTAGTGGTCCCGCGGCAGCCGCAGCGCGGCCCGCCACCCGGTGGCCGGCGCGACCGGCGGCAGCCGCAGCATCGCCGCCCGGTCGGCCTCGACCCGCTCGGCCGGGGCGCAGCCCAGCACCCGCCGCTGCCGGGTGTTGACGGTCGCGGTCCATGCCCCCAGCTGCGCGTTGAAGTCGGCCGGACCGGTGAAGGTCCGTCCGGGCAGGAACGAGGTCTCCAGGTAGCCGTTGGCCCGCTCGACCAGGCCCTTAGCCTCCGGATCAGCCGGACGGCAGAGCACCACCTTGGTGGCCAGGGTGCCGCGGAACGCCTGGGTGGCCGCGGTCAGCTCGCTGCGGCCACGCCGCCACCGCCCGATCGCTGCCTCGCCGTCCCAGACCAGCACCCGCGGCACCGCCCC
>Ga0081538_10001006_pt1 | contig 30033 bp, 25 predicted proteins | sample TabmetS5T2R1_FD_71022 | JGI IMG/M metagenome (GOLD analysis project Ga0081538, IMG submission 71022) | Tabebuia heterophylla rhizosphere microbial communities from the University of Puerto Rico - S5T2R1 | ecosystem: Host-associated > Plants > Roots > Rhizosphere ...
CCTACTGCGACGCCGACGACGTGGCCACCCCCGGCTGGCTGGCGGCCATGGTCGAGGCCCTCGGCCGCTACGACCTGGTCGGCGGCCGGCTCGATGGCGAGGCCCTGAACGACCCGGTGAGCCGCTCGTGGCGGGCCAGGTCCGACCGCGGCGGGCTGCCGAGCGCGCTGGAGTTCCGGCCGTACGCCACCAGCGCCAACCTGGGCCTGCGGGCGGCGGTCCTGCGCGACCTCGGCGGCTGGAACGAGGACTTCGTCCGCGGGGGCACCGAGGTCGAGTTCTGCTGGCGGGCCCAGCTGGCCGGCTACCGTCTGGGCTACGCGCCCGACGCGGTCATGCAGTACCGCTACCGCACCACCCGATGGGCCTTCGCCTACCAGCTGTACCGCTACGGCCGGGCCGAGGCGCAGCTGTTCCGGACCTTCCGCGAGCACGGCGTTCCCCGGCCCAGCCTCGACCGGGCCTGGCGGACCTGGGCCTGGGCCGTCGTCCATCTCCCCGATCTGCTGGGGTCGCCGGCGCAGCAGGGTCGTTGGCTGCGCAAGGCCGCGTTCCGCTTGGGCCGTCTGGCGGGGAGCGTCCGGTTCCGGACGCTCTGCCTGTGAGGTCCCCGCGTGCTGCCGAACTTCCTCGTGATCGGAGCCATGAAGGCCGGGACGACCAGCCTGCACCGCTACCTGCGCGGGCATCCCCAGGTGTTCATGCCCGAGGAGAAGGAGCTGCACTTCTTCGTGGCCGAGCGGCACTGGGGCCGCGGCCAGTGCTGGTATGAGGCGCAGTTCAGCGAGGCGGCGGGCACGGTCGCGGTCGGCGAGGCGTCGCCCACCTACAGCATGTACCCGGAGTTCTCCGGCGTGCCCGATCGCGTCGCCGAGCTGCTCCCGGACGTCCGGCTCGTCTACTGCGTGCGCGACCCGATCGAGCGTATGCGTTCCCATTATCTCCATGAGCTGGAGAAAGGTCGCGAGCGTGCGCCGATCGACCGGGCGCTGGCCACCGATCCCCGGTACCTGGACACGAGCCGCTATGCCATGCAGCTGGAGCAGTACCTTGCCCGCTTCCCTGCCGAGCAGATCCTGATCATCACCGCCGAGCAGCTTCGCCGCGACCGGACGGCGACCGTCCGGCGGGTGCTCAGGTTCCTCGGCGTCGATGCCGGGTGGCCGGACAGCCGCCTGCTCCACCCGGAATTCCACCGGACGTCCAACAAGCGGGTGCGCCGGCCGCTGGCCGAGGCGGCGCTGCGGGTGCCGGGGACCCGGGCGGTCGTCCGGCTGGTGCCCAGGCCGGTGCGCCAGTTGGCCAGCCGGAGGGTCGACGCCGGCCGGGATGGCGCCATCCCGGCGGCGCTCGAGGCGCGCCTCCGGGCCGAGCTTCGCGAGGACGTCGGCCGGCTCCGCGCCCACATCGGGGAAGGGTTCGATGGCTGGGGGATCGGCTGAGCTCCCGGCCCACGCCTACCGCCGTCCGTCCCGGAGGTGACCTTCATGCTCCCCAACTTCCTCGTCATCGGTGCCGCCAAGGCGGGCACCACCAGCCTCTACCACTATCTCTGCAGCCATCCGCAGGTGTTCATGTCCCAGCACAAGGAGCTCAACTTCTTCGTCGAGAACGACGGCTGGGTCAAGGGGACGTCGTGGTACGAGCGGCAGTTCGAGGGGGCCGGTGACGCCGTCGCGGTCGGCGAGGCCTCGCCGAACTACACCAAGTACCCGGTCTTCCCGGGCGTCCCGGAACGGATCGCCAAGCTGATCCCGGAGGCCCGCCTCATCTACCTCATCCGTCATCCGGTCGAGCGCTACCGGTCGGGTTATCTGGACGAGATCCGCCGTGGACGTCAGCGCGGCCCGATCGAGCAGACGCTCGTCTCCAACCCCGGCTACCTCGACGCCAGCCGCTACGCCATGCAGATCGAGCGGTACCTGGAGCATTTTCCACGCGAGCAGCTGCTGGTCATCACCTCGGAGGACCTCAAGCACGACCGCGCCGCCACCATGCGGGTCGTGCATGGCTTTCTCGGCGTCGAGGACATCACCCCGGCCTCTCTCACCGACGAGCTCAACCGCTCGGAGGGCCAGCGGGTGCTCCGGCCCCTGGCGTGGAGGGTCAGGCGCCTGCCGGGAGCCAGAGCGGTCCGCCGGCTGGCGCCGGGAGCCTCCAGGCGGATCTGGACCAGACCGCTCGACCTGACCCGGGCCGAGCTCTCCGCCGACTTCGAGGACCGGCTACGCGCCCTGCTCCGAGACGACGTGCGGCGGCTGCGCAGCTACCTCGGTGAGGGCTTCCACGGCTGGGGCATCGCCTGACCCCACAGGCGCGAAGCTCATGAGTTCGACGTACGCAGTCCTACCACCGGTCGGTATCCGGCGATTCGGAGTGCTGTGCTAGGTTCCGCGAACGGTCCGAGGGGACTCGTAGGAGACCGAACATGTCCAAGATCCCATCCGCGCGGCAGCAACCGCCGCATGCTCCCCAGGCCACGAGCCGGCAACGGGGCGGGACCGGCACGCTGCCGATTCGCGGCGACCAGGGTCCGACCGTCGGAGCACCGTCGGGCACCGAACAACCGCTCCGGCCGGCAGCCCACCGCCGCCGCTGGCTGATCGCCCTCTTGTCCGCCGCCACCGCCATCTGGCTGGCCGCGCAGCTCGGGGCCGGGCTTGCCATGACCATCCACACATGGCCGGTGGCCGGCTTCCCGATGTTCAGCGAGAAGCGTGCGGTGGCCGACGAGCGCCGGATCGAGGTGCGGACGCGCAGCGGGCGCGGTGTGACCGTCCGGCCGGGCGACTTCGGCCTCACCGCCCTGCAGCTCCTGAACTACCAGCGTGGCATCGTGAGCGACGCCGGCATGGTCAAGCCGATGGCCGCAGCCAGGCTGGGCCACCTGGCCGCCATCTGGAACCGGCAGCATCCCCGTGACCCGGCCGTGTCGATGACCCTGACCCTGTTCGTCCGCCCGCTTCCCTATGGCACACCCGGAGAGTCGCGGCACATCATCCGCTGGAGCGCGTCGTGAGCCTCGTCCGGCGTTGGCAGGCGTTCTGGTTTCCGGCCGTGCCGGTGCGGCGCGTCGCCTTGTTCCGGATCGTCATGGCCGGCTACGCCTTCTTCGACGTCTGGCTGGTCTCGGGCTTCATCAGCCGCTACGCCCACGTCGATGAGGCGTTCTACAAGCCGCTGCTCTTCCTCCGCCCCTTACCGCGGTTGGATTCCGGCCTGACCAGCGCCGTCTACGCCGTCCTGGTGGTGTCGTTGGCCTTGGCGCTCGTCGGGTGCTTCACTCGGCCGGCGCTGTGGATCGCGGCGCCGCTCTACCTGTGGTGGTGGGGCACCTACTACTCGTTCGGCGCCGTCCACCACGGGCGCATCCCGGTGGTCGTGGCGCTGTTCGTGCTCGCCGTGGCCCCTTCGGGGGGCGCCTACTCGGTCGACTGGCTGCGGTCCCGGAGGCGGGCGGTGGGGGGTGGCGCATGGCAGCCCGCCGCCGAGCCATGCGACGAGCTTGCCGGCTGGGCGCTGCGCGTGATGATGGTGCTAATCGTCGGCGCCTACGTCCTCGCCGCCTACGCCAAGCTCCGGGTCACCGGCCCCGGCTGGGTGACCAGCGGCGCGCTGGAGGCGGTCATGATCAGGAACGGCACGCCAGCGGCCATGCTGCTGGTGCGCCATGTCTGGCTCGTCGAGGCCATGGCCGCCCTCACCCTCCTGCTGGAGGCAACGGCCTGGCTGCTGTTCTTCCGAGGCCGGATCCGCGACGCCTACGTCGTGGCCGCGGTGCTGTTCCACATCGGCACGCTGGTCGTTCTCAACATCAGCTTCCTCGGTCTGGTCGCCGCCTACCTGGCCTTCTACGACCTGGAGGTCGGCGTGGACCGCGTGCGGACCTGGCTGCGGCAGCGGCGGCTCAGGACCGATTCTTCGGCGCGGGAGCTTCAGCCGCGATGAAGCACCGGTGGGAGCTGCACCTGGCCGTGGTGGCCGTGCCCGCGGCCAGGCCGCTTCCCATTCAGGACCCGAGCCTCCCGGTCAGGGCCGCTCCGCTGATGCTGGTGGTGCTGCTCGCCCTTCTGGTCTTGGTCACGGCGCGGTCACCTATCAATGTGGCCTGGACCGTCGGCGAACCGTTCTTCGTCCCGGTCGCCTGGAAGAGCTATCCGACCAAGGACTCGGTCGAGATGGGCGACCACGCGCTGAACCTGAATTTCAGCTTCGGCGAGCCCAACGACGTCGTCTCCTCGGCCGCCCACGATATTCGGTTCGGGCAACGGGGGACCCCGTCCGGCTTCTCGGTGCTGCTGCGGACCTCGAGCGACGGGGCCACCGGCAAACTCCCGCCGACCGACGCCAGCTCCTCGAGGCTCAGCTCGGTCCGGGTCGGCCTCACTCCGACAGCGACCCTGGTGGAGGGGACCAATGCCGGGCTCAAGCTGACCTCCCAGGTGACCAAGCCCTATCTGCCGTCCGGCACCGTGGACGAACTGGACTCGCGGATCACCAACGGGCCGTTCATGTACCTCCGCCTCAAGGTGCAGAACATCTCCGCGTCGGCCAGGCCGGCCTCGGCGGTCTACGCCGGGTTCGGCTCGAGCTGCGGTCCGGTCCTCGACGAGTGGCCGAGGCCGGGCTGGCGGACCCTGCAGCTGTGCAACGGGGGCGACAGCGGCGGCACCCGCTACCTGGCGGCACCCAAGACTCCCGGGTCCACCTGGGGAACCGGCACCGACACCGTGACCGACTTCCAGCTGGACGGCACGCTCAATGGCCGCGGGGACGGCAGCGGAAAGGCGGGCGTCGCCCTACCGGTCCCCTCGCTGGCCCCCGGCGCGCACCACACGACCACGCTGGTGTACGCCGCCTGGCACGACACCGCCGGCATCACCGCGCTGGACGGCACCCGCTACCGGTTCTACTACCGTGGGTGGTGGGCCGGCCCCGCGGCCATGCTGAGGTTCGCCATCGACAACACCGACGCCGCCTTGGCCGGCTCGGCCTGGTTCGACGCCCGGGTGCGGAAGGTCTCCCTTGACACCGGCGCTCAGTACGGCGCGGCACACGCCTTCCGCGGCTGGCGCCACGCCAACTGGCTGGTGCGCAAGCCCGACGGCCGCCCCTTCTACGCGGTGACCGAGGGCGCATTCAACTACCTGTCCACGATCGACGTCGGCTACGACTACCACACCTTCCAGACCCGCTACGAGCCCTGGAAGTCGAAGTTGGAGCTGGACCAGTGGCGTCCTCGCTACGAGGTGGACGCCGACGGCAACAGGTTCTTGCTCCATGACCTGGGCAAGCACGGCAGGCTGACGGCCGGGCCGGCCTACGACCAGAGGCCGGGCGTGCGCCGCCACATGCCGATCGAGCACAACCTCGACATGGTCGCGATGATCTTCGCCTGGGAACTCCGCACCGGCCAGACCTACGACCGGATGCTGGTCCAGAAGCTGCTCGACTCGGCCGAGGCCCACGACACCGACCAGGACGGTGACATCGACGTCGCGGTGATGACTGCCTGCCTCCAGGGCCGCGGGACCTGCCGGACCTCCCAGCTCGGCACCACCTACGACGGCGGCCTCTCGCTGGCTAGCAAAGTCCAGGCGGGCAACACCATCCTCACCACCAAGATGGGCGTGGTGGAGTCGTTCGCGGCCGGCCGCGGCTACGCCCCGCGGTCCGGGGCCAGCTACGCGACACGGGCCCGGCGCCATCTGGCCCGGGCCGAGGCGTTCAAGCATGACCTGTCGTCGGACCCGAGCCTCGACAACCACGCCGCCAACCCCGGCTACCTCGCCGACGCGCTGCTGTACGCGCCCATCCTCGGGCGCAACCCGATCCTCGACGACACCCTGTCGTCCTGGCTGAACGAGGCGCTGGTGACCAACCAGCGGGCCGTCCACGGCCCGCATGCGGCCACGGCGATCGCCCGCAACTCGAGCGGTGAGACCATCACCTGGATCTCCAAGGCGGTCGCAGGGGACGCAGTCGGGGCATGGATCCGGCGGCAGTGGCCGGGGTGGACGACCCTGCTACCGGACGGCCCTAAGCTGTGGAACACCTGGAACCGGCGGAGCGGCGGTGAGCCGTACGGTACCTTCGACTTCGCCAACTATCCGTCCAACAGCTATCGGAGCGCCGGCTGGTATCCACGCGCGGTGTCGATCTGGGCATCGGCGCCCGGGTTCCCATGACGACACCCCGTACCCCCGGCATCCCGTGCTGATCAGCGTCGTCCTGCCCCTGTACAACGCCGCCGGGGTGGTCGGCCAGCAGCTCGACGCCCTGGCCGGTCAGACCTACCCGGGCGCCTGGGAGCTGGTCGTGGCCGACAACGGCTCGACCGACGGCAGCGCGGCCCTGGTCGAGGGCTGGCGCGACCGCATCCCCGGCCTGCGGTTGGTCGACGCCGCCGGCCGGCGGGGCGCGGCGGCGGCCCGCAACCTGGGCGCCCAGGCGGCCGGCGGCGACATCCTGGCCTTCTGCGACGCCGACGACGTGGTCGCTCCCGGCTGGGTCGCGGCCCTGGCGAGCGCACTCGAGGACCACGACTTCGTCGCCGGCCGCTGCGACCACGAAGCACTCAACCCCGGGGCCATGGCGAACTGGCACGCCCGATCGTTCGAGACCGGGCTTCCGGTCACGATGGACTTCCTGCCCTATGCGACCAGCGCCAACATGGCCGTGTCCCGAGCCGCGTTCTTCGAGGTCGACGGCTTCGACGAGGACTTCAACGGGCTTGGGGCGGCCGGCGAGGACATCGACCTGTCCTGGCGGCTCCAGCTCGCCGGGCATCGCCTCCACTTCGAGCCCGGCGCGCTGATCTACTACCGGCACCGGCACGACCTCCGTGGGGTCTGGCGCCAGAACTTCCACTACGGCACGGCCGACGTCCTGCTCTACAAGCGCTACCGCGCTCACGGGTTGCAGCCGCGGCCTATGCGCCAGGTCATTCGCGGCTTCCGCGGTCTCCTGGTACGCGCCCCCGCGCTGGCGCGGCGAGACTCGCGTGGTCGCTGGCTGCGCGACGCCGGCCACCGCCTGGGCAGGGTGCAAGGCTCTGTTCAGGAGCGGATCCTCTTCCTCTAATTACTTGGTCCTGAAGAATTCTCGGTGGTGAGGTGCTTGGCCTTCGGCGGACTGGTCGAGGCCGGCTGGAGCTGGTGTTATGGGTGGTCAAGCTGGTCTGCTGGGCGTGGCCGAGCTGCCCGCCGATCTTGACCAGGTTGTGGGCGAATACCCCATGGCCACGCCAGGTGCGGGCGCCTTGGAGGCCGTCCAAGCGGGTGCGGTCCCAGCCGAAGCGGTGCTTGAGGCAGCTGAGGCGGCCCTCACAGCCGGTACGCCATTGGACCAGCCGGCGGAAGCCACGCTGGCGCTCGACTGCTGGCGGGCGAGACCGGCGCGGCCGCGGCGTGGGATGGCGACCCGGGGCCACGCCCAGGTCGGCCAGCCGTCGCGTTATAGTGCGCCCGCCAACCAGGTCACGACCACGGGGTGTGCCAGTGCTGACGACTATTAAGCGGCTCGTACCACCTGCAGCCAAGGAACGGCTCCGTCCGCTCCACTCCGTCATGTCCTCGACCCTCAACGCCGGGCACGCCGTGGAATGCCCGGTCTGTGCAGGCACGTTCCGGCGGTTTCTGCCGGTACGGGGACGCAGGGGCGCCCAGTGCCCGCGCTGTCGGATGCTGGAACGGCACCGTCGGCTGATGCTGTACCTGTGGCGCCAGAGCGACCTCTTCTCCGGCGCACCGAAGCGGATGCTGCACGTGGCGCCCGAGCGGTACCTGCAGAGCTACTTCCGGCAGATCCCAAGCATCGACTACCTCAGCGGAGACATCGCGTCCCCGCTGGCGACGATCCGGCTAGACGTCACCGCGCTCGGGTTCCGTGACGCGAGCTTCGATGTGATCCTTTGCTCCCACGTCCTCGAGCACGTCGCTGATGATCGCGCTGCGATGCGGGAACTATTTCGGGTGATGAAGCCCGGCGGATGGGGCATCATCGACGTCCCGATCGACCCGGCCCGTGAGGACACCTTCGAGGACTGGAGCGTTACCGAACCAGCCGACCGCGAGCGGGTGTTTGGGCAATGGAATCACGTTCGAATCTACGGGCGGAACTATTCCGATCTGCTGCGCACCGCCGGCTTCGAGGTCAACGTCGATGAGTACGAGTTCACGCCCGAAGAGGTCACCCGGTTTGGGCTGAGGGCTACCGAGCACGTCTGGCTGTGCCGCAAGACCGCATAGCCGATACGGACACGTCCCACCCTGGCCTGGCCTGGACGTCACCGGCGGCCGCCCGCAGCCGTAGACCGCTCCGAGCCCGGGGGGCATCGCCGACGAACGGCGGCATCCGCTCCAGGGTCCGGGCGACTCGCTGCCCGGTCCGGGCGTTGGCGGTGGCGGTGCGCCGGATGGTCCGCGGGTGCCACGGCAGGGCGCGGTTGACGTGTCGCCATGCGCCATGTGCAGCCGACCAGCGTGTAGAGGCCGAGCACCGTCTCAAGCCAGACAGCCGGGGACCGGCCGGGACGGTGCTTGTAGGGTTTGCGTACCGGTGTAAGATGCCGATCCATCCGCGGTACCGATCCAGTGGAGGAGTCGAAAGGCCAGGAAGCGATCCCCCCATCGGCTGTAGGTAATTCTTCCTAGGTAATTCTACCGCTGCGCCTTCCCCCCATCGGCGCGAATCAACTGCTCCCGTGGTGGCCCCTGCGCCGCCACAAAGTTTCGCGTCTCCGGCGCACGGCGCGACCAGGAACGGGAGCGCTCCTGCGTAACGCTGTCGGCGCTGATGACGCTTGTTATTACGGTGGACCCCCTCGTCCTCACCAGCCGCCCCCCAAGACGCTTGAGCTGAAGACGACCGGGGTTCTCGAGAGAACCCGGTCAACAGTGAGGTGCCCCGTGACCTACGCCACCCTCAGGGCAAGACAATCCCAGGTCCAGGCCGACGGCGACTCGTTCTTGGTCGAGACGATGTTCCGGTTCCTTGGCGTCGACGTCCGAGTGCTGTCGGCCAATGTCGAACTGGTACAGCACTGGGCGGCCGTCTACGGCGCGTTCCGGGCACCGCCCGGACCGGCCAGGATCACCGTGCGGGTGCACGGCCCGGCGGAGGGGCCTCCTGTCCCCGGCCTGGTCACGATCGAGAGCGACGGCGACCTCCGGACCTGGCGGGGGAACGAAGCGATCCTTCCTCCACTGGCCACGCCGCCCCTGGATCGCTGGGTGTACCTCCACGGTGTGGTCGTCGGCCGCGCCGGACAGGCGGTGCTCGTGGTGGGCCGCCCCGGTGCCGGCTTGACGCTGCTCGCCATGTCGGTCGTCACTCAGGGTGCCTGGCTCCTGGCCGACGGGACCGTTCCGCTCGACCCCGCCGACCTGCTGCTCGCCCCGTTCCCGAAGGCCATCCGGCTGCGCCGTGAGGCGTTGACGCTCCTCGCCATCGGCCAGGCCCATCCGGCGCTGACGCCCTTCCGCACCCAGGACGGCGCGGTCGAGTGGCGGGCCGACCCACGTGCCCTCCTAGGTTCGCGGGCCGCCCGGGTGCCGGCTGGGACCGGGGCGATCGTGTTCCTCAACCCGACCGCGCGAACTGGCGAGCCCCATCTGGAGCCGGTCCGCCCCGAGCAGACGCTGCTCCGCCTGCTCCGGCACCTGCACCAGCCACCGGTTGACCCAGAAGCGACCGAAACGGCGCTCACCAAGCTGTGCCGGCAGGCGCCGGCGTACACGCTCAAGGCCGGGCACCCGGCGGCGACGGCACGGCTGGTCCACGAGGTGCTGCTGGCATGAGGGCCGCCATGCGATCCAACCAGTCGCGAGGACCTCGAGATCCGGAGATGACGACGCCAGCTGCTGCTGAACGCCGCCCACCCAACCCTGACCACCCGCCATCCCTGAAAGGCACCCGCAGCTTATGAGCAACGACACCGGCTTTGTCCTGTGGCTGACCGGCCTGTCCGGCGCGGGCAAGTCGACCGTGGCCGCCAAGCTCGCCCCCACCCTGGCCGAGCGCGGCCACCGGGTCGAGCTGCTCGACGGCGACGAGGTCCGCACCAACCTCTGCCAGGGCCTCGGCTTCAGCCGGGCCGACCGCGACACCAACATCGCCCGCATCGGCTACGTCGCCGGCAAGCTGGCCAAGCACGGGGTGGCCGTGCTGGTGGCGGCCATCTCCCCCTACCGGGAGGCCCGCGACCGGGTCCGGGCCAGCGTCGACAGCTTCGTCGAGGTGCACGTGGCCGCCCCGATCGGGGTCTGCGCCGAGCGCGACCCCAAGGGCCTGTACGCCAAGGCCCTGGCCGGCGAGATCAAGAACTTCACCGGGGTGTCCGACCCCTACGAGCCGCCCCTGGATCCCGAGCTCGTGCTCCACACCGAGTCCGAGAGCGTCGACGACTCGGTCCACCAGATCCTGGCCTGGCTCGAAACCCACCAGCTCACCACCCCCTCCGACCGCTGACCATGACCAGCCAGAGAGCTAGGACGGGCACCGTACCGGGCGTACGGTGGACCCAGCTCGGGATCCCTTGGGCAAGGCCCAAAGCTGCCCCAGCGGAAGCTTCCCCCTTCGGTTCACCTGTGCGTCCCCCAGTCGCTGCCCCTCCCCTCCGGTACGGGCGAGGTTCATGAAGCGGCCCCCATTCCGTCGCGGGCACGTCGTGGTGACCGGCGTCGCCGGCTTCATCGGCTCCCACCTGGCCGAGGCGCTGCTCGGCCAGGGGTTGGACGTGGTCGGCATCGACGCCTTCACCGAGTACTATGCGACCGCCGACAAGTGGAGCAACCTCGCCGGGCTGCTGGAGCGACCCGGATTCGAGCTGGTCAGAGCGGACCTGGCAACGGTGGACGTCCAGGACCGGCTCCAGGGTGCCGCGGTCGTCTTCCACCAGGCCGCGCAGCCAGGAGTTCGTACCTCCTGGGGTCACGAGTTCGCCAGCTATGTCCATCACAACGTGCTCGGCACCCAGCGGCTGCTCGAGAGCTGCGTCCAGGCTGCCGTGCCGCGGTTGATCCTCGCGTCCTCGTCGAGTGTCTACGGCAATGCACCCAGCTACCCCACGACCGAGGACGCCACGACCCGTCCGGTGTCCCCGTATGGGGTGAGCAAGCTCGCCGCCGAGCACCTGTGCCTTGCCTATGCCGATGCCGGCATGTCCTCGATGCGTGTCGTCGTCCTCCGCTACTTCACCGTCTACGGTCCACGGCAGCGCCCGGATATGGGGTTCCGGCGGTTCATGGAGGCGGCGCTGGCCGGCCGGCCGATTGTCGTCTACGGCGACGGCCAACAGACCCGCGACTTCACCTACGTCGACGACATCGTCCGCGCCAACCTGCTGGCCATGGCCGCGCCGATTGGTGCCCAGGCGATCAACATCGGGGGCGGCCGACGCGTCACCCTGAACGAGTCGCTTGATCTCATCGGCCAGACGACCGGGAGGCGTCTGCAGATCGATCGCCGCCCCGCGCCGCCGGGTGATGTCCGCCACACCGGCGCCGACGGCACCCGGGCGGAGGCGTTGCTCGGCTACTGCCCCCGGACCGACCTGGCCGCCGGGCTGGCCGCACAGGCCACCTGGATGGCCGAGCGCCAGCGATCGGTCGAGTCTCGGAGGATCGCATGAGCCAACCGCAGGCGACTCCCGCCCCTGTGCGCCGGGACCCGGCCGGAGGGCCCCCGAATCGGCGCACTCGGGTCCTCCACATCGTCACGCACCTGGACAACGGTGGTGCGCAGGCCAACACGCTGCTCAGCGTGGCCGGACTCGACCGCGGCCGCTACATGGTCGATCTGGCCGCCGGACCAGGCGTGCTGCAAAGCGAAGCGATCACGTCGGCCGACCGGCTCGTCGTCCTGCCCTACTTCCGCCGGTCGCTGTACAGCTTCGGGGACCTGCGGGCGGCCGTGGCGTTGTTGCGGCTCGTCGGCGACTACGACGTCGTCCATACCCACGGATCCAAGGCCGGGGTGCTCGGCCGGCTGGCGGCGAGGATACGGCGGGTCCCGGCGGTGATCCACACCGTCCACGGCTTCCCGGTCCACGAGTACATGCCGCGTCTCAAGCGGCACCTGCTGGTGGCCCTGGAACGTGTCGCTGCCTGTTGCGCCGATCGCATCGTCTGTGTCTGCGACGCCAACGTGGCCGAGGCGCTCAGCCTGGGCATCGCCCGGCCCGAGCAGGTCCGGGTTGTGGTCAGCGGGGTGCCGAGCGAGCAGGTCCGGTCCGGCAGCGGCGAGCGGGTCCGCCGCGAGCTCGGCATCCCCGACGGCGCTCCCGTGGTGGGCACCATCACGCGGCTGATGGAGCAGAAGGCACCACTCGACTTCGTGGCCGCCGCCCGGCGGGTCATCGAGGCCGACCCCCAGGTCCACGTCGTCATGGTGGGTGAGGGGCCGTTGCGCGACCGGGTGGCCGCCGCGGCCGCCGGGATCCCGCGTCTCCATCTGCTCGGCTTCCGCAACGACGTTCCGGACGTGCTGGCCATGCTCGACGTGGTCGCGTTCAGCTCGCTGTGGGAGGGGCTCGGGCGGGCGCTCACCGAGGCGGTGCTCGCCGGCAAGCCGGTCGTCGCCACCGCCGTCAACGGCGTGCCCGACCTGGTCGTCCACGGTGAGACCGGCTACCTGACCCCGGCCGGCCGGCCTGACGAGCTGGCCGACCGCATCCTGGAGGTGCTCGCCCGTCCTGACCGTGGGGCCGAAATGGGCGCCGCCGGGGCCAAGCGAGTGGTCGGCCGCTACGACGTCGACGAGATGGTCGCCGGGCTCGACCAGCTCTACCAGGAAGTCCTCCTGGAGCAGGGGACATGATCGCGCGCGTGAACATCTGGCTGCTGGGCGGGACCATTGCGCTGCTCCCATTGCTCGTACCGCGCGGCCCCGGACAGAGCGCGCCGGTGGACGCGGTCGCCCTGCTGTTCGTCCTCTTCGCCCTTGGCGGCCTACTGTGGCGCGGCCGACCGCTGCAGCTTCCCGCCAAGGGCGCGCTGCTGCTGATCATGGCCGCCAGCGTGGTTGCCACCGTCTTCAGCCTCAGCCTGCCGGACAGCCTGCTCTCGCTGCTCATCGAGGCCTACCTGATCCTGTTGTTGGTCTGCGTGGCCAACGATCTCGGGGACGACCGGCGGGCGCTGCGCGCGGCCCTCACCGTCTGGGCGGTCGCGGCGCTCGTCTGGGCGGCAGTGTTCATCGGCTTCCACTACCAGCTGCTGCCCGAGGGCCTGCAGCAGTTGCTGGTTGAGAATTCCAAGGGCGGGGGTGCCCGGGTCGCCGGTGCGTCCAAGAACCCCAATCTCGCCGCCAGCTACATGATGACCTCATTCTTCGTCCTGCTCGCCTCGCCCTGGCCGAGGCGCCGGCCGGTCCGGCTGGCCGTGGCCGGTTGCTTGCTGCTCGCGGTCTATGTAACCGGCTCGAACGGGGCGCTGCTCGGGCTGGGGGCCGGAGTGGCCGTCCTGGCCGTCGCGGCCTGCCTTCGTGGGAGCCGGACGCCGAGGCAGCGTCTCGCGGTGGTGGGCGCGGCCATGGTCGCCGTCGTTGTGCTTCTGACGGCTGCCCTTCTGGTCGTCGGCGTCCCCCGGGTCGGCGTCTCCGACGTCCAGGCCATTGCCTCGCATGAGCGGGGAGGGGTATTCGCGGGCAGCCTCGGCCGCCTGGACCGCAGCGTCGGCTCTCGACTCACGATTTGGGCGCAGGCCTGGAACGGCACGGGTCCGCGGATGCTCGTCGGCGTCGGGCCCGACGCGGCGCCACAAATTCCGGTGGCTACCCGCACGCTCCGGCGGGGGCTCCACAACGACTACTTCGCCTTCCTCATCGAGCGGGGTGTGCTCGGCCTGCTCGGCCTGCTCGCCTTCTGCGCCATCGTGTTGCGCTGGTCCGGGCGTCTGTTGGCCGCGCCACCGCAGGACGGCGCCGATGGCCACTGGAAACTGGCCGGGCTCGCCGGCGCCGTGTTCGCCAACCTCGTGCTGGCCACCAGTCACGAGTCACTCCACTTCCGTCACCTCTGGCTTCTCTTCGGACTGGTCTGGGCCGCCAGCCGGCTCGTGGACGAGGAAGCCACGGCCGTCCAGGACGCTGGACCAGACCCGATGACGATGCCCCGGGAGTTCGCCCATGCTGGTCGCTGACCGTCGTGCCACGTTGCTGCTCAAGTCCGACACCGAGGCGGTGGAGGCCCTCGCCGTGCCTAGGACGGCACTGCCGCGGATGCAGGTCACCTCCTTGTCGAGCGTTACCAGCGACGCCCTACAGTTCAGGCGCCGCGGCACGATCGTGGTGACCAACGAGGCGCTTGACGACCCCGGCATGGCCGACCTGCTGGCCGGCCTCTCCCTGTCGGGGGTCCGGGTGGTCCGTCCGCACGAGTTCTACGAGCGGATCATGCGCCGAGCCTCCCTGGACGACGTGGACGAGTCGTGGTTCCTGTTCAACCGGCCACTGCGTGCCCGGCGGACCTATGCGGCCATCAAGCGTGTCACCGACATCGTCGCCGGACTTCTCGGCAGCCTGCTGGTCTGCCTGATCGTGCCCATCATCGCCCTGCTCATCGCCTTGGATGACGGCGGTCCGGTCTTCTTCCGCCAGGAACGCGTCGGACGTGGACGCAGGCCGTTCCAGATCTGGAAGTTCCGCACCATGCGGGAGGACGCCGAACTCGACGGCCCGGTCTGGGCCGTCCCGAACGACGATCGGGTGACCCGCATCGGCCGGCTGTTGCGCAGGACGCGGCTCGACGAGCTCCCGCAGTTCTTCAACGTGCTCAAGGGTGACATGGCGCTGGTCGGTCCGCGACCGGAACGCCCCCAGTTCGTGCGCATCCTCGAGCGCGCCGTTCCCTTCTACCAGCGACGCCATCTCATGCGGCCGGGCATCACCGGGTGGGCGACCGTCCGGTTCGGCTACGGCGACACGGTCACCGACAAATGGCGATCACACGAATACGACCTGTACTACCTCAAGCACCGCTCGCCCCTGCTCGACCTGGAGATCCTGGCCCGCACAGTCGTCGTGATGGTGCTACGCAAGGGGCAGTGATGCAGGATCGCCAGGGAGGCGGCATCGCGGACGCACCAGCGGTGACCGCGATCATGACCGTCTACAACGGACTGCCCCTCGTCGAGCAGGCCGTCGATAGCCTGCTGGGTCAGGATTTCGACGACTTCGAGCTGGTGATCGTGGACGACGGCTCCACCGATGGGACGACCGAGGTCCTTACCCGGCGTACCGATCCCCGGATCCGCCTGGTCCGTGGGGCCCACATGGGCCGGGCGGTGGCCCTCAACCATGCCGTGCGCCTGGCAAGGGGCCGCTATCTGGCCAACCTGGACGCCGACGACGTCGCGCTGCCCGGGCGCCTCGCCCTGCCGGCCCGCTTCCTGGACGAGCATCCTGAGGTTGCGGTGGTCGGGTCCGGGGTCCAACCCTTCATCGGCCAGGAGGCCGGACGGCGCCCCCGCCGGCTGCCCCGCTCAGACCGCGCCATCCGCTGGTCGTTCCTGCTCCGCAATCCGATCTTCCACAGCTCGGCCACCTTCCGGGCGAGTTCCGTGGTCGAGGCTGGCGGCTACGATCCGACCCATACCGACGTACTGGTCGACGCCGATCTGCTCCTGCGTCTCGGGCGCCGATACCGGCTGTCGAACCTCGATGTCCCCTTGGCCGCCAAGCGGTTGCATCCCGGCCAGCACTTCGCGGCCGTCGACCGCCGTCGGCGTCTGGTCAGGCATGCGGCCTGCCGCCTCCGGGCGGCCCGTGAGCTCCGCTTCCCGGCGCTGCTGCGTCCGGCCGCGTTCATCGTGGCCGCGCTGGGCGCGGCCCGCTCCGTGGTGGTCATCGGGTTGGCCGGTCGCAGCGGCGGACGACGCAGGGCCGTGCGCCGGCCACGAGGTCTCAAGGCGAGGCCGTGACGGAGCTCCCGAGCCTGGCCCACTCGGCACGCTGGGCGCCGAAGCGCTCGTTACCGAGGTCGAAGGCGAATCGCTTGTAGGAGCGGAGGAAGGCCCCGCGCACGCCTTCCACCGACCGCACGGCCTCGAACCATCCCTGGATCTCCTCGGGCTTCCACATCGAGGTCGGGTCGTTGCGCATCTTGTTGTCGTGGGCGAAGGACGTGGAGACGTAGATGGGCGCGTCGGGCGTTGCCCGACGCACGATCTCGACATCTGCCCGCAGGCGCTCGGTCGTGCGGTTCGGGTTGAACGCCGTCCCCTCGAAGGGCCGCGGCGCGCTCAGATGGACGATGTCGGCCTCACCGGGTCCATAGGCGAAGTCGCCCCAGTTGCCGCCGCGACGGTGCGGACGGTTCTTGAACTGGGAGGATACCGGGCGCTGGATCAGCCCCGCGTAGTACACCGAGATCGGCGTGTTGGGGAACCACTTCTTGGTCACTTGGTACATCCGCACACGCTCGTCGTGGTTGGCCCACTCCAGCACCTCGTGAGCTTGGAAGACCGCGTCGATTCGGCCGTCGAGGTCCGATACCCCATCCCCGTTCAGGTCGGTCGCCTTGAGGGCGGCCTCGGCCTCCTCAGTCGAGAACACCCCGTTCCTCCGGTCGCGCAGCCAGAGCTGGCGCGGCACCGCGGTGTAGGTGACGCCGATCCCCTGGCGGTGCAGGTCGTCAAGGAAGGCGACGACGGCCTGGGCCGACGAGCTGAACCGCTTGGTGATCGGGGTGTTGTTGAGCACGAGGTTGGCATGCATCTCGCGGAGCTCGCCGATGCGCTTCCTGGTGCGTTCTTCGTCCCGGGCGCCCGGACTCCCCGGCTTGCAGGACCCGTAGCAGCTGCTTGGCCGACGAAGCCCGGCCGAGTAGAAGCCGAACGCGAACTCCGGAAGCCGCCGCGCCGAGGTTGCCGCACCGGCTGGCCGGCCGCTGCCCAGATTGGGCGTCGAGGCCGGAGTCGTCTCCGACCGGTTGGCCAGGAAGAGCCCAGCACCGGCAAGGACCAGGACGAGGCCGACCGCCAGGCCGGCGGCCAGCCAGCCACGTCGTCGGCCGCCCGGTCGGGGGCCGGGCTGAGACCTCGTGGCTGGCTGGCGCAATGCCTTCGCTTCCTCTCCTGAGCACCGGATCGTGGCGATATGTGCTGGGGGACACGCCGCGCACGGCCGCACGCAACTCTATCAAGGCGCTGCGGAGGTAAGGCAATCCTGAAGGCTCGCCAGCGCCCGGGCCCGAGTGGCGGATGACGCCCGCGTCGATTCGAACCTCGCCTCGGTCGTTGGTAGACTGCTGCCTGTCGCGCGATCGGCTCCGGTTCCCCCAAGTCCCCCCAGTCGTTCGACCGACCGTGCAGACACACAACCAGAGGTTCGTGCGTCCCGGTAGGCCTACCCGGACGTCATTGGGAGTGGCATGCAGGACCCCGAGGTCACCGTCGTCATCACCACCCGGGACCGCCCGTCCCTGGTGAGCAGGGCGGTCGAGAGCGCGCTGACCCAGACGGTACAGGCCATCGAGGTGATTGTGGTCGACGACGCGTCGGTCCAGCCGCTGCGGCTCGGCCATGCCGACACCCGGCTGCAGGTCCTGCGCCGGCCCAGCTCCACAGGGGTCTGCGCGGCTCGCAACGCCGGGCTGGCCGTCGCGCGTGGCCGCTGGGTCACCTTCCTTGACGACGATGACGAGCTGGCCCCCGACATGCTTGAGACGTCGCTTCGGGCGGCTCGCGCTTCGAAGCTTCCGCCGCCGGTCGCCGTGCTCGCCGGGATCGAGGAGGTCGACCGCTACGGCCACACCACCCGGATCCGGCTGCCGGTCACCTCGGCCAGAGGGGGCCGTTACGCCCTCGACCCGACCATGGACGGCGACTTCGCCACCCACAACACCTTAGTCTGCCCGACCGGGCTGATGCTCGCGATCGGCGGCTGGGACGAGGCACTCCGGGCCTGGGAGCACACCGACCTCTTCCTCCGTCTGAACCAGGTGTGCTCCATCCAGGGTGTGGCACGGGTGCTGTACCGGCGCCGGGACCACTGGACGAGCAGGCTGTCCTCCAACCTCGAGGCCAGAGCCGACAGCCTGCATCACACCTTGGCCAAGCATCGGGCCGCGCTTGCCCGGCATCCCGACCGCCACGCCCACTACCTGGGGGCGATGGGCATCACCTGGCTTCGCCTGGGTTGCTGGCGTCGGGCGGTGGCGGCGACCACCCATGCCCTGTGGCTCGCCCCTCGGCGGCCCAAGGGCGTCGCCCAGTGGCTGGCCAGCCTCGCCGGCCCACGCATCTGGACGCAGCTGGACCCCGAACGTCGGCGGCTCCAGCCGCCGACCGAAGCGGGTGGTGCGCCGCTCGCTTGAGCTGGAGGCGCCGGAGGCGACCTCCCGCGTGCCAAACCACGACATGTTGAGGAAGGACCTGACATTGCTGCTGCCCCACCATGCACCGGCCAGCCACCACCGATGAGCGGCGGGGCCGACGTGCCGGTCGTCCCGCCGCCGGAATGGCGCTTCCGGCGCACGTTCCACCCGGCCGCCCTGTTCCGCGAGCTCTGGGAGGCGCGGGCGCTGGTTTGGACCCTGGCCGAGCGTGAGATCCGTATCCGCTACAAGCAGGCCATCCTCGGCTTCGCCTGGGCGGTGGTCACCCCAGTGGTGCTCATGGTGGCGTTCACGCTGTTCCGGAAGGCGGCCAAGATCGACACTGGCCCGGTGCCGTACCCGCTGTTCACCTTCATCGCCCTGATCCCGTGGACCTTCTTCTCGACCTCGGTCGCCCAGGGCGGGCTCAGCCTAATCAACAACGTGCCGTTGCTGAACAAGGTGTACTGCCCCCGAGAGGTCTTCCCAGCCGCCAGCGTGGTCGTGGCCGGGATTGACAGCCTCATCTCGGTATCGGTGCTCGGGCTGCTGTTCCTCCGCTACGGGTTCATGCCCAAACCGACCACCATCTGGCTCCCGGTGATCCTTCCCATCCAGATCATGTTCACCCTCGGCGTCACCCTGGTCGTCTCCGCCGTCATCGTCTATCTGCGCGACCTGCGGCACGCGCTTCCGCTCTTCCTCCAGATGGGGCTGTTCATCACCCCGGTGGCGTTCCCCCTGGACGTCGTCCCCAGCCGATTCCGGAACCTCTACGTCGCCCTCGACCCACTCGCGGCCGTGATCGACAGCTACCGCCGCACTGTCCTGTACGGACAGCTGCCCAGCCTGTCGTTGCTGGCCATCGCCGCCGTCTCCTCGTCCGTCGCCCTGGCCGGGGGATACGCGGCCTTCAAGCGCCTCGAAACAGGGATCGCAGATGTTGCCTAGCGGGTCGATCTCGGCCACCCACGTGTGGAAGCGGTTCCATGCCGACCGGCGAAGGAAGCTCCTGCGCGACCAGGTCCACCACCTCTCGGCCCGGCTGCGCGGTGGGGGAGGACGCGGCTGGCGCTGGGCCCTGCGCGATGTCGACCTGGTCGCCGAGCCGGGGGACTCGGTTGGCCTCATCGGCTCCAACGGCTCCGGCAAGTCGACCCTGCTCAAGATCCTGACCCGCGTGATGTACCCGCACACCGGAAGCGTCAAGGTGGTGGGGCGGGTCGGCGCGCTGATCGAGGTGCGGGCCGGCATCCATCCCGACCTGACCGGCCGCGAGAACATCCAGCTCTATGGGACCTTGCTGGGACTCGACCGTCGCCGCATCCGCGAGCGCTTCGATGAGATCGTCGCCTTCGCAGAGCTCGATGACGCCATCGACCGCCAGCTCAAGTTCTACTCAAGCGGCATGCAGATGCGGCTCGGCTTCGCCGTGGCCGCGTTCCTGGAGCCCGACATCCTGCTGGTCGACGAGGTCCTCGCCGTCGGTGACGCCAGTTTCCAACAGCGCTGCCTAGAGCGCATGCGCGCCGTGCTCAACCAGGGCACCACGCTGGTCTTTGTCTCCCACGACCTCGCCGCGGTGGAGGCCACCTGCAGCCGCGGCGTCTGGCTCCACCAGGGCGTCCTGCAGTCCGAAGGGCCGGTGCGCGACGTGGTCAACGCCTACCGCCAATCGATCGAGGCGGCCGCCGAGTCGACAACGGAGGTGACGGGCGAGCTCCGGCTGATCAAGGCCGAGGTGAGCGGACCGGACGGAAGCACGCCCAGGACCCAGGAGGCCCTGGACGTCCAGCTAGTGGTCGAGAGCCCTGATGTGCGCTCGGGTCGCCTCTACATCGGCGTCAGCGAAGGGCCCGCCACACCCATCTTCGTGCTCGGTCGCGACATTCAGCTCGCCGTGGGCGAGATCAAGGCGCACTGCGCGATCCGCAGTCTGCCCCTGCCCCGTGGCCGCTTCTACCTCTGGGTAGGGATCTTCGAGGGCCGCCAGCGCGATCCGCTGCCCTGGCATCCGGCGGGTCGCTTCGAGGTTGCCGGCCCCGGCCTAGATGCGGCCCCACGGGGCATCGTGCGGCTCGCGCCTGTCCATGTCGAGGCCGCCTGGAAGGTGGAGCGCTGAGCCGGCGGCGGGTGCTGCCGAGCTTCCTGGTAATCGGCGCGGCCAAATCGGGCACCACCAGCCTGCCGCGGACGGCGCGCCGGCTCAGCTACCGACCGTCCCACGCCGCGGTTGGGGCATCGCCTAGCCGGCGTCCACCTCGTGGTCGGAATCCTGGTCAGGGAACAGACGAACACCGGCGATGGCCTGCAGGCGTCGCAGCTCGTCGGCGAGGACCGCGTGCAGCTCGTCCGCGAGGTCCTTCGGGATCCGCACATCCGGTGCTGTCCGGGATCGCTGTCGAGCGAGCGTCCGCACCACCTCCTTGGCCCATTGCGGGACGTGGCGATAGACGTCGGCCTGGACCGCCAGGCCGATGCCACGGCGTACGACCACGGGCAGCTCGAACCGCTGCGCGGTCTCGTTGTCTCGCCGGCCGGGGCTGCGCGGCCCAGCCGACGGGTCGACGCCGATGAAGCCATAGACCATTGGCAGGACCAGCGATGGATCCCGGAAGAGGTCCTCGGCACGCACGACCAGAAGTTGCTCACGCGGAAAGTGGTCGAGGTAGCGCTCGAGCTGGGTGGCGTAGCGGCTGAGGTCAAGGTAGATGGGGTTCTCACGCAGCGCCTGCTCGATCGGCCGCCGCTCCCGTAGGGCGGCCACCTCGTGCAGGTAGTGGGATCGCATCCGGGCGAGAGGGTCGCGGACCACATACAGCAGGCGGACCTCCGGGATGACCGAAGCGATCCGGCTCGGGCACTCCGGGCCGTCCGGGTAGCTCGCGTAGCGAACCGAGGCCTCGCCGCGGGCTCGGGCTGCCCCCGCCCCGGCGAACAGCCGCTCGTACCAGCCCACACCGCGGTGCCAGTGGTCGTTGAAGAAGTTGGGCTCCTTGGGGCTGGCCATGAACACGTCCGCGTGCTCTCGCAGGTACCAGTACAAGGTCGTGGTCCCCGACTTCATGGCGCCGATCAGCAGGAAGCTCGGAAGCATCTCGCCTTCAGCCTCAGGAGACCCTGGACCGGGTGGCGGCGGCCAGGAGCAGCACGCTGGCGACGAGCAGGTACGCGCCGAGGATGTCAGTGGCCCAATGCTTGTGAGCGGCAACCCGGGCCCAGGCGTGGAGCCCCAGCGCGACCGCAGCCGCCACGAGCAGCACCGGACGCCATCGCGGGCGGAGATCTGAGATCACGACCACCCCGATGGACCAGCCAAGGCTTACGAGCAGGGCCGCCCCAGATGGGTAGGCGCCCTGTGCGCCCTCTGACCAGAGGGGAACGTTGGGCCCGGCTCGGCCGAAGCTCACCCGCAGGAGGTGTTGGATCGGCACCGCGATCACCAGCAGCGACAGCCACCGCCACCTGGCCACACGCACGGCCTGCCGTCGCGTCCATCGGTCCCGAGTGAGCACGGCTCCCGCCAGGACCAGCGGAAGCAGGGCGATCAGGTAGGAGGCGTGCGGCCAGCCGGTCTCGGTCGCCAGGAGCCGTACCGCGATCCGATACGGGCGCTCATCCAGCGGCTCACGCAGCACTCGCCTCACGTCTCGATCAGGATCGGTGGAACGCGACCCGACGGCAACTCCAAGCAGCAACACGAGCGTCAGCAGCGCAAGCCCGGCAATTGCCAGCCCCGCCCGCCGCCGCATCCACCCCTCGACCCTGGTCCGCCGGTTGACGGCCGTGCCGGTCGGTTCGTCGCTACACAAGAATCCTGCCTCGCATTGCCCGTATGGTGCGGCACCCTATCAGGCCACATCCCGACTCTCACCTCCGAAGATGCGCTGTCAGCGCCGGACTGGCAGTGAAGGGGTAAGCTACCCGTCGTGCCCCCCGGTCCCTTGCCTGGAGGCGTGATGGCCCGCGCCGCTCAGCATCGAACATCCCGCACAGCGCCCGCCCTTGGCGAGTACGTCCGCGCCATCTGGCGGCGCAAGTTGCTGGTCGCCCTCGGCCTGGTCGCCGGGCTGGCGCTCGGCATGTACGTCCTGCCCGACGTGCTGACCAGCCAGGGCAGCTACCAGGCGACCCAACGCCTCAAGGTCGCTGAGCTGGTCTCGGACACGATCGTGCGCGAGCAACCACAGTTCCAGACCGAGCAGGCCAAGGGCGGAGGCAATGCCCTGCAGGACATCGTCCTCGCCGATGCGGTGCTGGACAAGCTCGGTTCCAAGGCGGCCGGTCTCACCGCCAACGATGTCGTGAGCAACCTTTCGGCCAGTCCAATCCCAGGCAGCTCCTCCGTCGATCTCTCCTATACCGACAAGGACCAAGCTCGGGCCGGCCTGATCGTCCAGGCCTACGCGAAGGCGTGGGTGCATTCGCGCAATGCCGTCGACGCCAAGCGGCTCAAGGCGGCCACCGACAGCCTCGACCGGCAGATCGACGAGCTGAAGCAGCGGGTCGAGGAGCTCAGCGCGGCCGCACCCTCGACCCAGGCCCAGAGCGGTGAGCTCAGCCAGGCCCAGAGTCGGCTGGGCGCCCTGACCAGGCTTCGTGACGAGATCCTCAAGCAGCAGCTGTTCCTCGGCCCTCCGACGGCCGTGCTCGGGACGCCGGTGGTCGTCCAGCTGAGCGCCCCGACCTCGCGGGCCCTGATCCTTACGCTCGGCCTGCTCATCGGCCTCCTGGCCGGCATCGGACTCGCCCTGCTGGTCGAGGCGGCCCGGCCCAAGGTCCTCGCGGCCGCGGATGTCGAGCAGGCCACGCAGCTGCCAGTGGTGGCCACGGTGCCAAAGTCCGGCATGCGTGGCGGCCTGCCGGTGCTGAAGCGGTCATTCAGCCCGGCCGCCGAGGGATACCGGCGGGTGGCCGGAGCGCTGGAGCGGCGCGGACTCGGGCGGGACGTCCGGATTCTGGCCATCGCCTCGGCTGATCCAGGGGAGGGCAAGAGCCTGCTCGCCGCGAACTTGGCCCACCTGCTGTGTCGTCAGGGTCACGCCGTACTCCTGGTATCGGCCGACCTTCGAAAGCCCCGGCTGGACAAGCTCATGGGCCTTGCTGGCCAGCCAGGTGTCGCGGACTGGCTTCAGAACGGGAGTTCCAACCCCAGCCGCTGGCTGCGAACCATCTCCAGGAACCTGCTGATGCTGCCGGCCGGCAGCACCGAGGAGAATCCCGGCGAGCTGATCACCATGCGACAGCTGCGTCAAGGTCTTGGCCCCATGGCAGACGCCGGATGGATCATCCTGGTTGACACCCCACCTGCCCTCTGGTCAGCCGAGGCCATGACGTTGGCCGCGGCGGCCGATGCCACGCTGCTGGTCAGCCGCGTCCGGAACAGCCGCTGGTCGGCCATGGAGTACATGGCCGAGGCGATGCGCCGCGACGGTGTGCATGCGATAGGGGCGGTCCTGGTCGGCACGCGTCGCAAGTTGTCCTCGCTCAGTATCCGTGGTGGCTATGGCTATGGTCCCGGTGGGAGACGCAACGACCGTCGTCAGACTGGTCGTCGCACGGTGGCGGCGGTAACCTCGCGGCCCCGACCCCTGGAAGGCCCGGTCGGTCGGGGCGGGGGCGGCAGCGTGGAGCCGGCCGGGAACGGCCATCGGCCGGAGCCTGAAGGTAATTCCCATGACTCGTCCATGCCGTTGGGGCCGCCACCTGAACGGACCGTACCGACGTCGTCACCCTCGCGATCGGCCCGGCGGCGGGGAGGGGCGTGAGAGGCGCTGCGGCCCGGCTGGTGGCGGTGGCCCAAGCCGTGCCCGCACGGCCGAGCCGCCGGTCTGATGGGCGGTCAGGAGCCCTGCCATCCCGGCGGAAGTGGATTCGGCTGATCGCCACCCGCGGTGTAGGTGAGTCCGCCTGTAACGAGGGCGGCTGTGGCAGCGTTTCCTCGACTGTGCGCTGGGCGCTCACCAGCATCTTGTCTTGAGGCCGCCATGACCACTTGACGGTCAAGTCCCAGCCCGTAGGCCATGCCGTCAAGGGAACTCACCGAAGCCAGATGAGGGAATCGCATGTTCTGATGCTCCACTTCCGTCGGCGATGCATGCGCCGTCTGCCCGTCGCGCTCGTAGCTGGAGTGCTCCTGGCCGCACTGACTCCTGTGGTCGCCCCGATGCCGGCAGCCTGGGCCGACACCGGCGCCGTCTTCGCCCCAGTGGCCTGGAAGAGCTACCCGGCGTCTGATTCGGTCGAGATGGGCGACCATGCGCTGAACCTGAACTTCAACTTCGGCAGTCCGAACAACACCGTCTCATCGGCCGCCCACAACCTCAAGAACGGCACCACCGGCACCCCGTCGGGCTACACCGTGCTGCTTCGGACCTCCAGCGACGGCGCCACCCAGAAGCTGCCACCCACCCCGACCAGCATCACCCGGCTCAGCTCGGTACGAGTCGGTCTCACCCCGACATCCACCATCGTCCAGGGCGCCCATGCCTGGTTGCGGCTGGATGCCCAGGTGACCAAGCCGTACCTGCCGTCCGCCAGCATCGGCGAGCTGAGCTCGCGGATCAGCAACAGTCCATTCATGTACCTGCGGATGCAGGTGACCAACACCTCGACGTCAACCAGGCCGGCCTCGGCGGTGTACATCGGGTTCGGCTCGGCCTGCGGCCCGGTCATGGACAACTATCCCGTGTCTGGGTGGCGGACGCTGCGGCTGTGCAACGCGGGGGATCGCGGTGGCTTCCGATACCTGTCCGCCCCCAAGATCTCCGGATCGAGCTGGGGGATCGGCAGCGACACCGTGGCCGACTTCGCCGCCGACGGCACCCTCGGCGGCGGCGGCAGCAGTGGCAAGGCCGCCGTGGCCCTGCCCGTCCCGGCGCTGGCCGGCGGCGCCCGCTACTCGGTGACGCTGGTCTATGGGGCCTGGAACGACCAGGCCGGCATCACCTCCATCAGCGGCAGCCGCTACCACTTCTACTACCGTGCCTGGCACGCCGGCCCGGCCGCCATGCTGGGGTTCGCCATCAACAACCAGACCGATGCCTTCGACGGCTCGGCAGCCTTCGACGCCCGAGTCAACGCCGTCTCCTCCGACACCAGCGCCCGATTCGCGGCCGTCCATGGCTTCCGCGGCTGGCGCCATGCCAACTGGCTGGTCGAAAAGCCCGACGGCGGCCCCTTCTATGCGGTGACCGAGGGCGCCTTCAACTACTTATCCACCATCGACGTGGGCTACGAATACCATCTACTGCAGACCCGCTTTGAGCCGTGGAAGTCCAAGCTGGAGCTCGACCAGTGGGCCACCCGGTATGAGCTGGACGACGCGGGCCGCAAGTTCATGCTCCATGACCTGGGCAAGGACGAGCAGCTCACGGTCGGGCCAGCCTACGACCAGAAGGTCGGCCACAAGCACATGCCGGTCGAGCACAACCTGGACATGGTCGCGATGATCTTCGCCTGGGAGAAGCGGACAGCAAGCACCTACAACACCGCGTTGGTCCGCCAGCTGTTGGACGCGGCCGAGTCCCACGACAGCAACCAGAACGGCACCATCGACGTGACCTCGATGCACGCCTGTGTGGTCGGCGGGAGCTGCGCCACCCGGCAGCTTGGAACCACCTACGACGGCGCGACCTCAGAGGCCAGCCAGGTTCAGGCCGGCAACACCATCCTCACGACCAAGTTCGGCGTCATCGAGTCGTTTGCCGCTGCCCGCGGCTACGGCTACGGCACCCAGGCCCAGCGGCACCTGGACGCCGCCCAGCCCCACGCCGGCGATCTGTCCTCAGACACCAGCCTGACCGGGCACGAACACGTCCCTGGGTACCTGCCGGACGCGCTGCTGTACGCCACCATCCTCGGCTCGAACCCGACCCTCACCGGCGAGCTGTCGGCCTGGCTGGCGGGTGCGCTGGTCAGCAACCAGCAGGCCGCCCTCCGAGGCAGCGCCACCGCGGTGACCCCGAACTCGAGCGGGGAGACGATCACCTGGATCTCCAAGGCGCTCGACGGAGACGCCGTGGCCGCCTGGATTCACCGCACCTGGCCAACCTGGACCACGAGCACGCCGGACGCCGGCAAGCTCTGGAACGTCTGGAACCGACGCAGCGGCGGCACCTTGCAGGGCACCTTCGACTTCGTCACCTTCCCTGGCGACAGCTACTTCAACGCTGGTTGGTATCCCCGCGCAGCCTCGCTGTGGGGCGCCGTGCCCACCTTTCCATGAACCCGTCCGCACAGCACAGCTCTTCGATGGAAGCTACGCCGTCGCATGTTTACACCGGGGATCCGACGCCACCTGCCCCATGTGGCGGTGGTTGCCGAGTTCGGGCAAGCCCATTTCTGGGCTGCTCCGAGGGGCACCGGGTGGCGGTCGACCTCGGCCGACGGGCCTAGGGAGTCGCGCCCTTGCCGGGACCGCGCTCGGGCAGGTCCCCGGAGACGACCCGCTTGGCGACGGCCCCGCCGCCCGACTTCTCGCCGGTCACGAAGGCGGTGTCGCCGACCTTCAGCTCGGCGCTCGGGGCGGGCTCGTTGCGGAACCCGTAGCGGGTGTCGCCGTTGAGGGTGAAGCTGGTCTCGACCCCGTCGGAGCTCTTGACGGTGATGGCGTCCTTGGACAGCGCGCTGACCTCGCCGCCGGCCACGACCAGGGTCTTGACGCCCTCCTGGGTCTGCACCGTCACCTCGCCGTGCAGCACCCGCCGCCCCAGCCCGTGCCGGAAGCCGCCGAGCCGGCCGAGCGCCCCGGCCCGCGCCTTGTCGGCCTTGCCCACGGTCCCGCCGGAGGACGGCGCCTGGGTCGTGCTGGTCGCGCTCTGGGCGGCCAGGGCCGCCCCACCGGCCGACACCACCAGCACCCCGGCCACCACCCAGCCGAGCCATCCCATCCGCCTGCCAAGTCTCCGCATCCGGCTCCACCTCATCGTCGACATGTCGGTCGACCAGCATCCTGGCCCGGCCAGGTTGGCGGCAGTGACCGGTGAAGGTTCGAGCTTGGTAAAGGTTCCCTGGGACTACCGACGCGCCGGCTCCGGCCCGAGAAGGGCGTCGGCCAGGGTGGTGGCCAGCCACGCCTGCCACCGGTCGAGCGACCAGCCACGGCCATGTACCAGCAGCCGGGTGACCTCGAAGGAGATCAGCGTCCAGACGACGTCGCGGGCTTGTTCCGGGTCGAGGCCGTCGCGCAGGGCGCCGACGGCGGCCAGCTGCCCGACGACCCGATCCGCCCCGGCCAGGCGCTCGCGCTCCAGGGCGGCCAGCAGCTCGCGCAGCTCGGGGTCGCCGGTCCCCGCCCCTTCCAGGAGCACCCCCACCAGCGGTCCCAGCCGCTCGAACAGCAGCCGGCCGACGGCGGCGTAGGCGGCGAGCTTGCGCCGCGGGTCGGGCTCGCCGCTGACGGCGCTGAACTCGGGCCGCTGGGCCAGCGGCACCGGCTGGTCGTCACCGACCAGGGTCACGTCCCAGACCTTTTTGGCCAGGGCCGCCTTGGTCCCGAACGACTTGTAGACCGTCTCCACCGACACCCCGGCCGTCCGGGCCACCGCGGCCATGGTCGTGCCCGGGTAGCCCCGCTCCAGGAGCAGCCGGTAGGCGGCGTCGAGGATCCGCCGGCGGGCCTGGAGGGCCTGCTCCTGGCGGCGGCGGTTGTCGTAGCGGCGCCGGGGCTTGACGGCGTCCACGGTCATTGGTTACATACCTCTGTATCCATTACCGTTAAGTGTATCAGAAGTGTGACGAGGAAGGACTCGCAGATGCAGCGCCTCCAGCGGGCCGGGCTCAGCCTGGCCTACAACGACACCGCCGACTCCACCCGCCCGCCGGTGCTGCTGCTCCACGGCTGGTGCTCCAGGCGGGCCGACATGGCGCCGCTGGCCGGCGCCTTCGCCGGCTCCCACCGCGTCGTCAACCTCGACCTGGCCGGCCACGGCGACAGCGATGTCCCGGCCGACGAGGACCGCCTCGACGTCGCCTCGTTCGCCGCCGACGCCGCCGCCCTCGGCGACGCCCTCGGCCTGCGCGGGACCGTGGTCGTCGCCCACAGCGCCGGCGCCGCCGTCGCCGTCGAGCTGGCCGTCCGCCGCCCCGACCTGGTCGCCGCCGTGGCCGCCATCGACGGCACCCTCAGCTTCCCCGCCGAACTCCTGGAGCAGACCGCCCCCATGCTGGAAGCCCTCCACGGCCCGGCCTGGCGCGAGGTCATCACCGGCATCGTGGCCGCCGGCTTCCTCCCCTCGGACGATCAGGACCTGCTCCGCCGGACGGCCGGGCACGCCGCCGCCATGCCCCAGCACGTGGTCGCCGGCGTCGGCGACCGGATGGCCGCCTGGGACGCCGAGACCACCCTCGCCGCCTTCGGCGCCACCGGGACCCCGCTGCTCTACGTCCGGTCGGGCGCCGACCTGGAGCTGGCCGACCTGGAGCGCCTGGCCAAGCTCGTGCCCAACCTGACCGTGGGGCAGGTGGTGGGCCTTGGTCATGACCAGCTGCTGGCCACCCCGGCCCAGGCGGCGGCGATGATCGAGCGATTTCTCGCCGTCATCCCGGAGCCGAAATAGGGCAAGCACATTGGGTAATTGGCGAAGAGCGGAGTAGCCCTCTCCGTCGTATTTATGCACGCGATACGGTCGCGCTTGGTCTGATTGACGCAGGTCAGGGCATCAACGCAGCTCGCGCATATACGAGGGGATTTGCCTCTCCGGGCAGATTCCATTAGATTCCGGCGTCGGCGTCCTCCCCGGACCTCGTGGGTCGCCGGGACGAGCGCATCGCCAACTCCCGAAACGCTGCGCCTCCCTCCATGCCCGAACGACACCGATTCCAAACCAACGAGCGGTCACCGGCCCCGTCCACCGCAGGAAGGCTGAGGTTCATGAAACTGAGGTTGGCGACGACCCTGGTCTTGGCGGCAACCCTGGCCCTGTCCACCCTCTCGGTCCTGTCCGCCCCCCGGCCGGCCCAGGCCCAGAGCGCGACCTGGAACCTCGACGACTACGGGCCGACGTGGAGCGGCAACGTGGTGCTCAACGACAACGTCGTGCTCAGATGGAACGAGCAGCTGCTCGAGACGATCCGCAAGAACCCCCCTGCCACTGGGCCGACGGTGACCGCCCGCGCGCTCGGGGTGGTCCACACCGCCATGTATGACGCCTGGGCGGCCTACGACCCGGTGGCCAAGGGCACCCGCCTGGGCGGCTCGCTGCGGCAGCCGACCTCGGAGCACAACCTCGACAACAAGAGCAAGGCGATCAGCTTCGCGGCCTACAAGACCCTGGTCTGGCTGTTCCCGAACGAGACCTATGGCCGCAAGGCCGCCTACGACGCCCAGATGGCGAACCTCGGCTATGCCATCAACGGCACCGACACCTCGCCGGCGGCCATGGTCGGCTACGCCGCCGCCGATGCCGTCATCAACTACCGCAGCAACGACAAGTCCAACCAGCTCGGCACCCCGGCATACTCCGACACCACCAACTACACGTCGCCGAACGACTGGAACAGCGTGCCCGAGGTCTGGCGGTGGCAGCGGCTCTGCACCCTAACCCCCGCCGGCGTCGCGGCCGGGGAGCCTCCCACCCCGACGAGCGGCACCTGCACCGGGCCGAACTACACCCGCCAGAACCCGCTCACCCCGCAGTGGGGCCAGGTCACGCCGTTCGCGGTCGGCCCGCCGAGCCAGTATCAGCTGAGCGGGCCGCCCAAGATCCCGGGCACCA
>Ga0081538_10001007_pt1 | contig 30027 bp, 25 predicted proteins | sample TabmetS5T2R1_FD_71022 | JGI IMG/M metagenome (GOLD analysis project Ga0081538, IMG submission 71022) | Tabebuia heterophylla rhizosphere microbial communities from the University of Puerto Rico - S5T2R1 | ecosystem: Host-associated > Plants > Roots > Rhizosphere ...
TCATCGTCGAGGGAGACTCCGCCGGCGGGTCGGCCAAGCAGGGCCGCGACCGGAACACCCAGGCGATCCTGCCGCTGCGCGGGAAGATCATCAACGTCGAGAAGAACCGCATCGACAAGGTCCTCTCGAACAAGGAGATCCAGGCGCTGATCACGGCGATCGGCACCGGGATCCGCGAGGAGTTCGACCTCGACAAGGCCCGCTACCACAAGGTCGTGGTGATGACGGACGCCGACGTCGACGGCGCCCACATCCGCACGCTCGTGCTCACCTTCCTCTACCGCGAGATGCCCGAGCTGATCGACGCCGGCTACGTGTACATCGCCAAGCCGCCGCTCTACAAGGTCAAGAACGGCAAGCAGGAGATCTACGTCGAGAAGGAGTCGGAGCTCGAGGAGGTGCTGCTGCGCGACAAGCTCGAGCGCATCGAGCTGCGCGACCGCGAGGGCATGGACTTCAGCTTCACCCAGGCGCGCTGGCAGAAGTTCGGCCGCGTGCTGAAGCAGTACGAGGGCTGGGCGTCGGCGCTCCGAGCCGAGTACGGCCACGAGACGATCACGTTCCTGGAGGAGTCGGCGATCCTCGACGAGGGCCTGACCGACGCCGCGGCGGTCGTCGACCTCCTCGAGCGCGACGACCCCGAGGGCGAGCCGTACGAGACCGAGCTGCTCGAGCAGGACGCCGAGGAGCTCGTGGTTCGCGTCGTCGAGCGTCGCACCGGCGCGGCGCAGACCCGCCGCCTCCCCCGTGCGATGTTCGGCTCGGACGAGTACGGCGGCTTCGTGAAGGCGCACGCCGCGCTCGGGCAGCTGAGTGGCACGCCGCCGTTCGCCGTCGTCCTCGGTCGCACGGAGGCCGATGCGCTGTCGTTCGAGGAGCTCCGCCGCAAGGTGCTCGAGGTGGCGCGCGCCGGGATGCAGGCCCCGCAGCGCTTCAAGGGCCTCGGCGAGATGAACGCGGACCAGCTCTACGAGACCACGATGGATCCGGAGAAGCGGACGCTGCAGCTCGTCACGATCGACGACGCCAGCGCCGTCGACCAGGTCTTCTCGATGTTGATGGGCGACGCGGTGGAGCCCCGCAGGGACTTCATCGAGACTCACGCCCGCGAAGTCACGAACCTCGATGTCTGAGGCTGCAAACCTTCGCATTCCGGCGTCCTCGGTCGCGGCCAGGCAGAGCCTTGCCCGCTCCCTGCGTCCTTGGACTGCTCGGTTTTCGCACAGAATCGAGGTTCGTCCGCAGCGCCTCGGAGGAGTTGCGTAGATGTCGATCGATCAGCTGACAGGCGGCAACATCGAGCCGCGCGGGCTCGAGGAGGAGATGCGCTCCTCCTACCTCGATTACGCCATGAGCGTGATCGTCGGCCGCGCGCTGCCGGACGTGCGCGACGGGCTCAAGCCCGTCCACCGGCGGGTCCTCTTCTCGATGCACGAGGCCGGGCTTCAGCCGAACCGGCCGTTCCGGAAGTCCTCGCGCGTGGTCGGCGACGTGATGGGCCAGTTCCACCCGCACGGCGACGCCGCGATCTACGACACCCTGGTCCGGCTCGGCCAGGACTTCGCGATGCGCTACCCGCTGGTGGAGCCGCAGGGCAACTTCGGCTCGATCGACAGCGACCCGCCCGCCGCCATGCGGTACACGGAGGCGCGGCTCGCCCGCCTCGCCACGGAGATGCTCCGCGACATCGACGCGGACACCGTCGACTTCGGGCCCAACTACGACGAGTCGCGCCAGGAGCCGCTCGTCCTGCCCTCCCGCTTCCCCAACCTGCTCGTCAACGGCTCGTCGGGCATCGCGGTCGGGATGGCCACCAACATCCCCCCGCACAACCTCGGCGAGGCGATCGACGCGGTGGTCGCCTACATCGACGACCCGGACATCGACGTGCCGGGCCTGATGAAGCACATCAAGGGACCCGACTTCCCCACCGGCGGGATCATCGTCGGGCACGGCGGCATCCGCGAGGCGTACGAGTCGGGCCGGGGCCGCGTCGTGGTCCGCGGGCACGCGCACATCGAGCCGATGGAGCGCGGCAAGGAGCGCATCATCGTCACCGAGATGCCGTACCAGGTCGCCAAGGGCGACGGCCGCGGCGACGGTGGCGGGCTGATCCGGAAGATCGCGGAGCAGGTGCAGAGCGGCCGGCTCAAGGAGATCTCCGACCTCCGCGACGAGTCCGACCGCTCGGGGATCCGGCTGGTGATCGAGCTGAAGCGCGACGCGATCCCGAAGGTCGCGCTCAACAAGCTCTACAAGCACACCCCGCTGCAGACCACCTTCGGCGTGAACATGGTCGCGCTGGTCGACGGCGTGCCGCGCACGCTCGGGCTGCTGCCGATCGTCAAGAACTACGTCGACCACCAGCGCGACGTCATCGTGCGGCGCACCAAGCACGAGCTGCGCGAGCGCGAGGCACGGCTGCACATCCTCGAGGGCTACCTGATCGCCCTGGCCGACCTCGACCAGGTGATCGACCTGATCCGCGGCTCGCGCGACCCGGACGCCGCGCGGGACGGCCTGATGGAGCGCTTCGAGCTGTCGCGCGTCCAGGCTCAGGCGATCCTCGATCTCCGCCTCGCCCGCCTCACCGCGATGGAGGTCGAGGACGTGCGACGCCAGCACGCCGACGTGGTCGAGCGGATCAAGTACCTGCGCGACCTCCTCGGCGACGAGTCGAAGGTGATGGAGCTGATCAAGGAGGAGCTGCTCGAGATCAAGGAGCGCTACGGCGACGAGCGGCGCACCCGGATCACGCACTCCGAGGACGAGATCGACGTCGAGGACCTGATTGCCGACGAGCAGATGGTCATCTCGATCACGCACTCGGGCTACATCAAGCGGCTGCCGCTCTCGACCTACCGCCAGCAGCGCCGCGGCGGCGTCGGCGTGATGGGGATGGACACGAAGGACGACGACTACATCGAGCACCTCTTCGTGTGCTCGTCGCACGACTTCCTGTTGTTCTTCACCAACCGCGGGAAGGTCTACCGCCAGAAGGTCTATGAGCTGCCGGAGGCGCAGCGCACTTCGAAGGGCCGCGCGCTCGTCAACGTGCTGCCGCTGCGCGATGGCGAGCGGGTACAGGCCGTGCAGGCCACACGCGATTTCGGGGAGGGCAGGTACCTGGTCTTCGCCACCCGCAAGGGCATGATCAAGAAGACGGACTTCAAGGCCTACAACACGCCGATCAAGGCCGACGGCATCATCGCGATCAAGATCCGCGACGACGACGAGCTCGTCGAGGTGCGGCGCACGAGCGGCGAGGACGACATCATCATGGTCTCCCGCTCCGGCCAGGCCGCTCGCTTCAACGAGGACCAGGTGCGGTCGATGGGCCGCGACACGGCCGGCGTGAAGGGCATGAACGTCGAGCGCGGCGACAACCGGGTGCTGGCCATGGACGTCGTGCGGCCGGACACCGAGCTCCTCGTGGTCACCGAGAACGGCTACGGCAAGCGGACCGCGATCGAGGAGTACCCCGTCAAGGGCCGCGGCACGATGGGCGTCAAGACCATCGGGTTGACCGAGAAGAAGGGCGGCCTGGCGGGCGCGCTGATCGTGCGCGAGCACCACGACCTGGTGTTCATCTCGCAGAACGGGATGGTGCAGCGGACCTCCGTGCGCGGGATCTCGAAGCAGGGCCGCCCGGCGCAGGGCGTGCGGGTGATGAACCTGCGCGAGGACGATCAGGTGAGCGCCGTCGCCCTGGTCATGGAGACCACCACGGACACGAGCGCCGAGGTGCAGGACGAGCTCGAGGAGACGCCGCCGCCTTCGGATGGCGATCCGGCAGCGGAGTAGCCGCCGACTCTGCTTTACTGAGCCGTACCAGGGAAAGGAGGTGGTCCGAGCTTGAGTGACAGTTTCTTTGGGACCCTGGAGGTGTCCGGCCGTTAGATCGGAGCTGGGCCCCGTGTCGTTGCGGAAGCAGCCGGCTTGGCCGGCTGCGCACCGACAGATCTAGCGGAGTCCAACCCGAGACACCGTCGACGGAGAGGGCTGGGAGTGGTCCCTCCGGTCGCAGGCTCGCCGTCGACCTGGTCCAGCAGGAATTGCGAGGGGCGTCCTCCGTGGCGCCCCTCGTGCTTTTCGGAACCGCCTACGGGGTCGTCTCGGTGGTGTCCGTCTCGGTGGTGTCGGTCTGCGCCGACTGCTCGAGCTCCTCGACCCGCGACTCGAGGTCGTCGATGCTGCTGTTGACCTGATTCAGGCGGTTGGACGCCCGGCTGGCGCGCGTCTCGACCTCGCGCAGCCGGCTCTCCAGGTTCGAGACGTCCTCCGAGGTCGGCAGCTCGTCCACTCGCTGCTCGACCTCCTGGATCCGATCGCTCAGCTCGCGCTGCACCCTGGTCAGCTCGGCCGCCGTCCGCGCTCGCTCCTCGTCGTCCTTGGCGTCGTTGGCGACGATGAGCGCGATCACCGCGATCGCGGTGGCCGCCACAGCCCAGACCGCGGCGACCAGCAGCCAGCGCCGCAGGCTCCGTACGTCGGCGACGGTGGCGGGGAGAGCATCCTCGTCGCGGGGCGGCGGGGCGCCCTCCATGTCAAGCGGTCACCAGGTATTGCTCCCACGCGGCCGGAATGCTTGCCGTGGCGACGTGGATGAAGATCGTTGGGTTGGGCGCCTTCGGCTTGCGCGTGGGCACCATGTTGGCCTGACGAGGCATCCGGTCGCCCTTCCGGCGATTGCAGGGCGCGCAGCAGGTCACGATGTTGTCCCAGGTCGATCCGCCGCCCTTCGAGCGTGGGACCACGTGGTCGACGGTGAGGTTGCCGCGCTCGTGGCCGCAGTACTGGCAGGTCCAACGGTCGCGCGCGAACACGGCTCGCCGCGTGATCTTGCGCCGGTGCGCGTCACGCGGGATCCGCACATAGGTAAGGAGCCGGATCACGACCGGCCGGGCGAGCGTGAAGTTCTCGGCGTGCAGCGCCCAGTCGCCCTCCTCGAGGATCTCCGCCCGCTCCTTGAGGATCAGGACCGCCGCGCGGCGGACCGTGCAGACGTTGATGGGCTCGTAGCTGGCGTTGAGGACCAGCACGCGGCCGGACGAACCTGAGCGCTGCGCGGGCCGGCCGGCCCCGTGCAGCGCGAGGGCAGGGCCTGGTTCGGAGTCACCTGCCTCGTAGCCGAGGATCCGGTCCGCACTTGCTGCCACGGTGGCGCCCAGTTTAGCCAGGGGCCCCTGCGTAAGAGCCAAGTACGCGGAGCTCCTCGACCCGCTCGCGCAGGGCGGCGAGGGCGTCGCTGACCGGCGGCCGCCCGGCCGCGCCCTCGAGGTCCGCGAAGAACATGTAGTGCCCGAGCGCCGTCCGGCGCGGTCGGGACTCGATGCGGGTGAGGTTCACGCCGCGCTCCGACAGCTCGCTGAGGGCGCCGACGAGCCATCCCGGGGCCTGGTCCCCGCCCCCCCAGAACACGATCGAGGTCTTGGCGGCTGCGTCCCCGGAGCCCTCGGCGCCGCGCGCGAGCCACACGAAGCGCGTGGCATTGCCGGGGTGGTCCTCCACGTCGGCAGCCAGCACTCGGCAGCCGTAGAGCGAAGCCGCATGGCGCGAGCCGAGCGCGACGGCGGGCTCGCGGGCATCGCGGACCGACAGCACGGCGTCGGCCGTGGAGGCGGCCGCCACGCGCTCGGCGTCCGGCAGCCGCTCGCGCAGGAAGCGCGAGCACTGCGCGGTGGCCTGCGGATGCGAGACCACGCGCACGACCTCGTCGAGCTCGAGCTCGCGCGCGGCGACGACGCAGTGGTGGATCGGCTGCACCACCTCGGCGACGATCTGCACGTGGACGGCCTCCACGGCGAGCGTGTCGAGCGTGACGGCCACGCCCCCCTCGAGCGCGTTCTCGATCGGGACGACCGCGCGGTCGAGCTCGCCGGCCTCCACGGCCATGACGGCGTCGTGGATGGTGGGGCAGGGGACGGCCTCGACACCGCCCGGGGCCGATGCCCTGAGGGCCTCCTCGCTGTAGGTCCCGGCGGGCCCGAGGTAGGCGACCCTCACGCGGGCGTGCCGGCCATCGCCGCTTCGATGGCCTCGTGCTCCTCGGGCGAGAGCTCGAGCTCCGACTGGCCCTCGTGAACCTGCTTGACGTACACCCGGGCGTGGTCGCGATGGAGGATCGAGGACACGACGACGCCGCTCTTGCTGGCGTCGAGCAGTGCCATCGTGCTCGACTGCTGGCCCGACATCTCGCCCCAGGCGTCGTAGCGGATCAGCGCCGTGTGGGCGACGCACCCGTCGATCCGGTGCTCGGCCGTGGCCATGCGCCCCTCGAGGCGAACGGCGGTCTCCTCGACCCAATCGCGGAGCTGGACGAACGCCTCCTGGATGGAGGCGGCGTGCGAGACGAGGTCCGCGCTCCCGTTACCCAGCACGGTCCGCTGAGCGGCCCGAAGCCGGCGCAGCTTGAAGCCGAGCACGGCCGCCCAGATGAACGCGACCAGAGCGAGCCCCGCCGCCGCGAGGGCGACGATCCCCTCGGTCGTGGTCAGGTCATCCACGCCAGGAACATACTGAGCGGGCGAGACGCCCGCCTGCCAAGGAAGCAGGCGCGAAGCTGTGCGAAAAGCACAGCGAGTGCCGATGACGCCGGCAGGCGATGCGGCGCAGCCCGCTCAGCGCGTGAAGATGACCGAGAACTCCTGGATGTTGTTGTCGGTCATCTCCTCCCCGGGCACCGGCTCGACCTCCACGGTGATCGGCACGTTCTGGCCGGTCGGGGGTTGTTCGGACAGCGGGATGGTCACGGTCTGGATCTCGCCGACGGCGATCGTGTCGATCGGCTCCTCGAGCTCGATCGCGTCGTCGCCCTCGCCGACGGTGACGAGCACGTTCACGTCCGTCTCGGTGTTCTCGCCCTGGTTCTGCACCTGGATCTCGAAGGCCAGGTCGCCGGTCAGCTGGACGGTCGTGCCGGTGGTGCCGGGGGTGAGGGTCGTGCCGCCGAGCGAGACGGCTGCCAGGCCGTTGCCGTGGAGGCCGGGTGTGGCCGCTTCGTCCCCACCCCCGGTGCCGGACCGGAGCGCGTTCACCTGGTCGGCGACGAAGGCCTGGTCGAGCCACTGGACGTCGGGCACGAAGCCGTCCTCCGGCAAGCGCGGCACCGTGAGGTCCTCGTCCTCCAGAGCCCTCGTGAGCTCAGGTTGGAAGCGGATCTGCTCGAGGGTGTCGCTTGCCAGGAACACCTGCATCGACGCCGTGATGTCGCGGGCGCCCTCGCGGCGGTCGCGGTCGCCGAGCGCGACACGCACGGCGTCCGAGACGCGCGTCAAGCCGTCACGGCGCAGCTCGAGCACGTCGAGCAGATAGCGCTGGGCCGTGGAGAGCTCGTCGGGCACGTCGAGGTCCTCGGCGCGGTCGACCAGGTTGGCCGCCTCCACGCGGTACCCGTTCAGGGAGTTTCCGATGTTCACCGCCTCGTCCGTCCCGCCGGGTCCCTGGAGAACCTCGAAGAGCTGGTTCCCCTCGAGCTGGGACGCTCTCAGCAGCTCGGCCGAGTCGTTCGCGTAGTCCTCCATCGCGCTCTCCTTGCGCGCGTCGAGGCAGCCCCTCAGGAGCAGGACGAACAGGATCACTACGATCAGGACGCCCACGCCGGCGATCGTGCGCCGCGCCATCAGCGTCTGGCGGTCGACGGACTGACCGCGGGGCGGGCGGCGAGTACGAACGGGCTCGTCCGGTTCGTCGAGGAAGGACAACAGCTATTCCCCTCCTGGCGCCGGGAGGCGCCTGCCAAGGTTGCGTGGGAGTATGACCGGGGGGCAGGACGCGGCCCTCGCGGACCGAAAACGGAACCTGAGATGAAACGTCCCGAAATCAGCCTCGCGGAGGAGTCCGGCACCCTGCCGCTTGGTGGTTCGGACCCTACCGAAGCGCTTCCGGGCGCCCCCGGGCCGCGGCTCGTGCTGGGGCGCTACCGGCTCGAGCGGAGGCTGGGGGCGGGCGGATTCGGCGTGGTCTGGCTGGCCTGGGACGAGAAGCTCGAGCGCGAGGTGGCCGTGAAGGCGATCCCGCGCGAGAACGGCAGCGGAGAGCGCGTCGAGCGTGAGGCCCGGGCGGCGGCCCGGCTCAACCACCCGGGCATCGTCGGCATCTACGAGCTGGCCTCGGACGAGCACGACATCTACCTGGTGTCGGAGCTGGTTCGGGGCCGAACCCTTGCCGAGCTCCTGCGCGCCGGGGCGGTCGCGGACCGTGACGTGGCGCGCATCGGCATGGCGCTCTGCGACGCGCTCGACCACGCCCACGACCGCGGCGTGATCCACCGCGACGTGAAGCCCCAGAACGTGATGGTCGTGGCGGACCCCGCCGCCGGCGCCGGCTTCGCCAAGCTGGCCGACTTCGGCGTGGCGCACGTCGCGAGCGGCGACCCGCTCACGCGCACCGGCGACGTCGTCGGCACGCTCGCCTACATGGCACCCGAGCAGGCGGAGGGCGCCCGGGTCAGCCCGGCGAGCGACGTCTATGCGCTCGCGCTGAGCCTCTATGAGGCCTGGACCGGGTCGAATCCGGTCCGGGCCGGCGGGCCCGCCGCGACCGCCCGCCGGCTGGGCCGCCCCCTGCCCTCGCTCGCCGCCGCGCGCCGCGACCTTCCTCTCGAGCTGTGCGACGCGATCGACGACGCCCTCGACATCGACCCCGCCCGCCGGCCGCGCCCCGCGCAGCTGCGCGCCGAGCTCGCGCGCGCCGAGCCGGAGCTGGAGGACGAGGGCGGCCTGGTCGAGCCGGAGACGCTGCGGCGCGTGGGCCTGCCGACGACGCAGCCGCGCGGCACCCTGCTGACGCGGCTGCTCCCCAGCCGGCAACATGACGCTGCGCTCCCTCGTGGGGAGCAGCCGGCACTGCCGCGCCGGCTGGCGGCCCGCGCCGGGGCCGGCCTGCTCGCGGGCGCCATCGTGCTCGGCGTCCTCGAGACGCTCGGCCCGGAGCCGTCGTTCTCCGCGGCCGCCGCGGCAGGCGCTGTGGCCCTCGGCGTCGCGCTGCTCCCCCGGATCGGCTGGCTCCTCGGCGCGGCCGCCCTGTGCGCCTGGCTCGTGAGCCCGGACGCGGACATGCAGGGGACGGCCCTCGTGCTGGCGGCCGCGGCCCTGCCGATCCCCTTCCTGCTCCCGCGCGCCGGACTGCTCTGGTCGGCCCCCGTGCTCGCCCCGCTGCTCGGCACCATCGCGCTCGGTCCGGTCTTCGTGGGCGTCGCGGCGCTGGCGCCGACCCACTGGCGCCGCGCCGGGCTCGCCGCGGCAGGCTTCCTGTGGCTCGCCCTGGGTGAGGTGCTCGCCGGCGAGAGCCTGCTGTTCGGCGTGCCCGACGGCGTGCTTCCCCGCGGCGACTGGGAGGGCTCCATCAGCGCCGCCGGGTCGGACGCCCTGGCGCCGCTCGTCTCGGGTCCCGCCCTCGCCCCCGCGGCGGTCTGGGCCGTCTTCGCGGTGCTCCTACCGCTGGTCGTGCGCGGCCGCTGGCGTGCGCTCGACGTCGTCGGCGCCGGCCTGTGGGCGGCCGGCCTGATCGTCGCGCACCTCGCCCTCGGCGACCTGCTCGCCGGCACCACCGCGCTGGACACCGCCCGCGGGCTGGCGGCCGGCTCGATCGGAGCGGCGCTCGTGGTCCTCGCGGTAACCCAGATCTCCCGGCCGGACGAGGGATGGAGTGCTCGACCGGTGACCACGGGGTAGGTCTAGGGTGGCGGATCGATGAGCGTTCTACGCAACCTTGAGGCGAAGCTGGGGGGCCTCGTCGAGGGAGCCTTCGGGCGTGCGTTCAAGACGAGCGTCCAGCCCGTCGAGCTCGCCCATAAGCTCGCCAAGGAGATGGAGGACAACCAGATGGTCTCCGTCTCGCGCGTGTACGTGCCGAACCACTATCGCGTCTTCCTCTCTCCCAAGGATCGCGAGCAGTTCGCGAGCTACGAGCCCGCGCTCCGCAAGGAGCTGTCCGACTACCTGCTCGAGCACGGCCGCCAGGAGCGCTTCGCGCTGACGAGCCGCCCGCAGGTGGAGTTCCACACCGACGATCGTCTGGAGCTCGGCGAGTTCGGGATCCAGGCCCAGCTGCTCGGCCTCCCCGAGGAGGACGAGGGCGGCGCGGAGGTGGCGCCCTCTGCGGGGGACTTCGGCCACACGATGGTCTACTCCCCCGACCGCCCGGCGCGGGAGCTCGAGCCCGAGCTGGACCGCCGCCAGGCCCTCCTCATCACCGAGGGCCGCCGCCACGTCCTGAGCGGCGAGCGCGTCCTCGTCGGCCGCAGCCGGGAGTGCGACGTGGTCGTGTCCGACCCGAACGTCTCCCGCCGTCACATCGAGCTCCGGCGCGGCGAGCGCGGCTGGGACGCCGTAGACCTCGGCTCGACCAACGGGATGAAGATCAATGGCCGTCGCGTGGGCCACGCCGCGCTCGACCCCGGCGACCGCATCACGATCGGCATCACCGACCTGACCTTCGAGCTCGACTAACTGTGGACGATCCTCTCGCGGTCGCGCTCAAGTTCGGCTTCCTGGCGGTCCTGTACCTGTTCCTGCTCTGGGTCGCCCGCAGCTCGATGAAGGACCTCTCGCGTGCCGGCGCCGGGGCGGCCGCGGCGGAGCCGGTCGACCCTCCGAGCCCGCGCCGCCGCGAATCGGCCCTGCCCGACCTGCGCGCCGGAGTGCAGCCGCGGCTCGAGGTCGTGGCCGCGATGGGCCACGAGCCCGGCACGCGCTTCGACGTCGGCAGCGGAGCCACGCTCGGCCGCTCGAACGGGGCGGACATCAACGTGGACGACCCATTCGCCTCGTCCGCCCACGCGCGGATCTTCCAGCGCGGGGACTACATGTACGTGGAGGACATGGGCTCCACCAACGGCACGTACCTGAACGGCAGGCAAATCCGAACGGCGGAGCGGCTCAAGGTGGCCGACACTATTCGCATCGGCGACACCGAGTACCGCTATCAGGAGTAGGCCTGTGGCCCTGCGCATAGTCGAACAGGCGGGCCGTACGGATGTGGGCCGCCAGCGCAGCGCCAACGAGGACACCTTCCTCGTCGAGCCGCCCTTCTTCGCGGTCGCCGACGGCATGGGCGGCGCCAAGGCCGGCGAGGTGGCGTCGGCGATGGCCGCCCACGCGTTCGAGGGCGAGCGCGACTCGGACGAGGCGGCGGAGGCGCAGCTCGTGCGCATCCTTCGCGAGGCCAACCGGCGGATCTACGACCTGGCGGTGAGCGACGAGTCGCACCGGGGGATGGGAACCACGCTCACGGCCGCCAAGGTCGTCGGCGACGAGGTCAGCCTCGGCCACGTGGGAGACAGCCGCGCCTACCGCATGCGCGACGGCGAGCTCGAGCAGCTCACGAAGGACCACTCGCTGGTCGCCGAGCTCGAGCGCAGCGGTCAGATCACGGCCGAGGCGGCCGAGCATCACCCGCAGCGATCGATCATCACGCGGGCGCTCGGGCCGGAGCCGGACGTGGAGGTCGACACCTACACGCTCACCGGGCGCGACGGCGACCTGTTCCTGCTCTGCTCGGACGGCCTGACGAGCATGATCTCCGACGGCGAGGTGAGCTCGATCCTGCGCTCGGCGAACAGCCTCGACGCAGCGGCTGACGAGCTCGTCCGCGCCGCCAACCAGAGCGGAGGCAAGGACAACATCACGGTCGTGCTGTTCCGCCTGGGCGCGGCCGGCGACGACGGCGCGCCGGCCGAGGACGAGACGATCGCCGGGCAGCTCTCGGCGGCGGAGGTAAAGGCGGCGTCGGCGCTCGACGAGCCCACGGACCCCCATCCGGGTCCCAAGGCGACCGCGGTGAAGGCGCCGCCCAGGCGACGGCGACGGGTGCGCCTGGGCGCCGTCGTGAAGGGCCTCGTCGTGCTTGCCATCCTCGCGGGCGTGGTCACCGGCCTCTATGCGCTCAGCCGGCAGGTGTACTTCATCGGGACCAATGACGCGGGGCTCGTGACCCTGTACCGCGGCGTGCCCTACGAGCTGCCGCTGGGGGTCGAGCTGTACGAGGAGGAGTACCCGAGCGGGGTGCCCGCTCGAGCTATCCCGGACCGGCGCCGGCAGCGCGTGCTCGACCACGAGTGGCGCAGCCGCGAGGACGCCGTCGATCTGATCCGGGCCCTGGAGCGAGGGCAGCTGGCGGGCTGATGTCGGCGCGCACCCGCGAGCTGTTCGGGCTGCTGCCGGTATCCCTCCTAGTGGCCGCCGGCTTTGCCGCCGTGCTCGCCACCCGCACGGAGCAGGTGAGCGACGCGACGATCACGTATGGCGCCGTGTTCCTCGGCCTCTGCGTTATGGCCCACCTCTTCATCCGGGCGCGGCTGCCCGAGGCCGACCCGTACCTGTTCCCGCTGGGAGCGCTGCTCGCGGCCGTCGGGCTGGTGCTGATCTACCGGATCGACGCGGAGCTGGCGCGCGAGCAGGCGCAGTGGTTCGTGGTCGGGCTCCTGTTCTTCTGCGGCACGATCCTCCTGATCCGCGACCACCACGTGCTCGAGCGCTACCGCTACCTGATCGCGGCGGGCAGCATCGCGCTGCTGGTGCTGCCGCGCCTGCCCGGCATCGGGGCCCAGGTCAACGGCGCCTTCCTGGCGATCAAGCTCGGCCCGATCCAGTTTCAGCCTGCCGAGTTCGCCAAGCTCGGGATCATCGTGTTCCTGGCGAGCTACCTGCGCGAGACCGGCGACATCCTCGTGCGGCCGCGCCTCCGCCCACTCCCCGGCATGAGCCAGCTGCTCCTCTATGGCCTGCCCGCGGCGGCGGCGTTGCTCCTGATCCTGGCGCTCGACCTCGGCGTCGCCGGGTCGGTGCTGGTGATCGTGTTCGTCGCCTCGCTCGTGGCGGTGCTGCGCGAGCGGCCCTCGCCGAAGCACTTCGGGCCGCTGCTGCTCGTATGGGGGTTGGCGATGTTGATGCTGATCGTCATCCGCGACCTCGGCAGCTCGCTGATGTTCTTCGGCGGGTTCCTCGCTCTCCTGTACGTCGCCACCGGCAGGCTGTCGCTGATCGGCGTAGGGGCGACCATGTTCTTCGCGGGCTCGTTCTTCCTCGCGCGCAACGAGAGCCATGTGCAGGAGCGGGTCGACATCTGGCTCGACCCGTTCAAGCCGGGCGTCGTCGACGACGAGGGCTACCAGATCGCCCAATCCCTCTTCGCCCAAGCGGACGGAGGGTTATTCGGGCGAGGCTTCGGCGAGGCACTGATCCAGTTCGGCGACCTGTCGATCCTGCCGGCGGCGCACACCGACCTGATCTACGCCGTCCTCGTGAACGAGGCCGGCCTGTTCGGCGCGGCCGGCCTGATCGGCGCCTACCTGCTGTTCGCGTTCCGCGGCTTCAAGACCGCGATGCTGGCCGCCGACGGGTTCTCGAAGCTGCTCGCCACCGGCCTGACGGCGGTCCTCGCCCTCCAGGTGTTCGTGATCGTCGGCGGGGTCACGCGCGTGATCCCGCTCACCGGCGTCACGCTCCCGTTCGTCTCGTACGGCGGCAGCTCGATCGTCGCGAACATGGTGCTGCTCGCGCTGCTCCTGATCGTCTCGGACCACGCCCGGTCCGAGGACATCCGGCGAGGCGGGCTCGTGTGAACACGCAGATTCGGCAGCTCTACGGGCTCTTCGCGTTGCTGTTCGCCGTGCTGATCGGGTTCACGTCGTACTGGGCCGTGGTCGACGCCCAGGGCCTCGAGGACAACCCGGACAACCGCCGGAAGCTGATCGAGGAGCAGACGATCCCGCGTGGCCTGATCTACGCGCGCGACGGCAACACCGTGATCGCCCGCAATCGCTCGCGGCGCCGCGGCGACACGCGCATCTTCACCCGCGAATACCCGCGCGGGGGCACGTTCGCCCATCCGATCGGCTACTCGTTCATCGAGAACGGCCGCCGCAGCCTCGAGCTCACGGACAACGACTTCCTGGTCGGCGAGGAGAACGAGTTCGAGTCGATCTTCTCCGGGCTCGAGGGGCGTGATCAGGAGGGCAAGGACGTGATCACGAACCTCGATGTGGGGGGCACCCAGGCCGCCGTGGCCGGACTGGCCGGCCGCAAGGGGTCCGTGGTGGCGATCGAGCCGCAGACCGGCAAGGTCCGCGTGATGGTCTCGATCCCGGAGTACGACCCGAACCAGATCCCGTCGAACTTCCGGCAGATCAACCGAGACCCGAACAAGCCGCTCCTCAACCGCTCTACGCAGGAGCTCTACCCGCCCGGCTCGACCTTCAAGGTGGTCACCGCGACCGCGGCGCTCGACAGCGGGAAGGTCACCCCCGAGACGATCATCGACGGCTCATCTCCCAAGGAGATCAGCGGGGTGCCACTCGAGAACTCCGGCGGCCAGAGCTTCGGCCCGATCTCGTTCACCGACGCGCTGACCAACTCGGTCAACACGGTGTTCGCCCAGGTTGGCGAGCAGATCGGGCGCGGGACCCTCGTCGAGTACATGAGGCGCTTCGGCTTCTACGAGGACCCTGAGCTCGACTATCCCGACTTCCAGATGATCCCGAGCGGGATCATCAACGGCGACGGCGACTACGTCGAGGACGGCTTCGACGTCGGCCGCGTGGCGATCGGACAGGGCGGCCTCGAGGGCGAGATTCGCTCGAGCCCGATGCAGATGGCGCTCGTGGCCTCCGCGATCGCGAACGGCGGGCGGCTCATGCGTCCGCGCCTGACCGACCGGGTGGTGCGCAAGGACGGCCGCGTGGCGGAGCGGATCCAGCCCGACCTCCAGTCCCAGGTGATGAAGCCGGAGACCGCCGAGCAGCTCGCGGGAATGATGAGCCGGGTCGTCGAGGAGGGGACGGGGACGGCGGCCGCGCTGAGCGGAATCCAGGTGGCGGGCAAGACGGGGACGGCGGAGGTCGGCGAGTTCCGCGAGTTCACCCAGCCCTGGTTCATCTGCTTCGCGCCGGTGGAGAACCCGCGCCTGGCCGTGGCGGTGACGCTCGAGCGCCAGCCGGCCGGCTCGCAGGGCGGGACCGTGGCGGCGCCCATCGCGAAGAGCGTGCTCGAGGCGGTGCTCGGCGGAGGCGGATGACCGAGGTCGCCGACAACACGCTCGTCGACAGCCGCTATCGCATCCTGCGCCGCATCGGCTCGGGCGGGATGGCGGACGTCTATTGCGCCGAGGACACGCATCTGGGCCGGCAGGTGGCGCTGAAGGTGCTGCACCGGCGCTTCGCGCAGGATCAGGAGTTCGTGGAGCGCTTCCGCCGCGAGGCGAGCGCCGCCGCCGGGCTGCAGCACCCGAACGTGGTCGGCGTGTTCGACCGCGGCCGCCACGACGGCACCTACTACATCGCGATGGAGCACCTGCCCGGGCGCACGCTCAAGGAGATCGTGGGGGCCGAGGCGCCGCTGCCGCAGGAGCAGGTGATCGACTTCGGCATGCAGATCCTCCAGGCCGCCGGCTTCGCCCACCGCCACGGCGTGATCCACCGCGACTTCAAGCCGCACAACGTGATCGTCGACGACCAGGCCCGCGCCAAGGTCACGGACTTCGGCATCGCCCGCGCCGGCGCCTCGGAGATGACCGAGACCGGATCGATCATGGGCACCGCCCAGTACCTGTCGCCGGAGCAGGCCCAGGGCCACGCCGTGACGGCCACGTCCGACCTGTACTCGATCGGCGTGATGCTCTACGAGATGCTCGCGGGCCGTCTGCCGTTCGAGGGGGACAGCGCGGTGTCGATCGCGCTCAAGCACCTGTCCGAGCAGCCGCCGCCGATCTCGCAATTCCGCCCCGACGTGCACCCCGCGCTCGAGTCGGTCGTGATGGCGGCTCTGGCCAAGGACCCGGCGCGGCGCTGGCAGTCGGCCGAGGACTTCGCCCAGGCGCTTGCGGCGGCGGGGACCCAGCTGGGCCAGCCCGTGGAGCGCGGCGGGGACACGAGCGCGTTCGCGCCGGTGCCGGTGCCGGTCCCGGTCGACGGCGACACGCCCCCGCCGGCCGTGGCGCCGGTCACGGCGCCGGAGGAGAGGAAGCGCCGGCGCTGGCCGTGGTTCACGATCGGCCTGCTCGCGCTGCTCCTGGTCGGCTTCCTGGTCTTCCTCGCGGTCAGCGCCCTGACCCAGACGGATTCGCGCGAGGTCCCGCGCGTGGAAGGACGCCAGCTCGTGGAGGCTCGGGCGATCCTGGAGCAGGCCGGCTTCGAGGTGGAGGAGACGCGCGTGCGCAGCGAGGCGCCCTTCGACCAGGTGCTCGACCAGGATCCCGACCCGCGCGAGGAGGCCGAGGAGGGGTCGACGGTCGTGCTCGAGGTATCGGGCGGCCCCGGCACGGTGCTCGTGCCGACGGTGCAGAACCTGCCTCAGGCGCAGGCCATCAAGGAGATCGAGGATCGTGGGCTGCGGGCCAACGTGGACCGCCGGCCGTCCGAGACGGTCCGAGAGGGTCTCGCCCTGCGCACCGTGCCGGGCGCCGGGGAGGAGGTCGAGCGCGGCGAGCGGATCCAGCTCTTCATCAGCTCGGGGCCCGAGGAGGTGTCCGTACCCGACGTGATCGGCCTGTCGGCGGACTCGGGCGAGGGCCGGATCTCCGACGTGGGCCTGGTGCCGGCCGTCCGGGAGCAGGAGTCGGAGGAGCCCGAAGGCCAGATCATCGCCCAGGACCCGGCCGCCGGGACCGAGCTCGAGCGCGGCTCCACGGTCACGATCACGGTCTCGACGGGGATCGAGGAGGTGGTGGTCCCGAACGTGGTGGGCCTGGGCGGCGACGACGCCGGGGGGCAGCTTCGGGCGGACGGCCTCGTGCCGGTGCGGCGCGAGAGCGAGGTGACCGACCCGGCGCAGGACGGCAAGGTCATCGACCAGCGCCCCGCCGCGGGGGTCCAGGTCGAGCGCGGCCGCGAGGTCGTGATCGTCATCGGCGCGCTGATCGAGGAGGAGGAGCTCGCGCCGGTGGAGCCGCCCGCGGAGCCCGAGCCGTGAGGGTCGCCGTCCTGGCCGGCGGCCGCTCGAGCGAGCACGACGTGTCCCTCGACTCGGGCGCCTCGGTGCGCGCCGGGCTCGCCGAGGCCGGGCACGAGGCGATCGATGTCCGCATCGACCGCGCCGGCCGCTGGTCCGTCGCCGGGGAGGCGCTCGCGCTCGCGCCCGGCGCAGGACTCCTGGGCGCCGATGCCGTCTTCCCGGCCCTCCACGGGCCGTTCGGCGAGGACGGCACGGTGCAGGGGCTGCTCGAGCTGCTCGACGTCCCGTACGTCGGCGCGGGCGTGCTGGCCTCCTCGCTGTCGATGGACAAGGCGCTCTTCAAGGACCTCATGGCGGCGCACGGTGTGCCGCAGGTGGAGTACGCCGTCGTGCGCGACGGCGCTCGGCGAAACGAGCTTGGACCGCCCGTCTTCGTGAAGCCGGCCCGGCTCGGCTCGTCGGTCGGGATCTCGAAGGCGGTCAGCGAGGTCGAGGTCGACCGCGCGCTCGCGCTCGCCTTCGAGCACGACCCGGTCGTCGTGGTCGAGCGGATGGCGGCCGGGATCGAGGTCGAGTGCTCCGTGCTCGGCAACCGCGAGCCGGAGGCCTCGACGCCCGGGGAGATCGTCATCAAGACGAGCGACTGGTACGACTACGAGGCCAAGTACACGGACGGCGGGATGGAGCTCGTGGTTCCCGCCAGGACGCCGTTCCTCGAGGAGGTCAGGCGGCTCGCCGTCGAGGTCTTCAAGATCGTGGGCTGTGCGGGCATGGCGCGGGTCGACTTCTTCGTGACCGAGGAGGGCGTCCTCGTGAACGAGCTCAACACGATCCCCGGCTTCACCGCCACGAGCGTCTACGCGAAGCTGTGGGAGGCGAGCGGCCTGCCCTACCCGGAGCTGCTGGACCGGCTGCTCGACCTCGCGCTGGAGCGGCACGCCGACGAGCGGCGCTATCGCCATTGAACGCGTCCGGGGGCTCACGCCCCCGGACCCCCGATGATTCCTGGCCGGTGGCTAGCGCTTCAGGCTCAGCTCCTTGACCACGGCTTTCCCGCCCTCGGGCAGCTCGCTGATCCACAGCAGGTAGTTGCGGAACTCGCGCTGCGCGGTGTCGAGCTGGAAGGCCTGGTCCTCCTTGACGCGGCGGACCGTCGGGCTGACCTTGGTCCAGCCGCCGATCCCGCCCGGCACGCTGTCGGAGGCGTACACCGCCGCGGTGAAGCCCGGCGTGGAGGTGACGAGGTCGAGCCGCCGCGCCGCGACGCGGTTGTCGGTGTCCACGTACAGCCCGACGCCGCTCTTGTTCGAGCCCTCGAAGCCCCCCTCGTAGGTCTCCGTGTCCCACTCGGTGGTCGGCAGGCCGTCGATCGCGAACTGCACCTGCCCGGCGGACTCCTCGCCGTCGCCCTCCGGGTCGTAGTCGCTCGCTGCGTTCTTCGAGAGCGTGACCGGCGAGAGGCCCGGCGCGCTCGGCGTGGCGGCGCGGCCCGGGCCCTTCTCGGTGCGGGTCGCGAAGTAGGCGATCGTGCCGGCGGCGAGCGCGAGGATCGCGATGCTGAAGAACAGCGCGCGGCGCGGGTGCCTCAGGCGCCGCGGGGCGAAGTCCGCGGTGTCGCCGGACAGCGAGCGCAGGACCGTGGTGGCCTCGCCCGTGGCCTGGCCGGTGCGGGCCGCCTCGATCGCCAGCACCTCCTCCAAGTCGTGCACCATCTCCTCGACCGTCGCGTACCGGTTGGCCGTCTCCTTGGCGGTCGCCCGCTCGACGGCGGCGGCGAGGGCCGCGGAGATCTCCGGGCGACGGCGCTGAACGTCGGGCAGCGGCTCCCTCACGTGCTTCATGGCCACCGCCACCTGGGTGTCGGCCTGGAACGGCGCCTCGCCGGTGAGCATCTCGTAGAGCACGATGCCGAGCGAGTAGATGTCGGATTGCTCCGTCACCTCGTGCCCGAGCGCCTGCTCGGGGGACACGTAGTCCGTGGTGCCGAGCACCCGGCCGGTGGCGGTCAGGCCCTGCGCCTCCATCGAGCGCGCGATGCCGAAGTCCGTGACCTTGGCGCGCCCGTCCGGGTCGATCAGCACGTTCTGCGGCTTCACGTCGCGGTGCACGAGCTTGTTCAGGTGCGCGCATTCGAGCGCCCGGCCGATCTCGATCGCGTACGCCACGGCCTCCGACACGGGCAGCCGGCCGAGGCGGCGGATCCGCTCCTTCAGCGTCTCGCCCTCGATGTACTCGAAGACGATGTAGGGCGTCCCGTCGTCCTCGCCCGCGTCGATGACGGTGACGACGTGGGGGTGGTTCAGCTGGGCGACCGCCCGGGCCTCGCGACGGAAGCGCTCGAGCTGGTCTGGGTCGCTCGAGATGTCGCGGTGCATCATCTTGATCGCGACGTACCGCTCGAGCGTGGGGTCGTAGGCGCGGTAGACGCTCGACATCCCGCCCGAGCCCACCTTCTCCTCGAGCCGGAAGCGGTCGCCTATGAGGGTCCCGATCACGGTCATCTATTTTCCGCTGTCCTCTGCCTGCACGCCTGCGCTATCACACCGATCCTGCCTGCCCTGTCTCGTGGGCGCTCGAGCCGGCCGTCCGCCGCCTCATCGTGGAGTTCGGCGCCGGCCTCTCGATCACCTACGTCATGGGCGGCCTTGCCCGAGAGTATGAGGAGCCGCACCTCCCGCGCCTGCTGGAGTGGCTCGACCACGCCGACCGCTCGCGGATGCCGGCCGACCCGCGGCTGTGGACCGAGGGGCCGATCCGCTCTACCTACCCGGCCTGCATGGCGGTGAAGGCGGCCGCCGAGCAGGGACCGGAGGCGGCCGAGCGCTACCTGCGCGCCCTGCGCGAGGGGCTGATGTGCTTCCGCCGCAAGCTCGACGCCAAGGAGGCGCTCGTCGAGGAGGCTCGCGGCGCCGGCCTGGACGTCGCGCGCTTCCGGAACGACCTCGACTCGCACGCGATCGTGGAGGCGTTCGGCGCGGATTTGGAGGCCACACGCGCGCACGAACGGCCGTTGCCGTTTGGCGTGATAGGGGAGCGCGTGCTCGGCCCGGGGGACGATTGGCGCGCCGCGCTGATCGAGGCGGGCGCGCCGCCGGCGAACGAGCCGGCACCCGGCGTTCTCGACGCGCTGCGGCACTTCGGCCGCATGGCGACCGTGGAGGTGGAGGCCGTCTGCGACCTGCCCGGCCCGCGAGCGCACGCGGAGCTCTGGAGGCTCGCGGCGGAGTGGCGCGTCAAGCCGGTGCACGTGCTCACCGGGACGCTCTGGGAGCTGGCCTAGCCGACCTCGAAGCGCCAGGACGCGCGTGCATCCTCGGCCCACTCGAGCTCCGCGACGTGCTCGCCGGCGCCGACGTCCATGAGCACGATCTCGGCGCGACGGGGCGGGTACGAGCGGTCCGTGCGGATCGCGCACCGTTCGGTCACCTCCGTTCCGTCGAGCCACATGCGCACGCCCTCCTCGGACCATTCCGGGTCGAGCGCCAGAACGGCGACGACCGCGGCGCCGGGCGCCGCGGTCTCGCCATCGGGCGGACGCGTGGCGATCAGCCGCGCGCCCACGGTCTCATCGGGTCGAGGCGGCGTTGTAGACGCTCTGCGCCACCGAGCCCTGGTAGGGCCCGTACATCACGTTCCGCTGGTTCGAGTAGCCGTAGCTGTTCACTGAGTACACGGAGCTGCCGACGACCCAGCCACCTCCGCTCGAGCCGCCCGTCATGTCGCAGCCGATGCCCATCGTCTGCGGCGAAGTGGTCGGGTCGCTCGTCAGGAGATTCGACTCGCACACCCACAGGCGCTGTCCGGTGAACGGCGGCGCCGCCGGATAGCCGAACGACGTGAAGAACTGGTTGCGGTTGTAGTTGAAGGCGATTCCGCGTCCGCCGACCACGTCGGTCAGCGCGCTCCCGCCGTGCGTGTTCATCACGGCCCCGGCCACGTCGTAGCTGATGTCGCCCTGGTTCGCCCAGGCCGAGCTCGTGACCAGCGTGCGTGCGGTCCAGGTGCCGAACGGCCTGCTCCCGTCGCGGTAGGCGGGTACGAACGCCCAGTTCGTGGCGTAGGCGCCCGGCCCCTCGTTGACGCAGTGGCCGGCCGTCCAGACGACGGAGCGGTTGGAGCTGTTCACCGCCGTCCCCGAGCAGACGTAGTTCACGCCGCCCAGCGTGAAGAACACCTTGCCGTGGGTGGAGGCGGGGAAGGTCGTGTAGGAGCCGGGATACTCGTAGCTCGAGAACGCGGCTCGCTTGGCCTTCGATGACGAACCGCCCTGGGCGCGCTCGGCGGGTATCGCGTTCCTCATCCGCTCGGCGGTCCAGTAGTCGACGACGGCGGCCCGCGACTTGGTCACGCGTTTGAGGTCGACCCGGTCGGCGGGGGCCGCGAACGCGACCGAGGTCAAGGCCAGGAAGAGCGCCAGCGAAAGCAGCGCGGTGAAGATCTTCATGGCGGGGCGCCCTACCCGGGGCCCGCGAGAGCAAAACTGGAACTCAGGCGGAGGCGAACCCCTCGCGCGTCCCGCGCAGGTTCACGCGCGGAAGCTCCACGATGCCTGCCGCCGTGGTGGCGCGGCCGATCGCCTCGGTGCCCGGATGGCGCCGGGCCAGGATCGAGACCGCCTCGTCCGCGTCGGCCGCCGGCACGACGCAGCAGAAGCCGCACCCCATGTTGAAGACCTCGTACATCTCCGCCGGCTCGACGCCGCCCCGTTCGGCGATCTCCTCGAACACCGGCGTGACGGGGAGCGGGTGGTCGATCAGGTAGCCGGTCCCGGACTCGAGCCGGAGCAGGTTGAGGAAGCCGTCGCCCGTGATGTGGGCGAGCCCCCGTACCTCGACGTCCGACCGGAGCAGGTCGAGCACCGCGCGAACGTAGATGGTTGTGGGCTCGAGCAGGCGCTCGTCGGCGTCGCCGAGCGCGCGACGGGCGAGCGTCAAGCCGTTGGAGTGGACGCCGCTCGAGGGAAGCCCGACGATCACGTCGCCCGTCTCGATCGCGGCGCCGGTGACGACCGAGTCGAGGTCCACGAGCCCGACGCAGAACCCGAGGAGGTCGAAGCCGTGCGGGGAGGGGTGGCCGCGGATGAGCTCGGGGAGGACGGCAAGCTCGCCGCCCGGGATCTCGACCCCGGCGGCCTCGGCGCCGGCGCGCAGGCCGCGGGCGATCTGCTCGAGGGCGGCCGGATCGGCGTCCTCGACGGCGATGTAGTCGAGCACCGCGATCGGCTCTGCGCCCACGCAGATCACGTCGTTCACGTTCATCGCGATGCAGTCGATCCCCACCGTGTCGAGCCGGCCGAGCTGCTCGGCCACGATCACCTTGGTGCCGACCCCGTCACAGGAGAGGGCCAGGCCGCGGGTGTCGTCGAGGCGCAGGACGCTCGCGTAGTGGCCGGAGGCGAGCGCAGACCGCGACGGCGCGCCCGTCTCGATGCCGCCGAGCACCTCGACCAGCGCGCGGACGGCCGACCCGGCGCCGGCCTGGTCCACGCCGGCACGGGCGTAGGCGGACTCGCTCACAGGTGGGATTGAACCTGTTTCAGCGGCGGCGGCGCAGGGCGAGCGCCACCGCGTCGTCGCCGAGCGAGCCGGCCCAGTCGACGACCTCGTCGTGTGCGGCCCTCACGAGCTCCTCGGGGCCCATCGATTGGGCGAGCGTTCCGACCAGCTCCGCCAGGCGGTCGACCCCGAAGGTCTCGCCGCCGCGGCGGGCCTCGATCAGCCCGTCGGTGAAGGCGAGCACCATGTCCCCGGGGGCCAGCTCCAGCTCGCTCTCGCCATAGCCCGGCGCGACCTCGATCCCGAGCGGGAGGCCGTGCGGGTCGAGCGAGCGGACCCCGGTCGCCGAGACGTGGAGCGGCGGCAGGTGGCCCGCGCCGGCCCAGCAGAGCGAGCCGGGCGACAGGATTCCGTAGAACGCCGTGACGAAGGTGTCGCTGGGTAGCCGGCCGAGCAGCATCGCGTTGGCCTGCTCGAGCACCGCCGCCGGCGAGTGGGCGTCCCAGCTCCGCGCCTCGACGAAGAAGCGCACCATGGCCGACAGCGCGGCATTCTCCACGCCCTTGCCCGCGACGTCTCCCACCAGGACCGCCACGTCGCCGCCGGGGAGCGCCCAGGCGCCGTACACGTCGCCGCCGGTCGGCTCGCCGAGGGCGGGCGCATAGAGCAGGCCGGTCTCGTAGCCGGGCAGCTCGGGCAGCGACTGAGGCACGAACCCGAGCGTCAGCGCGCGGGCGATGCGGCGCTCGCGGCGGAAGTCGATCGCGTTGGCGATCGCCGCCGCACAGGAGCGCGCGAGCCTGGCCAGCAGGTCCAGGTCGCCCTCATCGAAGCGTCCCGGCTCCTCGTCGGCGACCGTGAGCACGCCGTACAGCCGTGGGCCCAGCTCGATCGGGGCGTGCATCACCGAGCCGGGCCCGCCCGCGTCGACCAGTGGCCGGCGTGTCCGCGCCACGTGGCCGAAGCCGCCGCTCTCGACGGTGAATCGGCCCTCGGCTCCGGCCCCGGAGCTCGCCATCGTGTGCAGCTCGCCGGTGCGGGCGTTCAGGCGCGTGAGGAGCGCCGTGGGCGCGCCCGTCACCTCGGTGGCGTGCTCGACGACGCGCCGGTAGACCTCATCCAGCTCGAGCGACGCCGACACCGCCTCGCCGGCCCGCTTGAGACGAAGCTCCTCGCGCGCGCGGCGCGATTCCTCCTCGAGGAGGTTGGCGCGCTCTAGCGCCATCGCGGCGAGGTCGGCGACCACCTCGACCGTGCGCAGGTCGCTCCGGCGCAGCGGGCGCTCGGCGTCGAGGGACGCCACTACCAGCACACCGAGCCCGTGCCCGATCTCGGTGCGCAGGGGACAGGCGATCACCGACGCACCGCGGTAGCTCTGCCACAGCTCCCGTGCGCGCTGCGGCCCGAGCGACTCGACGGCCACGGCGAGCAGCCCCGGCGCCGCCTCCCAGGCGTCCATGCGCGGGAGGAAGAGCGGGCGGTCGCGCTCGAGCGCTGCGCCCAGCAGGTTGCGCCGCCGCCCGTCGGGGTCGATGCTGCTCGGGGCGCCCAGCGCGTCGCGCAGGGTCTCGTCGGCGAACCATCCAGCCGAGCGCTCGATCGTTCCGCGCCGCTCGTCGACCGTCACGAAGGTCACCGCGCCGACCGGGATCAGCGTGCGCACGTGATCGACGAGCCGCGCAAGGGTCCGCTCCCGGAAGGAGGGTGGGTCGGTGGCGGTCGTGACCAGGGAGACGGACATGCGGTGGACGGCTCGTGTCGGGGGTCCCCTGGCTACCCCACGCCTGGGCTCACCATAGGCCCGATCGGGCGAACCCGCCAGCTAGCGACGCCGCTTTTTCCGGCGTTCGGCAGCCCCGCGGCCGAGGGCGCCGAGCCCCAGGGCGATGCGGTACGCCGCGAGTCCGGCCCAGCGCGTCCGGCGGGCCAGCGGGAGCGCCGCCAGCGCCGAGGCGAGCGCCGCCGAGGCACCGGCCGCCAGCGGGGCACGCAGCTCCGCGGCGATCCCCTCGCGGGCGATCCGCGCGCCCTTGAGGAACCCGGCGGCGACGGTCACCGGGAGTGCGGCCCGGAGCGCGAGGAGCGCGCCGGCCTCGCGCGAGAGGCCGCGCCAGCGGGCCGCCGTCAGCGCCGCGCCCGAGCGCGACAGGCCCGGCACGAGGGCGAGGGCCTGGGCGACACCCACCGCGAGGTGGTCGGCGGCTGTGGGCGTCGAGCGGCGTTCGGCGGTCCGGTCGGCCGCCAGCAGGGTGGCGCCGCCGATGACCTGCGCCAGCGCCACCGATCGCGCGCCGCCGAGGCGCTCCTCGACGACGTGCTCGAGCAGCAGCCCGGCGAGCGCGGGCGGGCCGAGGGTGAGCGCGAGCAGCCGCAGGTCGCCGACGGGCTCGCCCCGCAGCGCGAGGAGCAGCGCGGGGGCGGAGCCGGCGTGAAGGGCGACCTCGAACGTCTTCCGCTCCCCCGCGGGCACATCGGAGTAGTTCCAGCGGAGCAGGTGGGGCACGAGCACGAGGTGGCCCGAGCTCGACACCGGCAGGAGCTCGGCGGGGCCTTGGACCGCGCCGAGCAGCAGGGCCTGGGGCAGCGAGAGGCTCAGGCGGATTCGGCCGCGGGATCGCTCCCGCGTGCTTCGGCGTCCCGCTTGCGGCGGCGGCTCCGCACGATCAGGTAGGCCCCGCCGATCACGATCGTCGCCGCGACCGCGTAGTCGACGTAGTGGAGGCTGTCCTTCCAGTCCTCCCAGTTGTCGCCGGCCTGCTTGCCGATGAACGTGAGCATCAGCACCCACGGCACGCAGCCGAGGAAGGTGAGGATGCTGAAGCGCCAGAACGGCATGCGCGCCACCCCGGCCGGCAGCGAGATGAACGTCCGGATGATCGGGAGCATCCGGCTGAAGAAGACGGTTGCGTCGCCGTGGCGCTCGAACCAGCGGTCGGCCCACTCGAGGTGGCTCTTCTTGATGTGGAGCTTCTTGCCGTGCTTCTCGAGGATGTCCACGCGGCCGATCCAGCCGATCCAGTAGGCGAGCCAGGAGCCGACCAGGTTGGCGACCGAGCCGACCATCGTGGCGGCGAACAGGCTGTACTCGCCGCGCGAAACGTTGAAGCCGGCGAACAGCATGGTGGCTTCGCTGGGCACGGGAATGCAGGCGCTCTCCAGGAGCATCAGCACGAACACCCCGGTGAGCCCCATGGCATCCACCACGTCCACGGCCACCTCGACGATCGGGTCCGTCAATGAGGCGAAGACGGGCATGTGAGGCGAAGTAGGGTAGCTAGCCGCTTGACCGACGTCCCGCTGTTCGCATCGAGCCTCGAGCCGTACCACGACCGCATCGGCGCGGCGGTCGACCGCGTCGCGCGCTCGGGGCGGTACATCCTCGGCCCCGAGGTCGAGGCCTTCGAGCGCGAGTTTGCCGCGTACCTCGGCGTCCGCCATTGCGTCGGCGTGGCCAACGGGACCGACGCGCTCACGATCGCGCTGCGGGCCATGGGAGTCGGGCCGGGCGACGAGGTCGTGATGCCGTCGTTCACCTTCTACGCGACCGCCGAGGCGGCGCTGGTCATGGGCGCGAAGCCGGTCTTCTGCGACATCGACCTCGACACGTTCTGCGTCACGCCGGAGACCGTGAAGGCGGCGCTCACGCCGCACACCAAGGCGATCGTCCCGGTGCACCTGTTCGGGAACGTCGCGCCGGTCGACGAGCTGCGCGAGCTCGGCCCGCCGGTGCTCGAGGACGCGGCGCAGGCGGCGGGGGCCGAGCTGAACGGCGTGAAGGCGGGAGCGCTCGGCGATGCCGCGACCTTCTCGTTCTTCCCGTCGAAGAACCTGCCGTGCCTGGGCGACGGCGGTGCGATCGCGACGGACGACGACGACGTGGCCGAGCGCGCGCGAGTGCTGCGCTTCCACGGCTCCACGGACAAGGCCACGTTCACGGACGTGGGCTACAACTCGCGCCTCGACGAGATGCAGGCCGCGGTATTGCGCGTCCTCCTGCCCGAGCTCGACGGCTGGAACGACCGGCGCCGCGAGGCGGCGGCGGCGTACGAGCGGATCGGTCTCGGCGACGGCGTCTCGCTGCCGCGTGAGGTGAGCGGGGCGAAGCACGTCTACCACCTGTACGTGGTCCGGTCCCCGAACCTGCCGATCGGCCGCGGCTACTACCGCGTCCCCGTGCACCGTCAGCCGGCGATCGCCGTGGACGTCGATCTGCCGGTCACCGAGGAGGCCGCCAGGACGAACCACGCGCTCCCGATGGGGATCGATCTCACGGAGGACGAGGTGCGCGCGGTATGCGCATCTGGGTCGACCTGACGAACAGCCCGCATGTGCTTGTGATGCGCCCGCTGATCGAGCTGATGCGGGCGGACGGGCACGAGGTCGAGGTGACGGCTCGCGACTTCGCCCAGACGCTCGAGCTGTGCCGGCGCTTCGGGATCGAGCACACCGCGATCGGGCGCCACCGCGGCGGCCGGCTTGCCGGCAAGGCCGCCGGGCTCGTCTCACGCAGCCTCGCGCTCGCGCGCTGGGCGCGCGGGCGGCGCTTCGACGTCGCGATCGGCCACGGCTCGAACGACGTGAGCGTGGCGGCGAAGCTGCTGCGCGTGCCGAGCGCGACCGCGTTCGACTACGAGTGGGCGGCCGCCCAGCACCACGTGAACTGCCGCCTTGCGCGCGTGGTGATGGTCCCCGACGCGATCCCGCCCGCGCGGCTCGACCGTTACGGCGCGCGGGGAAAGGTGCGCGCCTACGAGGGGCTCAAGGAGGAGTACTACCTGGCGGACTTCGAGCCGGACGCGGGTGTGCTGGGCGAGCTCGGGCTCGACGGCGAGCGGCCGATGGTGGTCGTGCGAACGCCACCCGAGGTGTCGCTCTACCACCGCTTCGAGAACCCGCTGTTCCGGCGCGTGCTGGAGCGGCTGGGCGCGGACGACGCGCAGACCGTCGTGCTCCCACGCACCGACGCCCAGCGCCGCGAGGTCGCTGCGCTCGGCGAGTTCGTGGTGCCCGAGCGCGCCGTCGACGCCCAGAGCCTCGTCGCCTACGCCGACCTCGTGATCTCGGCGGGCGGGACCATGAACCGCGAAGCGGTCGCGCTCGGCACGCCGGTGTTCACTACCTTTGAGGGCCGGCTCGGCGCGGTCGACGAGGCGCTGCTCCGCGAGGGGCGCCTGCATAGGCTCGACGATCCCGGGCAGATCGAGGTCAGGCGGCGGCACGCGAACGGGGAGTTGCGGGTCCGCCGTGACCCACGCGAACTCGTCAAACTGCTGCTCGCCGCAAGCCAAGCATGAGATCCCTGCGCTCATCAGTGAACGCCCGCCGGGTCGGCCAGGTCGGCGTGGACGCCTGCCTGCTCGCGCTCGCCTACTACCTCGCCTACGTCCTGCGGTTCGACGAGGGCATACCGCCGCGCTACGAGAACCTGCTCGTCGAGACGATCGCGCTGACCGTCGCGATGAAGCTCGTCATCTTCGCGTCCTTCGGTCTCTACTCGAAGCTCTGGCGCTTCGTCGACCAGAAGGACTTCGAGGCGATCCTCAAGGCGATGGCCGTGTCGACGGTCGGCCTGATCGTCGTGCTGTTCCTGTTCTCGATCGGCCGCCACGACCCGCCCCGCTCGGTCATCGCGCTCGACTTCCTGCTCGCGCTCGTCTTCGTGAGCGGTGCCCGCTTCGCCGTGCGGGCGCTGGTGGAGCGCCCGCAGCGCGGGCCGTTCCTCGAGCGCGCGGCGCACGAAGTGCTGATCGTCGGCGCCGGCAACGGCGGCCAGCAGGTGGCCTCCGAGCTCCGGCGCAACCCGGGCCTCGCCAGCGCGCCCGTGGGCTACGTCGACGACGACCCGCGCAAGCAGGGCATGCGGATCGCCGGCCACAAGGTGCTCGGCACGACCGACGACCTGCCGCGCGTGCTCGATGGGGTGAAGCCCGACGAGGTGATCATCGCGATCCCGTCCGCCCCGGGGGTGCTGCGGCAGAAGGTCGTCACCGCGTGCCGCGAGCGCGCCATCCCGGTACGCACGCTTCCCACCACCTTCGAGCTGCTCTCGGGCGGGATGAACCTGATGCGCCAGGTGCGCGAGGTGCGCGTGGAGGATGTGCTCGGGCGCGAGCCGGTGCGCGTGGAGATCGACCGCGTCGGCGCGTATCTCACGGGCCGGGTCGTGCTCGTCACGGGCGCCGGCGGCTCGATCGGCGCGGAGCTCTCGCGCCAGATCGCGCGGGTCGGTCCGAAGCGGCTGGTGCTGGTGGAGAACGCCGAGAACGCCCTGTTCGAGGTCCAGCGGGAGCTCGAGGAGGAGCGCCACTTCCCGCGCGCCGCGGCGGTGCTCGCCGACTGCAAGGACGCCACGCGCATGCGCGAGGTCTTCGAGGAGTACGTCCCCTCGATCGTGTTCCACGCGGCGGCCTACAAGCACGTGCCGCTGATGGAGGAGAACCCGGTCGAGGCGGTGCGGAACAACGCGGTCGCCACGCGGATCGTCGCCGCCGCCGCGGGCGAGGCGGGCGTGGAGCGGTTCGTGCTCGTGTCGACGGACAAGGCCGTCAGCCCCGCCACCGTGATGGGCGCGTCCAAGGCCTTGGCCGAGTGGGCGGTCGAGGCGGCGCAGAACCGCTGGAAGGGCACCCGCTACGCGGCGGTCCGGTTCGGCAACGTGCTGGGCTCATCGGGCTCGGTCGTGCCGATCTTCCGGCGCCAGATCGCGGCGGGCGGGCCGGTCACGGTGACCGACCGCAGGATGACGCGCTACTTCATGACGATTCCGGAGGCCGTGCAGCTCATCATCCGGTCCGGCGAGCTGGCCACCGGCGGCGAGGTGTTCGTGCTCGAGATGGGCGACCCGGTCCGGATCGTCGACCTGGCGGCGAACATGATCCGGCTCGCGGGCTTCGAGCCCGACGTGGACATCGCCATCGAGGTCGTGGGGCGCCGCGTGGGGGAGAAGATCCACGAGGAGCTGTTCAACCCCGGCGAGCGGCCGCAGCCGACCCACGCCGAGAAGATCGTCTGCGCCGTCCAGCCGCCGCTCGACCCGGACTGGGTCGAGAACGCCTTTGCCCGGATCGAGGAGCTCGTGTACGGCGGCGACGCGGCCGCGCTGGCGGGCGCGGTGGCCGAGCTGTCGGCCGAGCGGGCGCTGGCGGTGTCCTCAGGGACGTAACGAGCCGCCGCGCGCTCTACAGTTCGAACCTTGCCGGAGATCATCCAGGACATCGGCGCCTACGCCGGGCTCGCCTCCGTCGTGGGGCTGGCGGTTCTCTCGGCCCTCTACTTCTCGCAGGCGCGAGATGTGAAGCGTCTGCGCGAATGGGCCGGTCGCGCGCCCGAGCGCGCGGAGCAGGGCACTCCCGCCGTGCCCGGTCGCGTGGTTGCCCAACAGCAGGCGCAGGCCGCCGGCGCGGAGCAGGAGCCGGCCCGCCCGCCGGCGCCGCCTGTGCCGGGCCAAGCTCCGGCGCCGGTCCCCGCGGCGGCGGCGGCCACCGGTGCCAAGCCGGCGGCGGCCACGGCTGCGGGCGGCAAGGCCGCCCCGGTGCCGGCCGCAGCGGCCGCTCCGGCGCAGGCCGCCGCGTCCGCCGGGCAATCGGGCGAGGCCGCCGCGGCCGCATCCGGACAGGGCGACTCCTCTCCGGGGGACGGCGCAT
>Ga0081538_10001008_pt1 | contig 30026 bp, 34 predicted proteins | sample TabmetS5T2R1_FD_71022 | JGI IMG/M metagenome (GOLD analysis project Ga0081538, IMG submission 71022) | Tabebuia heterophylla rhizosphere microbial communities from the University of Puerto Rico - S5T2R1 | ecosystem: Host-associated > Plants > Roots > Rhizosphere ...
ACGTTCACCTGCTTCTGGTGGCGCCGCGCGGCCTTCGCCTTCTGCTCCTGCTCGTACTTGTACTTCGAGTAGTCGAGCACGCGCGTGACCGGCGGCCGGGCGTCGGGCGCCACCTCGACCAGGTCGAGGTCGCGCTCCTGCGCATAGCGGAGCGCCTGCTGGGTGTCGACCACGCCGATCTGGTTGCCGTCCTCGCCGATGAGGCGGACTTGCGGCACGCGGATCCGCTCGTTGATCCGTGTCTCGTCGCGATCCGGGGGGCGCCGATCGAACTTGCGGGGGATCGGCACTAGGTGAAGAGGCTGCGCCCTGCTGTCAAAGCGCGCGGATGTGGAGGCACGTCATCTGGGGGCGATACTAGCGCCTATCCGAGATCTCGTCGCGGGCGCGCTCGGCGAACTCGTCGACCGTCACAGCGCCGAGATCGCCCTCGCGATGACGGCGCAGGGCCGCCGTGCCGGCCTCCTGCTCCTGGTCGCCGACCACCAGCATGTACGGGATCTTGAGCACCTCGGCCTCCCGGATCTTCTTGCCGATCGACTCGGAGCGATCGTCCACCTCCACGCGCAGATCCGCCCCTCGGAGGCGCTCGGCAACCTGGCGCGCATAGTCCACGTGACGGTCCGCGATCGGCAGGATCGCCGCCTGCACCGGGGCCAGCCAGAGCGGGAACTCGCCGGCGTAGTGCTCGATCAGGATGCCGATGAAGCGCTCGAAGGCGCCCATCAGGGCGCGGTGGATCATCACAGGGCGGTGCTCGGCGTTGTCGGCGCCGGTGTAGGCGAGCTCGAACCGCTCGGGCATGTAGTAGTCCACCTGCACTGTGCCGAGCTGCCAGGAGCGGCCGATCGCGTCGGTCATGTGGGAGTCGATCTTGGGGCCGTAGAAGGCGCCGTCGCCCTCGTTCAGCTCGTACTCGAGCCCGTTCTTCTCGAGGGTGCGCTGGAGGGCGGCCTCGGCCTTGTCCCACATCTCCTCGGTGCCCACCCGCTTCTCGGGCCGGGTCGAGAGCTCGAGCCGCGGCTCGAGGCCGAACTGCTCGTAGATGAAGAAGCCAAAGTCGAGGCAGCGCATCACCTCGTCCTCGATCTGCTCCTCGGTGCAGAACACGTGGGCATCGTCCTGGGTGATGCTGCGCACCCGCAGCAAGCCGTGCAGGGTGCCGCTCGGCTCGTGGCGGTGGACCAGGCCCTGTTCGGCGAAGCGGATCGGCAGGTCGCGGTAGGAGCGGAGCTCGCGCTTGTAGATCTGGACGTGGGCCGGGCAGTTCATGGGCTTCAGGCCCATGGGGTGCTCCTCCACGTCGGCGAAGTACATGTTGTCGCGGTAGACGTGCCAGTGGCCCGACTGCTTCCAGAGCTCGACGTCGTAGAGGATCGGCGTGCGCACCTCGGTGTAGCCGCGCTCGACGTTGGTGGCGCGCCACAGCCGCGTGAGTTCGTTCCAGATGTGGGTGCCGTTGGGGAGCCAGAACGGCATCCCCGGCGAGAGGTCCGACAGCATGAAGAGCGACAGCTCGCGGCCGAGCTTGCGATGGTCGCGGGCGCGGGCCTGCTCGAGCCGCTCGAGGTGCTGGTCGAGGTCCTCCTTCGTAGGGAAGGCGGTCCCATACACGCGCGTGAGCATCTGGCGCGAGGCGTCGCCCCGCCAGTAGGCGCCCGCCACGCTGGTGAGCTTGAAGGCCTTGATCCGCTTCGTGCCCGGGCCGTGCGGGCCCCGGCAGAGGTCGGTGAAGGGGCCGTTGCTGTACAGCGAGACGGTCTCGACGTGGTCGTCCTTGACGAGGTCCTCGATCAGCTCGACCTTGTAGTCCTGGCCCTCGGCCTTGAAGCGCTCGATCGCCTCCGCCACCGGGACCTCGGTGCGCTCGAAGTGCTCGTCGGCCTTGATGTGCTCGCGCATCGCGGCCTCGACGCGCTCGAAGTCGTCCTCGGACAGCTTGGCGCCGTCGGGGAAGTCGAAGTCGTAGTAGAAGCCGTCCTCGATCGGGGGGCCGATGGAGATCTTCACGCCGGGGTAGAGCTCCATCACTGCGGTGGCGAGCACGTGGGCGGCGTCGTGGCGGAGGAGCCACACGCCGTCGTCGTCCTTCGCGGTCACGATCTCGATGCGGTCGCCGTCGTCGAGCGGCGCCGACAGGTCGCGGAGCTCGCCGTCGACCCTGATTCCCAGCGCGGCGCGGGCCAGACCCTCGCCGATCGCGCGAGCGGCGTCGGCGCCGGTGGCGCCGACGTCGAGCTCCAGGGCGTTGCCGTCGGGAAGGAAGATCCTCATCGGGACTTCACGGTATCGCCGAGCGCGCGGAGCTCGCGCTCGAGCGCGGCGGTGACGAGGAAGCGCTCGCGCACCCGCTCCCGGCCGCTGCGGCCCATCTCGATGGCGAGGCCGGGGTCCTTGACCAGCTCGACGAGGCGGGCGGCCAAGATGTTCGGGTCGTCCGCCAGGAAGCCGTCCACGCCGTCGCGGACGGTGAGGTGCAGCGCGCCGTCGGCGCCCCCGAGCACGGGCGTGCGCTTCCAGAGGGCCTCGCAGGGAGCGAGGTCGAAGCCCTCGCGCAGCGACAGCTCGAGCACGGCTCGCGCGAGGCGTTGCAGGGCGCCCACCTCGAGGCTGCCGAGGCCCTCGTAGCTCGTGAGGAGCAGGACGTCGTCGTCGGCCGCGGCGAAGTCCGAGACCTCCTTGGCGGCATGCCAGTTCTCGCTGGCGGCCGGATCGAGCAGGCCGGCCAGCACGAGCTGGAGCTCGGCGTCCTCGGCCTTGGCGAGGCGGAACGCCTCGATGGCCGTGTGGGGGTCGTCCCAACGGTCGAGCTGTACGACCTGCAGCGCGAAGGGCCGCTCGAGATCGACCCCGAGTGGGCGCACCACCCGGCCGGGCAGGCGGGCCTCGAGCTCGAGGTTGCGCGGGTCGAGCGGGTCGATTCCGGGGGCCGCCGCCCGCGTGTTCTGCCAGTCGTCGGGCGCGAACGACTCGTCCGGGAGCAGCACGAGCGCGCAGCACTCGACGAGCGGCGCCAGGCGGCTCAGCGCCTCCGCCTCCGCCACCAGGGCGTCGAGGTGGCAGCGCCAGACGACCGGGGCGTCCAGGCCGGCCGCCAGGCCGAGCGTGCCCGGGTCATGGAGGACCACCAGGTCCGAGGCGCCGTTCAGGCCGCGCCCGATCCGCTCGCAGGCGTCGCACCAGGACGACCAGTCATCGTCCGCGATGGCGCTCTCGCCGCCGCGAAGGCCGTGCTCGAGCCCGGCGGCGACGCGGCGGAGGTCGGGATCGCCGAACAGCACGCGCCACTCGACCTCGACGCCGGCACCCGCCGCCAGCGGCAGCATGCCGCCGAGAAACTCGGGCACCGGCCCCGGCGCCCCGGCGGCGCTCACGTGGAGAACCCGCACGCCCTTCATGGCGAAAGCGGCGTCCTGAACGGCCTCAACCGCCCGCCCACCCGCAACCGGCGCATAGTCCCCGGGCGCGCGCGGAGCAACGGCCATCGGCTGAAGGTCGGCGACCACGGCGGGAGCCTAATTCCGAGCGGCGCGCCCGGCTACGCCGGCGTGCGGCCGGCGGCGGCGCCGATCCGGACGCGGCGAGCCGCGGACGCCCGCCAGCCGGGGTGCGGCACGAAACGTCCCGCATAGGGACGCAACGTGACGGACCCCCTAGGCAGGTCGCCCCGAAGAGGGGGTCCGGCACGAAACCGGACGTATAGGCGGCTAATGTGCCGGACCCCTCGCGCGGCGGCGTTCAGCCGAGCGCCGGCTCGACCCGCCCGCGCACTTCGCCCAGCGGTTCGCCCCTCAGCACGACCTCGTCGCCGTCCTCCAGGAACGTCCGGGTCGAGCCGTCCGCCAGCTCGATCGGCTCCGCGCCGTTCCACGACAGCTCCAGCAGGCTTCCGCGTTCCTCGCGCTCTGGGCCGGAGATCGTGCCGGTCGCCAGCAGGTCGCCCACGCGGAGTGACGCGCCGTTCGCGGTCAGGTGCGCCACCTGTTGCGCTGCCGACCAGTACAGATGCCGGGTGTTCGTACGGGCGATTACCGTCCCGTTCAGCTCGATCTCCAGCGGGATGTCGTACGCCCACGGCTCCTCGCGCAGGTAGTCGAGCGGCTCCGGCTCCTGGGCCTCGGCCGGCACTCGCCGGTCGGCCAGCTCGTCGAGCGGCACCACCCAGTGCGACACCGACGTCGCGAACGACTTGCCCAGGAAGGGCCCGAGCGGCTGGTACTCCCATGCCTGGATGTCGCGCGCCGACCAGTCGTTCACGAGCACCATCCCGAACAGGTGGTCGAGCGCCCGCTCCACCGGCACCGGCTCGCCCATCTGCGTCGGCACGCCGACGACGAAGCCCGCCTCGAGCTCGATGTCGAGCCGTTCGGTCGGGCCAAAGACGGGCCCGGGCGGCCGCTGCCCGCTCGGGCGCCGCACCGGCGTCCCGCTCGGCACCACCGTCCCCGCGCGCCCGTGGTACCCGACCGGCAGGTGCCGCCAGTTCGGCAGCAGCGGCTCCGCGTCGGGACGGAACATCCGCCCGACGTTCGTGGCGTGGGCAAGCGACGAGTAGAAGTCGACGTAGTCTGCGACCTCGAAGGGCATCCCGAGCTCGAGGGACGCGACGGGCTCCCCCTCTTTGCCGCCGTTGAGGCGGTCCGCAGTCTCCCGCCAGAAGTCGGGCCCTCGCGACATGAAGCCACTGAGACAGGAGGCGGCAAAGACCGGATCGAAATCGGTGAGATCGACGATGCGGTCGTCGACCCGAGCTACCACTCCGCCATCGCGCCGCACCCCGTACGCGAGCGTCACTCGAGCACTCCCAGCGCCCGCAGATCGTCCACCGGCTCCCGCCACGAGCACGAGCCGAAGCCCTTGAACAGCCGCTCGCGAGCAGTGCGGACCTCCCCCGCGGTCAGTGAGGCGAGGGGAAGGTCATCGAGGGATTCGACCCGGAGTAGATCGACCGTGGTGGTCGTGCCCTCGGGTGCGTGGATGGCCGCGCAGAGCAGATTCAGGAACCCATGCTCCTCGCCCCGCCGCAGCGGATGGTGCAGCCCGGCCGTCGCCTTCATCACCACCCCCGCCTCCCGGCAGGCCACCAGCACGAGGGCGACCTGCTCGACCGTCGGCACCACCTCCCCGCCGCAGCGCAGCTTCACCCGCGCGCCGACTGCGGCGATCGCCCCGATCGCGGCCGGCACCGAGTCCCGCCACCCGTCGTCGAGGACGAGCTCGAAGTAGACCTCCGGGCTCAGCTCGCGCAAGCGCGACGCGCGGTCGAGCAGGTCGCGCGGAACGGGGACCGGCTCGGTCAGCCGCACCTCGATCGCCTCTGCGGGCGAGGAGAGCGACCCGTCCAGCACCACGCTCACCGGCGCGTCCAGGCCGTCGAGCTCCCCGAGCCGCGACGCCGGGCACACGAAGCGATCCAGCATCCACGCATACGGGCTCCCGCGTGCGACGCGGTCCTCCGCCAGCGCGTCCTCCATGCTCATGCTCGCGGGAGGGAACAGCGCGGCGTGGTCGATCAGCCGCTCGAGCAGCGCTCGCCGTACGTCGTCGTCCACCGTCCTACCCGCGCGAGACGCGGCTGCCCGGCACGATGTCGTCGCTGCCGTCGGGCCAGCGCACCCAGGCCTTGTGCCCGCCGTCGTAGTCCGGCGCCCAGAGCACGAGCGTCGCCTCCTGCCCCTCGACGGTGCAGGGCTCGCTGCCCTCCTCGTCGAGCCCCCTCCACAGGCGGATGAAGGCGTTGCTCTCCCACTCGTCCCCGATCGTCGTCGGATCGGTGTGCCCGGGATGGACCCGCGTTTCGTGCGGCAGGCCCATGAGCACGTCCATGATCGAGTGGCGCAGGTCGCCGAAGCTCGTGGAGCCGGGCGCGCGCACGCCGCCGACCGAGCCCTTGAAGAGCGTGTCGCCGGTGAAGACGTCCCCCCCGTTCACCACGAAATTGAGCATCCCGGCGGTATGGCCCGGCGTGTGGAGCGTCTCGATCCGCAGCCCGCCGGCCTCGACGGACTCGCCCGGCTCGATCGTGCGATCGACGCCGTCGAGAAGCCGCGCCTCGTCCGGGTGGGCCACGACCTCGACCCCCTCCCAGGCGGACGCCTCGGCCACGTGGTCGTGGTGATGATGGGTGAGCAGCAGCATCCTCACGTCGAGCCCGAGCTCGCCGGCCTTCTCGACGAGCGGAGCGCAGGGCCCACCCGCATCGATCACAACCGCCGTGCCGCCCTCCTCGTCGCCCACGAGGTAGGTGTTGGACAGCCAGTCGTCCTGCATCGATCGTTCGATGATCACGAGCCGGATACTAGGCTCCGGCCGCCGTGGACGACCTCCGCGCCAAGTTCCCGGTGTTCGAGCGGCTCGCGTACTTCAACGCAGGCTCGAACGGCCCCGTTCCGCAGCCGGCCCTCGACGCGGTGGCCGGTTCCCTGCGGCTCCAGGCGGACGAGGGGCGCGGCGACCGGGCGCACTTCGAGGAGAACGCGCGGCGCATCGACGAGCTGCGCATGCGGATCGCCGGACTCCTGGGCTGCGTGACCGCCGAGGTGGCCCTGACCGGGTCGACCACGGACGGCGTGAACGCGGTCCTCCTCGCGCTCGATCTGCAGGCAGGCGACGACGTGCTCACGAGCGACGAGGAGCACCCCGGCGTGCTGGGTCCGCTGGCCGCCCTGCGCGACCGACGCCGCGTGCGGGTGCGGAGGGTGCCGGTCGAGGATCTGCCCTCCGAGGTGCGGCCCGAGACGAAGCTCGTGGCCTGCTCCCACGTCTCGTGGCGCACCGGGAGGGTGGTCGACGCGCCGGCGCTCGCCGCGACCGACGCGCTCGTCCTCCTCGACGGCGCCCAGGGGCTCGGCGCGGTGCCGACCGACGTCACCGAGCTCGGCTGCGACTTCTACGCCGCATCGGGCCAGAAGTGGCTCTGCGGGCCAAACGGCCTCGGCTACCTCTACGTGCCCGAAGCGCTTGCCGCGGCCCTCCCGCCACCATGGCCCAACTACGGCGTGCTCGCCGACAGCACCTCGCCCTTCGATTTGCACCTCCACCCGGACGCCCGGCGCTTCAGCATCGGGTTCCCGGCTCCGCACCAGATCGAGTGGGCCCACGCCGCCCTGGACGCGTTGGAGGAGGCGGGCATCGACGCGGTCCACGCGCGCGCGACCGAGCTGGCCGCCGCCCTCGCGGAGCGCCTCGCGGGCCGGGTGGCACCCCGGGGACGGTCGACGCTCGTGTCGTGGGACGACGACGATCCCGAGGCCGCCGTCGAGCGGCTCCGCGGTGAGGGCTTCGTCGTAAGACACCTCCCCGGCACCCCGTACGTGCGCGCTTCGGTCGGAGCGTGGAATACCGAGGAGGAGGTCGTGCGGCTGGCGGCGGCAGCTACTCGCTGAGAACGACGATCCCGAACACGATCGCCGCGATCACCGCGACGGCGCCGAGCCCGCCGACGGCGCCGAACAGCGCCGCCTCCCCAGGCCGCCCCTCGCGACCCAGCTCGAGTGCGCGGGTGCCGCCCAGGATGGCGAACCCGAACGCCGCGGTCACGCCCACGCCGGCCACGGCCGAGGCCCAGATCACGGTGAGCAGGGCGTCCCAGTCGATGATCGCGGCGACGCTCATGCCTCGGACGCGGCGGCCACGCCACCGCCCTGCTGCGCGCGCCTCGAGAACAGGACGGCCGAGCCGGCGAGGATCAGCGCCGACACGACGATCGGACCTGCCGCCCCCGTGCCGAAGATGCGCGTGACGCCGTAGGTCAGTGCCCCGATGCCCGCGGCCGCCGGGAGGGTCACGATCCAGGCCGCGACGATGTTGCCCGCCACGCCCCAGCGCACCGCCGAGAGCCGCTTGGCGGCGCCCGAGCCGATCACGGCGCCCGAGATCGTGTGCGTGGTGGACAGCGGAAAGCCGCCGTGCGACGAGGCGAGGATCACCGCCGCGCCCGCGCCCTGGGCGGCGAAGCCCTGGGCTGAGTCCATCTTGTGGATGCGGCTCCCCATCGTCTTGATGATGCGCCAGCCGCCGGCATAGGTACCGAGCGCGATCGCGGCCGCGGCTGACACGACGACCCAGAACGGCGGCGTGGGATCGCCGGCGGGGAGCGAGCCGTAGGCCACCAGCGCGAGCGCGATCACGCCCATCGTCTTCTGGGCGTCGTTCGTGCCGTGCGCGAGCGCGAGCAGGCCGCCCGAGATGATCTGGCCACCCCGGAAGCCGCCGGTCACCGGACCGGGCCGCAGCCTGCCCACGATCCGGTACAGCAACAGGATCGAGATGCCCGCCACGGCGAACGCGAGCGTCGGCGCCACCACCGCGGGAAGCATGACCTTGCCGACGATCCCCTCCCCGAAGAAGATCGTGTCCGGCCCCTGGGCGACTAGCATCGCCCCGACGATGCCGCCGATCAGCGCGTGCGACGAGCTCGACGGCAGGCCGAAGTACCACGTGATGAGGTTCCACGCGATCGCCCCGATGAGCCCGGCGAACACGACCAGCAGGGTGATGTCGCCCGGGTCGACCACGTCGTTGGCGACCGTCGCGGCCACCTCGAGCGAGATGAACGCGCCGGCGAAGTTGAGGATCGCCGCGTAGCCGACCGCGAGGCGCGGAGCCATCGCGCGCGTGGAGATCGAGGTGGCGACCACGTTGGCCGTGTCGTGGAAGCCGTTCGTGAAATCGAATGCCAGCGCCGTCGCGACGACGATGATGACCGTGAGGAGCTCGCCCTCCATCAGGGACGCCTACCCGGCTCAGGAATTCTTGATCACGATCCCCTGGAGGATGTTCGCGACGTGCTCGGTGGCGTCGATCGCCTCCTCGAGCCGCTCGAAGATGTCCTTCCAGCGGATGACCACCATCGGGTCGATCCCGTTGTCGAACAGCGAGGCGATCGCCTCGCGCGTGATGCGGTCGCCGTCGTTCTCGAGACGATTGATCTCGACCGTGTAGTGCGAGATGTCCTGGAAGCCGCGGAGCCGCGGCATGGCCTCGGAGATCTGGCGCCCGCCGGCGTGCAGCACCCTGGCGAGCTCCTGGGCCTGTGCCATCGGCGCCTCGATCTTGTAGAGCCCGAGGTAGTCGGCGACCTCCTCGGTGTAGTCGACCACGTCGTCGAGAGCGGAGGCCAGCTCGTAGATGTCCTCCCGGTCGATCGGGGTGACGAACGTCTGGTTGAGGCGCTGGATGATGTCGTGGGTGATGCGGTCCCCGTCCTGCTCGCAGATCAGGATGTCGCGGGCGAGCTCGCTGCGCTCGGGGAAGTCCCTCAGCATCTCCTCGAGCAATCCGGTGGCGCGCAGGATGTTGCCGCCGGCCTCCTCGAAGAGATCGAAGAAGTGACGGTCACGTGGGGCGATGACGCTGGAAAGGCGCACCGGGCCGCTGACCGTAGCATCAACGAACGTCGAAACGAGCCTGTTCGATGCGGTCGGCCGGCAGGTCGCCGACCTTCTCTCGCACGTTGCGGACTGACGTCTGCCAGTCGTACTCGACGCGGCGCAGCTCGATGCGCCCGTCCTCGTCCAGCAGGGCGTAGGCGGCCCGGTGGTCGCCGTCGAGCGGCATGCCCACGCTGCCCGGGTTGACGAGTTCGATGCCGCCTGGTCCCTCGCGCTGGAACTGAAGATGAGTGTGGCCGAACACGACCCGCTCTGCCTCCACGCCCATCAGCCGCTCGGCGTCGCTGTCCTGCGGCTCCGGATAGAAGCTGTCCATGTCCGACAGCGGGGAGGCGTGGCAGTAGAGCGTGCCCTCGCGCGTCGTCGATTCGGGCAGGGCGGCGAGCTCCCGGCAGAGCTGCTCGCCGGCCATCTCGCGGGAGCGTTCGATCAGCGGGATCATCACGTCCGGGGCGTCGGGGGCGTCGACCAGCCAGCGGTCGACGTTGCCGCGGATCCATTCCGCGTCGAGCTCCCGCAGCCGCTCGACGGTTTCCACCGGCCAGGCGCCAAAGCTCGCGTAGTCGCCACCGAGAAGGAACCGCTCCGCCGGGCAGTCCTCCAGCACGGCCTCGAGTGCGGGCAGGTTGCCGTGCATGTCGTACAGCAGGCCCAGCATCTGCAGGCACGGTATCGGACGTTTGGACCTCGGCTGAACCGGAAGCCTGTAGGGGAACGGGACTCGATCGCGGAGGGAGGATTCGCGAGGTGACGCAGACCAAGACCGCCCCGCCCCGGGAGCCGAAGGCGCGGCCCAGAGAGCGGCAAGAGCCGATTCCCACGTGGCGAAACACACGACCGCGCGGGAACCCCGAGCCGGACCAGCGCGACCTGGCGCGGAGCCGGGAGCGGTGGGAGGCGCTGCTCGGCCGCTAGCCGGGCCGAGCCTGGGCGCCGACGGCTTCGAGCGCCTCCTCGAACGTCTGGAAGCCGCGGAACCGGACTATCAGGCCGTCCCTGACGGTCCAGACGTGGACGAAGTGCATGCTCGTCTCGATGCCGTCCCGCCCGCGTGCCACGAACTCGACGAGGGTGACCACGTCGTCGCCCGCATCCACGACCCGCTCGGGCCGGATGAGGATCTCGGCCCAGTCGCTGGTGAACCTCTCGAAGAAGCTGCGGACGGCCGCCTTGCCGCGGATCTCTCCCGTGGCGTCCGGCAGCCGGTCCGAGAAGGTCCACTCCACGTCCGGATGGCACATGTCGACGAGGACCTGGTAGTCGCCGCGGTTCCAGGCGGCGATCCCCTCGTTGAAGAGATCGAGGTTTTCCTGGGTCATTCCCTCAGACCGGCCGCCTCGAGTGCCTCGGCCCGGCTGGTGTAGGCACGGATCCTGACGACCTTGCCAGCCTCCAAGGTCCACACGAGCGTGATCGCCAGCTCGACCTCCACCCCGCTCCCGCGCCCACGTGCGCTGAGGTGGTAGGTCACGACGACGACATCGCCGTCGGCCGCGACCTCGCCGAACCCCATGTCGACGTCCTCGAAGGCCTCGTACCAGCGCCGCCAGGCCTGGCGGACGCCGTCCGGGCCGCGCGCGGTGCCCCAGTCGCCCCACAGGCCGGCGTGGTCCTCCCACTCGATGTTCGGCGCATACGCGGCGTGCACGGCCTCCACGTCGCGTCGCCGGTCCGCCTCCCAGATCCCGCGCACGACCTCAACGTTCGCCTGGGCCTGGAGCATCGCCGGCCCAGTATCCCGCCGCTCAGGCCACGGCGCCAGGGCTCGACGTCAGTCGCCGGCCCTCCAACGCTGAGGCCCGAAGCTGCAGCGCACGACCTCCCCGTTGCGCCTCACGACCCTCAGCCTGCCGCGGATCGAGCCGCTCGCCAGGTGGCCGGTGATCGTGCCTGCGACCGTCTGGTGCTCCTCGTAGCGGACGCCCTGGTCCGAGTACCGGTCGACGACCGTCGTCCTGAACGAGCCCCGTGAGCTCACCCCGATCGGATGCGTGTAGGCGAACCCGGCGAACAGGGTGCTCCAGTGCCCGACTCTGCGGGAGCAGCGCCTCGGGTCCACTCCCCATGGGATCTCGAGGGCCGTGATGAACCTCCGCGACGAATCCAGCCGCAGCCACACGGGCTCCAGGTCCTTGAGGCCACCGTATGGTGGCCGGGGGCTTGCTCGGACTGGCCGGTGCTGCTGGCGGGAGCGCCAAAGGCGGCAACGAGCAGGGCGACAGTCACAGCGGCGAGGGCGAATCGAATGCCGTACATCGAGACCTCCGAGCTTTGGACGCCCGCGAGGCTAGGTCGCCGGGTTACGCCGACGTTACGGCCGCTGTCGAGTCCGTGCGGCCTGCCCGCATCCGGAGACCGACCAGCGGGAAGATCATCGTCGAGAGGATCGCCGCGCCCACGAGCGAGGCGGCGGTCGAGGAGCGCATGTGGCCGCGCTCGACGGCGATCGTCGTGATGGCGACCACCAGGGGCAGCTGGGTCGCCGAGAAGAAGGCCAGCGCGACACGCTCGCGGTGTTCGAGCACTCGCCGGTAGAGCAGCATCGCCGGCGCGCCTCGCACGAACAGGAAGAGGGCCAGGAAGAGCGGGACCTCGAGCAGCTTGACCGGGTCCTCGGTGAGCGCGCTGAGGTTGAACTTGACCCCGCTGACCACGAAGAAGAACGGGATGAAGAAGCCGTAGGCGACCGCGGTCAGCTTGGAGTCGAAGACCGCCACCTCGCGTCCCTTCAGGGCAACGCGGACGATCACGCCGGCGACGAAGCCGCCCAGCAACAGATCGAGGCCGAGCGAAGCGGCCAGCGTTCCGAGCGCGAAGATCGTGACGACCGCGATGCGAATCGCGAGCTGGCCGCTGGTCTCGAGCGTGCGCTCGAGAAGAGGCCAACCACGGCCGACGCCGCGGACGGCCACCACCGCGGCGATCACGGCCAAGGCGACGAAGGCGACCAGGATTGCCGCGTTCGCGATCGCACCCTTCGTCGAGAAGACGAGCGTGATCAGCAGGATCGGTCCAAACTCCGCCGCCGCCCCGGCGGCCAGCAGATACGTCCCGAAGCGCGTGTGAAGCTCCTTCGCGTCGCTCAGGATGGGGATCAGCGTTCCCATCGCCGTGGTGGCCATGGCGGACCCGGTGAACAGCAGCGACAGCACGACGCCGGCGAGTGCCAGCAGGCCACCCACCGAGTAGGCGAGGATCAGCGACAAGACCCACCCGATCGCGGCGAGCCGCACGGGGTCGCCGCGGAGCCGGTCGAAGTCGATCTCGTAGCCGGCGAAGAAGAAGAGCATGCCGAGGCCGAGGCTCGCGAAGAAGTCGAGGAAGTCGTCGGGCTCCGCCACGCCCAGCAACTCCGGGCCGATCAGGATGCCGAGCAGGATCTCGATGACGACCACGGGCACGAGCAGACGGCGCCCCGCGAGCCCGGCGATCAGCGCGGCGAGCGCGGCAGCCGAGACGACGGCCAGGAACGACTCGCTGTCGACCGTGATCATGGCGACCGGCTACTGCAGCCCTGCCGCTTCGAGGGCCTCCGCCTCCGTTCGGAAGGTGAGGACCCGCGCCAGCTTTCCCTCGCTCAGGTAGAAGGCGGAGTAGTACGGCTCGTGGACCTCGGCACCGCTGCCACCACCCCGCTGGTGGAACGTTCCGACCACGAACACCCTGTCGCCGAAGTCCCGGTACTCGTCGACCTCCAGGTTGAGGACCTGCCAGATGTCCGCATCCCGAAAGTAGGTCGCGAGGCCGTCGGCCCCCCGGTAGACGGTGGGCGCGACGGTCCCGGTCCAGGTGACCCACTCGAAGTCGTCGGTGGTCAGCTCGACGAGCGCGCCCACATCCCGGCGGTTGAAGGCGGCGACGGCATTCCTTGCCACTTCCACGTTCGCCTGAGACATCGCCGCGCAGTATCGCGCCGCGCGGGTCCGCCCGCCATGGCCCGGAGCTGGGATAGGCTGGCCCGCGGTGAAGGGACTCGCCTCGTTGATGGTCGTCGCATGCATGCTCGCGGCGGCCGCGCCGGCCAGCGCGGACCGCGGCCCGACGAAGACCGAGCGCAACGCCGTCGCGCGGGCGGCCGGCATCTCGGCCGACTGCGCCGCAGTCCGGATCTCGACGGTCCGGCGCCGCTACAAGTGGGCATCCGTCCGGACCCGGGACCGTTGCCTCGATCCGGGCACGCGCTCGCTCACGCAGATCTTCCGGCGCAAGCGCGAACGAGGCGCACCCTGGCGGCTGCACACGAGCCTTCCGTGCGGCGACCGCGTGCCGCCGAAGGTCGCCGAGGACCTCGGCGTCACCTGCTTTCGACGGCCAGGAACGGTAGTGCCAGACCGACCCTAGGGTGAATGGCTCCCGCGGTCGCGCGGCCCTAGCCTTCGAGGCATGCGATGGCGGAGACGGCGACCGGCGGCCGCGACTGAGATCGGTGAGCTCGACCCGTTCCTCCTCAGCCTCGTCGCGCGCCTCGCGGCGGCGCGTTCGGCGGCAACGGGCACGTCCGACGAGTGGGTGTCGGTGAACCAGGTGGCGGCGCTGTCCCGGCAGATGGCGGCCGCCGCGGTCGAGACGCTCGGCGCCGGCTGGGCCGAAGCCGCCGAGCAACGCGAGCTGGTCGAGCGCCGAACGGCCCCCAACGGTGTGGAAGTTCGCCTTACCTCGAAGGGCCGCGAGCTCATGGAGCCGCTCCTGGGCTGAGCGATCGAACGGGATGCTGGCGGGCGCCCCCCCACAAACCGCCCGCCGATCCCGTGTCAGCGCGTCACGTGGATGAAGCGGTCGCGCTGCACCTGATCCGCTCCGTCCTCGCCCAGCGTGATGACTGTGATCCCGGCGCTCGCCCGCCCAGGGTGCCAAAGGCCAGTGCTCGACACGACGACGAGCGACCACTGCTGCGGCTCACCCGTGCACGTCTGGCTGAAGAGCGAGCCGAAACCGCTCCGCTGACCCTGGATGACCCGTGCCTGCAGGATCGCCCAGGTCTCCCGGCGGTGCACGCAATCGTGCCCGACACGGTTATCCCCTGGCGGCCCGGCGAAAGCGTGGCGTTCTCGTCGATGGAGAGCGACTGAATGTGGGCGGAAGCGGTGCCGGGCAGGACGAGTGCCAGTGTCAACGCCGCCGCTACCACTACCGGTCGTAGATGGCGCATAGGACCTCCTCGTGAAACGGGGCAGGCCGCAAATCCACTTCTCGGCCTCGTGGTTCGCGAGGCTAGATCCGGGTGTTACGCCACAGTTACGGATAGCGACCCAGCGTGCTTCGGCGGGTTTGATCCTGGCGGATGATCGTCATGAGGCGTATGCTCGATGTGCGGGTGTGTCGCGCCGGGAAAGGGCGTATCACGATCACCACGCGGGGCAAACGCAGCGTCTCGAGTTGCGTTGCGCTCGCTCTCGCCGCCGCCGTGGTGGCCTTTGCTGTCGAAGGCGCCCAGGCTGCGTTCCCGGGCGCGAACGGTCGGATCGCCTTCACCAGCGAGGAGCTCGTATGGCCGCCACCGGAGCCCGGCGCTCCTTCGCATCCGGGGCTGGATCCGGACCTGGTTTCGTCGAGGATCGAGACGGTGCGGCCAAACGGCCGCGGGCGACGGGTGCTAGGTACCTGTCCCACGGGGGCACGCTGCTTCGACAGCGCCCCGGCTTGGTCGCGGAGCGGTGAGCGGCTCGCGTTCGTTTCACGCTGGGAGGGGGACCCCAGCGAAGCGCCGGACAGGATCGCGCTCGTGCGATCCAACGGCTCTGGTCTTTACCGGCTGCCAGCGCTGACCTGGGGACACCTAACACCGGCGTTGTCGCCCGACGGGCAGTGGCTCTCCTTCGGGAGTCGGGCCAGCGGGGGCCTCTACACGGCGCGCAACGACGGGACTGGGCCGCGCTTGATCGTCCCGGATGCCCAGGCATGGTCGGCCTGGTCGATGAACGGCAGGATCGCCTTCATGGCAAACGCGCCTGGCGCCCGCAGCCCCTACACAGGGGTTCGCTATCAGTTCCTTCAGATCTTCACGGCGAGTCCGGACGGTTCAAGTCGGCGACAGATCACCCGCAATCCCTGGTACGGCTCGGAGTCCCCCGACTGGTCGCCGCACGCCACCAAGCTGGCCTATCACGCTCACGCCGGGGACGACAACAACATCTACATCATCGGCGCGGACGGCCGCGGCCGCCGACGCGTCACGTACCAGGGCGGCAGCGAGCCGGCGTGGTCGCCAGATGGCAAACACATCGCTTTCATCCGCAACCACGACCTCTATGTGATCCGCTCAAACGGACGTGGGTTACGGCGACTCGTGGATGCTCCGGAGCAAGACCCGGATCGCCCGAACACGAAATGGACGGAGCTGAGCTCGCCCTCCTGGCAGCCCCTCCCCCGGTGACAGCTTGAGCCTACGGGCAAGGGCGACCGCGGGCCTATGCGGAGGGGGAGGGCTATGGGCCGTACTGGGCTCGAACCAGTGACCTCCGGCTTGTCGAGCCGGCGCTCTCCCAGCTGAGCTAACGGCCCTAGGGAGCGGGTGCCAGCGTAGCAGCGCTCCGTGGGTCCGAGGGGGCCCCTTCCGGGGGCAGCTTTCCGTGCGCTCGCATCGTGATCTCGAAGGTCTCGCGGCTCGTGTGCTTCGGGCTCCAGCCGGTCGTCTGCTTCAGCTTCTCGCTCGACACGATCCATGGGTACACGGCGAACTCGATCTGGCCGGGCGGGGCCTCGGACACGCGGGCGCCCCACAGGATCCGGGCCAGTCCGCGGTATGCGCGCATCGGCATCTTGCGGATCGGCGAGCCGATCACCTCGGCGCATTCGCGGTAGGTCATCAGCCCGTCGCCCGCCACGTTGTAGGCGCCGGCGTGGCGGCCGAGCAGCAGTGCGGTGATCGCTTCCACCACGTCGTCCTCGTGCACGAACTGGATCTGGTTGTCGAGCGTCCCCGCATCGGCCGCGAACGGCTGCTTCGTCCACAGCCGCACCAGGTAGTTGTCCACGTTCGGCCCGAACACGATGCAGGGCCGCACGATCGTCATCACGCGGTCGGGATGCGCGGCCGCCCAGAGCTGGCAGAGGCGGTCCGACTCGGTCTTGTCGCGCGCATACGGGAACGACGAGACACCTCGCACCGGGTCGTCCTCCGTGAGTGGCACCGGGTTGTCCGGGAACGCGCCGTAGGCGCTCGCCGAGGACGTGACCAGCACCTGCCGCGTGCCGGCCGCCGCCGCGGCCTCGAGCACGTTGTGCGTGCCGTTCACGTCGACGTCGTACATGAAGTGCTCGTCGTGCGACGGGTTGAGGATGAAGGCGAGGTGCACGAGCGCGTCAGGCCGCGCCCGCTCCAACACGGTCCGGACCGCGTCGCGGTCGCGCACGTCGACCCGCTCGAACTCCGTCTTCGGCCGGTAGATGGCCGGCGGGGCGAGGTCGCAGATCACGATCCCCTCCGTGTCGTCGCGGCGCGAGAGCAGGTCGACGAGCCGCGAGCCGATGTAGCCGGAGCCTCCGGTGATGACGTAGCGCATGGCGCGCGATCCTAAAGGCTCGGCGCTCCCGATCCGAAAGGGATCCATACAGGGAGGCCGACGGGCCTCCCGAAAGCGGGAAGGGGGCCCGGGGCGGGCCCCCTTCCTATGCGAGCTGCCAGCCCGGGGGCAGCTGGATTATTCCTCTTCTCCGGCGAACTTACTCTCGAGGTCCTTCATCACGCCGGGCTCGCGCAGCGTCGTGACGTCGCCCAGCTCGCGCCCCTCGGCGATGTCACGCAGCAGCCGCCGCATGATCTTGCCGGAGCGGGTCTTCGGCACGTCGGCCGTCCAGATGATCCGTCGCGGCCGGGCCAGCTTGCCGATCCGCTGCGCCACGTGCTCGCGGATCTGCTGCTCGAGCTCCTCGTCGCCCTCGTCGCGGTCGCCCTCGAGGATCACGAACGCGGCGATCGCCTGTCCCGTGTCCTCGTCCTGTTGGCCGATCACGGCCGCCTCCGCCACCTTCGGATGCGACACGATCGCTGACTCCACCTCGGCCGTCGAGAGCCGGTGGCCCGACACGTTCACTACGTCGTCCACACGCCCCACGACCCAGAAGTAGCCGTCCTCGTCCTTGCGGGCGGCGTCGCCGACGAAGTACGTCGTCTCGTCCCACTTCGAGAAGTACGTCTCCTTGAAGCGCTCCTCGTCCCTGAACAGCGTGCGCAGCATGCCGGGCCACGGGCGCCGCAGCGCGAGCAGCCCCTGCTCGCCGTCCGGCACCTCGTTGCCCTCCTCGTCGAGCACCGCGGCGTCCACGCCGGGGAGCGGCTGGGTCGCCGAGCCCGGCTTGGCCGAGGTGAGCCCGGGCAGCGGCGAGATCATGATGTTGCCCGTCTCGGTCTGCCACCAGGTGTCGACGATCGGGCAGCGCTCGCCGCCGATCACCTTCCAGTACCAGAGCCAGGCCTTGGGGTTGATCGGCTCGCCCACGGTGCCGAGCAGCCGCAGCGAGGACAGGTCCTGCTTCTGCGGGTGCTCGATCCCCCACTTGATGCAGGCCCGGATCGCCGTCGGGGCCGTGTAGAAGACGTTCACGCCGTAGCGCTCGACGAGCTCCCACCAGATGCCCTTGTGCGGGTGGTCGGGCGCGCCCTCGTACATGACCGAGGTCACGCCGTTCATGAGCGGCCCGTACACGATGTAGGAGTGGCCGGTGACCCAGCCGACGTCGGCCGAGCACCAGAACACGTCCTCGTCCGGCTTCAGGTCGAAGACGTGCTTGGTGGTCCACGCCACGCCGGCGAGGTAGCCCCCGGTCGTGTGCAGGATTCCCTTCGGCTTTGCAGTCGAGCCCGAGGTGTAGAGCACGTAGAGCGGATGCTCGGCGTCGAGCGGCTCGGCCGGGCAGTCCTCGGAGGCCTCTGAGATCGCGTCGTCGTAGAAGAGGTCGCGCCCCTCCTTCATGTCGACGTCCGCGCCCGTGTTGCGAACCACGACCACGGTCTCGATCGACGGCACCTCGTCGAGGAAGGCGTCCACGGCCGGCTTGATGTCCGCCGCCTTGCCCTTGCGCCGGGCCTGGTCGACCGTGATCAGCGCCTTGGCGTCAGAGAACTCCATCCGCTCCTTGACGGCGTCGGGCGAGAACCCGCCGAAGACGACGTTGTGCGGCGCGCCCACGCGCGCACAGGCCAGCATCGCCACGGCCACCTCGGGGATCATCGGCAGGTAGATCCCGACGACGTCGCCGGGCTCGATCCCGCGCTCCTTGAGGACGTTGGCGAGCCGCTTGACGTCGCGCAGGAGGTCGGCGTAGGTGACGTCGCGCTCCTCCCCCTCCTCGCCACGCCAGTGAAAGGCCACCCGGTCGCCGCGACCCGCCTCGACATGGCGGTCGAGCGCGTTGTGGGAGGCGTTCAGCTTGCCTCCCGTGAACCACTTGTAGAAGGGCGCGTTCGACTCGTCGAGAACGGTGTCCCACTTCTCGAACCAGTCGAGCGCGTCGGCCTGCTTTGCCCACCACGCCTCGGGGTCGCGGGCCGCCTCGTCGTAGATCGACTGATCGTTGATCAGGGCCTTGTCGCGGAACCCGGACGGCGGGTCGAAGGTCTCCTGGTCGAGGAGATCGCCGATCTCCTGCTCGATCTGCTCGCTGGAGGGCTTCGTCGTGGCTTCCATACCGATGGTTCTACCCGATGGCCTCAGCGGGCACACGAACGACGCGCTCGAGCCACCGGCCAAAGAGCCGGCGCGCCAGCGGCACGGTAGTGGCCTCATGTTCCGCGACCGCGTCCACCAGTTGCTCGAGCGCACCTGGACCCTTCATGGCCTCGAGGCTGTCGGCGTACGCCGGGACCTCGCCCCACTTCGCCGCGAGCTCAGGCGACACCTCCAGGTGGAACTGGAGACCGTAGGAGCGACCCACCCGGAACGCCTGGTTCGGATACGCCGGCGACCGCGCAAGCAGCGTCGCGCCCTCCGGGAGGTCGAACGTATCGCTATGCCATTGAAGGGTCGGCATTCTCGCCGGGGCGTCGCCGAAGACCGGGTCGTCGTCGGCGGCCTCCGTCAGCTCGATCGGGAGCACGCCGACCTCCGCCTCCGCCCCCCTGTAGACGCGCGCGCCGAGGGAAGCGGCCAGCAGCTGCGCCCCCAGGCACACGCCCCAGATCGGATGCCCTGCGGCGGCCGCCTCGCCGATCAGGTGCTTCTCATCGGGGAGCCACGGATGGACCGCCTCGTCATACGCGGCCATCGGCCCACCCATCACGACGATGCCCGCGAACCGACGCCAGTCGGGCAGCGCGTCTCCCTGGTCCAGCTCCACGCGCACCAGGTCGAGACGCCGCGCGCGCAGCTCGTCCTCGAACGCCGCCGGTGGCTCGCAGGCGATGTGCTGCAACACCAGCAGGGTCGAGGACACGAAGAGACCGTACCGACCGCAGGATCGGGAGCCGCCCGGACTGCGTCCGGGCGGCTCCCTTCTCCTCCCGAGGACCTACAGACGCGGGATCGTCGTGGTGGTCGCCGCGGCAGCGGTGCGCGGGCCGCCGCGCCGCCCCGTCAGCGTGAGGCCGGTGCCGGCCTCGGCGCCGAGACCCGTCTCCGAGCGCACGTACAGCTCGTCGAACCTCCGCACGGCCTCGGGCTCACTGGAGAGCACGGTGCCCAGCCAGCAGCCGATGAACCCGAGCGGGACGCTGATGATGCCGGGGTTCGCCAGGGAGTACCACGAGAGCATGCCGCCCTCGGAGTCCGCCCCCGGCCACACCGTCGGGCTGATGATCACGAGCGCTATCGAGCTGATCACGCCGAACAGCACGCCCGTGACGGCTCCGGTGGTGTTGAAGCGGCGCCAGGTCAGCGCCAGCAGCAGCGCCGGGAAGTTGGCGCTGGCTGCCACCGCAAAGGCGAGGCCGACCATGAACGACACGTTCAGGCCCTCGCCGCCGATCACCGCGATGGCGATCGCGAGCGCGCCGATGGAGACCGCCGCGATCTTCGCCACCCACACCTCCTCCTTCTCGGAGTCCTTCCCGTGCCGCACGATGTTCGACCAGACGTCGTGGGCCACTGCCCCGGAGGCGGAGATCACGAGGCCGGCGACGACCGCCAGGATCGTCGCGAAGGCCACCCCGGCGATGATCGCCAGGAACAGCTCGCCGCCGAGCTCGTCGGCGAGCACGGGCAGCGCCAGGTTGCCGCCGGTGCCGGCCGCCTCCTCTCCGCCCTGACCCAGGATCGCCCGGGCGCCGAAGCCGAGCGCCGTGGTCATCACGTAGAAGGCGCCGATCAGCGCCATGGCCCACATCACCGAGCCCCGCGCCGCCTTGGCGTCCGGCACGGTGAAGAAACGCATCAGGATGTGCGGCAAGCCCGCGGTGCCGAGCACGAGGGCGATGCCGAGCGACACGGTGTCCAGCGGTGTGTCGAGGAACAGGCCGGGGTTCAGGTACGCCTCGCCCTCGGCCGACTGCGAGCGGGCATCGCGGAACAGATCGATCGGGTTCCAGCCGATCTCCGCGAGCACCCATACGGTCATCACGATCGCGGCGCTCATCAACAGGAACGCCTTGATGATCTGCACCCAGCTCGTCGCGAGCATGCCGCCCGCCACGATGTAGATGATCATGAACGCGCCCGTGGCCACGACCGCCAGCCAGAAGTCGATGCCCACCAGCGCCTCGATGAGCACGCCGGCACCCACCATCTGTGCGATCAGGTAGAAGCCGGCAACCGACAGCGTTCCGAGTGCAGCCGCCGCACGCGCGGGCTGGCGCTTGAGCCGGAACGCCAGCACGTCGGCGATCGTGAACTTGCCCGAGTTGCGCATCCGCTCGGCGAGCAGGAACAGCACGGTGAGGAAGGCCACGAGGAAGCCGACGGAGTACAGGAAGCCGTCGAACCCAAACAGGAAGATCAGGCCGGCGATTCCCAGGAACGACGCCGCGGACATGTAGTCGCCCGCGATGGCGAACCCGTTCTGAGGGCCGGTCAGACCGCGCCCCGCCGCCCAGAAGTCGGTCGCCGTGGCGACTCGCTTCGAGGCGAAGTAGGTGACGATCAGCGTCACCCCGACGACGACGGCGAAGACCGCCAGCGCCGTTTCGTTGACTGCGGCGAAGAAGGTCATCGGCGCTTCACCTCCTCATCGGTTGCGGCCGGCGCCTTCCCGCGCTCGAAGCGGCCGCCCGCGCGCTCGCCCGCCTCGAGCGCCACCTCGGCGGCGCGCTCGGCGAGTGGGTCGAAGACGCGGTCGGCCTTGCGCAGATACAGCCAGCCGAGCACCCAGGTCATGACGAACTGGGTCAGGGCGAGCGTGTAGCCGACGGTCAGGCCGTCAGTAATGAACTCCTCGCCCATGAAATCGGGCGCGTAGCCGGCCAGGACGATGAAGCCGAAGTACCAGACGAGGAAGAACACCGTCGCCGGCAAGACGAACGACCTCTTCCTCTTGATCAGCTCCCGGAACTCGGGGGACCGTTCGGCGGCCACCCAGTCGATCTCGGGATGGTGATCCGAGCCTGCGGCCACGCGTGACTCGGTCGATGCCATCGCTCTCTCTCCCCTCGTAGAGGTCTGTCGAAGCCGCCATTTCCGTACACGCGCGCGTGAAACAGGGCCTCCGCCGACCGGCGCGCTCGTGCGGCGGGCGGTGGCTGTGGCGCGACGAACGGCATCCGTTCGGCGTGACCCGTCCCACTTGGGGGAATAAGACGCTCGGGGAGTTACTTGGAGATCGGGCTGGGAGTTGTCTTTGGAGCCGTTGTCGTCGCGTCACTATGGGCGGCGACGCGCTTCATGGCGTCCCCGGGCGAGGTCCTGAGCGGGGAGGGCCAGGCGATGCGAGCGGCGCTCCACGCCGCCACCGCGACCCTCCCGCACCTGCGCCGTGGGTTGAGCCAGGCGACCGCCGCCAAGGCCGTTCCCCACCTGCGCGCGCTCACCCAGGGCACGGCCCTGGCCCTGGCGGACCGCGAGACCCTCCTCGCGCTGGACGGCCCCGGCGCCATCCGCTCCCTGGCGGGCTCCCCGCTCGACACCCTGATCGAGGAGGGACCGGACGACCGCGTGCACGTGGACCCGCGCCTCGACCTGCCCAAGCTGCACCTCGGGGGCGCCGTCGTCGCGCCGCTCGTGGTGAGAGGCGAGCGCGTCGGGTCGCTGGCCGCCTTCTACGCGCGCGGCCGTGGCATCCGGCCCGAGGACACGCGGGTGGCGGGCGACGCCGCCAAGCTCGTCTCGGCCCAACTCGAGCTCGCCGCGGTCGAGGAGCAGGAGGAGCGGCTGGCGCGTGCCGAGCTGCAGGCGCTCCGCGCTCAGATCTCGCCGCACTTCGTGTACAACGCGCTCGCCGCGGTGGCCGGCTACATCCGCTCGCGACCGGACGAGGCGCGCGAGCTGTTGACGGACTTCGCCGAGTTCACCCGCTACGCCTTCAGCCGCGAGCGGCCCTACGTGACCCTCGCGGACGAGCTGCACTACGTCGAGAAGTACCTCAACCTGGAGCGCGCCCGCTTCGGCGAGCGGCTCCGGGTGAGGCTCGAGGTCGCGCCCGAGATCCTCCCCGCGGTCGTGCCGGTGCTGTCGCTGCAACCCCTCGTCGAGAACGCCGTGCGGCACGGGATCGAGGGCGCCGGCTCGAGCGTCACGATCGAGATCGTCGGACAGGACCTCGGCGCCGACGCGCTCGTCTCTGTGCGCGACGACGGGGCCGGCATGTCCGACGAGGCGGCCCGTGCGGCGCTGAACGGAACGGCCGGTGGCATCGGCCTGCAGAACGTGCACCGGCGGCTCGAGTCGAGCTTCGGACCCGGCTACGGACTGGCGATCGACGCCGCCGAGGGCGAGGGCACCGAGGTGCGGCTCACGGTGCCGAAGTCGCATCCGGGGGTGCGCGCCGCGTGAGCGACCGGGGACTCGACGTGCTCGTGGTGGACGACGAGGCGCCCGCCCTCGCCGACCTCGCGCAGCAGCTGCGCTCGCTGCCGGAGACCGCCGACGTGCGCACCGCCGCCGGCGGCCAGCAGGCGCTGCGCACCCTCGCCGAGCGGCCCTTCGACGCGGTCTTCCTCGACGTGCGCATGCCGGGAATGGACGGGCTCGAGCTCGCGCGCGTCCTGCGCCGCTTCGAGACGCCGCCGTCCGTGGTGTTCGTGAGCGCCTTCGAGACGGGCGCGGTCGGGGCGTTCGAGCTGAAGGCGCTCGACTATCTGATGAAGCCGGTCAGCCGGCGACGGCTGGCCGAGGCGATGAGCCGGGTGCTCGAGGCGCGCGTGAGCGCCGCGCCGGCCGACGATGTGGTCCCACTCCCCACGCTGCGCGGGGGCACGCGGCTCGTGCCGCGCGAGTCGATCCTCTTCCTCCAGGCCGACCGCGACTACGTGCGCGTGATCTGCGACGACGAGCGCTTCCTCGTGCGCGGCCGCGTGTCCGACATGGCGCGCCGCTGGCGCCCGTACGGCTTCGTGCAGGTCCATCGCGGCTACGTGGCAAACCTGCGGCGAGCGGTGGAGGTGCGGCCCCGTCTGAACGGGACCGCGATGCTCGCGTTCCGCGACGGGCGTGAGATCCCCGTGGCGCGGCGCAAGGTCGCGGAGCTGCGGCGGGAGCTCGGCACATGACCGGCGCCACGACGGGCCGCCAGTCCTGGACCCCGCGCGAGGAGTTGGCCGAGGGCACGCCGCACGGCGACGTCTACCTGCGCCGGCTGATCCGGTCGCAGCTGCGCCTCTCGCTGCTGGCGCTGGGGGCCTTCGGCGGCCTGATCGGGTCGCTGCCGCTGCTCTTCCTGCTGTTCCCGGACCTGCAGGGCGTCGCACCGCTCGGCGTGCCCCTGCCCGTGCTGATCCTGATCGCCCCGCTGTTCCCGCTGATCGTCGTGATCGGCCTGCTGTACCAGCGCCGCGCGGACTCGCTAGACGAGGCCTTCCGCGACGTCGTCTCGCGCGAATGATCGCCGCGGCGGCCGTGGTCGCGGTGGCGGCGGGCGCCATCGGCCTGGGCGTGTGGGGCGTGCGGCTGGCCAGGACCACGTCGGACCTGTACGTGGCGTCCCGCGCGATCACCCCGTGGTGGAACGCGGCGGCGATCTCGGGCGAGTACCTCTCGGCGGCCAGCTTCCTCGGCATCGCGGGGCTCGGGATGAAGCTGGGCGCGAGCGTGCTGTGGCTGCCGGTCGGCTTCGCGGCCGGCTACCTGGCGCTGCTCTTCTTCGTGGCGGCTCCGCTGCGGCGCTTCGGCTCGTACACGATCCCCGACTTCGCGGAGGCACGGCTGTCGTCGCCGCGGGTGCGGGTGGTCGCGGCGGGGGTCGTGCTCACGATCGGCGGCTTCTATCTCGTGCCGCAGCTGAAGGGCGCCGGGCTCACGATCGGGAGCGTGGCGGGCACGCCGTACTGGGTCGGCGTGGTGGCGGTGGCGGCGCTCGTGGCGCTGACGGTGGCGCTCGGCGGCATGCGCGGGGTGACCTACGTGCAGGCCTACCAGTACTGGGTCAAGACGTTCGGGATCGCGCTGCCGGCCTGCCTCTTGCTCATCTATCTCGGCGGGCTGCCGGAACGGGCGGCGCTGTTCGGTCGCGAGCTGCCGCGAGCGCCGGCGGGCGGCCTCGTGGTGCAGCTCGACTCGGCGCAGAAGGTCGAGTTTCCGGAGTCGGCGCGCTACGCGCTCGACGGCCGCGTGTTCCGCGCCTCGGGCGGCTCTGAGCGCGTCTTGGAGGGGCGGCTCGTGCTGCCCGCGGGCACGGCCGTGCCGGTGGCCGAAGGGGGCTCGGTCGAGCGCGGCAGCGAGTGGTCCGAGCCCGTCGAGCGCTCGGGGCCGGCCTCGCCAGTGTTCGTCTACTCGCTGCTGCTCGCAACCTTCCTGGGGACGATGGGCCTCCCCCACATCCTGGTTCGCTTCTACACGAATCCGGACGGGTCGGCCGCGCGCCGGACGACGGTGCGGGTCCTTGGCCTCCTCGGGCTCTTCTACCTGTTCCCGGCGGTCTACGCCGCGCTCGGCCGTGCACTCACTCCGGAGCTGTACGTGAAGGGCGAGACCGATTCGGTGGTGCTCGAGCTGCCCCAGGCGGCCTGGCCCGGGCTCGGCGGTGAGCTGCTCGCGGCGCTGACGGCGGCGGGTGCGTTCGCCGCGTTCACGTCCACGTCCTCGGGCCTGCTCGTGTCGATCGCGGGGACGCTGTCGCACGACGTGCGGCGCGGGAGCGCCGAGCGGCCGCTCGAGCGGATGCGCCGGTTCCGCTGGGCCGCCGTCGCGGGGATGGTGGTGCCCGCTGTCATCGCCCTGATGGCGCGCGGGCTCGACATCAGCGTGCTCGTCGGCTGGGCCTTCGCGCTCGCCGCGAGCACGTTCTGCCCGCTGTTCCTGCTCGGCATCTGGTGGCGCGGGCTGACCGCGCGCGGCGCGATCGCGGGGATGGCCGCGGGGGGCCTGGTGGCGAGCACCGGCATCGTGGCGACGCTGCTCGCGGACCCCGCCCCCACCGTGCTGGGCGCGCTGCTGGCGCAGCCGGCCGTGCTGTCGGTGCCGGTGGCGTTCGCGACGATGATCGGGGTGTCGCTCCTCGACCGCGAGCGCCCGGAGGGGACCGAGGAGACGATGCTCGCCCTGCACGGGCCCGAGGGGCTCGGGCTGGAGGCGCTGCGGGCGCGGGCCTAGTGGTCTCCGACGGAAAGACGGTCGCGGCTCGGCGAGCGAGAACCGAGACTGGGTGGGCACGCGAGCACAGCCAATGCAGCGCATTGGCGAGCATCGCGGGGCCGGCCAGACGAAGGTTCGCAGCCGCCGAACGCGAGCGTATTTGCGGAGGCGACCACTAGGGCCGGCAGCCGGTGAGGAGCTGCTCCACCAGCTCGCAGCCGGGCAGCGAGTAGGTCGGGTTGCCGGCGAGCGGCGGCTGGTAGGGCCCGCTGGGCGGGCGCTTCTGTCCCGGCGGCCCGGGCGGAGGCGGCGCGTGCGGCTCGGCGACCCTCGGCGCGTCTGCCGGCGGACGGCGGCGCTTGGGCCGCTTGCGCGGCGTCGCGGCATCCCGGATCAGCTCGCAGACCCGGCGGTGGCGCGCCGGAGTGCCCTTATAGCCGTACGGCGTAGCCGCCCGTGCGTGGCGCAGCCGCTTCCGCTCGGCGCACAGCGTGTATGCGTCCGCGAACCACTCGGCCGCTGGGGGGCTCGAGGTGAACCAGCCCCGCGTCCGGATCCCCATCATGCGCTTGAACTTCCTGCGGTGCTTCGGCTGGAGAACGCGGAGGTCGAAGGTGTGGCCGAGCTCGTGGTAGAGGACCGCCCGCGGCCGGCGCGCCGCCGGGCTCAGGTAGATGACCCGCGGCCGGCGGGTGAAGATGCAGCCGACGAACAGCGGCGCCCCCGGGCAGCCACCGATCAGGACGTGGACCCGCCCGCGCACGAGCGGGGCCTTGGCCTGGTGAAGCCAGGAGTGCATGGTGCCGCCGATCGTCTGGCCGCCGGGACCGAACGGCGCCGGAGGGTGAGCTTGGCTGGCGCCTACGAGCGCGACGGCGCCGACCACCGCCGCGAGCATGGCAACGCGAAACATCCTCTGTCGGGGCGGTCGGCGCATCTCCTGCCGACGCCAACGTACCTCAGGTTCTGCGTCTTACGCGCAGGCTTCGCGCAAGCTTGGCGCGGAAAGCTCGTGCAGAACCTCAGCGCCGCTCGACTGCGACCCGGAGCCCGAACGCGATCAGCACTGCGCCGGTGGTGCGCTCGAGCCATTCCTTTACACGCGGGGCGGTGAGCAGCCCGCGGGCGCGGTGGACGAGCCGGGCGTACGCGGACAGCCAGACGAGCCCGACGACCACGTGAATTGCGACGAGGGTCATGGTCTGCGGAAGGACCGGCGCGTCGCGATCGACGAACTGAGGAAGGAAGGTGAGGAAGAAGAGCGCCGGCTTCGGGTTGAGGACCGTGCTGATCAGCCCCTGGAGGAACGCCCGGCGGGGCGCCGCCGCGGGCGCCTCGGCAGGCGGCCGTCCCGTGCCGCGAATCGCCTGAACACCGAGGAACAGGAGATAGGCGGCGCCGGCGAGCTTGACGGCGGTATAGGCAGTCGCAGACGCGACGATCAGCGCCGACAGCCCGACCGCGAGGGCAACCCCATGCACGAGCAATCCGGCGAGGTTGCCGAACACGGTCCTCTGAGCGAGCGCCGGCCCGCCGACGAACACCTGCCGCGTGACGAGCGCCATGTCCGCGCCCGGAATGACCGTGACGAGGATCGAGGCGACGAGAAACGGGAGCAGGAGATCGAGCGGGATGGGCACGATTTCATGGTGTCACAGGGCCCTGCCGATTCCTGACGTGATGTACGTCCCGCCGAGGTTCGACGACCTCCCCCGTGTCGGTCTGCGCCTATGGACGGCTGCCGTAGCCTTCGCCGGCGTATGCGTGGTCTGGTTCAACGTGGTGCTGCTCCGCTTCCTGCCGAAGCTGGAGAACACGCCGGAGTCGCGGATCGCGTTTCTCGAGGACGTGGCCCGGATTCAGCTGGTCTTCGCCATCGCCGGGCTGACGGCCGGCCTGGCGGCGCATGCGACCGCCTGGCGAAGGCAGCGGCGCGCTTCATTCGTGCTGTGCGGGGTCGCGGGCGTGCTCTTCGGCGCAGCGGTCCTCCCTTTCGCGGTGACCTTCTGACGAGAGCGGGAGTTGCGACCGCCGTGGCCTAGGTCGGTAGCAGCCCGAGCTGCCCGAGGAGCCCGAGATCGTCACGGCTCCCCCAGTGCTCGACGATCTTTCCGTCGGCGAGCCGCCAGATGTACATGTGCCGCACGGCGAACTCCTGGCCGGTGGGCTCACGACCCATGAGAGGGCCTGTGTGCCGCCCGCTCATTGTCACGAGCTGGACCACCTTGTCGCCCTCGCCGATCTCGTCCTCGACCTCGAACCGGAGGTCGCCGAACGCGCTGTGGAGCTGCTGCACCGTCCGCCTCACGCTCTCGGGACCGGTCGGCTGCCCGGGGTGCGCCGGCTCGTGGTCCACGAACTCGGCATGGATCAGCTCATCCGCGAGCTCGAGATCGCCCTTCGCGTAGATCTCCTCGAGCGCACGACGAACCAGCAGCTTGTTGTGTTCCGACACCATCGCGGCGTTTCTAACACGGGACGCGCAGGTAGGCTCGGCAGGCGTGGAAGCAGCTGTTGCTCACGCATCGCCCGAGTACCTGCGGCTCACCCGTCGGGCGAAGCTGCTCTCCTGGGCCAGCCTCGGATACATGGCGATCGAGGGCCTGGTCGCCGTCGTTGCCGGCATCGTGGCCGGGTCGATCGCGCTGATCGGCTTTGGCATCGACAGCGCCATTGAGGGGTTCGCCAGCGTTGTCATCGTCTGGCGGTTCACCGGCACGCGCACGTTCTCTCATCGCGCCGAGGAGCGCGCACAGAAGCTGGTGGCGATTCAGTTCTTCATCCTCGCCCCTTACGTGGCGGTGGAGTCGATCAGGGCACTCGCCAACAGCAGCCATCCCGAGGAGAGCATGGTCGGTATTGCGCTTGCCGCGTCCAGCCTGGTGGTGATGCCGCTGCTCGGGCGGGCCAAGCAGCGCATCGGAACTCGCATCGGTTCTTCGGCGACCGCGAGCGAGGGCAAGCAGAATCTCCTCTGCGCCTACCTGGCCGCAGCTCTCCTCGTCGGCCTGCTCGGCAACGCGCTGCTCGGCGCCTGGTGGCTCGACCCAGTGGTGGGTCTGCTGATCGCCGTTGTGGCGGTTCAGGAAGGGCGCGAGGCCTGGCGCGGCGACGCCTGCTCCCACCACTAGAGGCGCCGACCGGAATCGAACCGGTGTCAACGGCTTTGCAGGCCGCTGCGTAACCACTCCGCCACGGCGCCAGAGGGGGTCCAAGCGTAGCGGGGGTCCGTTCGTGTCAGGGGCTGACGCGGACGCTTGGATTGGGTAAGACTTTGCGGCGAAAGGGCTACGCGTGGTTGCGTGGCTGGACCCCGCCCCGTCGTGTCGACTACGGAAGCGAAGATCGTCTCCTTCACGGTTCCCGGTGGCAAGCGCGCCGCAAGCGTCGCTCGCCGCTCGGTGCTGTCGTCGAAGGCCGGCTTGCCCGGGACGATCCGGCACCGGCTGGCGTTGCTGCTCAGCGAGCTCGTGACGAACGCGATCCAGCACGGCGGCGCCGGCCCCCACGAGACGATCGAGGTGCGCCTCGCCTCGACTCGGGAGCGCGTGAGAGTGGAGGTGCGCGACCCCGGCTCGTCCAGCCCTCGACCCAACGACCGCCTCGCGGAGGGCGGCGGCTACGGCCTCCTGCTGGTCGACCGTCTGGCCGACGGCTGGGGTCGCGAGGAGACCGACCGGGGCGGCAGCCTCGCCTGGTTCGAGATCGACCTCGGCGGCCTCGCCGAGGCCTAACCGAGCCGAATCTCGCGGCTATACTCAGCCCGCCTGCGGCTGTAGCTCAGTTGGCTAGAGCGTCTGCTTGCCATGCAGAAGGTCGAGGGTTCGAATCCCTTCAGCCGCTTCGGAAAAGGCCTGCATTTGCAGGCCTTTTTCGCTGGCTCAGTCGGCTGGTGTGTCTGCATCGCGCCGGACCGAAACCGGACCCGCGGCCAACCCACCGCACGTTCGACTCGAAGAAGGCGCCTGTTTGCAGGTGATTCTGGATCGTTCGAACCGTTGCCCTCTTGCGAAGGGCGACGCAGAAGGTCACGAGTTCGATT
>Ga0081538_10001009_pt1 | contig 30023 bp, 36 predicted proteins | sample TabmetS5T2R1_FD_71022 | JGI IMG/M metagenome (GOLD analysis project Ga0081538, IMG submission 71022) | Tabebuia heterophylla rhizosphere microbial communities from the University of Puerto Rico - S5T2R1 | ecosystem: Host-associated > Plants > Roots > Rhizosphere ...
GGCCGGCGGCCGGGAGCCGCTGGAGGGCATCGGCGGGAGCCCGACGGCCATCGCTCATGCCCCAGGCGTCGCGCTCGCCGCCCTGGGTACGCTCGCCTTCGGCGCGGTGCTCGGCCCGGAGGCGCCGCTCATCGCGCTCGGCTCCGTCGTCGGGCTAGCGTTCGCACGCGTCTTCCCCGTCGATCCGGAGCACGGGCGCCTCCTCGCCCTCGCCGGATCCTTTTCGGCCATCTCGGCGCTGTTCGGCGGGCCGCTCACGGCCGGGATCCTCCTCGTCGAGGCGTCCGTCGGACTAGGAACGAAGGCGATCCCTGTACTCATTCCCGGCCTCGTCGCCGCCGCGATCGGCTACCTCCTCTTCACCGGGCTCGGCGACTGGGGCGGGATCAGCGAGGCCGACCTCGAGGTTCCCGGCCTGCCGCCGTACAGCGAGCCGGACATCGGCGATCTGTTCCTCGCGATCGCCCTCGGCGTGGCGGTGGCGATCGTCGTCGAAGTCGTCCGCGTCGGCGCGCGGCGCGTGCTGGCGGACCGGGAAACGGTTGGCCCGGGCCCGCTACTCCTCGCCGGCGGCCTGGCGACCGGCCTCATCGCTCTCCTGGCCGACGCGCTTGGCGCCGACCCGCTCGGCGTGCTCTTCTCGGGCCAGTCGGCGCTCCCCGACCTCGTGGCCGAGGACTCGACGAAGATCGTCGTTATCCTGCTGGTGGCGAAGGGGCTCGCCTACGCGATCTGCCTGGGGTGTGGCTTCCGCGGCGGCCCTGTCTTCCCGGCCATGTTCCTCGGCACCGGGCTCGGGATGCTCGCCGTCATCACGCTCGACGTCTCGCCGACGTGGGCGGTCGCGGTCGGGACCGCGGCGGCCATGGCTGCGATGACCAAGCTTCTCTTCGCCTCGCTCGTGATCTCGGCGGCGTTGGTAGGCACGGCCGGCGTCGACACAGTTCCCGCAGCGGTGCTCGCGGCCGTGGCAGCGTGGGTGGTGACGTCCGCGCTCGAGGGCCGCCTAGCCGGCCGCCACCCGTAGCGCGTCGACCGCTTCGTGCACCGTCCGGAACACCTCCACGGTCGGACGGCTCGGGGCGGTGCGCACGACGTCGCGCACCTGGCCGATGTCGCCGGCCAGGACGAGCCGAACGTCTCTGCTCTCCAGCTTCTCGGCCAGCTCGGCGAGCATGTTCACGGCCGTCACGTCGAGCAGCTCGACCAGCGCTGCGATCACGACCGCGGCGAGCGTCGCCTCGGGAAGCTCCTCGAAGAGCCCCGTGAGGAAGAGCTGCGTCAGCACCGTGAGGGCCGCGACGATCAGCCCCGAGAGCTGGGATCTCGCGCCCGAGCCTGCGTTGACCGCGGTCTTCGAGAGGCTCCCGTTCACCACCCTGCCGCTCGAGAGCCCCGAGGCGAGGTTGGCTGCCCCGAGGCCTAGCAGCTCGCGGTTCGCGTCAACCTGGTAGTGGTTCTTGGCCGCGTACGTCTTCGCCGCCCCGAGGCCCTCGGCGAAGCCGACGAGCATGACCCCGACCGCGGCAGGGGCGATGTCGAGGTAGTCCGAGAGCCCGGTGCCCGGAAGCCCGAAGGAGGGTAACCCGCTCTCGATCTGCCCGACGATCGTCACACCGTGGTCGTCGAGGTCGAAGGCCGAGACGGCCAGGATCCCGAGCAGCACGGCAACCAGCGAGCCCGGGACGACCGGGGCCAGCTCCTTGAGCCCGACCACCAGGACGAGCGAGAGCCCTCCGACGAGGAGCGTCAGGCCGCTTGTCTGGTCGAGGTTGCCGACGAGGTCCCACAGCTGCTCGAGGAAGTCACCCTCGCCCTTCTCCACCCCGAGGAGCTTCGGCACCTGGCCGACGATGATCGTGAGCGCGAGTCCGATGATGTAGCCCTTCAGCACCGGCTCGGAGATGAAGCCGGACAGGAAGCCGAGGCGGCAGAGCCCGGCCGGGACCGCCAGGAGCCCCGTGACGAGCGCGAGCGTGATCGTCAGCTGGAGGAAATCGTCGGACCCCGCGGTCGCCAGGTAGGCCACTGCGGCCGCGGAGAGCGCAGCGGTCCTGGGTCTCCACCCTGGAGCTGGTCCTGGGTGTCCTCCTCCTGCTCGTCGCCCTCAAGCAGTGGCGCGGCCGGCCGCGCGAGGGCGAGGAACCGGAGACGCCCGAGTGGATGAAGGCTCTCGACGCATTCGGCCCGCCGAAGGCGGCGGGGCCGGCGTGCTCCTCTCGGCCCTCAACCCGAAGAACCTGCTCCTGACCGTCGCCGGCGCGTCCGCAATCGCGCAGACGGGCATCGCCGGCGGCGAACAGGCAGTGGCACTTGCGATCTTCGTCCTCATCGCCTCGATCGGAGTCGCAACGCCGATCGTCATCTACTTCGCGCTCGGCGACCGCGCGGGCCCGCTGCTCGACCGGCTCAAGAACTGGCTGGCCGAGAACAACGCCGTGATTATGGCCGTCCTCATGGTGATCATCGGCGTGAAGCTGATCGGGGACGCGATCAGCGGCTTCTCGTAACGATCAACGTCAGCTCGTCGATCCCGACGACCTTGACCGTCTCGCCGCGCTCGGCGCCCTCGGCGCAGCGGGCGCGCCAGATCTCGGACTCGCCGGAGAGACGCACCTGCCCCAGCGGCTTGCAGGGCGCGATCACAGTGGCGGAGCGCCCGACGAGGGTCTCGGCGCCCATTTGGACCTGGCGGTGGCGGACGAGCCGCCAGATCCCGTAGACCTCGCCGAGCCAGAGAAGGAGGCCGACGAGGAGCGCGACGAGGCCCCAGGGTGAAGGCAGGACGAAGAGTAGGACGAGCCCGGTGATCAGCAGCATGGCGGGAAGCCTACGCCTGCGTCAGGGCGCCGGCATCGTCGCCCGCAGCTCCCGGCCGCCGATCGCCCCCTCGAGCGTCGCCGTCGCCTGCGGGCGCTTCTCCCACGCGATCCGAAGCTCACCGTGCACCGAGTTCGCGACCTCGACGAGGGTGGCTCCCGGGAAGCGCCGGGCCACCTCGCGCGCGCCCGAGGCGGTGGTCGTGTCCAGGTCGCCGTGGAGGACGAGCGTGGGGACGTAGGGATACGCCCCTCTCGACGGGGTCTGCTCGGGTTGACATATCGACATCTTTCGTTACGATGAATGTCGATATGACAGCGCTCGACCTGGTGGATTGCTGCCAGCCGCTCGCGGCCGCGACTCTCTCCGACGATGAGGCCGAGGCGACGGCCGGACTCTTCAAAGCTCTTGCAGACCCAGCGCGCGTGAAGATCGTGAACATCCTCGCGACCCGCGACGAGCCGGTCTGTGCTTGCGAGTTCCACCCCGCGCTCGGGCTCAGCCAGGCGACGGCCAGTCATCACCTGAAGAAGCTCACGAAAGCCGGCCTGCTCGAGCGCGAGCAGCGCGGCAAGTGGGCCTACTTCTCGCTCAACCCCGAGGCCATCTCGATCCTGTCAGGCCTCGTCGATCTGAAGGAGGCATAGGCATGACGATGTCCGCCGACGCGTTGCGCGAGGAGGTGCGCCAAAAGTACGCGGAAGCCGCAGTCGCGGCCGGGAGCGGAGGCTGCGGGTGCACGAGCGAGGGGAGTTGCTGCGGCAACGTCGTCTGCGACGGCGAGGACGAGTCCTTCGGCGAGGCCCTCTACGACGCGAGCCAACGAGGCGAGCTCCCCGACGCGGCCGTGCTCGCCAGCCTCGGCTGCGGCAATCCGACCGCCGTTGCCGACCTGCGCGAGGGCGACACCGTGCTCGACCTCGGCTCCGGCGGCGGGATCGACGTGATTCTTTCCGCGAGGCGCGTGGGCCCGACCGGCCTCGCGTACGGGCTCGACATGACCGAGGAGATGCTCTCGCTGGCACGACGGAACGCCGAGGAGGCGGGCGTCCCCAACGCGATCTTCCTCCGCGGGATCATGGAAGACATCCCGCTCCCCGCCGACTCGGTCGACGTCGTGATCTCGAACTGCGTCGTCAACCTCTCGACCGACAAGCCGGCCGTGTTCGCCGAGCTCGCCCGGGTACTGAAGCCCGGCGGGCGCATCGGGATCTCCGACATCGTCGCCGAGGATCGCCTCTCGCCCGACGAGCGGGGCGAGCGCGGCTCCTACGTCGGCTGCATCGCCGGAGCGCTTTCGAAGAGCGAGTACGAGGCGGCCTTCGAGGCGAACGGCTTCGAGGACGTGGCCGTCGACTTCACGCACGAAGTCGCCGACGGCATCCACGGCGCGATCGTCAAGGCTCGGCTTCCTCGGAGCTAGAGAAGCTCGGCGACCAGCTCTTGCACACGCGCATCGATTTCGTCGCGGATCGTCCGTACCTCCTCGAGGTCCCGGCCGGCCGGGTCGGGTAGCTCCCAGTCGAGATACCGCTTGCCGGGATAGACCGGGCAAGCGTCCCCGCAGCCCATCGTCACCACGGCGTCGGCGGCCCGGACGGCCTCGTCCGTCAGCGGCTTGGGGAACTCGTGACGCAGGTCGATGCCGAGCTCCGCCATCGCCTCGACGACGACGGGGCTCACCTCCTCGGCAGGATCCGAGCCCGCCGAACGGACGTGCACGCGGCCCTGCGCCCGATGGCTCAGGAGCCCGGCCGCCATCTGCGACCGGCCCGCGTTCTGGACGCAGACGAAGAGCACCTCTGGGACGTCCGTCAAGGCGCGGCTCGCGTCGGCGGCGGCTCCTTCGGCGCCGGCCTCGTCCGCCGGACGACGAGGGCGACACCCCAGACGACCAGGGCCGCGAGCCCGACGCCGAGGGAGAAGATCACGAGCTCGTTTGCGTACGGCACGTCGAGGAGCTTGAGCCCACTGAGGGCGAGGACGGCGGCGAGGCTGAAGCGGAGCGCCGTCTCCGGCAGCCCGACGCTGATCTGGCTGCCGATGAGGACACCCGGGATCGAGCCGACCAAGAGCCAGGCCATAGCGGGAACGTCGACGTTGCCGGCGACCAGGTGGCCGACCCCGGCGACCAGCAAGAGCGCAGCGGCGTGGGCGATGTCGGTGCCGACGACGTACTTGGCGGCAAGCGGGTAGGCGAGCAGCATGGCGAGGGCGAAGAGGGTTCCGCTCCCGACCGAGGTCAGCCCGACGATGAAGCCGCCGACTAGCCCGATCGAGACCGCCACGATCCGGTCTCGTGGGCTCAGCCGCCCCAGGCTCGCCGCCGGCCCGCTGCGATGCACGAGCGCCTTGACGACGAACGCGAGCGACCCGAAGAGGAGGGTGTAGCCGAGCACGCGACCCTGCACCGAGTCGACGCTGTCTCCGTAGCGATCGGTCAGGTAGGTGGCCACCCAGACCCCGAGCAGGGACGCGGGCGCGCTCCCGAGCAGCATCCACGCGGCCAGGCGGGCACGGACGGTGCCCAGTCGCCGGTGCCGGACGGCGCCGAACGACTTGAAGATGGCGCCGTGGAGGATGTCGGTTCCGATCGCCGTCGCCGGGTTGAAGTTGAAGATGAAGATGAGGAGCGGCGTCATCAGGGAACCACCGCCCATGCCGGTCATCCCGACGAGAAGCCCTGTGATGAGGCCGGCGATGATGAGGCGCGGGTCGTTCAACGCTAGTGCGCCTTCAATGAACCGCGAGCACGTCGCAGGTCGCGCGCCGCATCACGTTCTGGGCGACGCTCCCCTCGACGAGGCGCTCGAAGAATCCTTTTCTGCGCATGCCGACCACGATCAGGTCGACGTTTCGCTCCTCGGCGAGCGACACGATCGCCTCCGCGGGCTGGCCGACCGACTGCACGAGCTCGCCCTGGAGGCCCCGCTCCGACAGGTATGCCCCGGCCTGGTCGAGCCGCTCCCGCCCGTAGCTTCCCTCCTCCTCCGCCTCCTCGGGCTCGTTGGGAGCGACGTTCGTGACGATCAGGGCGGCCTGCAGCGCCTCGGCCAGGTCGGCGGCGTGCGAAAGCGTCCGGCTTTCCGGGTCGTCGTAGGCGACGAGGATCGTCTGCACGACGGACATGACCGTCACAGAGTAGGCGCTCGCCCTGACAAGGGCGTCACCCAGCTGAGGGAAGGAGGTGCGGGATCCCGGGAGACGACGGCCCTCTCCCGGGATCCCAACCCGGGGGCTAGCCGCTTCGAGCGGCTTCGACCACCTCTTCCTCGGGCGAGAAGGAAGTCTCGACCTCGAGCTGTTCCTCGCCGCGGAAGATCGTGAAGCCGATGACCGCGCCGCTCGCAAGCGTCGGGTCGCCGTTCTCCGTGAACGAGAAGTCGCCGAGGAAGCCGTTCTTCACCTCGGTGGCGAACAGCTGCTCGATCACTCCCGCGCGGGTGTAGTCGGAGCTCGCGATCGCATCGAGGACGATTTGGGCGGCCTGGGCGCCGTAGACGCCGTACGGTTCGACGGGCTGGTCGCCGACCCTCGTCTCGAACTCGTCGATGAACTCCTGGCCGGTCGGGCCGAATTCCTCGATTGGCACTCCTGCGACCGAGAAGTAGGCGCCGCGCGTGTTCTCGACACCGGCTTCGTCGATCGTGCTCTGCTGCGTGAACCCGTCGGGCATGTACAGCCTGACGGTCTCGTTGTCGCCCAGGACCGTGACCTTGTCCTTGATCACCTGAGCGCCGTTCTCCTCGGTCAGGCCGCCGAGGAAGAGGGCATCGGCCCCGGTGTTCTTGATCTTGGTCATGAGCGCCTCGTAGCTGGAGGCACGTGGATCCCACGCCTCGAAGCCGACGACCTCGATGCCGAGGTGCTCGGCCGCGCCGCGGACGTTCGTGGCCACGCCGAGGCCGTAGGCCTCGCGGTCGTTGAGGATGTAGAGCTTCTCCGTCCCGTGCTCCTGCATGAGCTGGGCGAGGGCCGCGCCCTGGTAGGCGTCATGGGCCACCACCCGGACGTAGTTCCTGAGCCCCGTGGGGTAGTAGCGGTCGGGCTCGTCGTCGGCGCAGCCCGGCCCGCCTTCGGTCAGGCAGACGTACGTGTTCGCCGGCGAGACCATTGCGAGGCCGCCGCCCGGCGCCTGGTTCAGGATCGGCAGCTCGACCGCGGCGCAGCCCGAGTTGAACGTGCCGATCACCGCCACGAGCGACGGGTTATCGGCGTAGGCGTTCGCGTTCTGGCTGCACTTGCCCGGGTCCCACTTGCCGGCCTGGGCCGTGGAGTCGTCGCAAGACTGGAAGCCGACGTTGACCTCGCCCGCCTTCCAGCCCGCCTGGTCGAGGATCTGGCGCGTCGCCTCGACGATCTGCAGCGTCTGCGTTCGCGAGGACCCCTGCAGGACCATGTCGGTGGCGATCAGGACCTGCGGCTCACCCTCGCCCTCGTACTCGATGTCGGTGCAGGACGCCGACGGCAGCGCCGTCACCTCCGGGAGCGACGGAGCGTCCCCCGCATCCCCGCCGCCCCCGCCGCCGTCCTCGTCGTCTCCGCCGCAGCCTGCCGCGGCAAGCGCGAACGCGCCCGTGAGGAGCGCGAGCAACGCCAGCTTCGTGCTTCGTTTCACCACGAATCCTCCTTCCACCCGATTGAGGCGCCCCGGGGCGCTAACTCACCGCGTCCCCTGCTCGTCGGAACTGTCAAGCGCCGCTGGCAGGCTCTCCCACGCAGGCAAACGGGAGCGAAAAACGAAGCAAACGCCGAGCAAAGGGCAGGCTGGCCTCACCTTCTCGCTCCTCGGGCCGCTCGAAGCCCGGGTCGACGGCGAGACGCTCGCGCTCGGCGGAGGCAGGCAACGGTCCCTGCTCGCGCTCCTGCTCCTGCACGCCAACGAGCCCGTCTCGCGCGAGCGCCTGATCGAGGGGGTTTGGGGCGCCGAGCGGCCGAGCACGATCGGCGCCGCGTTGAACGTCCACCTCTCGAAGATCCGGAAGCTCCTCGCGACGGCGGGGACGGATGCGACGCTCGTGACAGAGCTGCACGCCTATGTCCTCGAGATCGACCCCGAGCGGCTCGACGTGCACCGCTTCGAGCGGCGCATCCGGGAGGGGCGGCAGGCGCTGGTGGCCGGACATGCTGAGGAGTCCGCCGCGACGCTCGACCGCGCCCTCGCCCTCTGGCGGGGACCGCCGCTCGCCGAGCTCGCGCTCGACGCCTCGGTCGACGCGACGCTCGCCCGCCTCGGCGAGCTTCGCCTCTCCGGGCTCGAAGACCGCTTCGAGGCGGAGCTCCAGCTCGGCAGGCATACCGAGCTGGTCGCCGAGCTCGAGGAGTTCGTGCGCGAGCATCCGCTGCGCGAGCGGGCAAGGTCCCAGCTGATGATCGCTCTCTATCGCAGCGGCCGCCAGGCGGAGGCGCTCCAGTCCTATCGCGAAGTGCGGACGCTCCTCGCCGACGAGCTCGGTCTCGACCCGGGCCCGCAGCTTCGGCGCCTCGAGAAGGCGATCCTCGTCCAGGACGCATCGCTGGCCGCGGCGGAGCCACGTCGCTTCCGACGAGACCGCGCCCACCGCCTCGCAGCCGTCATCGCAGTCGCCGTCGCCGCGACGGCGATCTTCGCACTGGGCCGGAGCGGTCCCGGCGCGCAGGGAACCGAGCCGCTCACCGACGTCGTCCTCGCGCGCGCGAGCGACGTCGCCGTGATCCAGCCCGAGACGAACAAGGTCGTCGCCCGTGTGCCGGTCGGCTCGAGCCCGGCCCTCATCCGCGAGGGGGACGGCGCCGTCTGGGTGGCGGACCGGATCGACCTGACCGTGACCGAGATCGACCTCGAGAGCCGCCGCGTCCTGCGAACCGTCGGCATCGGCTTCCGGCCCGACGACCTCGCCGCGCGCAACGGCGCCGTCTGGGCGTTCGACAAGGAGGAGCGGGTGCTGGCAAGGCTCGGTCGAGGGCAGGCCTGGGACCGGTTCGAGCATGCCGACTTCGCCGAGGTCGACCGGATCGCGCTGGACGACCACGCCGTCTGGCTCGCCGGCGGGACGCGGCTGATCCGCGTCGACGCCACCTCCGGTCAGGTCGTGAGCAAGATCTCGCTACCGGTCGCGGTCGACGGCCTCGCGACCGGCCGCAGCGGCGTCTGGGCCGTCTCGAGCTCCGCAGGCGCCGTCCTTCGCCTCGACCCGCTCACCGCCGAGATCGAAGAGCGAATCGCCATGGTCCGCGAGGGAGGACCGGCGCCCCAGGCGCTCGCGATCTCGGCCGACTCCGACTTCGTGTGGGTGCTGAACGGCGACACGGCCACGGTCGCCAAGATCGATCCCGACCTCCACGACATCGTGGAGACGTACCGGCTCGACGCCGGCCGGGGCTCGCTCGCGCTCGCGGCCGGGGAGGGAGCCGCGTGGGTGAGCAGCCCCCTCGACGGCACCGTGATCCGGATCGACGGAGGGACGGACGAGGTCGCCTCGATCGCCGTCAGCGCCGACTCCACCCCCAAGGACGTCACGGTCGCGGGCGGGCTCGTCTGGGTGAGCGTCGCCGAGGACCGCGCCCCGCAGTAAGTCCTTCGCTACGTGTGAGGGGTGTCGACGACGCCCGCCGCCATCAGGAGGACGGCGAGGAGAAAGAGCCCGACTGCGAGCGTGAGCACCGCGTAGACCTTCCAGACGACCGGCGCACCGCTCTCGCCTTTGGCGGCCGAGTCCATCGTGGCGAGCGCGGTCGCCACGAGCCCGCGGAGACGTAGCTCGTCGAACGCGGCCGGGAGATCGGGCGCGGTGATCTCGCCGGTCAGCTCCGTGCCCGTCGCATCGATCGCGGTGTAGGCGTAAGAGGCCATCCGTTCCAATCATCGGCAGCTGAAGCCCGCGGCTTGAGCGTCGTCTCGGCGACCGGGGTTCTGCTCGCCCGGGACGACTGCGATGATGACGACTTCAGTGCGGCTTCGCGCTCGCGGTCGCTCGACCGCTCGCGTGACATGACGACCGCCAATCGGTCGAACTCCCGCGACCGCTCGCGCGACAGGACGGGCGACGGCGTCGGCGCCGAGACTGCCGAGCTGATCGCCGCCTGCCTCGCCTACGAGTCGAGCCGGCTCCCCGCGGCCGCCGAGGTCACCCAAGAGCTCGAGCGCCTCGTCGCCGAGCAGCCACGGCGGCCGGTCCTGAGCAGGTTTCGCATACGGCCGCGCCTCTAGGAGCCCCTCGACGGCTACACTTGGGTCGCCGCGGGGGAGTACCCGAGTGGCCAAAGGGGACGGGCTGTAAACCCGTTGGCTCAGCCTTCGTAGGTTCGAATCCTACCTCCCCCATCTTCACCCGCATGGCCGAGCGGAAACCGCTTGGTTGAGCGGTTCATCCGTTCCGGAAACGTCCGGAATACTCCCGGTCCCCTCCCCCAGGTCCTCCCCTCGGAAATCCGTCCCGGAGCGGTCAGAATCGCTCCCGTGGCGGAGACGTACTACTCCCGTCTCAGCGTCGATCCGGACTGGCGCACGAAGAAGAACGCGACCGCCCGCCGCTGGTACAAGCGGCTCCGCGAGACGGATCCCGCCCGCTTCCGGAAGCTCCGGAAAGCCAAGACGGAACGGGACAGGCGGCGTCGCGCGAAGTTCACCCCGGAAGAGCGGGCGGCAGTCCGCGCCGCCGACGTGGAGCGGAAGCGGAGACGGCGCGCGCTCGCCGGTCGCGGCCTCACCTTCCAGGAGCTTCGCGAGCGTGTCCCCGACTTCGGGGAGCGTACGTCCCTCCGGATCATCCTCGAAGACGAAGTCCGAAGCGGACGCGTCCCCTGATCGACGGACGCTACGTCCTGAACGGGACGATCCCGGAGGACGTGAAGAGCGCGCTCGTGGATCTCTGACGCGTGGACGACCCCGTCGCTCGTCACTTATGCCCGCCTGCTCGATCGCGTCCGCGATGAAGATCCCTTCATCGCGAGCAAGGGCGAAGCCCTTCGCGTAGACGTAGACCGCACGACGATTGCGTCCTGACGGTTCGACATATGTCGAACGCCGCGCGGGGCTGAGGCCGTCTTCTCCGCCGCCTACCATCGGATGAGTGATAGACGAGCGATAGCGCAACGTACCGCTCGGAGAACTTCCGCCAGAGGTCTTGGACGAGTTCTACGAGGAGTTCCGTCCACAGCAGGAAGAGGTCGCGCGGCAGTGGATCGAGTCCGTCCGCGCGGAGCGTGCGCGGGCGGAGCGGCAGGCGCGGAACAGTGATCGTGCCGTGACGATTGCGCTCATCGCGCTCGGTATCTCTGCCGCTAGCGCGGCGACGGGGATCGCCGTCCTCCTGATACAGCTCTGGGCCTGAGCCGTTGGCGCGGGGGGAGGCCCCCTCGGCCCCCAGCGTCAGATCCCCGATGGGGACGATCGCCGCGAAGAATGGACCCGACGCTACTGGCGTCCGGAATCCGAAAACCTCAATCGATCTAGCGTTCGCGTCTAGCTATGTAGATGCGAACAGGCTGACCGTCGCGCGCCTGACCGTCCCGCTCGTAGCGCATCCCAATCTTCTCGGCGACACGGTCCGAGGCCTCGTTCCCTCGGCGGACGTACGCGACGACGTGATCCGAAAGCGCGAGTCCCTGCGCGAGGACTGCAGCGGCGGCCTCCGTTGCGAGTCCTTCACCGCGCCTTTCGGGCTCGATCAACCACCCGATCTCGATTTCGTCCGGATCGATGCCCACGAGTCCATCGCCTGCGCGATGAAGCTCGATGACCCCGACGACTTCGCCGCTCGCTCGTTCTAGGGCGACGTACGGGCCGAAGCCGTGATCGCGCCAATGGACAACCGCGTCGCGGACATCGCGCGCGGCAACGTGCTCGTCGCCGATGATGCGCACGACGTCCTTCTCGTCGGCTTCTGTTAGTGGACGGAAGCGTAAGCGGTCCGTTGCGAGCGGATTCCTCATAACTCTCGAATGATCTCGAAGTCGGACGCGATCTGGATCGCGCGCAGCAATGCCTAGACTTAACTCATGGCTCGTCCGAGTTCTCTCACTCCGGAGCTTCAGGAGCGGATCGAATCCAAACTCGCGGACGGGATCCCGATCGCGGTCGTCGCTCAGGATGCCGGAATCGCGCGCTCGACTCTCTTCGAGTGGATCCGCCGCGGCCACGTCGAGCGTCGTCGTCGTCGGGATCCGCTGACGCTCGTCGCGAGCCAGCCGGAGCCGGACGGTGGGACCGTGTCGCCCATGGGCGACAGCGAATCGCTCGAGGAACGTCTTCGCGAAGCGCAGCCGGGACTCGTCGCAGTCCTCGTGAACGCGTCTCAGCGGGGATCCTGGCAAGCTGCAGCGTGGCTCTTAGAGCGGATCGCTCCCGAACGCTGGGCGAAGCCGACTCGCTCGAGGCCGAGCGCCGAGTTCGAGGTCCAGCTGGACGGGCCGTCCGCGCGCTCAGCGAGAAGGGACGGAAGCCTGCGACGATCCGGAAGTCGATCCAAACGCTCGCGATCGTCCTAGACGACGCCGGGATCGACCCGAATCCCGCCCGCGGGAAGATCCGCTACCCGTACGAGGAGACGATCGAACCGGAGCCTCCGACGTCGGCGCACGTCGAAGCCGTCTTCCGACTCCTCACGTCCGCTCATCGTCTCCCGCTCCTTTGGCTCGACTGGTCCGGCGCACGCGTCGCGTCCGTCGAGCATCTCCGCGTCCGGGACTACGACGAGCCTGCCCGTCGCGTCCGCCTCCGCGCCGCGACGACGAAGACGAGGAAAGCGCTATGGGTCGAACTCCCGGACGCTCTCGCGGAGGCGATCGAGGCGACGCTCCCTCCGCGGGATGATCGAGATCCGGAAGCTCGCCTCTTTCGCGGAACGGGAGCGGATCGACTCCGGACGGCGATCGCGCGGGCCTGTAAAGCGGCGGGGATCCCGCCGTTCTCACCGCACGATCTCCGCCATCGGAGGATCAGCCTCCTTCACGATCAGGGGAGAACGTGGGCGCAGATCGGACAGTTCGTCGGCCAGCGGAAGCTCTCCGTCACGTCGGACACGTACACGCACGTCCTCAGCGACGGACGGGAAGTCGATCTCGTCGCGCTCCTCACGGACGTCTGAGCGCCGTACGGGCCCGTCGCCCTTCGCTAGCGTTCCGGCTCGGCCATCTGTCCCCCCGGGACTTCTTGGCACCGGACTGACGTAGAACTTCCGAGGCTGACGTGACGGGCCGTCTTGTAGCTGCGCTCCTGATGAGCGTGACGTCGATCGCAGGCTGCGGCGGTGAGGCTGGATCGCGCTCTAGCGGCCCTCAAACCGAGGCCACAGAGACGTCCACTACTTCTTCCGAGGCCAGCGGGCGGGGGCGCTGCGACTTCCCCGCGCTTCGTCCTGCCTACCTTCCTTGGCAAAGGGCCGGGGAACCGGTTCCCGCGCCGTCGAAGGATCGGTTCGCGGGCTACGCGCATCTCTTCTGGTCGGACGGCGAAGCCTCTTACGTGGCGCTTTGGCGCGTCAGGCAGGTGTTCGGAGGTCCGGGAGAGCCAGCGCCTTCGCTCCCCAACGGAGCCGAGGGCTACCTCTATGAAGGCTCGAGCGATGAGGACATCGCGCAGTGGCACATCGTGTGGGCAGACGTACAAGCCGATGGCTGCAACAAGACGACGCTCGTGCTTAACAGCCCGCGCCTGACGAAGCAGGAAGGAAAGCGAGCGATCCTCCAGCTCGCGGCGACACTGAGGGAGGAAACGTAGCCTGCCGCCGCCCTTCCGCAAGTCAGGAACGCTCAAGGTCCGCTCCCCCAGCCGCTCCCCTCGAGATCGAAAAACATTCCGTTTCCAGGGACGTTCGAATCCTACCTCCCCCATCTGGAGCCTCCTAGCTAAGCGAAAACCGCTCTGTTGAGCGGTTCGTGCCTTCCGGAAACGTCCGGATTGCTCGCGGTCCGCTCCCCCAGCCGCTCACCTGGGAATCGACGTCGGGAGCGTCGGAATCGCTCCCGTGGCGGAGTCGTACTACGCTCGTCGGAGTGCCCATGATCCAGCGTGGAGGAAGGCCCAGCTTCGGGAAGCGAAGGAGCGGGAAGCTCGCCGCCGCGCCGCACCTCTCTTGTCCACGGCCTGTTCGGGTAGGGCAGGGGGAGGCCCCCTCGCGCGAGCAGCGAACTCCGATGGGGACTCTCCCCGCGAAGAAAAGCCGCCGCGTTAGGGAGTCTGGAAATCCAGAAACGCGACGCGCGCTGAGCGCTACGCTCTCGGCATGATTGAGAAGAAGGCAGCGAGCGCGAAGCCGAAGCCCGAGCCGAAGCCGAAGCCCGAGACGACGCCGGAGCATCGCCCATACACGGGCTGTGGTGATCCTCGACCCTGGAAGCGGCGGCGCCACAACCGCTGAGATCGCATGGCTCGTCCGACGCTCCTCACCGACCAAGTTCGCGAGGAGCTGGAGGACGCGCGCTCCGCCGGAATCCCGGTCCGGATCGCCGCCGCGTCCGTGGGAGTCTCCAGACCGACCGTCTACGAGTGGATGCGACGCGGCCTCGTCGTCCGTCGTCCCCGTCTCCGTCTCGTGGGGGACGTACCACGCGCGTCGCAGCGCCCGAGACCCCGCCTGGCGAGAGGCTGCCATCGCCGCCGCCGCCGAGCGGAAAGCGGCGACGACGCCGGGCCAACCCCGAAGGCTGCCGCGCCGCCCATCAAGAGGCCTGCTCCGCGTCTGTCTGCCCGGCCGACGCCTGTCGAGCTCAACCTTCCGCGGCAGGCTTCGCCGCGGGCACGTGGTCGAGCGGCGCCCCCATCGGTATCAGGGATTCGCGCTCCACGGGCAGTCCAGGAGTGGAGGTACGTCACGTTGAAGGGCTCACGCTCTTGCGGATCGACGGTGAGGTTGATGATCCACGGCGAGGACAGCTTCGCCGGAGGATCGGTTGAGTACTTCTGTGCGACCAGCACCAGCTTGAAGTTGCGCCACTTGACGCCGTACATCTCCTTGCCCATCCAGTAGACACAGCCCTCGCGCTGCGATGACTCCGTTTTCCCGGTGAGCCAGTCGAGCTGGTCGACCCCGTCGATGACGCGGTCTCCGGCTCATTCGCGCCGGCGGCGTGCAGGAGCGTGGTGAACCAGTCCGTGACGTGCATGATCTCGTCGCTGACCTCTCCCTTCCGGGTGCGGCCGGGCCAGCGCACGATGCAGGGCGTTCGGAGGTTGCCCTCGCCACCCGCGAAGTAGGAGCCCTCCCAGTAGCCCGGCGTGCCCCGCCAAGTGAGGATCTCCTCGGGGCCGTTGGCGTGGGGGACGACCCCTCGACGCGAAGGCGTAGCCGGCGGGGTCTGTCGCCGGGAGAAGAAGTGGCTCGGGAAACGTGCCGTAACGGATCTAGCCAGCGTCCCTGCGGGCGAACGGCCATCTATGCTCGCCGAGGGCTGCAACAGTCGCCCGAGCTCGAGGGGGTGTTGGCGCAGGCGACCCGCGAGGAGCGGCTTGTGGCTTGTCGCGCTGATCGCAACGGTGGCGGCTGACGGCGACTGGCGAGCGAGCGGCTGGCTGCTGGAACGCAGGCACCCGGAGCGCTGGGCTGCCAGCCCCCGCGTCCAGGGGAGGTGGCAGACGCATCGGGATGGGATTCATCACGGCTCGCGAGGAGCTGAAGGAGGCCCAGGCGGCGCAGAAGGCTGGTGGAGCCCTTCGAAACGGCTAGCCGAATCGGATTCTCGAAAGCCGGCTCACGGCTCGGTGTGGACGATCACGTCGACGATCTCTGGGTGGTCGCGGCGGATGCGCTCCTCGATCTCGCTCGCGCTCGCATGTGCCTCGGCCAGCGCGCGCTCCGGCTCCATCGCGAGCGTCAGGAAGGCAACCAGACCGCGATCCGTGGCCAGGAAGCGGAGCTCGCGGGGCTCGAGCCCGGTCGTCTCGCGGACGATCTCGCGGACGGCCTCGGAGTGGAGCTCGAGCGCGCCGTCGGGCACCGAGGCGACGGCCTCGGGCTCCGAGAGCGGCTCGATGTGGGTCTGGACTGCGTCCACCGCCGAAAGCGCCCCGAGGATCTCCCGCTCGACGGCCTCGGCGACCTCGTGCGCGTCGGCGAGCGTGAGCGACCCCGGGAGCTTCAGGTGCAGGGAGACCTCGGTGCGGCGTCCGTCGTCGAGCACCGAGACGTTGTGCACCTCCCGGACACGGGGGACGCGGAGCGCGGCCGCGGTCGCCGCCTCACCAAGCTCGCCGGCCTCGGCCGGCTCGACGTGGACGACGACGTCCGCCCCCGGCACCGCGCGCTCGACCGCCTCCTCGACGGCGTCGGCAGCCGCGTGGCCCTGGCCGACCGCGGCGCCGGGCGGGACGCCGATGACCACGTCCGCGAAGTGGCGACCGGCCGCCCGCCGCATTCGCAGCCGCCGAAGCGTGACGCCGGCCTCGAGCCCCTCGATCGCGCTCCGGGCAGCCTCGACCTCGTCCGCTGGAGCGCGATCCATGAGGACGTCCACGTTTCGCCGCATCAGCCGTCCGGCAGCGACGAGGACGAGCGCGGCCACGAAGAGGGCGGCCGCCGCGTCGCCCTCGGGGTAGCCGGCGCGTGCGGCGAGGAGGCCGAGGAGAACGGCCGTCGAGCCCGCGAGGTCGCCGCCGAAGTGAAGCGCGCTCGCGGCAAAGGCGGGGCTCTGGAACTCGCGCGACGCCCGGCGGGAGACCGCCGCGCGGCTGGCGTCGATCACGATGACCACGACGATCACGAGCAACGCGTACCAAGTCGCGTCCACGTCCGAGGTGCCGTCGACGAGCCGGCGGACCGCGGCCGCGGCAAGTAGGAGAGAGATGAGCGCGAGGATCAACGCCTCCGCAAGGGCGGCCAGGTGCTCGGCCTTGCCGTGGCCGTACGGATGGCTTCGGTCAGCAGGACGAACTGCCACGCCGACGGCGAAGAGCGTCAGGAGCGCGGCGACGAGATCGGTCCCCGAATGCGCGGCCTCGGAGAGGAGCCCGAGGCTGCCCGTGGCAAGCCCGGTCGCGAGCTTGAGGCCGATGAGGACGACCGCGGCGGCGACCGAGACGAGCGCGATCCTGCGCTGGGGACTCACCGATCGAAGGCTAACCTTGGTCAGGTGCCGACTCCTCCCGACACCGGCGAGACCTTCGGGGTCGACTGTCCCCACTGCGGAAAGTCGTTCGAAGCCGAGCTCCTCGGCGAGTCCGAGCGCAACCTCGGCTTCAAGTGCCCGCACTGCCGGCTCTTCGTCGCCTACCAGCCGGCGGAGGAGCAGGACCGGGTCGAGCCGAGCGGCTAGACGCAGTCCTTCAGGCCCTGCGCTTCGGGAAGGGACTCGAGCTTCTTCAGCGTGTTGTTCTCGATCTGGCGGATGCGCTCGCGCGTGACGCCGAACGCCCGCCCGACCTCTTCGAGCGTCCGCGGCTGCTCGCCCTTGAGGCCGAAGCGGAGCTCGATCACCTTGCGCTCGCGGATAGGGAGCGACTCGAGCGCCTTGTCGATGTCCTGCCGGCGGAGGTTGAGCGAGGCCGAGTCGAACGGCGACTCGGCGGCGTCGTCCTGGACGAAGTCGCCGAGCTGGGACTCCTCATCCTCGCCGATCGGCTTCTCGAGCGAGACGGGAAGCTGCGCCATCCGGAGGATCTCGCGGACCTCCTCGGCCGCGATCTCGAGCTCGTCGGCAATCTCGTCCGGGAGCGGCTCGCGACCCAGCCGCTGCACGAGCTGGCGCTCGATGTGGACCACCTTGTTCAGCTTCTCGACCATGTGCACCGGGATGCGGATCGTTCGCGCCTTGTCCGCGATGGCCCGTGTCACCGCCTGCCGGATCCACCAGGTGGCATACGTCGAGAACTTGAAGCCCTTGCGGTAGTCGAACTTCTCGACCGCGCGGATCAGCCCGAGCGAGCCCTCCTGGATCAGGTCGAGGAAGGAGAGGCCGCGGCCGAGGTAGCCCTTCGCGATCGAGACGACCAGCCGGAGGTTCGCCTCAATCATCTCGGTCTTGGCGGCCATGTCCCCCCGCTCGATGCGCTTGGCGAGCGCGACTTCCTGGTCGGCCGTGAGGAGCGGCACCTTCCCGATCTCGCGCAGGTAGAGACGGAGCGAGTCGAGGGACGGCTCGACGGTCAGGTCGAGCTTCGGGACCTTCTCCTCCTCGGCGAGCGCCGGCTCGTCGTGCGGCGGCGTCTTGTGCTCGAGCCCTTCCATCAGCTCGATGCCGTGGTCGATCAGATACGTGTAGAACTCCTCGACCTGTTCCTTCGTGAGGTCGACTTCCTCGAGCCCGGCGACGATCTCGTCGTAGGTGAGGAACCCCTTGTCCTGTCCGTCCGCAACGAGCTTTTGCAGCTCCTCGACCTCGGGCAGGGAAACGTCGACCTGGAGCATTGACCCGCCTTTCCCGTGCAACGTCGTCGACCGGAACGAAAGAGAGCCGGCGAGGTGGTGCCGTCCGCCGGCTCTACAGGCACATCGGCCCGGGATTCTACAACTCCTGTGGAAAAGTGGTAGACGAGATTTCGATTACAGCCGCGACCGAGCCGACCACGTCGCCGCGGCTCGAGTGAAGCGGGCGCTCGGCCAACTCGGGGATCCCGAGCACGGCGCCGGCCGCCGCGTACGTCGCCCGGTAGGCGCCGTCCTCGACCTTGAGGGCGAGGCCCCGCCCATCCTCGAGGCCCGCGCAGAGAACGCCCTCGGCGCCGCGCTTGGCGACCGCGCCCGGAAGCGCGCGCATCACCCGGGTGTCAACCGCCCGCGGCCCGCCGACGAGCTCGGGGTGACCCCTCATCGCCTCGACGACCGTCGCCATCCCCGCCGGCTCGCCGGCCACGAAGGCCGCGAACATGCGTGCCATCTCCGTGAGGGAGAGGGCGAAGGTGGGCACGCCGCAGCCGTCGATCGCCGTCGCGATCTCTACTGCCGGCCGCCCGACGGTCGCCGCGACGAGCTCCCGCAGCTCCCGCTGAAGCGGATGCTCGGGCAACCGGTAGCCTTCCGTCTCCCAGCCCCGGGCGCGACAGAGGAAGAGAAAGCCGGCGTGCTTGCCCGAGCAGTTGTGGCGAAGCCGCGAGCCGTGCTCGGCGCCGCACTCGAGGTCGTCCGCCGAGGCACCCGCCCGCTCGAGCAGCGCCCGCGTGGCCACGAGCTGCTCCGGCCGAGCCTCGTGCGAGGCGCAGGCGATCGCGAGCTCCTCGGACGGCAGGTCGTACGGTACGAGCGGAAGCGCCTGGAGCGGCTTCGCCGCGGAGCGGACATAGGCGACGAGGTCGGGATCTCCCCAGGCCTCGACCACTTCGCCGTCCCGGACGAAGACGGCATGCGCCCGGTGCCGCGACTCGACGATGCCTCCCCGGGTCACGGCTACATTGATCGCGTCCACTCAAGAGCTCCTTGGAGGAAGACTATTCCCGAGTTTCCGGAGGTGGAGGCGACCCGGCAGGCGCTCGACGAGCCGCTCGCGCGCTCGCCGGTGGAGAAGGCCGGGCCCGCGCACGTCGCGACGCTGAAGACGTTCGACCCGCCGCTCGCGGAGCTGGAAGGCCGACGCTTCGAAGGAGCGAGGCGCCGTGGCAAGCATCTCTTCTTCCCGACGGACGACGGCGATCTCGTTCTCCACGTCCACCTGATGAGCGCGGGACGGATCCGCTTCCTGGAGCCGGGGGCGAAGAGCCCGAAGACGCCCGCGTTCCGGCTTCGCCTGGAGGACGGCGGCGAGCTGATCCTCGCCGAAGGTGGCCCCAAGAAGCGGGCGCGGGTCGGCGTCTACCGGCCGGAGGAGCTGGAGGCCGAGCTCGCCCACCTCGGGCCGGAAGCGCATCGGATCGAGGCGGCCGAGCTCGGCGAGATCGCGCGCCGCGAGGCACGACGTCTCCATCCCTTTCTCCGCGACCAGCGGGCGCTCGCGGGGATCGGCCGCGCCTGGTCGAACGAGATCCTGAACAGGGCGAAGCTCTCGCCCTACGCGCTGACGACGGACCTCGGCGACGAGGAGATCGAGCGGCTGGCCACGACGATCCGGGAGCTCCTCGCCGAGGGCCTGGCGCTCCGCCTTTCGGGCGCATCGGATGCGAAGGCGTACAAGGTGCACAACCGCCTCGGCGAGCCGTGCCCGAACTGCGCGACTCCCCTCGCCCGCGTCGACTTCGAGGAGCACACGATCTTCTACTGCCCGGAGTGCCAGACCGGCGGGCGGGTGCTCAAGGACCGCCGGCTCTCCCGGCTGTTGCGGTAAGAGCACTCGACGCGATGATGACGCGCCGACTGGGTGCGCTGGGTGATTCGAGGCAAGGACGCAGGGAGCGCTCATACCTGTAGATGTATGAGCGCGACTTAGGACGCCCCCTCGGGCCGCCCCGCGCGGCCAGGCGGCATCGCTCCTCATTGCGTTGGGAGCTCTTAACCCCCCGGCAGGCGGATGACCAGGGCCTCCTCGCGGGCCTCGAGCTCCCCGCCGAGCGCCCGGAGGAGCAGCGCGGCCGCCGGAGCCGCGAGCTCCCTGGGCTCCTCGCCGAGAACCACGGGCCGCGCGGCGCGGGAGAGAGGCGAAAGGACGAGCTCCGCTCCGGCGACGTCGAGCACGACGCTCTCGTGGCCGCCGAAGCGCGCCGCTGCCCGGGCCAGCTGCGCGAGCGCGCGGGCGGTCGGCTCGGGGTCGACACGCACCGGGGCGCCTCGCCCGGCGACGTCCAGCCTGTCTTCCTCGAGCCGGGTGGCCGCCTCGCGGGCGAGCTCGAGCGAGTCTCGCTCGACCAGGACCGGCTCGTACCTGCCCGACTCGATCCGCGCGGCCAGGCGGAGCTGGTCGACCAGCTCGTCGATCTGCCCCGACGCGGCGCGGATCATCTCCACCCAGCGCGGCGCCGGCGCCTCGAGGGGAAGCTGCTCGAGCGTCCGTGCGAATCCGTAGACGGTGGCGAGCGGCGTCAGGATGTCGTGGCAGGCGACCGAGACGAGCTCGGCGAATGGACGGTCGGTGGGCAACGGAAGTGGGCTGCTACGTTCTCGGGGTGGAGCGGAGACTAACGGGGACGACCAGCACGGTTGACATGCAGGCCTCCGTCCCGGAGGTGCAGCTCGGGCTCTCCCGTGCGGGCGTCACCGGCGTGCAGAAGGCCGTGCGCATGCAACATCGTGGGCGCGTCGCCCTGGTCTCCGCCGAGATCGACTGCTTCGTCGATCTCGACCCGGCCCGCAAAGGCGTGCACATGTCACGCTTCCCGGAGCTCTTCGAGGAGGCGATCGACGAGCTCGTGATCGACGAGATGCTCCTCGTCGAGAACCTCGCCGAGCACATCGCGCGCCATATCGTCGAGCGGCAGGACGCGCTCCGGGCCGAGGTGAGGATCGCCGCCCGGTATCCGATCGAGCGCACCACGCCCGTCAGCGGGCTGCGGACGCAGGAGCTGGTGACGCTGATCGGCCTGGCCGCCGCGTCCCGCGCCGCCTCGCGCCGTCTCGTCGCCGTCGAGGCGACCGGGATCAACGCCTGCCCGTGCGCGCAGGGGCTCGTCCGCGACCAGGCAGCCGAGCGTCTCGGCGAGGCCGGCTTCGAGGACGCGGACGTCGAGCGGATCCTCCAGCTCGTCCCGCTCGCGACACACAACCAGCGCGGTCGCGGGACGCTCTACCTCGGCACCGACCTCAGGCTCGACGCCGAGGACCTCGTCGAGCTGGTCGAGAGCTCCATGAGCTCCCCGGTCTACGAGCTGCTGAAGCGCCCGGACGAGCTGTTCGTCGTCGAGCACGCCCACCTGTCGCCTCGCTTCGTCGAGGACTCGGTACGACTCATGGTCAAGGGCGCGCTCGAGGCCTACGGCGAGCTCGACGAGGAGGATTTCGTCCTCGCCCGTCAGGTCAACTTCGAGACGATCCACAACCACGACGTACTGGCGGAGCGCTTCGGCACCGTCGGCGAGCTCCGGGGGGAGCTGGCCGCCGGCACCCATTCGGCCCGGCACACCGAGCTCGGCGACTGGCTCCGCGCCGTCTGACCCGGCCCCAAGCAACAGACTGTTACTTGGTAAGGCTCAGACGCGCTTCGAGCTCAGCGGCGTGCTCGACGGCGACTCCGCGGAGCCGCCCAGGCGCGGGCGGCGAAGCTCCATCCTGTTCTCCTCGCCGGCGAGGAGGCGGCGGATGTTCGCGCGGTGGAGGACGACGATGGCGACGGCAGCCCCCGTCGTGAAGGCCACAACCGGCCACGAGGCGTCGAAGAGGAGCGCCCAGAGCGGGAGCGAGATCGCCGCGACGATGGACGACACCGAGGCGTAGCGGGTCAGGAGGAAGACGAGGATCCAGACCCCCGCCGCCGCGAGCGCAGGCAGCGTCGCGACCGCGAGGGCGACGCCGCCCGTCGTCGCCACCATCTTCCCGCCGCGGGCGAAGCCGAGGAAGAGCGGCCGCCAGTGGCCGATCATCGCCGCGACGCCGGCGAGCACGCCGACGAGGTCGCCACCCAGCCAGAGCCCGAGCAGCGCCGCGGCCGCGCCTTTGGCGACGTCGAGCAGCGCGACCGCGAGCCCGAAGCGAAAGCCGAGCGTCCGCACCACGTTCGTCGCGCCGGGGTTCCCGCTCCCGAGCGTGCGGATGTCGACGCCGCGGAGGAGCCGCGGGAGCCAGTACCCCCACGGCATGCTGCCGAGGAGGTAGCCCGCGGCGATGACAAGAACGTCGGCTATGGCTAGTGCCCTTTCGGGTGATGCTGCCGTGCTTCTGCGTCGCGCGTTGCCTGGAAGGGCACTTAAATAGCGTAGGCCTCGACCCAGCCGTTGACGACGTCCCAGTCGAGGTTGCCGAAGAAGGCGTCGATGTAGGACGCGCGGTCGGTCTGGTAGTCGAGGAAGTAGGCGTGCTCGTAGACGTCGAGCGCGACGAGCGGCGCCGCGTTCCACACCGGGAACGTGTTCTGTGCGTCGCCGATGTAGTTGAAGAGCCGCTGCTCGTCGAAGTCGTATACGGTCCAGGCCCAGCCGCGACCGGCCATGCCGGTCGCCGTCAGGTCGGCGCGCCAGTCGTCGGCGCTGCCGAAGTCGCGCGCGATCAGCTCACCGATTGCCCCGTCGGGGTTGCCGCCTCCGCCGCCCAGGTGCGCGAAGTAGATCTCGTGGTTCTTCACGCCGCCGATCGCAAACGTCAGGTCGACCTTGAGCGCTCGGATCTCGGAGTAGACCTGGTTCGCAGCGGCGAGATCGACCTCTGCGAGCTTCGCCAGGATCTCGTTCCGCTTCGCGACGTAGCCCTGGTAGAGCTTGTAGTGCGCCTCGACCGAGGCCCGGGAGATGCCGTCCATCTCGAGGAGCTCGGGCCTGAGCTCGCGCGCCGCGATCTCCGCCCGATTGAAAACCAATGTCGCCATGCCAGCCTTTCCGTCGACTCGTTTACGCGCGCGGGAGCTTATCGTTCCGGGCGTGAGCGATTCCCAGTCTGCGCTCGTCACGGGCGGCACCGGCCGCGTGGGCGGGGCCGTCGCTGCGCGGCTCGAGGCGGACGGCTTCCGCGTCCTCGCGGCCGGGCGACGCGACGGCGATCTCTCCCATGCGCGCGCAGCGGCCGCGCTCGTGGCCCGGGCCGTCGAGGAGCTCGGGGGCCTCGACCTGGTCGTTCACGCCGCGTCGGACGGGTTCGAGCCCAGGCGGGTGGAGGACGTTCGCGAGGACGACTGGGATGCGGCCTTCGGCGCCACCGCCAAGGGCAGCTTCTTCGTGGCCCAGGCGGCTGCGCCGCACCTGCGGGCTTCAGGCCTCGGCCTCCTCGTCCTCGTCGAGGACGTCGCCGCCTACCAGCCGTGGCCGTCCTTCGCGCCCCACTGCGCGGCGAAGGCGGCGCAGGCGATGCTCACCCGCGTGCTCGCACGCGCGCTCGCGCCGGACGTGCGGGTCTGTGGCATCGCACCGGGCCCGGTGGCGGTCGAGCCCGACGAGGAGGAGCGGCGCGCCGCCGAGACGCTGCTCCAGAGGACCGGCTCCCCGGGAGATGTCGCGGAGGCGGTCGCCTACCTCGTGCGGGCGCCGTTCGTCACCGGGACGTCGCTCGTGGTCGACGGCGGCCGGCTCCTGACCTGAGCAGGTGGCGGCGCAGCAGAATCCGCCTCGGGGTTGAGTTTCGTATACCCGTGGGTATATGTCTTTCGCCGTGGCAACCGCCGAGAGCGATTCCCGGCTGCTCGAACGTGTCGCCGGAGGGGACCGAGACGCGTTCACCGAGCTGTACCAGCGTTTCGCGCGCCCCGTGTTCGCCATGGCCGTGCGCCAGCTTGGGGACAACGGACGGGCAGAGGAGGCGGCCCAGGAGACCTTCGCGGCGGTCTGGCGCTCGGCTCGGAGCTATCGGCCGGAGCGAGGAACGGCGTCCGCCTGGCTCTACGCGGTCGCGCGCCACGCGATCATCGATCGCGCCCGCCAGCGACGGGAGCCGGTCGTGGAAGTCCCTGAGGAGGCGAGCGCCGAAATTGGGCCGGACGAGCAGGCCGAGGGCTCGTGGCTCGCCTGGCGCGTGCACAGCGCGCTCGAGCAGCTCCCCGAGCGCGAGCGTTCCGTGCTCGAGCTCGCCTACTGGAGCGGCCTCTCGCAGGCCGAGATCGCCAGCTACCTGGACGTCCCCCTCGGGACGGTGAAGACCAGGACGCGAACCGGCCTGGCCCGTCTGGCCGGCCTGCTGGACGAGGTACGGGCATGAAAGAGCCGCCGGATCTCAACGAGCTCGTCGGCACGGACCTGACGCCCGAGGAGCTCGAGCGGCTGCGCGGCGTCGACGCGGCCCTCCGGAGCGTCCCCGCGCCGCCGCACGACGTGCCGGCGAGGCTGACGGCGGCCGTAGCCGAGGTGCCGCTCGCCGATCGGCGGCGAGGCCGTCGCGCCCGCGTCGCGCTCGCCCTTGCGTTCGCGGCCGCGCTCGTGGCCGCGTCCTTCGGGATCGGCCACTGGGCCGGAAGCCGGTTCGAAACGGCGTACACGGTCGACATGGCACCGACCGCGGGCGCGCCGGGCGCGGAGGCGGCCATCAGGGTGGGAGAGCGCGACGAAGGCTCCGGCAACGTCGAGCTTCTCGTCGACGTCGCCGGCCTTCCGCCGCTCGACCCAGACGAGTCCTACGCGCTCTGGCTCGAGCGGGACGGCGAGTGGGCCGCCACCTGCGGCTACTTCGCGGTCGGCGAGGGGGAGACGACCGTCCGCATGACGGTCTCCTACGACTTCATGGACTTCGACGCCTGGGTCATCTCGGAAGGCACTCGGCGAGACGAAACCCCGACGCCGCTTCTGGCCGCCGAGATCCCGGACGCCTAGCCCCACCGTCTCGCCGCGCCGGGGGCATGCCTCCGCTGAGTCGGCGCCGCCCGGTCGCGAGGATAGACTCAGCGGGATGTCGCTTCTCGCCGAGGTTGCCGTCCAGGAGGACGTCGTCCAGGTGCTCGACAAGGGTTTCCTGGCGCTCGACGGAGCGCTCGCGTCCGACCTCGCGGTCGTCAACGCAGCCCGAGTCTCTTTCAACGCTCAGTCGCAGGAGATGGGAGAGCGAGACGAGGGCCTGATCCGATTCCTGATGCGGAATCGGCACGGCAGCCCCTTCGAGCACGGGTACTTCCGCTTTCTCGTCAAGGCGCCGCTGGCCGTCGTGCGCGAGCATCACCGCCACCGCGCGGGTCATTCGTACAACGAATGGTCGGGCCGCTACTCGAAGATCGACCCGGAGTTCTACGTCCCCGACTTCGTCCGGACGCAGATCGGCAAGCCGGGGGCGTACACGTTCGAGCCGGTGGACGAGGAGACGCGAGCGGCCACGCGTGAGGAGATCGAGCGGTCCGGACGTGAAGCCTTCGCGGCCTATGAGCGTCTCCTGGAGCGCGGCGTCGCGAAGGAGGTCGCACGGCTCGTGCTCCCCCTCTCCACCTACACGAAGTACTACTGGAGCTGCAACCCCCGGAGCCTCATGCACTTCTGCTCGCTTCGGAACCATCCCGACGCGCAGTTCGAGATCCGCGAATACGCGAGCGCCGCGGAGTCCTTCCTCGAGAAGCTGATGCCGGTCACGCACGCGAGCTATCTCGCCAACGACCGCACGGCACCCTAGACGGCGCTCTTTAGAACCCCTTTCGAAATGAAGCGGGTGTCGCCGGAACGCCCTGGGCGGCACGCTGCGGCGTCCTCGGTTGCGCCCGTAGCCTCCGGCTACGAACGCGGGTGGGTGGGACAGCATCAGAAGGACGAGTTCCGGCAGGAACTCGTCCTTGCATCGCACTCACCCAGGACGCCCCGACGACAGCGCGTCATTCCGAAATGGGTTCTCGGCGAGCGCGGTAGAGACGCAGCCGCATGCGGTCGTGGCCGTCGATCGGAGGATCGGCTGCCTCGAGCCGCGCCGCAAGTTGCCCCGTCATGTGCCAGTCGTCGCGCCCGTTGATCGTTGCGATCAAGGTCTCCTTCGATTCGAAGCGCTCGATGACGTCGAACTCAACGTCGGTCTCGAACCGAAAGAGACCCTCGCGAAGGGCGGCCTCGACGCCCTCCTCGGCCTTGCCGAACCTCTCCCAGACCTGGCTCTGATCGACCGTTCCGAGGGCTCTCCCACCGGCATGGAGGGTCGGGCTCGGCGGGATCGGCTGCAGGTCGAGGAGGGCGCCGCCGGGGACGAGCATCCGGTGGATGTTGCGCAGGGCGTGCACGACGCCCTCGGAGGGGAGACATCAGAGCGACCAGCTGAAGAAGGCGAGGTCGAAGTGACGTTGCGGGACGTCGCGTTCGATCGGTGAGGCGACGACGAAGCGAACGCGCTCGCGCAGCTTCGGCGGCGTCGTCACCCGCGCCGCGGCGATCGCGGCCTCGTCCGGATCGATTCCGAAAACGTACTGTGCCAAGCCCGCGTAACGCCAGGTCAGGCGGCCGTTGCCGCAGCCGATCTCGAGAACCCGCAGGCCGGAGAAGTCGACGACCTCGGCGAGAGCCGTGAGCTCGGCCCCAGTGGGATCGACGATCGTCGGAGCGGCGTTGCAAAGCGGCAGATGGAGCTCCTTCTAGACCTCGCTCGTGGGTGAGATGATGGGTCGTCCGGCCACCGTCACCAGCAACCCTTCAGCATGAACGAGCTCGATCCGTCGCGAACGGCGCTCCTGGCGCTCGACTTCCAGAACTACGGGATCCACCCCGAGGGCTACTGGGCGAAGCACGGCGAGCCCGACTGGCCGGCGATCGCCCGCCCGGCTGCAGAGCTGACCGCCCGCGTGCTCGAGGCCGCCAGGGGTCGCGGCATCCTCGTCGTCCACGTTGGAGTTGCCTGGCGGCCGGGGAGCCCCGAGATGAACATGACCGCCCCACTCTTCGCGGCGGCGCCGGACCGGTCGGTCGAGGGCACGTGGGGTTCCGAGTTCTACGAGCCGGTCCAGCCCGCCCCGGGCGAGATCGTCGTCTACAAGCGGAGCGTGAGCGCCCTGGCGGGAACCGAGCTCGACCGGCTCTTCCGAGTCAGGGACGTCAATACGCTCGTTCTTACCGGCGTGGCGACACACTTCGCGGTCGAAGGCACCGCTCGTGACGCGGTAGACCGCGGCTACCGCGTGGTCGTCCTCGAGGACTGTTGCGCAAGTCGCGTCAGGGAGGTTCACGACTTCTCGATCAACGTGATCCTGCGAAACCTCGGTCATGTCACCACGGCTGAGAGCTTCATCCGAACCATCGCGTCGTTCAGGGGATGAGCCGGTAGAAGCGCCAGAAGTCATGCTCGATCGGGAGCACGTCGGCTCGGCCAAAGCCTGCCTCGGCGGAGTAGGCGCGTACGGTGTCGGGCCGTAGCACGGCGCCGGTGCCGGCAGAGTCCGCGTCGAGCAGGCCGACGGCCAGGCAGTGCAGCACGCTCCAGCCGTAGTTGACGCGCTCGAGCTCGTCCCCCGGCGCGGTGAAGCCTTCGGCCACCCGCTCGTCGGCGATCAAGACGCTGCCGCCCTCGACAAGGCTCGCGCGCGCCGTCCGCAGCGCCTCGACGGGGTGGTTCATGTCGTGCAGCGCCTCGAAGATCGTGACGAGGTCGTAGCGGCCCGGGAGCTCCGGGGCGCTTGCGTCGTGGACGAGCGGCCGTACTCTGTCACCCAGGCCGGCAGCGGCGACGTTTCGGTGCGCTGTCTCGATCGACTCGGCATCGATGTCGATCGCATCCACGCTCGCGTTGGGGTAGGCGCGCGCAATCGCGATGCTCGACCAGGCAGTTCCGCAGGCGAGGTCGGCCACGCGGGCCGGGGGCTGCGCGCCCAGGCGCGCATCAACCTCCGGAATGGGCGACCCAATCTGCGACCAGGTTGACGAATTGCGGCCGGTTGATCGCGCCAACTGCCTCGTGGATGCCGTAGGCCTTGTAAGGCACCCCGGCCCCGCTACGGTAGGCCGCCAGCACCGCTTCCATCGGCGCGAGGACGTCGATCGCGATAGTGACGAGAGGTGCAAGGTGGTTCAAGTCCTCCCCGTCGACGAACACCGGCCGGTGGGCCGCGGGCAGCGCATAGCGCCGCTCACCCGGCTTCGCATCGCAGACCGCCTCGTCGTTATCGGACGCGGCCGGCTGATAGCCGAGACCGGCGTCGCCGAGCTGCTCGCCTCCGCGGCGGGCGATCGCGTCCGACTGCGTACGCCGCAGCCAGTGCACGTGATGGGCGTGCTGGCTACAGCCGGCGCAACTGTCAGCGCTGCCGGCAACGACGAGGTCACGGTCACCGGCCTCGACCTCGCTCGCATCGCCGAGCTGACCGCCGAGCGCGGCCTGCTCCTGCACGAGCTCGCCCCTCAGCGCGCGACGCTCGAGGAAGCATTCATACACCTGACCCGAGGCACTGTCGATTTCCGCGAGGGAGGCGCATCGTGACCAACGTCCTGCGCGCCGAGTGGACGAAGCTGCACACCCTGTGGAGCACGACCTGGTCCATGCTCCTCGTGATTGGGCTGACCGTCGGGCTCGGCACGGTTTTCGCAGCCGGGTCCGAGAGCACGGCAGGGGGATCCGGGAGCACGGTCGCCGGCGACAACGACCTCGTCCGTGACAGCCTCGTCGGCGTCTACCTCGCACAGTTCGCCGTCGTCGCCTTCGCCACCCTGGCTATCACCTCCGAGTACGCCACGAGGACCATCCTTGCCACCTTCTCTGCCATCCCCCGACGCGGCCGCGTGCTCGTCGCAAAGGCGATCCTGGTCGGCGGAACGGTGTTCGTCGCTGGACTCGTCGCCACCACAACGGCGTTCCTCCTCGGACAGCCGCTGCTGCGCGACAGCGGCTACGCCCCGCCCGCATATCCCCAATGGGACCTCGGTGACGGTCCCGCCCAGCGGGCGGTCCTCGGCAGCGCGCTCTTCCTGGCCGCGCTCGCCTTGCTCAGCCTCGGCCTCGGCGCCATCCTCCGGCACAGCGCCGCCACTATCAGCACCCTGCTCGCGCTCCTGTTCGTCCCGCTCATCGTTGCGCCGCTCCTCCCCGAGCAGACACGCGAGATCGTGCAGAAGACGACGCCGGGCGCCGGGCTCGCGGTGCAGCAGACGATCGCCCGCGACGACGCCCTCCCCATCGACCCCTGGGCAGGGCTCGCCGTCACCTTCACCTGGGCAGCCGCAGTTCTCCTCCTCGCAGTCCTACTCGTCCGCAGACGAGATGCGTGACCGACCCTCGGTCTCGTCCGCCTCAGCGCCGGGCGGCCGACCGTGCGATCGCGTCGAACTCCTCGAGGCTGCGTCCCGCGCCGAGCGCGACGCACGTCAAGGGGGACGCGACGACGTGTACAGGAAGCCCGGTCTCCCTCCGGAGGCGTTCGTCCATGCGGCGAAGCAGGGCTCCTCCGCCCACGAGGACGATCCCCCGCTCGACGACATCGGCGGCGAGCTGGGGCGGTGTGCGCTCGAGCGTGTCCTTGACGGCTTCGACGATCCTGGCGATCGGCTCTTCGAGGGCCGAAAGGACCTCGTCCGCATCGAGATTGACGCGCCGGAGAAAGCCGCTGAGCAGTTCGCGGCCGGCGACCTCGGCCTCGCCCGGCCCGGCGGGGCCCCACGCGGCCCCGATGGCGATCTTCACTTCCTCGGCGTGCTCCTGACCGATCAGAAGGCCATGCTGCGCCTTCGCGTGAGCGACGATCGCCTCGTCCAGCTCGTAGCCGCCTACGCGGATCGAGTTCCAGACGACCATGCCCCCGAGCGAGATGACCGCCACCTCGGTCGTGCCCCCGCCGACGTCGACGACCATGCTCGCCGCCGGCTCGGCGACGGGAAGATCGGCGCCGATCGCCGCCGCCATCGGTTCCTCGAT
>Ga0081538_10001010_pt1 | contig 30020 bp, 24 predicted proteins | sample TabmetS5T2R1_FD_71022 | JGI IMG/M metagenome (GOLD analysis project Ga0081538, IMG submission 71022) | Tabebuia heterophylla rhizosphere microbial communities from the University of Puerto Rico - S5T2R1 | ecosystem: Host-associated > Plants > Roots > Rhizosphere ...
CCCGACAAGGCCGGCCACCAGGGCGCTGCCGGCCAGCCCGGCCAGGAACCAGCCGAGTGGCGGCAGGCCGATCCGGGCGCGGGCGTTCACGGTTCCACCGGGACGAACCGGTAGCCGACCCCGTAGACGGTCTGCAGGCGCAGGGGGTTGGACGGGTCGTCCTCGACCTTGGACCGCAGGCGCCGCATGTGCACGGTGACCGTGGAGGTGTCCCCCAGCCAGGTGTACTCCCAGACCTGGCGCAGCAGCTGCCCGCGGCTGAACACCTGGCGGGGATGGGCGACCAGGAAGGCCAGCAGGTCGAACTCGCGCACGGTCAGCGACACCGGCCGGCCGGCGACGGTCACCTCGCGGGTGGCCGGGTCGACGGTCACGTCCCCGGCGGGCAGCGGCACGGTGCGCTGGCCGTCGCCGGCCAGCGTCCGGCGCAGGACGCTGCGCACCCGGGCGACGAGCTCCCGGGGGCTGAACGGCTTGACGACGTAGTCGTCGGCGCCCAGCTCCAGCCCGACGATCCGGTCCGACTCGTGGCCCTTGGCGGTCAGCATGATGATCGGGGTCGAGTCCTTGGCCCGGACCCGGCGGCACACCTCCAGGCCATCCACACCCGGCAGCATCAGATCAAGGACGATCAGGTCCGGGACGTCGGCGCTGAAGGCCGCCAGCGCGGCCGGGCCGTCCTCGGCCGCCTGGACGCGGTAACCCTCACGTTCCAGGTAGTGCTGCACGACCTCGCGGACGGTCGGTTCGTCATCGACGACCAGGATCCGTTCCCCGGCCACGCTCCCTCCCTTCCGGCCTCGACGCTGCCACATCCCCAATGGTCCCGCCAGGTCCGTCCCGACCCCGTCACCAGTTCGTAAGCCCCATTCCGTTGCTCGATCGGCCGCGAGCCGGGCAACCTGGCCGATCATGCGTGTCCTGGTCACCGGCGGGGCCGGCTTCGTGGGCAGCCACGTCGTCGACCTCCTGGCCGATGCCGACCACGAGGTCGTCTCCCTCGATCGGCTCCACCCCCGGGCCCACGCCGGCCGGCCCACCTACCTGCGCGACGACGTCGAGCACGTCGACGCCGACCTGGCCGACCCGGGAGCCGCCGACGTGCTGGACCGCGCCCTGGACGGCGTCGACGCGGTCTGTCATCAGGCGGCCATGGTCGGCCTGGGTCGCCAGCTAGGCGACGTGGTCGACTACGTCCGCGACAACGACCTGGGCACCGCGGCCTTGCTGGCCGCCGTGGCCCGCCACCGGAGCGTCGGGCGGCTGGTGCTGGCCAGCTCGATGGTCGTCTACGGCGAGGGCGCCTACCGCTGCGACGAGCACGGCCCGGTCCGCCCGGGCCCACGGCCGACGGCGCGTCTGCAGGCGGGCCGGTTCGAGCCGCCCTGCCCGCGCTGCGGGGCCGAGCTGGAGCCGGTTGCGGTCACCGAGGACGCCCCACCGGACCCGCGCAGCGTCTACGCGGCCACCAAGCTGCACCAGGAGCAGCTGGCCGCCGCCTGCGCCCTGGCCGGGGGGCCACCGGTCACCGCGCTGCGCTACCACAACGTCTATGGGCCGCGGATGCCGCGGGACACCCCCTATGCCGGGGTGGCGTCGATCTTCCGCAGCGCCCTGGCGGGCGGGCACGCCCCGACGGTGCTCGAGGACGGCCGGCAGCGGCGCGACTTCATCCACGTGACCGATGTGGCCCGGGCCAACCTGCTCGCCCTGACCACGCCCGAACCCATCCGTGGAGCCTTCAACGTGGCCAGCGGCAAGCCCCACACCGTCGGCGAGCTGGCGGCTGCGCTCGCTGAGGCCATGGGCGGTCCGGTCCCCAGGGTCGTGGGCGGCTGGAGGCCCGGCGACGTCCGCCACGTGGTCGCCTCCCCGGCCATGGCCGCCGACCGCCTCGGCTTCCGGGCCCAGGTCGACTTCACCCGTGGCATGACCGAATTCGCCGGAGCGGAGCTGCGCAGCCCGGTCCCGGCCGGCCCCTAGGCAGGCGGGAGTCAGCGGTGCCCGGGGTCACCAGCGGGTATGGAACAGCACCTGGACCAGCAGCGTCTGGCCGATCAGCAACCCGACCACCACCGGGGGCCGGACCCGCCAAGCCAGGAGCTGACGGACCACCGGGACCAGCACCAACGGCACCAGGAAGTGGAAGATCCGCTCGACCTCGCCCTTGGTGAAGCCCCAGGAGGCGGCGGCCAGCAGGGTGGCCAGGGCGGCCACGGCCAAGGCCAGGACCCCGGCCAGCACGACCGACGCAGCCACCCGCCACGGCCAGCCCACCGGGGAGCCGTACAGGGCCAGGGTGGCCGCCACCGCGGCCGCCACCACCGGCATGGCGGCCGCGGCCCAGCCGAGCCCGAGCTGCGGGTCGGGGAACACATAGAACGGGAAGCTGAAGTACCAGGGCACGCTCGGAACCTCGAACCCGACCCGCCCCCAGCCGCGCAGCCACAGCGTCCCGAGCGTCCCACCAGCACCACCACGACCGCAGCCACCATCGTCGCCGTGGCGAACGCCCGGCCCAGCGGATCGCCAGCCCCCTCCCGGGTCCCGGGCCGTCGACCGGTCCGGCCTCCAAGGCCCGGCCGGCAGCGCCCGGCCGGCCCCCCCGGACCTTCCGGCCTGCCCGGCACCCGCATGGGCCGAGGCTAGCCGCGAGCGGTCCAGGCGAGGGCGGTCCGCGCCATCCGTCACCATTCTGTAAGGCCCCCGCGCCAGGCTCGTCAGGGTCGGCCCCGACACTGGGCGGCATGGACCTGTCGGGCGTCACCGTCGTGCTCCCCGCCCTCGATGAAGCCGCGGCCCTGCCGGCCGCTCTCGCCTCCTTCCCGCCCGGCATCGACCTGGTGGTCGTCGACAACGGCTCCAGCGACGACACCGCGGCGGTGGCCGCGGCCGCCGGAGCCAGAGTCGTCACCGAGCCCCGGCGAGGCTTCGGCGCCGCCTGCTGGGCCGGCGTGCAGGCATCCCCGCGGGCCGAGGTGATCGCCTTCGCCGACGCCGACGGCTCCTTCGACGGCGCCGACCTGGCAGGAGTGGCCGGACCGGTCCTTCGTGGCCAGGCCGACCTGGTGGTCGGGTCGCGGATCACCGGCGCCAGGGAGCCCGGGGCCATGACGGCCTCTGCGGCGACAGCCAACCGGGCGCTCGGGCTGGCCTGCCGGCTCCTGTTCGGCATCCCGCTGTCGGACCTCGGACCGTTCCGGGCCATCCGCCGTGACACCCTGCTCGCCCTGGGCGTCCATGACCGCGGCCAGGGCTGGCCGCTCGAGATGATCGGCCGCGCCGGCCAAGCCGGCCTACGGGTGGTCGAGGTCCCGGTCCACTACCGACCCCGGGCCGGCGGCGTCAGCAAGGTGTCGGGGTCGCTTCGCGGTAGCCTGCGCGCCGCCGCCGCCATGACCGCCGTCACCGGCCGGCTCCTCGCCGAACGGTCCCGAGTCAGCACGCGACCGGGTAGCGCCACGAGACCGCCAACCCCGACCCGGTCCCGGAGCGCGGGCCGGTGACCCTGTCCAGGCTCGCACGTCGGCGGCGTCGCACCGCCCTGGCGGTCATCGCCAAGGAACCGGTCGCCGGGCTGGCCAAGACCCGCCTGCTGCCGGCCCTCGGTGAGGAGGGGGCGGCCAGGGCGGCGGCGGCCATGTTGGCCGACACCCTGGCGGCGGTCCGCTCGGTCGGCGCCGACCCGTGGCTGTGCTTCACCCCCGCTGAAGCCAGAGAGCGGCTCCGCCGGCTCGCCCCCGGGTTCAGGCTACTGGCCCAGGCTCCCGGCGACCTCGGCGACCGTCTGGCCGCCTGCCTGGTCGACCTGCTGGCGGCCGGCGCCGACCGGGTCGCGATCGTCGGCGCCGACACCCCCCATGTCCCAATCACCGTCTACCGGCGAGCGCTCGCCCTGCTCGACCAGGCCGACGTCGTCCTCGGGCCGGCCCTGGACGGCGGCTACTACCTGGTCGCGGCCAAGACGGCCCGGCCCGAGCTGTTCGTCGGGATCCCCATGGGCACCGAAACGGTCCTCTCCGAGACGCTGGCCAGGGCCACCCGCGACAGGCTCGTCGTGGCGCTGCTGCCGCCACTGCGCGACCTGGACCGGGTCGAGGACCTGGCCGCCGCCCTGGCCGCCGGCGACCTGGCCGGCGCCCCGGCGACCCTCGCGGCCGCGACCGAGCTTCTGGCCGGGCGCGGAGTGGTGACGACGTGACGGCGGGGCACGCGGCCGACCTGCTCGGTGTCGCCATGGTGGACTTCGCCGCTGGCCGGCGGAGCCAGGCCTGGCTCAGAGTCGCACCCGGCCGGCGGCTGGCCCACGACCTGGCCGCCTACTTCGCGCCCGTGACCGCCCACGAGCGGGCGCTGCTCGACGTGGTCGAGGGGCCGGTGCTCGACGTCGGCTGCGGGCCGGCCCGCCATGCCCGGCTCCTGCAGGCCCGCGGTGTGGTCGTGATCGGGCTGGACCGGTCGCTCCTGGCCCTTGAGCTCGCCCGGTCGCTGGGGCTGCGACACCGGCTGCACGCCGACGCCCGCTCCGGCCCCCTCCCGTCCGTCCGGACCGCCCTGCTGCTTGACGGCAATCTCGGGCTGGCCGGGACACCGGATGGTGCCGTGCGGCTCCTGCACCGCATGGCCACCGCCTGCGGGCCTGGCGGCCGGCTCCTGGTGGGCGGACGCGCCCCCCGCCATGGGCGGCTGCGGCCCCTGGTCGTCCGGGACGAGTACCGGGACCTGGTCGGGCCCTGGGGGCGGTGGCTGCAGGCCGGTCTCCCGGCCGTCCTCGACCTCGCCCGGCCGGCCGGCTGGCGCCTCCAGCACGCCGTCACCGTGGGTGCCCGCTACTGGGCCGCCCTCTCCCTCGACGCTCGGTGGTAGCTCCGCCGGCTCGCCCCGTTGCACCTGGCCCCGGATGGACGCCTGGTCGTCGTCGTCAAACCACCGTCCCTGCCGGGGCGAGTGGGCCCCGCGGTAGGATGCTTCGCTTTTCGTTCATGCCTGTGGCGATGCGGCTCCGTCGAAAGGAGAACGGCGATGGTGACAGTGGGGCTGCTTGTTCGCTTGGTGGTTAAGCCCGGCAAGGAGGACGAGGTGGTCAGCTTCCTCGAGGGAGGCTTGGCCCTGGTGGAGGAGGAACCGGCAACCATCGCCTGGTTCGCGATCCGCCTTGGCCCCTCGGAGTTCGGCATCTTCGACGCCTTCCCCGACGACGCGGGCCGCCAGGCCCACCTTGGCGGTCGAGTCGCGGCCGCCCTGATGACCCAGGCGCCCGAGCTGCTGGCGCAGCCACCGCTGATCGAGCCGGTGGACGTCCTCGCGTCCAAGCTGCCTGGGTAGCTGCCGGTCGAACCTGGGCGGAACACCGGCACCCAGCGCCAACCGAACCGACCGCTTCAACTGGCACGGCGAACGACCGTGACGAAGCCTTCGCCGCTGACCGGGTTTCTTCGATCCGCGTGTCAATTTGGGCGAGGCCCGTTCGTAGTTGGGTGAGCGGCGGGACCTGCCCGCCCAGCTTGAGGAGGACACATGCCGCAGTACCTGTTGTCGGTCCACAGCGTCGACGGCGAGGCCCGCGACCCGATGACCGACGAGGAGATGCAGCGGTCCTGGAAGCAGATCCAGCGCCTCAACGAGGAGCTGAGGTCGGCGGGCGCCTGGCTGTTCTCCGGCCGGCTGCACGATCCCGATACCGCCACCGTGGTACGCGTCTCCGACGGCGAGGTGCTGACCACCGACGGGCCCTTCGTGGAGGCGAGGGAGCACCTGGGCGGCTTCTACATCATCGAGGCCGAGGATCTGGATGCCGCGCTGGTCTGGGCGTCCAAGACCACGGCGGCGGTCGGGAAGCCGATCGAGGTCCGTCCGTTCGCCGCCACCGAGGCCTGACCGGGTGGGTGACGGCGACGAGCTGGCCAGGCTCGACCAGGCCGAGGTCGGCCGGATCTTCCGCGAGGAGTCCGGCCGGTCGGTGGCCACCCTGATCGGCGTCTTCGACGACATCGACCTGGCCGAGGACGCGGTCCAGGAGGCCTTCGCCGTCGCCCTGCGCAAGTGGCCGGCCGACGGCCTGCCACCCAACCCGGGGGGCTGGATCACCACCACCGCCCGCAACCGCGCCATCGACCGCCTACGCCGCGAGTCGCGCGGTCGCGAGCTCCTCGGCGAGGTGGCGGTGCTGTCGCCCGCCGACCAGGAGCCCGACGTGCCCGAGGAGACCGAGGCCGTGCCCGACGACCGGCTTCGGCTCATCTTCACCTGCTGCCACCCGGCCCTGTCCACCGTGGCGCAGGTGGCGCTGACCCTGCGGCTGCTCGGCGGCCTGTCGACCACCCAGGTCGCACGGGCGTTCCTGGTGGCCGAGCCGACCATGGCGCGCCGGCTCGTGCGGGCCAAGCACAAGATCAAGGCGGCCCGGATCCCCTACCGCGTCCCGGCGGACCACGAGCTCCCGGGTCGCCTGCGCCCGGTGCTGGCCGTTGTCTACCTCGTCTACACCGCCGGGCTGACCAACTCCACCGACCCGGGTCTGTGCGCCGAGGCGATCCGGCTGGCCCGGATCCTGGCCGCGCTCCTACCCGACGAGCCGGAGGTGGCCGGCCTGCTGGCCCTGCTGCTGCTGACCGAGTCCCGCCGCCCGTCGCGAACCCGGCCCGACGGTTCCCTGGTGGTGCTCGGCGACCAGGATCGCACCCGGTGGGACCGAGCCCTGATCCAGGAGGGGCAGACGATCCTGCGCCGCTGCCTGCGGCGCGACCAGCCCGGCCCCTACCAGCTCCAGGCGGCCATCAACGCCGTACATGCCGACGCCCCGACCCTCCCCCAGACCGACTGGCCGCAGATCCTCGCCCTGTACGACCAGCTGCTCGCTGTCGCCCCGACCCCGGTCGTCGCCCTCAACCGGGCCGTCGCCGTCGGCGAGGTCCACGGCCCGGCCGCCGCGCTGGCCCTGGTGGAGGAGCTGGACCTGGACGGCTACCACCTCCTGCACGCCACCCGAGCCGACCTGCTGCGGCGGCTGGGCCGCCACCGTGAGGCCGCGACCGCCTACCGGCGTGCCGCCGCCCTGGCGCCCACCGACGCCGAACGGGACTTCCTCGGCCATGGTGGCCGGACCCCGCACCGAACCGACCGGTGACGGCGAGCAGGTGGCCGACGAGGTGCCGGCCGGGGCATTCTGCGTCTGCGTCGTATCGGACCTGTTTGACCGGCATGTTGGGTGGGTAGCTATCTCGGATTCATCTGTTGGACATAGGCTGTTCACCGGCACGTACCCCGAGCTCGCACAGCGCGCGGCTTCTGGTGACCGCGCACGTCGCCAAGGCAGGAAAGGGAGCAACGATGCAGCTTGCCTACCTCGACGCGAACTCCGGCAGCCTGCTGATCCAGGCGATCGTCGCCGGCGCCGCGGGCGTGGCCGTGTTCTTCAAGTTCGGCTGGCGGCGCATCACCGCGCCGTTCCGCTCGCGCCGGCCCCGCTCCTGAACGATGCCGTGAGCGCGAGCAGCCAGGCAGCCGGCGAGGCGCCGGCCGCCGCCGTCGAGCGCGAGCCGGGCTCCTTCCGTGACCCTGCCAGCACCGTCTTCTACCTGGACGGCCGCGTGCTGCGCGGGCTCGACCAGCAGGCGGCGGCGGAGTGGCGCGCCCTACAGGCGACCAGCTTCTTCCCACGCCTGCTCGAGCAGGGGAAGGTCTGCCGCACCACCACGGCGCCGGCGCCGACGGGCGACCGCCATTGGGCGCTGGTCCTGGAGCACGAGCGCATCCCGTTCGTCTCCTACCCGTACGAGTGGACCTTCTCGATGCTGCGCGACGCCGCCCTGCTGCACCTCGACATCCTGCACGAGGCGCTGGACGAGGGCGTCACCATGAAGGACGGCTACGCCTACAACGTCCAGTGGCGCGGCACCACGCCGGTCTTCATCGACGTGGTCTCGTTCGAGCGGCTGCGTGGCGGCGAGCCGTGGGCCGGCTACCGGCAGTTCTGCCAGACCTTCCTCTACCCGCTGCTGCTGCAGGCCTACAAGGGCGTCGCCTTCCAGCCCCTGCTCCGCGGCCAGGTCGACGGCATCCCCCCGCGCCAGGTGCGCCAGCTGCTCTCCGGCAGGGATCAGCTGCGCCCGGGCGTGATCAAGCACGTGACCCTGCACAGCGCGATGGAGTCGCGCATGTCCAAGGCGGGCACGCAGAACGTGCGCGAGGACCTCGAGGCGGCCGGCTACTCGAGCGAGCTCAACCGCGCCACCGTCCGTGCCCTGCGCAAGCTGGTCGCGGGCCTGTCGTGGCGGCCGGACGCCTCCCACTGGGCGGACTACCAGCAGACCAGCACCTATACCGACGAGGAGCGTGCGGCCAAGGGCGCCTTCGTCGACCAGGCGCTGGCCGGCCGGCGGCTCGGGCTGGTCTGGGACCTCGGCTGCAACGACGGCACCTACGCGCGGATCGCGGCGCGGCACGCCGCCGGCGTGGTCGCGGTCGACCTCGACGACACCGTCGTCGACGGCCTCTACCGGCGCCTGCGCGAGGAGGGCCAGACCCGCGTCCTGCCGCTGGTGATGAACCTGACCGACCCGTCGCCCGGGATCGGCTGGCGCGGCAGGGAGCGCGCCTCCTTCTTCGGGCGCGCCCGTCCCGACGCGGTCCTGTGCCTGGCCCTGGTGCACCACCTGGCGCTGGCGGCCAACGTGCCGCTGCCCGAGGTGGTCGGCTGGCTGCGCAGCCTCGACGCGCGGGTGGTGGTGGAGTTCGTCGACCCCGCCGACCCGATGGCGCAGCGGCTGCTCGGCAACCTGAGGCCCGGCCTGCACGACGCCTACCGGCGGGAGGCGTTCGAGCGCCTGCTCGGCGAGCGCTTCGAGGTCGAGCGCCGGCTGGAGCTGCCATCGGGCACCCGGACGCTGTACGCAGCGGTGCCGCTTGGCTGAGCAGCCCGATGCGGCGCGAACCCCGAAACGGTCCTGGCTGACGCGGCCGCAGGTCGGCGCCTTCCTGGAGTTGTTCGCGCTGTGCGGCTTCGCGGTCGCCCAGCCGGTCCTGGACGTGACCGGCCGCAGCCCGGAGTTCTTCCTGTTCAACGGCGCCGGCCGCGCCGAGGTGCTGCTGCTGGCGGCGGCGGTGACCCTGCTGCCGGCGCTGGGGCTGTGGGCCGGCGGTGCGGCGGTGCGGCGGCTGCACGGCGGTGCCGGCGCCGCCGTGCACGTCGCGACGGTCACGGTCCTGCTCGCGCTTCTCGCCGTCGAGGTGGGCAAGAAGGCCTCGCCGCTGCGCGGGGTGGCGCTTGTGGCGGTGGCCGGCGCCGCCGCGGCGCTGGCCACCGCCTGCTACCTGCGGCTGCCCGCGGCGAAGCTGTGGCTCCGCTACGCGAGCCCGGCGCCGTTGGTGTTCCTGCTGGTGTTCGCGCTCGTCTCGCCAGCCTCCGAGCTGGTGCTGCCAGGGCGGGACCCCGGCGAGCGCGCGGCCGTGGCGGTGCGCCGGCCGGTCCCGGTGGTGCTGATCTCCTTCGACGAGTTCCCGCTCGCCTCGTTGCTCGACCGCCGGGGCAGGGTCGACGCGCGCCGGTACCCGAACTTCGCCAAGCTCGCCGCCGCCTCCACCTGGTACCGCAACGCCAGCGGGGTCAGCGGCTGGACGCCGTGGGCGACGCCGGCGATGCTCACCGGCCGCTGGCCCGCCGAGGGCCACGCCCCCATCTGGACGCAGTACCCTGACAACCTGTTCACCATGCTCGACGGCACCTACGAGGTGCGTGCGCAGGAGACCGTCAGCCTGCTCTGCCCGCCGGAGCAGTGCCAGGGGGCCGCCAGGAGCGCGGCGGGCAAGCCGCGCAACCCGCTGCGGGCCGTGCTGGTCGACTCGGCCCGCGTCCTGCGTGGCATCGTCTCCCCCCACGAGGTCACCCAGGACCCCACCGCCGCCTTCCGCGACCAGACTGTCTCCGAGCGGGGCGACGCCGGCAACCCTCCCGCCACCTTCCGCTTCGGCCGGCTCGGCCAGAACCAGCCGGTCCGCTTCCAGACGTTCGTCGACTCGCTCGAGGCGACCGGGAGGCCGACCCTGCACTTCCTGCACCTGCTGCTGCCGCACGCGCCGTGGCGCTACCTGCCCTCCGGGGCGCAGTACCGCTACCCGGGCCGCAACTTCGGCATCGACGGCGGCCTCTGGTCGCGCGAGCCGTGGCCGTCGACCCTGGCCCACCAGCGTCACCTGCTGCAGCTGGCCTACACCGACCACCTGGTCGGCGCGGTGATCGAGCGGCTGCGCGAGCAGGACCTGTGGGACCGGGCGCTGCTGATCCTCACCGCCGACCACGGCATCAGCTTCAGGCCCGGGCAGCGGTCCCGCAAGTTCGAGGGGCCCAACGCCGCCGAGCTGCTCTGGGTGCCGCTGTTCGTCAAGCTCCCCGGCCAGCGGCGGGGCCGCGTCGACGACCGCAACTGGCAGCACGTCGACCTGCTGCCCACCATCGCCGACGTGCTCGGCGTCAACGTGCCCTGGCAGGTCGACGGGGTCTCCGGCCTCGGGCGAGACCTCCGCACGCAGACCGAGAAGCGCTTCTACGACGTGCCCGGCCGGCCGCTCACGGTGGACGGGCCGCCCCAGTTCACCCGCGTTGTCCACGACGGCATCGGCGCGCTCGGCCGGCCGGAGCACGGCCCTGACGGCCTGTTCGAGCTCGGCCCGGTCGCCGACCTGGTCGGCATGCCGGTCGCCGGCCTGCCTCGGGCCCCGGGCTCGGGCCTGCGGGCGCACGTCGACGGCGTTGACGCCTTCGGCCACGTCGACCGCGCGCGGGGCCAGGTGCCCGCCCTGGTCTGGGGTGAGCTCGCCGGCTCGAGCGGCCGTCCCGTCGTCGCCGTCGCGGTCAACGGCGTGATCGGCGGCGGCGGGCCCACCTTCCTGGACCGCTCCTCCCCGAACCGGTTCGCCGTGCTCGTCCCCGACCGGCTCTTCCGCCAGGGCCAGAACCGGCTCGAGCTGTTCACCGTCGACGGCCACGGCGGCACGGCCCGCCTGCACCCGGTCGGCCTGGCCGCGGCGTAACGGCTGGCCAGATCCGCGCGCTCGACGCACATGGCTCTGGCAGCCATGGATGATCGATACTCGGATGTGTGGGCGACCCCCCTGCGCCTGGCCTTCATGGGGCCGGCGCCGTCATAGAGGATCGCGAATGCAAACCCCATGGGCCGAGGTCGGGCTGGTGCTGCTGCTGGTGGTGGTCAACGCCGCCTTCGCCGGCAGCGAGGTTGCGCTCATCTCTCTCCGCGAGGGCAGGCTGCGGCGCCTGGAGCAGGAAGGCGAGCAGGGCCGGTTGGTGGCCAGGCTGGCTCGCGACCCCAATCAGTTCCTGTCCACCATCCAGATCGGCATCACGCTGACCGGCTTCCTGGCCTCGGCGGTCGCGGCCGTGTCCCTGGCCGAGCCCCTGGTATCGCTGCTCGACGTCCTTGGTCAGGCGGCCGAGCCCGTTGCCGTGGTCCTGGTGACCATGGTGCTCACCTATCTCACCCTGGTCGTGGGCGAGCTTGCCCCCAAGCGCATCGCTCTCCAGCGCCCGGAACGGTGGGCCCGGCGGGCTTCCCGCCCGCTGGCGGTGATCTCCACCCTGACCCGCCCCGCGGTCTGGCTGCTGTCGCGTTCCACTGACCTGCTGGTCCGGCTGGCCGGGGCCGACCCCGACCGTCAACGCGAGGCGGTGACCGAGGAGGAGGTCCGCGACCTGATCGCCACCGGCGGCGTCTTCCAGCCCGAGCAGCGCAGGATCCTGTCCGAGACGATCGAGGCCGGGCAGCGGCGGCTCAGCGACGTGCTCGTGCCCCGCCGCGACGTGGTCGTCGTCCCGGCCGAGGCCCCGGCCCAGGAGGCGATCCGAACGCTGGTCGAGTCCGGCCACAGCCGTGCCCCGGTCTACCGTAATGATCTGGACGACGTGGTCGGCATCGTCCACCTACGCGACCTGGTCGATGCCCAGGGCCGGGTCGCCGACCACGTCCATCCGGCGCTGGCCCTGCCCGAGTCGATGGGGGTGCTGGACGCGCTGCGGCGGCTGCAGGCCGAGCGCGAACAGCTGGCCATCGTCATCAACGAGTACGGCGGCATCGAGGGCATTGTGAGTGTTGAGGACCTGCTGGAGGAGCTGGTCGGGGAGATCTACGACGAGTTCGATCCCGACTCGGCGGCCATCCACCGTCAACCCGACGGGTCGATCGTGCTGCCCGGGTCGTTCCCGGTCCACGACCTGCCCGACCTCGGCATCTCCCTGCCCGAAGGCGACTATACGACCGTTGCCGGGCTGATCTTGGAGCGCCTGGGGCATCTTCCCGACAAGGGGGAGGCGGTCGAGGTCGACGCATGGCGGCTCGAGGTGCTTGACGTCGACCGTCGCGCCATTACGGATGTGCGCCTTGTTCCTCTCTAGCCAAGTTCGGGCATTTGGTGCAGACCGACGTTGCCGAGGCCTGTCCGGCGATCCTTGCAGGTAGCAGGCATCACACGATTCCAGCCGACCGCAGGCCCAGATGGGTGCTGGCCGTGAGGACCCACGAGCGGCTCAGGGGCTACCTTGGGTGCCGGACGCCGACCTGAACCGGCGAGCCGGACGCCAACCCCGAAGTAGCGCTCGATCAGCTCATCTCATGACGTTGCCGGGGCCCTGCTCCCGGAGGCAAGACGTGCAGACTCTACGTTCGGGTTCCGCCGACAACCCGCCTCCAACGGGGCTTTCGGTCGCCAAGGAGGGAGGGCCGGCCTTTGTGGGCCGCGAGCCGGAGACGGAGGCTCTCCTTGCCGGTCTCGGCGATGCGACCTCCGGTCGGAGCAGGTTCTTCGTGCTCGGGGGAGAGCCCGGGATCGGCAAGACCAGGCTCGCCGATGAGTTCTCCACCAGGGCGAAGGCGGAGGGCCTCCTGGTGCTGTGGGGACGGTGCTGGGAGGCGGGAGGCGCCCCGGCGTATTGGCCCTGGATCCAGTCGCTCCGGGGGCTGCTCCGGGAACTCGACCCCAAGGCCCTGAGGGAGCGGGTTGCCGGGGGAGGCGCGGATCTCGCGCAGATACTGCCCGAGCTGCGGGAGCGTTTGCCCGATCTGTCCGAGCCTCTTCCCGCGTCGCCTGCGACAGCCCGGTTCCGGCTGTTCGACGCGCTGAGCGGGTTCCTGCGCAGGGCCTCGGAGGACCGGCCGCTGCTGCTGGTCCTGGAGGACCTCCACGCCGCCGACCCGAGCTCGCTCCTGCTGCTGCAGTTCGTGGTCGGCGAGGCCAACGGCAGCCGGATGCTGGTGCTGGCGACCTTCCGGGACGTGGAGGTCACCAGGGACCACCCGCTGGCGGCGTCGCTGTCGGAGCTCGCCCGAGCCCAGGGGACCGCGCGCATCTCGCTGACGGGGCTGAGCCGGCCCGACGCGGGCCGGCTCATCGAGACGATCACCGGACGCACGCCTCCCGTGGACCTGGTCGCGGCGATCCACCGCGAGACCGAAGGCAACCCGCTGTTCATTGGTGAGGTGGTTCGCGCCCTGGCCTCGGAGGGCTGGCCACGGAGCGCGGCGGACTGCCGCCCATGGCCGATCCCCGAGGGGGTCCGCGAGGTCATCGGTCGCCGGCTGCACCGCCTGCCGGAGGACTGCAGGCGGACCCTCACCGTTGGCTCGGTGATCGGCCGGGATTTCACGGTCAAGGCGCTGAAGCGCATCACCGGCCGTCCCGCGGAGGACCTGCTGGACTCCGTCCGCGACGCCGCCGCGGCGGGCGTCATCAGCGACGTCCGGCACGCCCCGGGTACCTTCCGGTTCGCCCACTCGCTCATGCGCGACACGCTCTACGAGGGGCTCACGCCCGCCGACCGGATCCGCCTGCACCGCGAGGTCGGCGAGGACCTGGAGGCGACGTACGCCCGCGACCCGGAGCCCCACCTGGCGGAGCTCGCCTACCACTTCTTCGAGGCGGCACCGGCCGGCGATGTCCGCAAGGCCGTCGACCACGCCGTCGCCGCCGGGAGGCGCGCGGTGGCCCTCCTCGCCTACGAGGAGGCCGTTCGCCTGTTCCGCATGGCGCTTCAGGCCCTTCGGGAGTCGCCAGACGAGGAGCGGCGGTGCCAGGTGCTGCTCCTGTTGGGCGACGCGCAGAGCCGATCCGGTGACGGCCCCGCATCCAGGCAGACCTTCCTGGAGGCCGCCGGGATCGCCACCCGACTGGACCTGCCCGAGCTGCTGGCCCGGGCCGCCTTCGCCTATGCCGGACGGATCTCGTGGGCGCGGGCGGGGATCGACCGGCAGGTGATCCCGCTGTTGAAGCAGGCCCTGGAGGCGCTCGGCGCCGAGGACAGTGTGCTGCGCGTGCTGCTGCTGAGCCGGCTGGCGGGGGCGCTGCGGGACCAGCCGGTGGTGGCGCCGAGGGCGGCGCTCGGCCGCGAGGCGGTGGCGATGGCCCGGCTAAGGGCGAACCCGAGACGCTCATCTACGCGCTGTTGGGCCAGCTTGCGAGCGGTCGTCTACCGGGTGGCCCCGGCCGACCCGCGGCTGCTGCGGGCGGTGGTCCGCCGGATCGACCTGCTGGATCCGGTCGGCGGCTCCATCGCCCCGGGCTCCTCCAGCCCGGCAGGGGGGGCGGGTCAGGCCTGGGTGGCGGCGTACCGGATGCCGCCCGGCTGGATCAGGCCGGCGTCGATGGCCGCCTGCTCCTCAGGCTCGCTAGCGTCGGCCAGCTCGGTGAAGAAGTACGGCGCCTCCACAGAGAACTGGCGGTCGAAGCGCGCATCCAAGCCCTGCACAATCGCCTCGCCAGGATGTAGCCGCTCTTCGGTGGCCCAGGCTCGAAGGTAGTCATCCCAGGGCTGGCCGGAGGCCGTCCACCGCTCCTTGTGCTTGTGCAGCCAGCCCGGCTCCTTCCCTGGGTCTGGTGGGGCCAGCCGGGCGAAGCACCAGCGGGCGGTGGCCTCGTCGAACTGCTCCCAGGCCCACTCCACCACCAACAGCACTCCACCGGGCACCAGCAGGGCCGCCAGCCGGTCCAGGACCTCCTTCAGATCAGCCACGTGGTGTAGCGAGAGGGACGCCACCGCGCAGTCCACCGGTTGGGGCGGCTCGTACCGTTCGAACTCGATCTGGCGGTAGGCGGGTCCCTCCGGCGCATCTGGGTCGACCCCTACGGCGTGGTAGCCGGCATCCAGTAGCGCCGGGACAAAGCCGCCCAGCGTCCCGCAGCCGACCTCCAGCACCGTGGCTGGCGCCGGTGGTAACTGGCCGCGAACGAACGGCCACACCGCGCCCAGCCAGGGGTCATCTGGCGTCATACAAGCGATCCTATGCCAGCAGCTCCTGGGCCGCGGCGGCGGTCGTCATCCAATTGGGTGGAGTTCGAAGACCCGTCGGCCCTCGGCCGCTTCCACCGGATGGTCGAGATCGACACCATCGACGATGCGAATGAACCAGACACCGAGCGGGATGCCTCGAGCGTGCGGACCGAGGATGTCGCGAAAGAAGCCAACTCGCTGGGTCGGGTCCAACTCGGTCGCGGTTACTTCTTCCTTCCGGCCGCGCACCGCGATCGTCGCCCGCCCGGCAGCGCGCAGATTGCGCACCCATTGGACCTCGCCCCAGGGGGCCCAGACCCAACGCCTGCCTCTGACCTCAATGATCGCCAACGGCGTGGTGCGAGGCAGGCCGCTCTTCCGGCCGCGAATGGTGACGAGCCCATTAGGACCCACCGGCAGGCCAACGCGAAGAAGGAATTTCAGGATCGGGCTGAAGAACCGAACCCGCCGTGGCAGCTGTGGACGCTGGGTCATCGTGAGGTCCTCACTTCGATCGCTCATCGGTGTAGCTCCTTCGAACAGCGCGGATGGTCGGGGTGAACCTGCATCGCCACGCGGCGATCGGCTCGTTCTGTGGTGATCGCCTCACGGCTCCAAAGCTTCCGCGGCAACTCAGCCCACGGTGCCAGTCTGGGCGAGATGGCCGCTCGCACGGCCCTTGCTCAGCTCGCCCTGTCTAGCGGACGCGGGATTGCTCGCGCTGGGCTCCGAACAGATTGTAGGAGCCGACGACCTCCAGGTGCTCGATCACCGGCGGTCCGTCCACCCGCGTCGACGCGTAGCGCAGGCCCTCGGGACGCACGCGATCCAGCGTCGCGAACAGCTCGCGCGCCGCCGCCTCGGCCTCCTTTGCCCTCAGGCGCCCCCGCGACGGCCCGGTCGCACAGACCTCAGTCGATCGGTCACATAGATGACACCCAGCGACGGGAGAATGTGACCGATGGACGCTAACCAGGTGCCGGCTGAGCGGAAGGAGAGCCCGATGACGGAGCATCCGTACGACATCGAGATCACCCGCGTCTTCGACGCGCCGCCCGAGCGCGTCTACCGGGCCTTCACCGATCCGGACCAGTTCGCCCGGTGGTATGGCCCGGTCGGGTTCGGAGTCCACCGCGACACCGTTGAGGTCGACGCCCGGGTCGGGGGACGGCAGCGGTTCGAGATGGTGGGCGAGGCCGACCCCTCCATGCGGACGGGGTTCGACGGCCGCTTCGACGAGGTCGTCCAGAACGAGCTGCTGTCGAGTAGCGGGGCCTGGGACGGAGTTCCCGGTCAGGCTGGCGCCTGGCTGTCCCATCTACGAGCGGAGTTCCACGATGACGACGGTGGGACCCGGCTCGTGGTGCGCGAGGGCCCGCACCCGCCCGGCACCGCCGACCTGGGCCGCCAGGCGTGGGAGATGATGCTCCCCAAGCTGGAGTCCCTGCTCAGCGGCTGAGGCGGGCTGCTCTGTCGTTCAAAGCGCCAGCTCAGGATACCTACAGCGAGGCAAGCTGAGGGTCAGCACGTCCGCCTCACTCACAGGTCAACCCGCGAATTCAGGTACCAGACGACCACATCAACCGCGGAACGCAGGTCCCAGCCTTCCTGCCAACCCGCGCTCCGGCCCGCATTCCAGCCGGCTTCCCACGCCGCCTGGAATGCTTGGGCCTGGTCGGCCTCCTGCAGGCCGCGGAGCGTCGGCGCCGGAGGGGGCGTCCCGGGCGCCATCACGGCGCGTCTCTTCGCTTCGTTCTCGACGATTCGGGCGAGCGTGAAGCTGTCCAGCCCCTCCAGCCCCTGTTGGTCCATGATGGCCTCCTAGCCGAAGGTGAACGCGTAGGCGTGGACGCCCGGATCCAGGAAGGTGACCTCGAAGGTGCGCTCGGCGACGGGACCGGGCTGGCGGACGAGCTGATACAGCCGCGGTTCGGTGACCGTGCCATGGCCCTGGTCGTCGACGTCGGTTCCGTGCGCGGCTCCCGGCGGCTGCTCGTCGATCAGCACGCGGAACCGCACCGGAGTCCCCCGTACCGGCGGTGCCATGACCAGGTGCAGGTCGCGGGCGTGGAAGCGGTAGGCGATCCGACCCCCGGCCTCGTTGAGTACGACGGCCTGTCGCTCGACCGTCCAGTCACCGGCAAGGGCCCAGTGGTTGAGTCGCAGCCGCGCCGGGGCGGCATAAGCGTGCGGCGTGTCCAGGACCGCACCGTCGGGAGACGCGAAGCTCTCGCTGCGCTCATACCCGAGGTAGTTTTCCGGGGACCACAGGCTGTCCCAGTCGGCGGGCGCCTCGACACCGGTGGTCTCGACCGAGACCAGGTCCTCGTCGACGCCCTCGGCGCCGGCGTTGGTGAGCAGTCGTTGCAGGACCATCTCGGACTGTTCGTCGTCGCCCTCGCCGAAGCGGTGGTGGCGGAGCTGGCCCTGGGCGTCGACGAAGTACAGGGCCGGCCAGTAGTGGTTGTCGAAGGCGCTCCAGATCGCATAGTCGTTGTCGACCGCGACCGGGTAGTCGACCCCCAGGTCCTTGACGGCTCGGCGGATGTTGTCGAGGTCGTGCTCGAAGTCGAACTCGGGCGTGTGGACGCCGATGACCACCAGTCCGTGTTGCTGGTACCGCTCGGCCCAGGCGCGGAGGAAGGCAAGGGTGCGCAGCCAGTTGATGCAGGTGTAGGTCCAGAACTGGACCAGGACGACGCGGCCGCGCAGCTCGGCCGCCGTCAGTGGTGGCGAGTTGAGCCACCCGGTCGCGCCCTCGAGCGACGGCATCCTGCCTTCAACGGGCAACTGGACCCCCGCCGGGTGCATCGTGGCGCGAGAGAGCTGGTTGGCGCTGGTGACGAGCGTCTTCCATTCGCTTGTCTCCTGGTCCATCTGTCGCTCCTTCAGGGGCGCGCCGATCAGTCACCGTCGGCCTCGACCGCGGCCTCGGTGAAGTCTTGGGGGGCTTCCTGCGGCGGGTTGTGCCCGACGCCCGTCCCCCCGCTCCGGCGAGCGCAGTGACCGGAACACCCCAGCCATCCCTGCAGCACTCCATTACCCCGGCAGTGGTGGTCACCACCTGAGCGCCGGCCTTCGGCAGCCACATGTGACCGCGGTTGTGCGCCTCTTAGTAGAGCTGTTGACGAGGGCGCCGCAGAGCTTGCAGGTGCTCACCTGCTCGGCGCCGGCGGCCTTGAGCGAATCCCGCAGATAGTTGTGTCCATCATGCCCAGCTCCTTCGAGTGTGGCCGGCTCGATTTCTGGTCCCCAGCGGCGCGTCCTGGGAAGAACCCGGACGGTCTCCTTTCTCCGGCCACTGCGTCATGGCGAGCCGCCGACGCAGCGCGTTGAGGTCCGCCTGCGACACCTCCACGCCGCGTGAGGCAGCTCCTTTCGTGGCGAGGCCACGCTCGGATTAGTCGCGCCCCACGCGCCACGGCAGGCGGCGTAGTTCCTCAGCAAGAGCGTGGACTGCGGATTCTCCATAGCGACGCGCCCACAAGCTGAGCCAGTCGTCGCCGTCCAGGAAGAACTTCCAGTCGCTGGTGACTCCATGCCGCACGAACAGAAACGGCACGGGCGACTGGAATGGTCGGAAGCTCGAGTTGTAGAGCGCCGTCCCCGCATGGCCTTGGTAGTACGGCCCGAACAGGACTCCGTCTTCCGCATACGACGGAACCGCAAGCTGCTGGAGGACCTCGTCGAAGACACCTTGGGCGCGATCAGCCGACAAGTCACTGAACACCACGACGATGACGTTGTAGATGACGTCGTCGCCGTCAGTCGGTCGAGTGTCCAAGAGCAGCCTCTTGTAGCCGCTCATGAGCTCGACGACTTCCGGCACGTCCCGGTCGGCGATCTGCTCTGGAGCGAGCCAGAGGGTCTTGCGTTCCAATGACCCGGGCACGAAGGGACAGACGGTGCCAGCGCGGCCGAGATCCTTGTGAGGCTTGACCACGTAGCTCTTGATCCAGGCTGCGACGGCCTCAAGCGCAGCGAGATCGCTTTCCGCGAGCTCGCTTGTCCTTCCGACGTCCTCCAGATCCTCCAGGAGGAAGAGATTGGTGGTCTGTGCTGGCATGGAAGCTCCTCCTGAGGAGACCCGACGACGATGGTGTCATGAGCGCAGTGACCGGAATGCGGTCCGGAGCTCGCTTGAGAAGAGCTCGGGCTCTTCCCATGCGGCGAAGTGACCGCCCCGCTCGGCCTCGTTGAAGTGGACGAGGTTGGGGTACGACCTCTCGACCCAGCTGCGCGGGGCGCGGAAGATCTCGCCGGGGAAGGTGGTGAAGCCGACCGGCAGCGAGACCTCCGGCGGTGCCTGGCCGGCCGCAAGAGCCTGGGCTCGTCCGAGCTCCCAGTACCACCGGGCCGCCGAAGCCCCGGTCCCCGTCAGCCAGTACAGCGTGATGTTGTCGAGAATGCGGTCGCGGGTGAGGTTGCCCGCCGGCTCGTCGTCGAGAAAGGCCCGGGAGATCTTCTCGTAGCTGTCGGTGTCGTGGTCCAGCAGCCAGGCCGCCAGGGCGACGGGTGAATCCAGCACGGCGTAGCCGATCGTCTGCGGCCGCGTGGACTGCTCCAGGAAGTAGCCGAAGCCGCTCGTCGTAAACGTATTGATCGCCTCCAGCGCCGCGCGTTCCTCTTCGGTGTCTCCCGGCGGCGGGGTGGGGGCGCCCAGCGTCGTCACGAGCAAGTTCATGTGGATGCCGAGCAGCCCCTGGGGCGCCTGGCGGCCCATCACGTCGGTGACGATGGCGCCCAAGTCGCCCCCCTGGGCGACATAGCGGGGGTAGCCGAGGCGACCCATCAGCTCCGCCCACGCTTGCGCGGTGCGGCCGGGGCCCCAGCCGACCTGGGTCGGCTGGCCGGAGAAGCCGTAGCCGGGCAGCGACGGCAGCACCAGGTGGAAGGCGTCCTCGGCGTGTGCGCCGTGGGCGGTCGGGTCGGTGAGCGGGCCGACCGTCTCGAGCAGCTCGATCACCGAGCCGGGCCAGCCGTGGGTCATGAGCAGCGGCAACGCGTCCTCGTGGGGCGACCGAACGTGGAGGAAGTGAATGTCGACGCCGTCGATCTCGGTCGCGAACTGCGGCAGCGCGTTCAGCCTGGACTCGACCCGGCGCAGCTCGTAGTCGGTGGTCCAGTAGCGGGCGAGTTCCTGGATGGTGGCCAGCTGCACGCCCTGGGAGCGGTCGGCAGCGAGCTCGTTAGAAGGCCAGCGCGTCGCCTTGATCCGGCGTCGCAGCTCAGCGAGCTCCTCTTCGGGAATCTCAACCCGGAAAGGACGGATCTCGATGGCGGTCTCGGCGGCAGTACTCATGACGACCTCCGTTCTGGAAGGGCGCGGGCGACGCCCTCCTCTCTTCGGTGCAGGGGGACAACCCGACGACCATCCGGGACATCCGTCGCAATTTGCTGTGTGGACTCGCTGTATGCGGCCCAGCAAGTGTCGTTGTCGCCGGCCGGCGTTCGCATCCGCCAAGTGGCCAGCGCGACCGGCCAAGCATGGCTCGCAGCGCGTCGACTGGTCGGCGGAGCTAGTGCTGAAGCGGCCGGGCGGTTTCCGGGTCGCTGGGCAGCACTTGGTGCAGCTGGCTGCGGGAGCTGATGGCCAGCTTGGCGAAGACCTTGCCCAGGTGGTACTGGACCGTGCGGGCGCTGATGAACAACCGGGTGCCGATCTCGGGGTTCGACAGCCCCTCGCGGGCCAGCCGGGCGATCAGGGCCTCCTGGGCGGTCAGCACCTCGCGGGTCTCGGCGGTCCGTTTGCGGGCGGTCTCACCGGTGGCTTGGAGCTCGCGGCGGGCCCGCTCGGCGAAGGCCTCGATGCCCATCGCCTCCAGCATGGCGTGGGCGGTGCGCAGCTGCGCTCGCGCGTCGATGCGGCGGCGCTGGCGGCGCAGCCACTCGCCGTACAGCAGATGGGCGCGGGCGAGCTGCACCCGCACCCGGGTCCGGCCCAGCCGGTCGATCGACTCGCGGTAGTGGGGCTCGGCGGCCTCGCCCTCGCTGAGCAGGGCACGGACGCGGGCCTGGATCCCCAGCGCCCACTCGGTCGGTGCCGCCCGCGTGCGTTCGGACAGCCACTGGAGTGCGGCCCTTACCAGCTCGAGGTCGCCGGTCCGAGACGCCGCCTCGGCCAGCTCGGGCACGACATACGGCCCATACCCGAGCTCGTCACGCTGGAAAGCTCGCCACGCGGGGTCGCGTGCCGCGTCGTGGCGACCGAGGCCGTTGTAGAGGACCGAGCTCGCGTAGTCGGCGAAGCTGACCATCCTGCCGAGACCGCGCGCGGTCGCCGCCCGCGAGGTGGCCTCGATCAGCTCCGACGTCGGGGCCTCCTGACCCTGCCAGGCCGCGAGCGCCATCGTGGCATACCCAACCGGCGGGTTCCCGGTCACCTCCGCGATCAGCCGATCTTCGTCGATGAGTCGCGCCGCCGTGGTCAGGTCGCCGGCGAACAGGTGGGTCATGGCGAGGAAGTTGAGCGCGTACTGCAGGTGCACGAGCGCGCCCACATCGCGGGCGAACCGCGCCTGGACAGCGGCCAGGGCATGCCAGGACTCGGCGTCCCACAGCTCGAGGGCGACGATGGCGCCGGCTCGTCCACCAGCCAGCCAGCGCCAGAGCCCGGCTTCGTCGTCGGTGGCCTCCAGCGCGAGGCTCAGCTCGAGCGCTCGAGTCAGCAGCGGCGCGGCCGCCGCATACCCCTGCGTCAACCGCAGCGCGAGCGCCTCCAGCAGGACGCCAACTGCGCGCGTCGGTTGGGGACCGGCAGGCGCGGCGCGCGCGGCCTCGGCCGCCGCCGCCACGCCGCCGGGGCTGCCCAGGTCGCCGGCCCAGACCGCGGCCCAGAGCGCCTCCAGGTGCGTGTCGCGGGCCAGGTCGGCGTCGAGCGGCTCCAGGCGGCTGGCCGCGCTCAGCAGCAGCCGAGCAGCGTCGCTGGGGCCTCGCTGCACCAACGCGATCAGTCCGCGCAGGTGCTCCACCTCGGCGGCCGACAGGGCGTCGAGCGGCCCGGCCTCGACCGCGACCAGCAGCTCCAGTGCCACGTCCAGGGCGCCGGCAGCGCGCTTGGCCTTCGCGGCCGCGAGCAGACGCCGGGCGCGGCGAGCGGGTCCGGGCGACAGCATCGAGGCGCGCTCCAGGAACGCGGCGGCCGCGGCCAGGCCCCCGCGGGCCTGGGCCCGGCCGGCCGAGCGCTCCAGCTCGGCGGCGACGTCCTCGTCGGGCCCGGGCGTGGCCTGAGCCCGGTGCCAGGCCCGACGGTCGGGATCAAGCTCCGGATCGGTGGCCTGCGCCAGGGCGCGGTGGATGTCCCGCCGTTTCTGAAGCGACGCCGACCGGTAGGCCGCCGAGCGCACCAGCGGATGCTGGAACCGCACGCGGGTGCCGACTTCGAGCAGGCCGGCGTCGGCCCCGGGTGTCGCAGCCTGAGCCCGGATCCCGAGCCGCCCGGCCGCGCGCCACACCAGCACCGGATCACCGACCGGGTCGGCCGCCGCGACCAGCATCAGCACTCGGGTGTCGGCCGGCAGCGCGTCCAGCCGCCGCCGGAAGCTCTCCTCGATACGCCCCGACAGCGGCATCGCGTCGGGCAGGGCGAACCCGCCGGCCAACTCCACCGGCCCCACGCCCCGCGACAGCTCCAGCAGCGCCAGCGGGTTGCCGTGCGTCTCGGCGACGATCCGGTCCCGGACCGGGGCGTCCAACGGGCCAGTCACCACCGCGTCCAGCAGCGCCCGCGCATCGGCCTCCCCCAGGCCCTCGACCACCAGCTCCGGCAGCCCCGCCAGCTCGTCGCCGGGAACGCGGGCCGCGAACAACAGCCCGACCGACTCCGCTGCCAGGCGACGGGCGACGAACCCGAGGACCTGTGCCGAGGCGTGATCGAGCCACTGCTGGTCGTCGACCAGGCAGATCAGGGGCTGCTCGTCGGCGGTGTCGGCGAGCAGGCTCAAGGTGGCCAGCCCGACCAGGAACCGGTCCGGCGCCGACCCCGAGCCGAGGCCGAACGCGCTCCGCAACGCGGCACGCTGGGGAGCCGGGAGCCGCTCCAGGCGGTCCAGCATCGGCGTCAGCAGCTGGTGCAGCCCGGCGTAGGCCAGCTCCATCTCCGACTGGACCGCGGCGACGCGCGTCACCCGGCAGCCCGGGGCGCGCTCGGCCAGGTAGTCCAGCAGGGCCGTCTTGCCCACGCCCGGCTCCCCACGCACCACCAGCGCCCGGCTCTCACCGGCGCGAGCAGCTTCGATGAGCCGGTCGAGCAGCTCGCACTCACGGCGCCGTCCCCGCAACTGCCCGGTCTCGATGAGCGGTCCGGGAGCGTGCACAGGGATGTACCCGTCCGCCACGCCGGCCTCCCCGACCAACTCAAGCTCAAGCGCCACACACCTACTGTAGAGCGCCCGCGGCCTGGACACGACCCCTGATCGCGGAGGATCGGCCCCTTGTGCCTGGCCTTGTCCTCTGTTGAGATCGACACGTCGAGCTGGCCGCGTCGGTAGGGAGAGGAGGCGGCCCAAGGCAGCGACGCGAAGCCCCCGGGAGGTCACCTGCTACGGGTCTCGACCGTCCGCTGCGCCTTGAGCCCGCTCCCTGAGGGAAGGGGATGGCGATGCGACAGGACATCGAGTTCGACGCCGAGGGTGTGACGCTGCGGGGCTGGCTGTATCTGCCCGACGAGGCCGGCGGCCCGGTTCCCACGGTCGTCATGGCCCACGGCTTCTCCGCTGTCAAGGAGATGTTCCTGGACAGCTTCGCCGAGGCGTTCGCTGCCGGGGGGCTGGGAGCGCTGGCGTTCGACAACCGGAACTTTGGCGCCAGCGACGGCGAGCCGCGCCAGGAGATCGACCCATGGGCGCAGGTGCGCGACTACCGCCATGCGATCACCTGGGCGCAGGCCCGTTCCGAGGTCGACGCTGACCGCATCGGGGTGTGGGGCTCCAGTTACAGCGGCGGCCATGTGCTGGTCCTGGGAGCGATCGACAAGCGCATCAAGTGCGTGGCCTGCCAGGTGCCGCTGGTCAGCGGCTTTCGCAACATCCAGCGGCTGGTGCGCCAGGACTTCCTGGCCCCCAACCGGGCCGCCATGGATCAGGACCGCGCGGCCCGCTACCGGGGTGAGCCTCCGGCCATGGTGCCGGTCGTCGACCCCGACCCACTGGCCGTCTCGGCCCTCCCGACGCCCGACTCTTGGGAGTGGTTCAGCGAAACCGGAAAGAGCCGGGCATCGACGTGGAGCAACGGGGTGACTCTGCGCAGCGTCGAGATGCTGATGGAGTACGAGCCCAGCGCCTACCTGGAGCGGATCAGCCCAACGCCGCTGCTGATGGTCGTGGCCGCGCTCGACCATCTCACCCCGTCCGACCTGGCGTTGGAGGCCTATCAGCAGGCGCGTGAGCCGAAGAAGCTGGTGCTGCTCCCGGGCGGCCACTTCGACGCCTACGTGAAGGACTTCGAGACGGCCAGCGGCGCGGCTCGCGACTGGTTCCTGGAGCACCTGGGCAGGTCGGGATAGGTCTGGCGGTCGCCGCCGCCCCGGCAGCAGGACGGTGCCCTTAGGAGGAGGTGGCCAGGATGGCGCTGGCAGACGAGCTGGCCTACACGACGGCGACCGAGTTGGCGGGCCGGATCAGGCGCCGCGAGCTGTCACCCGTGGAGGTGGTGGACGCCTTCATCGACCGCATCGAGGCCAGGAATCAGCGGCTGAACGCCTTGGTGTACCTCGGCTTCGACGAGGCCCGGCAGCGTGCCCGTGAGGCCGAGCAGGCGCTGGGGTCGGGGGCGGAGCTCGGGTTGCTGCACGGGGTCCCCACGGCGATCAAGGACCTGTTCGACTTCCAGCCCGGATGGCCGGCCACCTTCGGTGGCGTCAGGGCCCTCAAGGAGCTCACCCTCGACATCTCCTGCGCTTTCGCCGAGCGGATCCAGCGGGCCGGGGCGATCGTGGTCGGCAAGACCAACAGCCCGGTCATGGGGTTCCGGGGCACCTGCGACAACTACCTGTTCGGCCCGAGCCGCAACCCCTTCGACACCGCCAAGAACACCGGCGGCTCCTCGGGAGGTAGTGCCGCCGCGGTCGCCGACGGGCTGCTCCCGCTCGCGGAGGGAACCGATGGGGGCGGATCGATCCGGATCCCGGCCGCCTGGTGCGGCGTCTATGGCTACAAGGCCTCGTTCGGCCGCATTCCCTACCTCAACCGGCCCAACGCCTTCTCCGGCATCAACCCGTTCCTGTTCGAGGGGCCGATCACCAGGACGGTCGAGGACGCCGCGCTCGCCCTGGACGCTCTGGCCGGCTACGACTCCCGAGACCCATTCAGCATCGACACCGGCGAGCGCTTCACGCCGGCGGTGCGGCGGTCCATCAGCGGCTGGCGGATCGCCTACAGCCCCGACTTCGACGTCTTCCCGGTCGACCGGCGTGTCGCCGAGGTGGTGGCCTCGGCCGTGCGGGCCTTCGAGCAGGCCGGCGCGAAGGTCGAGCAGGTGCGGCTGGGCATCGAGCGGGACCAGCGAGAGCTGAGCGACCTGTGGTGCCGGCTGATCATGCCGGTCAACGTGGAGACCTTCGAGAACTTCAAGCGCAACGGGGTGGACCTGCTGGCCGACCACCGGGACGACTTCCCGCCCGAGTACCTGCGGTGGATCGACGAGGGGTATCGCATGAGCGCGCTGGACCTCTCGCGCGACCAGCAGGTCCGCACAGAGATCTACGACGCCATCCAACGGGTCCTGGATGACCACCAGCTCCTGGTCACCCCGACCCTGGCCTGCCTGCCGGTGGACAACGCCGAGGACGGCAACACCGTCGGCCCGAGCCGGATCAATGGCGTGGAGGTCGATCCACTGATCGGCTGGTGTCTCACCTACTTCGTCAACTTCTCCGGTCACCCGGCGGCGTCGGTCCCCGCCGGCTTGGTCGACGACCGGTTGCCGGTCGGGATGCAGCTGATCGGCCGCAGGTACGCCGACGCAGACGTGCTGGCCGCCAGCGCCGCGTTCGAGCGGATCAGGCCCTGGCGGGACACCTACCAGCTGTGTGCCAGCAGCCCACGGTGAGGGCAGGAAGCGAATTGCGGCGCGCTCGTGGGAGTTCATATGATCCCGCCTGTTTTCGGAAACCTCGCGCTCCCGTCCGGTCACGCAACTCCGGCATCCGTCCCGACGCCCGCTGGGCCTGCGGTTCCGGGTCCGTCGGGTGCGCAGTTGGCGAACGAGGAGATGGGAGCCACGATGGCCCGCACCCCCCTGGCCGACGCCCTGCAGCGAGCGACCGCCGAGGTCGCCTCCCAGGAGCGCCGGGTGTCCCGCCGCGACGCGCTCAAGCTGGGCGGCGCGTTCGGGCTGGCCGCCGCCGCGGCCGCGGTTCCGTTCACCGAGGCCAGGTCGGCCCCTGCCCCGACCCGTCGTATCGTCATCGTGGGCGGCGGACTGGCCGGGCTGACCTGCGCCTACGAGCTCAAGCAGGCCGGCCAGACGGCCACCGTCTACGAGGCCTCCGACCGCGTCGGCGGCCGCAGCTGGACCCTGCGCGGCGCCTTCGCCGACGGGCAGCTGGTGGAGCGGGGTGGCCAGCTGATCGACCAGGGCCACACCGCCCTCCGGCAGCTCGCCAGCCGCCTCGGTCTCCAGACCGACAACCTGCTCCAGGCCGAGGTGAACGGCGCCGAGCCGCTCTACCACCTCGACGGCCAGCCCTACACCTACGGGCAGGCGACCAGCGATCTCAAGGCGATCTACCAGAAGCTCCACAGCGACCTGTCGGCGGCCGGCTACCCCACCCTGTACAGCTCCTTCACCCCGCGGGGCCAGCAGCTGGACCGGATGTCGATCCTGGACTGGATCAACGAGTCGGTCCCGGGCGGGGCCAACTCCAAGCTCGGCCAGCTCCTCGGGGTCGCCTACACCATCGAGTACGGCGCCGACGCCGGCCAGCAGAGCGCCCTGAACCTCCTGTACCTGCTCGGCTTCTCGGGTCAGGGCCAGCTGCGCATCTTCGGCCCCTCCAACGAGAAGTACGCCATCCGGAACGGCTGCGACCAGGTCCCGACCCGGCTCGCCGCCCAGCTCCAGGGGCAGGTCCAGACCGGCCAGCAGCTGGTCGCGGTGCGCCAGGGCGGCGGCACCGTCACCCTGACCTTCCGGCAGGGCAAACGCACCACGACCGTGACCGCCGACAAGGTGGTGCTGGCCCTGCCGTTCTCGATCCTGCGCTCCTCGGTCGACTTCTCCGGGGCCGGGTTCACGCCGCGCAAGCAGACCGCCATCCATGAGCTCGGCATGGGGACCAACGCCAAGCTGCATGTCCAGTTCACCGACCGCCACTGGGAGGGACTGGGGTGCAACGGCGAGACCTTCGCCGACACCGGCTACCAGAGCACCTGGGACGAGTCCCGGACCCAGATGGGCCGCTCGGGCATCCTGGTCAACTACACCGGCGGCTCGGTCGGGGCGAGCTTCGGCTCCGGCACGCCGGCGACGCGGGCCAGGCAGTTCCTGGCCCAGCTGGAGCCGGTCCTGCCCGGCATCACCGCCAAGTGGAACGGCCGGGCCACGATCGACCACTGGCTCGGCAACCCCTGGACCAAGGGCTCGTACTCGTTCTGGAAGGTAGGCCAGTACACCCGCTTCGCCGGGGTCGAGCGGGAGCCGGAGGGCAACATCCACTTCGCCGGCGAGCACACCTCGGTCGACTTCCAGGGATATCTCAACGGCGCGGTCGAGACCGGCCAGCGAGCCGCCCAGGAGCTTCTCCCGGCCTAGCCCGATGTTCGGCGGCCTCGTGGCCGTGGCCATGGCGCTGGTCGACCGGCCGCAAGCACCCCACCCGGCGCGTGACCTGACCCGCGATCGGTCAGACGGCCGACAGGGTGCATCCACACCGACGCGGTCCTGACCACGGTCTCCAGCGGCGGGGCTCGTCCCTTGCGGGGGCGCGTGGTCTTGTGTTAGATGTGACAATCCATTTCACATGCCCCGCACACGGGATTCCCGCGAGGAGCGGTTCCGCATGACTGGCACGAGCCAGGCCCCCGTGGTCGCCGAGTTGATCCGGCGCTCGAATCGCCTTGGCTCCGATCGTCGCAACACCAACTACGGCGGCGGGAACACCTCGGCCAAGGCCGTGGTGAAGGATCCCGTCTCCGGTGACGACGTGGAGCTGATGTGGGTCAAGGGATCCGGGGGAGATCTCAGCACGCTGTCGGCCGACGGGCTGTCGGCCCTCGTCGTCGAGCGGCTCCGAGGCCTCAAGGAGATGTACAGGGGCGAGGAGCAGGAAGACGAGCTGCACGAGCTGCTCGACTTCTGCCGCTTCGGTCAGGGTGGCGCCGCTCCCAGCATCGACACCTCGATGCACGGGCTGCTGCGGGCGGCGCACGTCGATCACCTGCACCCAGATGCCGTCATCGCGCTGGCCGCCGCCGCCGACGGTGAGGAGCTGACCAAGCAGTGCTTCGGGGAGGAGGTTGCCTGGGTCCCGTGGCGCCGACCAGGGTTCGAGCTCGCGCTGCGGATCGAGCGCATCCACGACTCCCGCCCCGGCCTCAAGGGGGTGATCCTCGGCGGCCACGGCCTGACCACCTGGGGCCGAACCTCGCAGGAGTGCGAGCGCAACTCGCTGGACATGATCCACCGGGCCGAGGAGTTCATCGGCAGCCAGGGCAGGCCGGAGCCGCTGGGAGGCCTTCGCGAAGGGTTCGAGCCCCTGCCGGAGCGGGAGCGGAAGCTCCGCGCGGCGGCCCTGGCGCCGGTGCTGCGCGAGCTCGCCTCCAGCGAGCGGCCGGTGATCGGCCACTGGATCGACAGCGAGCCCATGCTGGACTTCATCGCCAGGCAGGCCGCGCCCCGGGTGGTCCGGCTCGGGACCTCCTGCCCGGACCATCTCATCCGCACCAAGGTGCGGCCGCTGCTGCTGGACCTTCCCACCGATACGCCCCTGGAGGCCGTGATCGCGCGCCTTCGGGAGCTGCACCGGGAGTACCGGGCCGACTACCGGGCCTACTACGAGCGGTTCGCCGACGACACGACACCGCCGATGCGGGGCGCCGACCCCGCCATCTTCCTCGTCCCGGGCGTGGGCATGTTCAGCTTCGGCGGCGACAGCCAGACCGCCCGCGTCGCCGGGGAGTTCTACGTGGCCGCGGTCAACGCCATCCGGGGGGCCGAGGCCCTGTCCACCTACGCGCCGATCTCGGAAGCCGAGAAGTTCGGCATCGAGTACTGGGTGCTGGAGGAGCGCAAGCTCCAGCGGCGCCCCAAGCCCAAGCCCCTCACCGGCAAGATCGCGCTCGTGACGGGCGCGGGCTCCGGGATCGGGCGGGCCATCGCCGCGCGCCTGCGCTCCGAGGGCGCCGTCGTGGCGGTCACCGACATCGACGGCGACTCGGCCGACACCGTCGCCGAGGCGCTCGGGGCCGGCGACCACGCCATCGGCATCCAGGTCGACGTGACCGACGAGCGGGCGGTCCAGGCGTCCATCGATGAGACGGTCACCCGGTTCGGCGGCGTCGACATCGTCGTCAACAGCGCCGGTCTCTCGATCTCCAGGGCGTTGCTGGAGACCACGGTGGAGGACTGGGACCGCCAGCACGACGTGATGGCCCGCGGGTCGTTCCTGGTGTCCAAGCACGCCGCCAGGGTCATGATCGCGCAGCGGCGCGGCGGGGACATCCTCTACATCGTCAGCAAGAACGCCGTCGTGGCCGGGCCCAACAACCTCGCCTACGGCTCGGCCCAAACCAGCCAGGCGCACCCAGGCCGG
>Ga0081538_10001011_pt1 | contig 29997 bp, 25 predicted proteins | sample TabmetS5T2R1_FD_71022 | JGI IMG/M metagenome (GOLD analysis project Ga0081538, IMG submission 71022) | Tabebuia heterophylla rhizosphere microbial communities from the University of Puerto Rico - S5T2R1 | ecosystem: Host-associated > Plants > Roots > Rhizosphere ...
AGTCGCCGTGGGTCCTGGCATGCTCCGCGAAGCCGCTACCCGCCCCTGCGGGTTGCTCCGGCACCTCGATCTCGGTGAGCAGCTCGTCCGGCTCGCGGGCCGTGTACAGCGCGCCGAGGAAGAGCTCCGAGGCGCCCAGGACCCGCGCGCCGCGGGAGGAGCGAAGGTGGAACAGCGCGCCGAGGGCCGTCAGCGCCGCCGGCAGCTCGGCGGCGGGATCCGCGTGCGCGACCGAGCCGCCCACCGTCCCGCGGCTGCGGATCTGGAAATGGCCGACGAACCGGACCGCCTTGTGGAGCAGCGGCCAGCGCCGCCGCACGAGCTCGGAGCGCTCGAGCGCCGCCTGCCGGGTCATGGCTCCGATCCGCAGGGGGCCGGCGTCGGCGCGGATGTAGTCGAGCTCCGCGATGCCGCCCAGGTCGACGACGAGCTCGGGCCGCGCGAGGCGCAGGTTCAGGAGCGGCACGAGGCTCTGCCCGCCGGCGAGCACGGTGCTCTCCGGCCCGAGCAGCGGCAGCGCCTCCTCGACCGAGGCGGGCGCGCAGTAGTCGAACGGCGCCGGCTTCACGAGGCCGCCTCGCGCAACGCGCGCCAGAGCTTGTCCGCGCTGAACGGCGGGTCGACCCGCACGCCGCCGAGCGCGTCGGCGACCGCGTTCGCCACCGCGCCGGGCGTGCCGATCGAGCCGCCCTCGCCGATCCCCTTCGCGCCCAGCGGGTTGAGCGGCGAAGGCGACTCGACGAACGCCGTCATGACCGGGGGCATCTCCGCCGCGGTGAGGAGGCCGTAGCCGACGAACGAGGCGAACGTCGGGTTGCCCTCCTCGTCGTAGACCGCCTCCTCCACGAGGCACTGCCCGAGCCCCTGCGCGGTGCCGCCGATCACCTGGCCCTCCGCCAGCAGCGGGTTGACGATCGTCCCGGCGTCGTCCACGGCCGCCACTCGCAGCACCCGTAGCCGTCCCGTGGCCCGCTCGATCTCCACCACGGCGCCGTAGGCGCCCGACGAGAAGACGAGGTCGGAGCCGAAGCGGGCGCTCGCCCGCAGGCCCGGCGCGGCCTCGGCGACCTCGCGCAGCGACATGCTTCGGCCGCGGGCCGCGGCCTCGCACTTCTCCTTGAGGGCGTCCGCGGCCTGCACGACCGCAGATCCGCCCATGGCGAGCGAGCGGCTGGCGAAGGTCCCGACGCCGCGCGGCACCTCCTTCGAGTCGCCGAAGCGCAGCTCCACGTCCTCGAGGCCCACCCCCAGCCGCTCGGCCGCGAGCTGCGCGAAGGCGGTGTCGTGCCCCTGGCCGTGCGGCGACGAGCCGCTACGAACCAGCACCCTCCCGTCGGGCAGGAGCTCCGCCTCGGCGGTCTCGAACAGGCCGCCGGCGCGCTCGACGTACATTCCGAAGCCGGTGCCCACGACACGCTCGTCGTCGGAGCCGTGCTCGGGCCGGACGAGTTCCTCCGCAAGCTCGAGGCAGCGGGCGTAGTCGCCCGAGTCGTAGGTCCACCCGAGCGCGGTCTCGTACGGGAGGTCGCGGATCAGGTTCCGCCGACGGACCTCCAGCGGGTCGATGCCGAGTTCGTGCGCCGCGACGTCGACGGTGCACTCGACGAAGTAGGCGGCCTCCGGCCGCCCGGCACCGCGGTACGGGCCCGTGGGCACCTTGTTGGTGCGCCGGCCCACCAGCTCGACGTCGGCCGCCTGGATGTCGTAGACGCCGCACATCAGCATCGCGGTGGTGTGCGTCGGGATCGCCGTCGTCGGCATCAGGTAGCCGCCCAGGTCGGCCCGGATGCGGGCCCGAATCGCGAGCATCCCCGCGTCTTCGTCCAGCGCCAGCTCGACGTCGGCCTCCATGCCGCGGCCCTGGTAGGAGGCGAGGAAGTTCTCCTGCCGGTCCTCGGCCCACTTGACGGTCCGGCCGGTCGCCATCGCCGCCGCCGCCACGAGCATCGTCTCCGGCGCGGGCGCGCCCTTGCTGCCGAACGCGCCGCCCACGTCCGGGACGATCACGCGGAGCGTCTCCTCCGGCCGGTCGAGAACCGCGGCGAGGCCGGCCAGCTGGCGGTGGCTGTCCTGGGCCGAGACCCAGACCGTCAGCATGTCGTCGGACTCGTCGTACGAGGCGATCGCCCCGCGCGGCTCCATCGGCACCGGCGCGAGCCGGGGCAGCGTATGGCTAGCGCGCACGACGTGCGCGGCGGACGCGAACGCGCCGTCGACGTCCCCGCCGACCTTGCGCCAGTGGGTCAGTGTCACCTCCGAGCTGCGGGCGTCGAGCACCGGCTCGAGCGGCTCGTAGTCGATCTCGATCAGCTCCGCGGCGTCCTCGGCGAGCGGCCGGGACCCGGCCAGCACCGCCGCCACCGGCTGGCCGGCGTAGCGCACCTCGTCGCGAGCGAGCACGGGGTGGCCCTCGGTCGACACCCGGCCTCCCTCGAAGCCCTGGACCGGCAGGTCGGCCACCCGGCCCTCCAGGTCGGCCGCCGTGACGACGGCGACGACTCCCTCCAGGCCGTCGGGGACCTCGACGCCGCCGATGCGCGCGTGGGCGAAGGGGCTGCGCGTGAACGCCACGTGGGCGGCCCCCGGCGGGTCGATGTCGTCGAGGTAACGGGTCCGGCCGCGCAGGATGCGCTCGTCCTCGCGGCGGCGGACCGGCCGGCCGACGAGGCGGCCGGCCCCCAGGTCGACGTCCGGCTTCACGCCTGCCCGATCGAGATCACGAGCTTCCTGCCGGGCGACGCGTCCTGGCGCTCCCAGGCGGCGGCGACGTCGTCGAGCGGCACGACCTCGCGGTCGACCGTGACTCGGCCGGCCAGCGCGAGGTCGAGCACCCGGCGGTAGGCGTCGGCCTTGCGCTCGAGCGGCGTCCAGCCGGACGAGATCGCGTGGATCGCCCCCTGGCGGTTCCGGACGGCCTCGAGCGGCACGCGCGCGTCGGCGCCGGCGGACTGGCCCACGTTCACGAGGCGTCCGTCGGTGGCGAGGGTGCGCAGGGCGGCCATCGCCGGCTCGCCCCACAGCGGGTCGATCACGACGTCGAGCGGACCGCCGGCCGCCTGCTCGAACGCGTCAGCGGGCTCGCCGCCGCCGAGCTCCACCACCTCGTCGGCGCCCAGCTCGCGCACGCGTCCGAGGCGGTCGGCGCTGCGGCCGGCGCCGACCACCCGGCTAGCCCCCATCAGCTTCGCCAGCTGGACCGCCATCTGGCCGACGGCGCCGGTGGCGCCGAGGACGAGCACCCGCGTACCGTCGACCGGTGCGGCGCGGTCGAGCGCGAGCAGCGCAGTGATGCCGACGACGCCGAGGGCGGCCGCCAGATCGTCGCCGGCCTCGTCCGCCAGCTCCACGAGCGACTCCTCCGGGACCGCGGCCCGCTCGGCGAGCGTGCCCTGCGCCCCGAAGCCCGGGAGCGCCGCGCCCTCGAAGCGGACGCGCCTGCCCGTCGGGACGCGGGCCGACTCCAGAACACTGCCGGCTCCCTCGAGACCCGGCACGTACGGTGGCCGCGCGCGCCTGGGGTGACGGCCGGCGGCGACGCGGATCTCCACTGGGTTGAGCGGCGCCGCCTGGACCGCCACGAGTGCGCTCCCCTCGTCGCGAGCCGGCTCGTCGGCGTCGGCGGCCGCCGGCGGCGAGCCGACGGCCTCGACCACGGCCGCCCGCATCAGCCCACCGCCTCCGCGTTGGCCTCGAGCGCCTGGGTCACGGCGGCCAGCGCGGCGATCCCCTCCGCGGCGCCCGTCTCCGGCTCGCCCTCCCCGCGCATGCACCGGCCGAACTCGGCGAGCTCGTCGGCCAGCATGTCGCGCTCTTCGAACTCGACCCGCTCGCCGGCGAGCGTGAGCGTCGTGACGCCGTCGAGCGCCCGGGCGTCCGGCCAGACCGAGAAGTCGGTGCGGTAGTCGAGCACGGCCTCGGTCCCCAGGAGCCGCAGCGAGAGCGTCTTCGGGGAGACGTAGCTGCCGGTCAGCGAGGCGAGCGCGCCGGACTCGAGCTCGAGCGTGACCACGCCCACGTCGTCGATGTCGGCATCGCTGTGCACGTGGGCGAATCGCCCCGACGCCCGCCGTACCGGCCCCAGCCAGTAGGCGAGGGTGTCGACATGGTGGATGCCGAGCTGCATGATCGGCCCGCCGGGGTTGCGCTCCCGATGTGCGCGCCAGGCCCCCGGCTTGAAGGTGCCCGGGAGCGACATGTCGGCCTCGGCCAGGACCACGCGGCCCAGAGCGCCGTCCTCCACGAGCTGCTTGACGCGGCGGGCGGCGCCGAGCCGGCGGAAAGCGTGCCCGACCATCAGCGTCACGCCGGCCTCCTCGCAGGCGTCCCGCATCCGTTCCCCGGCGTCGACGGTGTCGGCGATCGGCTTCTCGACGAACACGTGGCGACCGCGCGCGGCGCAGGCGACCGCCTGCTCCTCGTGCGCGTCGTTTGGCGTAGCGAGCACCACGCCGTCGACGGCCGGATGCTCGATCGCCTCCGCCAGACTCGCGGCCGGCCGGCAGCCGAAGCGCCCCGCGAACTCGCGCCGCTTCGCGTCGTCCCTGCTGAAGCACGTCACGAGCTCGAGCCCGGCGCGCTGCGCAGCGGCCGCCAGCCGCGGCGCCCACATGCCGGTTCCGACGATCGCTATCCCGCTCATTCGAGCTGCTCGCGGAGCCAGTCCGCCGCCACCGGCCGTGTCTTGTACGGCACGTTCGCGCAGCCATGGTTGCCGTCCTCGTGGAGCAGGAAGGTGCCGCTCGGCGCTTCCCGCGCAGCCCGCTCGCTCTGCTCCCACGGGATCAGGCGGTCGAGCCTGCCGGTGATCGCCAGGTACGGCTGCTCGATGCGCTCGGCCACCCCGCCCAGGTCGAGCTCGGCCGCCTTGGCACGCCCCTCCTGCTCGTCCTTCGAGAACGACTTCGCCACAAAGGTCTCTCGCGTCTGCGGCGGCACGGTGTCCCAGATGTCGCTGAACTTGTATGGGCCGCTCAGCCCCACGCCCGCCTTGATCCGCGGCTCGAACGCCAGCACGCGCGGCGCGTAGTACCCGCCCAGGCTGACGCCCAAGAGCCCCACGCGGTCGAGGTCCAAGTCTGACCGGTCGGCGATCGCGTCGAGCACGGCCGCCACGGCAACGTCGTAGTCCGCCCTGATCGGCAGGTCGTACCCGCACTCGCCCTGCCCGGGGCCGTCCATCGACAGCGTGGCCATCCCGCGGGCCAGGAATACGTTCTCGAGCCGGAAGAACTCCTCCTTCGTCGAGTCGAGGCCGGGTACGAGCAGGACGAGCGGCGGGCGCTCCACCTCGGCCGGACGGCGCAGGTTGCCCACCACGCGGCCCCCGTCGAGCGGCACCTCGACGCGCTCGGCAGCGGGGTCGAGGAACTCGTGCGTCTTCGCCATCGCCGCCACCGCCCTGTCGGCGATCTCGCGGCTCCGCTCGAGGTCCACCATCCAGACGAACTTGGCGAAGTGATAGCCGACCGTCGCGCGCGCCCAGGCTTCCCCGGCGGTCAGGCGGCGTCCGCGCCCGGCCGCGTCCTCGGCCAGCTCGGCGTGCATCGCGGCGTTCCCGGACCATGCGCCGGCCCACTCCTCCCACGTATCGACGCCCGCCGTCGTGGCCACGAAGTCGTTGTAGTCGACCCCCGCCTGCACGAAGCGCGGCGCCCAGTGGTCAACGGCTGCCTGCACGCGCGCGTCCGGCACCCGCGATCACCTCCTCCGGGTCGTGCCCGAGGTCGCTCAGCATCACCATGGCGGCGCTGCGGCCGGGCACGCCCGTGACCGAGCCGCCCACGCTCGTCGTGCCGCCGGTCTGGTACAGCCCCGGGATCGGCATCCGGTGGGACGCCCAGCCGGGGACCGGGCGGTACCTGCCGCTGAACGCGTAGCTCCGATCGCCGCCGTGGAAGGCGCCGCGGATCATGTGCTGGTTCGAGCGCTCGATGTCCACCGGGCTCTTCACGTACGAGGTGAGGACGTGCTCGTCGGAGAGGGCCGGGACGAAGCGGCGCACGTGCTCCAGCTGACGCCGGAACACCGTCTCCTTGTGTTCGTCCCAGCTCGCCACGCCCGGTGGCAGGTCCCAGGTCTGCGGGCTGAGCAGCTTGACCGTGTGGTGCCCCGGCGGGGCGCGGTCCGGGTCGACGAGCGTGGGGGTGGCCACCAGCAGCCACGGCACGCCCTCGTCGTGGGGCCGACCGTCGCGCACGGCCCGCCCGAGCGCGAGCACCTCGTCGGGCCATCCCACCGTGCCGGCCGAGACGGCCGCCCGCGGGCCGTCCGGCGTCCGGAACTCCGGGGCGGCGTCGGTCGCGAGGTAGCAGGCCATGCCGGAGACCCCGACGTCGTAGGTGTCGACGCCGTAGACGAACTCCTCGCCCCAGGCGTCGCGCGGCGCCATCTCGACCAGGTGCTTGACGTGGATGGTGGAAAGCACGGCGTGCCGGGCAATGAAGCGCTCGCCGTCGTCCGTCTCGACGCCGGCGCAGCGACCGTCCTCGAGCACGAGGCGCGAGACCTGCCGGTCGCAGAGCACGGTCGAGCCGCGCTCCTCGAGGAGGCGCGTGAGCGCGTCGGTCAGCGCGCCGGAGCCGCCGCGCGGGACCGACCAGCTGCGCCCCTGTCGCCCGAAGATGATCGAGTAGGCGTTCACCCCCGACCCCGCGGCGTCCACCGGCACGAGCGTCTGGAACGCCTGCCAGATCATGAACGCCCGGACGTGGCGGTCCTCGAACTCGCGGCGGATCACGTCCCAGGCGGTGATCGCGTTGCGCCGCAGCCAGATCCGCCCGCGGGGGTGGTCCAGAAGCATCTCGTCGAGCGAGGGGCCGAAGCCGGGCGGCGTGACCCGCGCCCGACCGAAGATCCCCTTGACCTCGTCGTACTCGGCGATGAGCCGGCGGTAAGCCGCGGCGTCCCGCCGCGAGAAGCGGGCGATCTCGTCGCAGGTGCGGTCGAGGTCGAGCCACATCGTGAGCTGCTCGCCGTCGGGGAACGCCACGTGGCCGACGGGATCGGGCTCGAAGTACTCGAGCCCGTAGTCGGCGTGGAGCCCGAGCTCGTCGTTCGTCAGCAGTGGGTTCACGCGGATGATCGTGTGGCCGGTCGAGCAGGAGTCGATCCTGTAGCCGGGGCCGAGCAGTGCCTCGGTGGCCGCGCCGCCGCCCGGGATGGGCCGGGCGTCGAGGACGAGGCACTCGTAGCCGGCCTTCGCGAGGTAGGCGGCCGTGATCAGGCTGTTGTGGCCGCCGCCCGCGACCACGACGTCGGCGGTGTGGGTCATCGCACGGTCTCCTTCGCTGCGAGCAGTTGCTCCGCGTTGCGGCCGAGGATCGCCTCCTCCACGTCGGGCGGCAGCCCGAGCGCCCGCACGGTGTCGACTTCGCGCGCATCGCCCATGTCGAACGGATAGTCGGAGCCGAGCAGCACGCGGCCGGCGCCGGCGAAGTCGACCAGCGCGCGCAGGAGCGCGTGGTCGTGCGTGAGCGTGTCGAAGTGGAAGCGCCGGATCGACTCATCGGGCGACCCGCGGAGCCGCGACCTAGCCTGCCGCTGGAAGCCGTGGGCGTGCCGCAGCCGGCCGCGCACCGCGAGCAGGGCGCCGCCGCCGTGGGCGAGCAGCACGCGCAGCCCGGCGTGGCGCTCCATCACGCCGGCCATCACCATGTGTGCGGCGGTCGTGGCCGTCTCGAGCGGGTTGCCGACGGTGTTCCAGAGGTAGTAGTCGTGGAACGCCGGCGAGTCGAAGCCCCGGGTGGTCGGGTGCACGAACACGAGCGCGCCGGTCTCCTCCGCCGCCTCCCAGAACGGCTCGAAGCGGTCGTCGCCGAGGTAGACGCCGCGAACGCTCGCCGCGACCTCCACGCCGCCCAGCGTTCCGGCCGCCATCAGCGAGCGAAGCTCGCCGGCGGCCAGCTCGGGGTCCTGCAGGGGCAGCGCGCCGAGCGCGGCCACGCGCCCGGGGTGGTCGCGGACCACCCCGGCGAGGGCGTCGTTCTGGATGCGGGCCCGCGCCAAGCCCTCCTCCGGCTCGGCGTCGTAGTACAGGAGCGGCACCCAGGGAGACAGCAGCACCCGGTCCACGCCGGCCTCCGCCTGGGCGGCGAGGATGCCCTCGATCTCGACGAACTCGGCGACCGCCGCCCTGATCTCGCGGCCCTCCAGCTCGACGACCCGAGCGCCGTCGTCGTCGCGGTAGACGCGCGGGCGCCAGCCCTCCCCCGGGTCGGCGTCGCGCGTCAGCTCCGGCACGATCACGTGCGCGTGCGCGTCGACGATCATCCGGTCAGCCCTCGATCGCGATCAGCGCCAGCACGCCGGTCACCACGAGCAGCCCGCCGAGCCACACCCGCGCGCTCGCCGTCTCGAGGTGGCGGCCCACCATCAGCGGCGCCAGCGCGAGCGTGATCGGCACCGCGAGGAGGTTCGTCGCCAGGACCACCGCCACGTCGGTCTCGTCGAGCGCCAGCAGCCGGAACCAGGTGGCGAACGCGACTAGCACAGCCGCGACCAGCTTGAGCGCCAGCGTGTTGCGGGCGATCGAGCGGATCGCGCCGAGCGAGCCGCGCGCGGAGAGCACCCCGCCCAGCGTGGCCGTGGCCGCGAGCAGCCCCAGCGTCACGCCCAGCAGCGGCGAGTCGAGCCCCTCGAGCGCCTCCACCGTCAGCACGGCGCTCAGCGCCCACATGAAGGCCGTGCCGAAGGCGAAGATCGAGTCGCGCTCCACCCGGAAGTCGCCGCTGCCGCGGGTCGCGAGGATCCAGGCGCCGGCCATGATCGGCAAGATGGCCGCCAGCGCGGCCGCGCTGGGGAGCTCGCCGAGCGTGATCGCAGCGAGAACCACCCCGAACAGCGGCGTGAGCGTGATCAGCGGCGCCGTGCGCGAGGCGCCGATGCGCTGCTGGCTCACGTTGAGCAGAAGCCAGCCGAGGACGAAGTGGATGATTCCGACCAGTGCGAATAGCGTGATCGCGCCGCCGGTCGCCTGCCCCAGCTGGCCGAGGTCCTCCGAGGCGACGCTCGCCACGACCAGAATCGCGGTGGCCGCTGAGAGCTGCAGGAACGTCGAGACGTAGGGATCCTCGATGCCGCGTATCGCGCGCCGGTTCAGGCTCTGGAAGAGGCCGAACCCGATTCCGGAGGCGGTCGCCCACAGGACGCCGCTCACGCGCGGGCGACGCTGCCGCCGAAGTAGAGCGCAGCCATCTCCGGGTTGTTCAGGACCGCGTCGGCCTTCCCGGTCAGGAGCACTCGACCGCTCTCCATGACCACGCCCTGCTTCGCGAGCCGCAGCCCGAAGCGCACGTTCTGCTCGACGAGCAGGATCGTCTTGCCGGCTTCGACCATCACGTTGATCGACTCCCACACGTGCTTGAGCGCCTTGGGGTCGAGGCCGAGCGACGGCTCGTCGAGCATGACGAGCTTCGGGTCGAGCATCAGGGAACGACCGAACTCGACCATCCTGCGCTGGCCGCCCGACAGGTTCCCGGCGGGGTCGTCGGCCCGCTCCCCGATAATCGGGAAGAGCTCGGCGACCGAGTCGTAGCGCTTTCGGAGCAGCTTCCGGTCGCGGCGCTGGATGTACGCGCCCATCAGCACGTTCTCCTTCACCGTCAGCCCGGGGAAGAGGGCATTCGACTGGGGGACCTGCGAGACGCCCATGGCGAGGATGCGCGACGGGTGGAGCCCGGAGACGGAGCGGCCCTCGAGCTGGACGTCGCCCTTCCGCGGCTCGAGGAGGCCGCTGACCGCCCGCAGCACGGTTGATTTGCCCGCGCCGTTGGGTCCCACGATGCAGCACACCGAGCCCGCCGGCACCTCCAGCTCAACCCCCTGGAGCACGTCGCCGCCGCCGTAGCCCGCGTACACGTCCGTCAGCTTCAGCATCTCACGCCCCGACCGGCTGCTCGAGGCGGAAGTCCTCGCCCAGGTAGGCGTCGAGGACCTTGGGGTCGCGCTGGATCTCGTCGGGCGTGCCGCTCGCGATGTTCTGGCCGCGTGCCAGGACGAGGACGGGATTGCAGAGGCCAAGCACGAACGGCATGTTGTGCTCGACGATCAGGAACGTCTTGCCGCGGGCGTTCAGCTCGCGGATCATCTCGCCGATCCGCTCGATGAGCGTGGGGTTGATGCCGCCCGCCGGCTCGTCCAGCATGATGAGCTTCGGGTCCAGCATCAGGATCTGGGCGAGCTCGACGAGCTTCTGCTGCCCGTAGGAGAGCGCGGAGGCCCGCACGTCGCGGTACTTCCGCATGCCGACGAAGTCGAGCAGCTCCTCGGCCCGGCGCGCCTCCCGGCCGGACACGGCGTCCGCCCCGAGCAGGCCGACGTGGAACTCGCGCAGCGGCGCCACGACGTTCTCGAGCACGGTCATCTCCCGGAACAGGCGCGTGATCTGGAACGTCCGCCCGAGCCCGGCGTGCGCGCGCCGCCACGGCGGCTTGCCGTCGATCCGCTGCCCGTCGAACCGCACCTCGCCCGCCTGTGGCGCCATCGTGCCGCCGATCAGATTGAAGACCGTGGTCTTGCCGGATCCGTTCGGACCGATGAGGGCGGTGATCGACCCCTCCGGCACCGCAAACGACGCCCCGTCGACGGCCCGGACGCCGCCGAAGCGCTTCTCGAGCCCCTGCACCTCGAGGAGCGGCCGGGCGTCCGCCGGCGGGGCCGCGGGCGTCGGCGTCTCGCGCTCGCGGAGGTCGATGCCGGTCAGCCGCTCACCGGCCAGCCCCGCCTTGCCGCGGTTGCGCCAGCGCTCGATCCAGCCCGCGGCGGTGGGGATGATCCCCCGGGGCAGGAACAGCACGACGAGCGCCAGCAGGCCGCCGAAGATGATCAGCCGCGCGTTGCCGCCGCCAAACTCGTTGTTGCTCGTCTCGTTCAGCCACTCGATCAGGAACGCGCCGAGCACCGGCCCCCACAGCGTGGCGCGCCCGCCGATCAAGAGCGACAGGATGATCTGGACGCTCAGCAGGATGTTGAACATCCCCAGCGGGTCGATGAAGCTGACGTAGTAGCCGTAGACCCCGCCGGCCATCCCCACGAACACGGCGCTCGCGACGAACGCGAGGATCTTGTAGGTCGGCGTGCTCACCCCCACGGTCGCCGCCTTGTCCTCGTCCTCGCGGATCGCGATGAGCCCCATCCCGAACTTGTTGCGCCTGATCCACCACGAGGCCAGGAGCGAGACGGCGAGCAGCCCCATCAGCGTGTAGTAGAAGGGCCAGTACTGGTACTCGGCACTCCAGGTCGGGATCGGAAGCGTGATGCCCCCGGTGCCGTTCGTGAGCGCGTCCCAGTTGGTGGCGAGCAGCTGCACGAGGAACAGAAACGCGATCGTGAGGATCACGAACGCGTGGCCGCGGGCGCGCATCGCCACCACGCCCAGCAGCGCGGCGACGACCCCGGCCAGCACGCCGGCGACGGGGACCCACACCCACGGCGACCCGCCGATGTCGGTGACGCAGATGCCAACCGTGTAGGCGCCGAGCCCGATGAACGCGCCCTGGCCGAGCGAGATGTACCCGGCGTAGCCGGTGATGATGTTCAGTCCGACCGCCCCGATTGCGAAGACCATCGAGAGGATGATCATGTTCTGGTAGTAGAGGTCGTCCGACAGGACCGGGAAGACCGCGACGAGCAGGACCGCCACCGCGACCACCGCCGTCCAGGGCGACCGCAGTGCCCTTGACGGCGCCCCCGCGGGTGGCGCGCCGCCGCCCTTGAGCGTCCCCTCGGCGATCGCCGCGCCCGCGTCCGTCATGTCGTGGCCACGTCCTGACGCAGCCGCATGCCGAGGATTCCCTGCGGCCTGAGCAGCAGCACGATGAAGACGAACACGTAGGGCACGCCGGTGGCCCACTCGGGCCCGATGTAGGTGACGGTCATGAGCTCGGCCACGCCGAGGCAGAGCGCCCCTATCACCGCACCGGGCAGGCTGCCCATCCCGCCGAGGACGATGATGCCGAGCAGCCGCGCGATCCACTGGTAGTGCGAGCCCGGCAGGAAGGGGTAGAGCACGCTCGCGATCGCGCCGCCGGCGCCCGCGCTCGCGACGCCGATCGCGAACGTCAGCGCGGCGACGGAGGCGACGTTGACGCCCACGAGCTCGGCTCCCTGCGGGTTCACGGCGCTCGCGCGGATGGCGCGTCCGACCCAGCTGCGCGTGAGGAAGACGTAGAGCGAGGCAAGGACGACGATCGCGACGAGACCGCCGTAGACCTGGGCCTTCGGCAGGAAGATGTCGCCGATCCCGAAGCTCTCCGTGAAGTAGCCCGGGCGGACCGAGTGTGAGGTGTTACCCCAGATCACGCCCATGAGCCCCTCGAGCAGCAGCGCCAGCCCGAACGTCAGCAGCACCGAGGCGGCCGGGGGCGCCTTCCGGATCGGCCGAATCGTCGCGTTGTAGAGCAGCCACCCGAACCCGAACATCAGCGGCGTGAGCACGACGATCGCGGCGAGCGGATCCATCCCCGTCTCGCGCCACAGCGACCAGGTGACGAAGGCGGCCAGGATGAGAAACGCGCCGTGCGCGATGTTGATGACGTTCATCACGCCGAAGATCAGCGTGAGGCCCGACGCCAGCAGCGCGTACACGCCGCCGATCAGGAGGCCGAGGATGAGCGCCTGGAGGAACTCGGTCACTGGCTGCGCCTACCGGGGGCGCCTCCCTGCTACCCGGCTCCCTCCGGCCTCCAACCCGGGATGATCTCCTCGGTGGTGGCGGCCTCGTCCGGCAGGATGATTTCCGGCACGCCGCTTTGCCACTGGCCGATCAGGAACTCGCCCTCCGGGCGGCCGGCGTCGTCCCAGCTCAGCGGGCCGAGGACGGTGTCGACGGTGTTCTCGCGCAGCCAGTCCGCCAGCTCAATCTGCCGCTCGCGGTCGATCGTCCCAACCGCCTTCACCGCCGCTTCGAGTACCTGCGCCGCGGCGTAGGCGTCGGCCGCGTCCTCGGGCACCTCGGTGCCGCCGAACATCTCGCGGTACTTCGCGACGAACGCCTCGTTGCCGGGGGTCTGTGCCTCCTTCGAGTGGCTCACCCCGTAGAAGATGCCCTCGGTGGTCTGCTCGCCAAGCGCCCCGGAGTATTGGTCACCCAGCGACGGCGCCGTCGTCTGGTAGAGGATCTTCGGCGTGAAGCCCGCCTTGCGGAGCGCGCGCACCATGCCGACGCCGTCCTCGAACGTTGCGCCGTGGACGACCACGTCCGGGTTCCTCGACCTAAGCGCGTTCGCGATGCCGTCGAGGTTCGGATTGTCGATCGTGTAGGTCTCGCGGTAGACGGTGCGGATACCGGCGTCGCTCAAGATCTTCTCGATGCCCTCCGAGGTCGGCTGCGCGAACGGGTCGTCAAGCGTTGGATAGGCGGCTGTCTTCGGCCGCTCGTTCTCGGGCAGCTCGGCGATGTAGTTCGCCCACAGCTCGCCCTGCTTGTCCGCGGTGGCCTGCTGGGCGAAGAAGAGGAACCGGAACCCGCGGTCGAACAGCTCCGGCGCGCCGCCGGCCGGCTCCACGTACAGCATCCGGTTGCGCTCCGCCACGGCGGAGGCGGGCAGATTGAGGAGCGAGGAGAAGGTGCCGAGCAGCAGGTCGACCTGGTCGCGGCTGATCAGCGCGTTGTAGTCGGCGACGATCGTGTTCTGGTTGCTCTGGTCGTCCTTGATCACCATCTCCACGGGCCGGCCGTCGATGAGGCCGCCCTTCTCGTTGACCATCGCCTCCCAGACCTGGTAGCCCTGCCGCGCCGCCTTGCCGGGCTCCGAGAACTCGCCCGTCAGCGGGAGCGAGGCGCCGACCTTGATCGGGTCGCCGCTGGCTTCGCCGCCGCCGCCACCACCGCCACCGTCGTCGTCGTCACCACAGCCCGCCGCGGCCATAAGGGCCAGCGTGAGCGCGACAACAAGCAGCCGACCGAGCTTCCGCATGTGACCTCCCTCCGCCTGTCGGGGCGGTGTCGCCCCCGTCGGGGCGATCTTGCAAACGTTTGCTGCAATCGTGTGCAGCCTATGCGGCGCCGGGTGGGTTGTCAAGACGGAACGGCGGCGCCGAGGCGCGCCGCAGTCGAGATCGACATTGGGCGGCTGCTCGCCGCCGTCGGAGCCGGAAAGGCGGCGATGAGGGCGATGTATCGGGTCTGCGCCTCGCGCCGCGTAGGGCCGGCGCTCGGCCGGTGCGTTGCGGGGGCGGGCCGGGGTGCACAGGGTTTTGGGTGTCATAGGACCAAAAGTCTGGGCACCGTGCCGACATCAGGCGGATCACCCCCGCTGTCGGCTGGACCGCGACGCGCGACCTGCCGGCGCCGCCCGCGGAGACCTTCCGCGACTGGTGGCGGCGCGAGCGGGCCGCGGCGACGGCCAAAACCCCCACGCGTTCGACGTTATGTGCGAATAGCGCACGAAAGGTCAAACGCGTGGCGCGGCGGCGGCGATTCGGGCCCCGCCCGCAACGCCGTCCTCGGTGCAATCCGTGCGGCGCTCGCCGATGCGCTGCCCACGCCGGGCTCCCTTCGTTCCCCCCGAGCGACCGCGCTAGGAGCCTCCCCCGTACTCCTCCGCGGCCCGCTCGACCTCGGCCCGGTCCCAGTCGTTGATCTCGGCGATCAGCTCGTCGTTCAGCGCCTCCTGGACGTTGATCTTGTCGCTCTCCTCGATTACGCCCGCCCGGACGAGCACGTCCTGTCCCGTCTCCCAGACGTCGGGCCGTAGGTCGCCGATCCGCTGTGGGTCGTCCGGCTTCATGAGCTGGATCGCGAGGTCGAGCGCCGCCTCGCCGCTCGCCTCGTTGCGCCACTCGGCCGGCACCTTCTCACGGGCGATCTGCTCCACGACCTCCCGGTTCACCTGGCCCACGTGCTGCGCCTTGGCCCAGGCGCGCAGGAAGCCCACGATCGCCTCGCGCTTCTCCTGCAAGGTGCCTGGGAGGGTCGCCAGCGGGTTGCCGTCGATTCGGCCCACGTCCTCGGGCGTGATGTTGCGCAGGGCGACCCCGTTGGCCGACAGCGCGGTGAAGTCCGAAGCGTTGCCCACGTAGGCGTCGATCTCGCCGTCCTCGAAGGTCTGCGCCACGAGCGCGCCGCTCGTGCCGACGACCGCGGTCTCCACGTCGTCCTTCGGAACGCCCGCGGAGTCGAGCATCGCGTCGAGGAGCCTCGTGCTCTCCTCCGATTCGAGCCCGACGGTCTTGCCGGCCACGCCCTTGATGTCCTGGATCGGGCTGTCCTCCGGCACGACGATCCCTGCGGTGTTCGTGTGCTGCGGGCTGAAGATCGCCTCGTGCTCGCCGCCCTTCGAGCGGGCCAGGATGATCTCGTCCACGTCGGCGAACGAGACGTCCGCGTCGCCGTTGTCGAGGAAGGCGGTCGCGGAGATCTCCTCCGCGGCGGGCGCCAGATTGGGCTTCACGCCCTCCTCCTCGAAGAACCCGAGCTCCTCCGCGACCAGGGCCGGATAGAACAGCGCCGACGGCGGGGTCGGGAGCGCATACGTGATCTCCTGCGTTCCGCCGCCGTCGCCTCCTCCGCCTCCGCCGCCGTCGTCATCGTCGTCGCCGCAGCCGACGCCCACCGCGACGACCGCCGCTGCCAGCACGGCCGCCAGCGCCTTGAACCTGTACACGTCCTTCCTCCTGTCGTTGAGCCGGGGCACCCGTCCTCACCCCCGTCCGGCCAGCGTCGGGCTGGGCTTCGAGGGCACTCCTCCCTGCCGCGCGCGCTTCCTCGCCGCCTTGGCCGCGCGCCGCCGCGAGCGGGCGACCAGCCGGCCGTCGTGCAACCAGAACACCGTCCTTCGCTCCAGCCATTCCATGGTGCCGTACAGCACCAGGCCGACGATCATCAGCATGAGGATCACCGCGAACGCGTCCGCGATCGCGAGCTGGCTCGAGAACTGCTGCACCAGCACCCCGAGGCCGCGCTGCGCCGAGATGAACTCGCCGACGACCGCGCCCACGAGGGAGAGGCCGGCGGCGGTCTTGAGGCCGGCGAACATGACCGGTAGCGAGCCCGGAACCATCAGGTGGACGAACGTCTGGAGCCTGCTTGCTCCGAGTGAGCGGAACATCTCGCGCTCGTCCTCGTTCACCGTGAGGATCCCCGTCAGGGCGTTCACGTAGACGGGGAAGAAGGCGATGATCGCGGCGATCCAGATCTTCGAGCTGTAGCCGAAGCCCGCCCAGGCGATGATCAGCGGGGCGATCGCGATCCGCGGCGTCACCTGGAGCGCGACCGCGTAGGGGCCGAGCATCTGGCGCATGATCGGCGAGAGGCCCGAGGGGATGGCGAGCGCGAGCCCCAGCGCCGCGCCCAGGCCGAACCCGGCCACGGTCTCCCACAGCGTGGCGCCGACGTCGTCCCAGACGAAGTCGCTCGTCGCGAGCTCGTAGAAGGAGACCGCGATGTCCTTGGGGTGCGGCAGGATGCTCTCGGAGACGTAGTCCGCCGCTAACGCGAGCTCCCACAGCCCGAGCAGGATCGCCAGGAACAGAAGCGGCGGCCAGAGGCGGCGCGCGAGCCGCTTCGGCGAGAGGGCGCCGAGCAACCTACTCCGCACCGACGCCCGCCCTCGGATCCTCGACGTCCTCGAGCCCGGTGCCCTTCAGCCCGCGGTAGGCACGCAGGACGAGCTCCTGGAAGCGCGGCTGGGCGACCATCTCCTGCACGCGCGGGCGCTCGAACGGCACGTCGATCACGTCGGCGATCCTCCCGGGCCGAGGAGTCATCACGATCACCCGGTCGGCGAGCAGGATCGCCTCGGTGATGTTGTGCGTCACGAGCAGCGCGGTGGCCTCCAAGCGCTCATGCACGCGGAGCAGCTCGAGGTTGAGACGCTCGCGCGTGAGCTGGTCGACGGCGGCGAACGGCTCGTCGAGCAGCAGCACGTCCACGCCGACCATCAGCAGGCGAGCGAGCGCGACGCGCTGCTGCATCCCGCCCGACAGGTGGCGCGGATAGGTGTGCTCGAAGCCGGTCAGCCCCACGAGCTCGAGCAGCTCGTAGGCGTGGCGCTCGGCGTCGCGGTCGAGCCTGCCGCTGAGCTTCGGCGGCAGCAGCGCGTTCTCGAGCGCCGTGCGCCAGGGCAGCAGCGTCGGGCGCTGGAACATGAGCGCCACGTCCTGCCGCGGCTCGAGGACCGGACGCCCGTTCACGGAGATCTGCCCTCCGGTGAGCGGGATCAGGCCGGCGATCAGGCGCAGCAGCGTGGACTTCCCGCAGCCGCTCGGTCCCACGATCGACACGAACTCGCCCGGTCGCGCCTCGAAGCTCACGTGGTCGATGGCGAGCACACCGCCCTCGAACTGCTTCACGGCGGCGGCGACCGCGATCGTGCCGCGCGTGGCCGCGGCCTCCGCCGTGCCGGCGGTCCCGGCGTCCTCCGACTGCGGCAGCTGCTCCGCCAGTGCTACTTGCCTCCCATTGTCCGACTTACCCACTACCCCGCCCGCCGGTCTTGCAATCGTTTGCGCTGCAATCGTTTGCGATCCTACTCGCGGGCCTTGCGCCGGTCAACCCGGCTCCGTTAAGGCTGCTTTACGCGATGGCGGCCGTTCCATGGAGCGCCAGCCCCTCGGCTCGGCCGGGCTTCAGGCGGGCTTGGGCGCTCTCCCTACGCCCGCGGCCGGCCCGGTCGAGCCGCGGACCACCAGCCTCGGCTCCAGACGGATCTGGCGCCGTTCCGCCTCGCCGTCCTGCAGTCGCTCGAGCATGAGCTCGGCCGCGGCGGCGCCGATCTCGTAGTGCGGGATGTGGATGGTCGTGAGCGGCGGCTGGAAGCGGTCCGCGAACGGCATGTCGTTGAAGCCGACGACCGACACGTCGTCGGGGCACCGCACGCCGTGCTCGGCGAATACGTCGTAGCAGCCGAGCGCGAGCAGGTCGTTGGCCGCGGCGATCGCCGTGAGCTCCCGCCGCTCCGTGATCAGCTCCTCGCAGAGCCGGGCGCCCTCCGCCTCGGTGAAGGCCTCCGCGACCCGCACCAGACCCGCCTCCGGCTCGATCCCGGCGGCCCGCATCGTCGCGTGGAAGCTCTCGTAGCGGTCGAGCCCCGTGGAGTAGTCGAGCGGCCCGGCCAGGTGGGCGATCCGGGTGTGTCCGAGCGAGAGCAGGTGCTCGACCGCCAGCCGCATGCCCATGCCGTCGTCGGCCGCGGCCGAGCTCACAGGCAGCTCGGGCTGGCGCCTGTTGACCAGCACCAGCTCGAGCCCCGCCTCGAGCAGCTCGTCGTGGAGGCGGTGGTCCCGGCGCGCCGTGGCGGCGACGATTCCGTCCACCTGCCGGGCACGCATGGCCTGCAGGTCGAGGAGCTCGCGCTCCGGGTCGTTGTCGGTGTTTGCGACGAGCGGCGTGTACCCCGCCGTCTCGAGCCCGTCCTCGATGCCGCGCAGGATCGGCGGGAAGAGCGGGTTCGTCAGGTCGGGAATGAGCACCCCGATCGTGAACGATCGGTTCGTCCTGAGGCCGCGCGCGATCGGGTTCGGCTGGTAGCCGAGCTCCTCCGCCGCCTTGAGCACCCGCCTCGCGGTCTCCGCGTTCACGAGCGCGCGGGTCTCCTCGTTGAGCGCGCGCGACACGGTCGCGGGATGCACGCCGGCCACCCGCGCCACGTCGCGCAGGGTCACGGCGGTGCCGCCCCTGGTGTTCGATGCGGCCATCAGGGGGTCATTATGCATACGTTTGCAGCCGCTCCCGACTCGTGACGGACACCGCCCTCGACACGACCCGCACCGAGCCGCCGCCGGCGTCGGCGCTCGCGCCGCTGCGCCGGCCGGGGTTCCGCGCCGCCTGGACCGCGCTGGCCGGCTCCCAGCTCGTGATCTGGATGAACACGGTCGGGGCCGTGACGGTGATCGCCGCACGCTCGGACTCGCCCACGCTGATCGCGCTCGTCCAGACCGCGAACAGCGTGCCGGCCGTCCTCCTCGCGCTGCTCACCGGCTCGCTGGCGGACATCGTCGACCGCCGGCGGTTCGCGGTCGCCTCCCAGGCGTGGATGCTGCTCTCGGCGGCGGCGCTCGCCGTCCTGACGCTCACGGACGTCGTCACGCCGGCGCTTGCGCTCGGACTCACCTTTGCCCTCGGCGCCGGCATGGCGACGACGTTTGTGATCTACCAGGCGCTGACCCAGGACTTCGTGCCGCGAGCGGAGCTCCACTCGGCCGTGGCTCTCAACGGCGTCGCGATAAACCTGGCCCGCGCCGCCGGGCCGGCCCTCGCCGGCCTGATCATCGCCGCCCTCAGCGCGGGCGCCCTCTTCGCGGTCGAGGCCGGCCTGCTGGTCCTCATCATCGGAGTGGTCCTCATGCGGGTGCGCCCGCCGGGCCCCGCACGGGCCTCCGGCGAGCGGCTCGCGCCGGCAGTGCGCGCCGGCGTGCGGTTCGTGCGCTTCTCGGCGCCCGTGCGGACCGTGCTGCTCCGCGGCGCGATGTTCTCGGTGTCGGCGAGCGCGCTGTGGGCGCTGCTGCCGGTCGTGGCCATCGAGCGGCTCGGCCTGTCCGACAGCAGCTTCGGTCTCCTGATGGGGTGCGTCGGGGTCGGCGCGATCACCGGCGCCTCCCTGCTGCCGCGGCTGCGCCGCCGCCTGGCGTTCGACCACCTGATCGCCTTCGCCAGCCTCGGCCTGGCGGCGGGGCTCGTGGCGCTCGCCTACGTGCCGCTGGCGGAGGTCGTCGCCGTTACGCTCCTGCCGACCGGCGCCTGCTGGCTGCTGGTCCTCTCGTCGCTCAACACCGCCGCTCAGCGCGTGGCGCCCGGGTGGGTCCGGGCGCGGACGCTCGCCGTGTTCCAGCTCGTGATGCAGGGCGGCCTCGCCGCGGGCAGCCTCGGCTGGGGGCTGCTCACCGGCGCGACGGACGTCGGGGTTGCGCTCACCGTCGCGGCGGCCGGCATCGCTGTCGGCGTGGCGCTCGCCCGGCGCTGGCCCCTGGCGGGCTCCGAGCGCGCCGACCTGACGCCCGCGGGGCAGTGGCCCGACCCGACCGTCGAAGTCGAGCCCCGCCCGGATGACGGGCCCGTGCTCGTCACCGTCGAGTACGAGATCGACCCCGCCGAAGCGGAGCGGTTCATGGAGGTGATGGACGACCTGGGCCGGGTGCGGCGGCGGGACGGCGCCTACCGGTGGCGGCTGTACGCGGACCTGGAGCAGGCCGGCCGCTACCTCGAGACGTTCGTGGTCGACTCCTGGCAGGAGCACCTGCGCCAGCACGGGCGCTTCACGGTCGCCGACCTGGAGGTGGAGGAGCGCGCCAAGTCGATGCATCGCCGCGAGCGGCCCCCCGCGGTTCGCCACCTGCTGTGGGCCCCGGCCGCGCTCGAGGCGGCCCGCCGGGAGGACGAGCGAGAGTAGGCGACAGGCACGCGAGCGCGCCCGAAGGCGGCCCGTATGATCAGCGGCAGCCGCATGCCCGCCCCATCGGCACAGTTCTCGCTCACGTTACGCGTGGCACTGCCGCAGAGGCCCGGGGGCCTCCTCGGCAAGGTCACTGCCGCCATCACCCGCGCCGGCGGCGCGATCGTCGCCGTCGACACGGTCGAGGCCCGCGGCGAGCGCACGATCCGCCAGATCACCGTCGAGTGCTCGAGCGTCGAGCACCGCGGCCATGTGATCTCCGCTGTCCAGGCCATCCGCGGCGTCGAGCTCGTCGAGATAACCGACCGGACCTTCGAAGTGCACCGCCTGGGCAAGATCCACACCGGCCTGAACATGCCGGTCAAGACCCGCGACGACCTCTCGATGGCCTACACGCCGGGCGTGGCCCGGGTGTGCTCCGCGATCGCGGACAACCGCCAGAAGGCCTTCAAGTACACGATCAAGGCCAACACGGTCGCCGTCGTCTCGGACGGGACCGCGGTCCTCGGCCTCGGCGACATCGGGCCCGAGGCGGCGATGCCCGTCATGGAGGGCAAGGCAATGCTCTTCAAGGAGTTCGCCGACGTCGACGCCTTCCCGATCTGCGTCTCCACGAAGGACGTCGACGAGATCGTCGAGACGGTGGTCCGCATCGCCCCGACGTTCGGCGGGATCAACCTGGAGGACATCTCCTCGCCGCGCTGCTTCGACATCGAGCAGCGCCTGCAGGAGGCGCTCGACATCCCTGTCTTCCACGACGACCAGCACGGCACGGCGATCGTCACGCTGGCGGCGCTCATCAACGCCTGCCGGCTCACCGGGCGGCGCATGGAGGACCTCGAGGTTTTGATGGTGGGGGCCGGCGCGGCCGGCGTCGCGGTCGCGAAGATCCTGATGGACGCGGGCGTCACATCGGTCGTCGCCTGCGACCGGTTCGGCGCCATCCACAGCGGCCGCCAGGACTACGAGGCGCGCTCGATGAACGCCCCGAAGCGCTGGCTCGCCGAGCACACGAACCCGGACCGCCGCGACGGGCCGCCGCGCTCCGTGATCGAGGGCACCGACCTCTTCATCGGCCTCTCGGGTCCGGGGATCATCGACGCGTCCGACCTCGCGAAGATGAACCCCGACCCGTTCGTCTTCGCGATGGCCAACCCGAATCCCGAGGTGCACCCGGACAAGGCCGCGCCCCACGTGCGCGTGATGGCAACCGGACGCTCCGACTTCCCGAACCAGATCAACAACGTGCTCGCCTTTCCCGGTGTCTTCCGCGGAGCGCTCGACGTCCGCGCTCCCGCGATCACCGAGGAGATGAAGCTTGCCGCCGCGCGCGGCATCGCCGGCGTGGTGGACGACGACGAGCTGGACGAGGACTACATCATCCCGAGCGTCTTCAACCGCGAGGTGAGCCGCGCCGTGGCGCGCGCCGTGGCGGAGGTGGCGGACCGGCGCGACGAGCCCGAGTCCGAGCAGCCCACCGTAGAGCGCGCGGCCGTCGGCCCGTGAAGTTAACGCTGGGGCACCCGCGGGAAAGCATCCTGGATTGTGCGTCCCACAGACGTGCTAGGCAGGATCCTTGCTGCTGACGCTAGCTCGCGCCCCGCTCCTTCTCGTGAATCGCGTGCTGCTCGGCCCGCAGCTCGGCGACGGTCTTGCCGCCGCTGCCGAACGGGCCCTGGAGCTTCCAGCGCGAGTCGGCCTTGGCGGGCCAGAGCAGCCAGATCACCACTCCGGCGACCGTCAGGAGGAGCCCGAAGGCGATCCCCAGCTTCTCGCCGTAGCCCTTCCTCGCGGAGAGGTAGGAAGTGACGATCGCGGACGCGAGCCACAGATAGGTGAGCCACAGCGCGCGCGCACCGATGACCGCGAGCTCGAGCTTCATGCGCCCAGGTACGCCTTCTGCACGTCGGGGTTCGTGCGTAGCTTGCCCGACTCGTCGTGGATGGCGATCGTGCCGGTCTCGAGCACGTAGCCCCGCTTCGACACGTCGAGCGCGTAGTTCGCGTTCTGCTCGACGAGGAGGATCGTGGTGCCCTGGCGGTTGATCTCGGCGATCGTCTCGTAAATCCGCTCGACCAGGATCGGGGCGATGCCCATCGACGGCTCGTCCAGCAGCAGGAGCTTCGGGTTAGCCATCAGCGCCCGGCCGATCGCGAGCATCTGCTGCTCACCGCCCGACATCGTGCCGCCCTTCTGGCGTTCGCGCTCCTTGAGGCGCGGAAACAGCGCGAAGACCCGGTCCAGGTCACGGCCGACGCCGTCCCGGTCCTTCCGCAGGTAGGCACCGAGGTCGAGGTTCTCGCGCACGGTCATGCGCGGGAACACGTGGCGTCCCTCCGGCGACAACGAGATGCCCATCTGGACGATCTCCTGCGGTGGCACCTCGCCGATCTCGGTGCCGTCGAACTTGACCGTGCCCTCGCGCGGCGGTGTCAGGCCGGAGATCGACCGCAGCGTCGTGGACTTGCCCGCCCCGTTCGATCCGATCAGCGTCACGACCTCGCCCTCGTCCACTGTCAGCGAGACGCCCTTCAGCGCCTCGATGTTGCCGTAGAAGGTGTGCATCTCGTTGATTTCGAGCAGCGCCATCAGACCTGTCCTCCGTCCCCCCGCTGGGCGGCGCCCGCCTCGGCCTCCTTGCCGCCCTGCGTGCCGAGGTAGGCCTCGACCACGCGCGGGTTCTGGCGCACCTCCTCGGGTGATCCCTCGGCGATCTGCTGGCCGTGGTCGAGCACCGTGATGTGCTCCGAGACGCCCATCACCACCTGCATGTCGTGCTCGATCAGCAGGATCGTGAGGCCGCGCTCGTCGCGCAGCCGACGCATGAAGGTGGTCAGCGACGCCGACTCCTGCGGGTTCATGCCGGCGGTCGGCTCGTCGAGGAGCAGCAGCTTGGGATCGGAGGCGAGCGCCCGGGCGATCTCCAGCCGCCGCTGGTCGCCGTAGGAGAGGTTGACCGATAGCTGCTCGTGCTGGCTCTCGGGTATCCCCACATACGACAGGGTCTCGCGCGCCTTCTGGTCGACCGCCTTCTCCTCCCGTGTGACCCAGGGCGCGTGGAAGATCGAGCCGAACAGCCCGGCCTTCATCCGGGCGTTCTGTCCCACCATCACGTTCTCGAGCGCGGACATGGTCGCGAACAGGCGGATGTTCTGGAACGTCCGCGCCACGCCGTCCTTCATGATCAGGTCCGGGCGCCGCCCGGTCACGTTGCGGCCGTTGAAGGAGATGCGCCCGTAGGTCGGCTTGTAGAGGCCGGTGAGCATGTTGAAGAACGTGGTCTTGCCGGCGCCGTTCGGGCCGATGATCGAGACGATCGAGCGCTCCGGGATCTGGAACGTGATGTCCTCCACGGCCACCAGGCCGCCGAAGACCTTCGTAACGTTCTGGGTCGTCAGGAGCGGGGACCCGGCGAGGCCGCCGTCCGAGCTCGTCGCGGGTGTGGTGGCCTCGTCGTTCATGCGCGCGCCTCGATCGTCCGCTCCTCGGCCTCGCCGACGCCGGTGGTGGTCCCGGCGCCCAGGTGCTGGACCAGCTCCATCTGCCGTCTTCGCTCGGGGATGAGGCCCTCGGGCCGGAGCACCATCATGATCACGAGGAGGAAGCCGAAGATCCCGAACGACAGCTCGGTGAGGTCGAAGTCGAGCCCGACCTTGGACGGGTAGTCGTTGAAGACGTCCGGGATCAGATTGTTGTTGATGAAGGACAGCACGATCGCGCCGAGCACCACGCCCTCGATCGAGCCGATCCCGCCCAGGATCACCATGGCGAGCACGAAGATCGAGAACGAGAACTGGAACTGGTCGGCGTTGACCGTGTTCAGGTACGAGGCGAGGAAGGCGCCCCCGACGCCGCCGAAGGCGGCGCCCGTGCCGTAGGCCAGCAGCTTGGTCCTCACGAGCGGCACGCCCATCGAGGCCGCGGCCACCTCGTCCTCGCGAAGGGCGATCCAAGCCCGGCCGAGGCGCGAGTCGCGCAGCCGGTAGTTCACGAACAGAGCGATGAACACGAACGCCAGCGCAACGAAGTACCACGGCCTCAGCTCGAGCGACTCGAACGGCGCGAGGAACGGCAGGTCGACCTTGTCCACCGGGGTGATTCCCTGGCGGCCGTTCGTGATCTCCTGGCCGCCGATCACGAGCTCGTCGCCGTTGAGTACGACGCGGTAGATGATCTCGCCGAAGGCGAGCGTGACGATCGCTATGTAGTCGCCACGCAGCCGCAGCGTCGGCAGCCCGATGAGTACGCCGGCGATCGTGGTGACTATCACCGCGATGACGATCACCAGCAGGAAGTTCATGTGGATGCCGGGCAGGGTGGAGGCCGGCTCGCCGACCAGGAACGACCACCCCTCTCCGCCCCCCGCGCTCGCGACGAAGCCGGACATGAACCACCCCGCCGTGAGCGAGCCGAGCGCGAAGAAGGCGACGTAGCCGAGGTCGAGGAGGCCCGCGAAGCCGACGATGATGTTGAGCCCCAGCGCGAAGACCGTGTAGGCGAGCGCCAGCGTGGCGTCCTCGATGAACCCGGCGGTCGGATCCTGGAAGAAGGGCAGGATGATCGCCCAGGCCGCGAGCGCGGCGATGGTACCGCGGGCCACCGCCCGGTTCTCGTGGAAGAGCGCGCGAAGGGCGATCAACACCCACAGCACGAAGGCCATGAACAGGTCCATGTCGATTTCGCTCGCCACCCAGAGAATCGCGGGCAGCGCGACCAGCAGCGCGATCAGCGTGCGGTTCTCAACACGTCCGCGGATCGCGGTCGCGGCGGCGCTCATCCGGCCTCCCGGGTCTGCTCGCCGAGGAGGCCCTGCGGGCGGAAGACCATGATCAGCACGAGGTACGCGAAGACGATTGCGGGCGTCCACTCACCGCCGATCCGGTTGTCGGAAATCTGCTGGATGATCCCGATGATGAAGCCGCCGAGCACCGCCCCCTGGAGGTTGCCGATGCCGCCCATGACCGCCGCGGTGAAGGCGATCAGGCCCGCGGTGAAGCCCTGGAAGAACCAGATCGTCGTCTGGTAGAGCGCGTAGATGAGCCCGGCGGCGCCGGCCAGGAGCCCGCCGAGCAGGAACGTCAGGGAGATCGTGGTGTCGACGTTGATGCCCATGAGCCGGGCGGCCTCCGGATCCTGCGCGGTCGCCCGCATGGCACGCCCTAGGCGGCTCTGGCCGACGAAGGTGGTGAGCAGCAGGACGAGCGGGATGGTGGCGGCGACCGCGAGCACGTCGCCCTGCGACACCGAGACACCGCCGATCTCGAAGAGCTCCTTCTGCGCGTTGATCAGATCGGGGATGCCCTCGGGGGAGCCGCCGATCCAGAGGATGCCGACGTTCTGAAGGATGAAGCTGAAACCGATCGCCGTGATCAGCGGCGCCAGCTTGGGTGCGTTGCGTAATGGTCGGTAGGCGACCCGCTCGATCATCGTGTTGAGCGAGCCGCTCGCGAGCATCGCCACAAGCAGGATGACGAGGAGGCCGAGGATGAGGCCGCCGACTCCGGTCGCGACGGTCAGCCCGAGCGTGCCGAATAGGCCGGCCGACACGAGCGAGCCGATCATGAACACTTCGCCGTGGGCGAAGTTGATCAGCTCGATGATTCCGTAGACGAGGGTGTAGCCAAGCGCGACGAGCGCCCAGATCGCGCCGTTCGACAGGCCGTCGACGACGTTGTTCCCGAGGCGCGCCAGGCTTCCGTCCTGACTGATGTCCTGGATGCCGTAGACGATCGGCATCGCGAGGAGTAGCGCGATCAGGCCGTACTCGCCGATGTACCCTCGGACCTTGTCCCAGGTATTGGCCTTGACCGGCAGCCGGGCGACATCAGTACTAGCCTCCACGATCCTCCCTCGTCCCTGCGGATTCAATCAGAGACGGGGGGTCGCCCGCCAGGGCAACCCCCCGTTCTGACGTCATTGCGTACGGATTAGCCGCCGGCCTTGACGGTCTCGTCGAACTGCAGCTCGCCGTTCTCGATCGTGTAGACGCCGTAGTCGGTGATCGTGGTGTCGCCGTTCTCGTCGATGTCGTACGTGCCGAGCACCGATTTGCGGCCCTTCACGTTGAAGAGGGCGTCGATCATCGCCTGCCGATCCGAGCAGTCGGGACCGAGCTTGGCGCAGGTGTCGAGTATCAGCGTCATCGCCTCGTAGCCGTAGATGGCGTACGGATCCGGGTTCGGCTCGCCGTACTTCTTCTCGTACTGCGAGAAGAACCTCTGGCCCTCGGGCGGGTACTCGTCGGGCGCCAGCGTGGCAACGGTCAGCTTCGTTCGCTCCTGCACGTTCCCCGGGATGCCGCCCTCCGCGGGATCGGCGAAGCCTGACTCGGCGACCCCGTCGGGCCCATAGAGCTTGGCGTCCGGAACCGCGGCCGCGACGTCCTTGTAGAGCTGCACCGCGCCGTTGGCGGTGATGCCCGAGAAGACGAAGCAGTCCGCCCCGGCCTCCTGGATCGACGCCGCCTGCGAGCGGAAGTTCGGGGCTTTCGGGTCGATGCCCTCGTTGGCCGCGACCTCGAGGCCCTGCTCCTTCGCCGACGACTCGATGTTCCGCGACAGACCGGCGCCGTAGACCTCCTTGTCGTTGAGGATGTAGACCGACTGGCAGCCGTCCTTGTTCATGATGGTCGCCAGTGCGGCGCCCTGGATCGTGTCCTTGGGGACGATCCGCATGTAGTGACGCTGGCCCGACGGGTAGTACTTCTCGGGCTCGCCCTCGTCGGCCCCCGGCTCGTCCGATGTCAGTCCGACGGCGGTGTTCGCCGGGCTGACCTGGGCGATCGGCACCTCGTTCAGAATCGGGATCGAGATCGCGCTTGCGCCCGAGTTGAACTCGCCGATGTAGGCGATGGCGCTGTCGTCCTGCGCGACCCGCCGGGCGTTAGCCGACGCCTGCTCGGGCGTCCAGGTTCCCGCCTGAGCGGTCGAGTCGTCTAGCGACGTGTACTTGATTTTGTAGTCGCCCGCCTTGCCTCCAGCCTGCTCGAGGGCCAGCCTGATGCCCTCGACCATCGCGGTGGTCTGCGGTCGCGACGCGCCCTGAAGCGGCAGCGATGAGTACACGTTCAGCGTGTCCCCAGCAGCCGCGCCGCCGCCGCCGTCGTCGTCGTCGTCGCCGCACGCGGCGACGGTCAGCGCGAAGACGGCGAACAGGCAGCTGAGCAATGCCAGCCAACGTACTCGCAACATGTCCCTCCCTATAGATGGCTCCAACCGACGCGGGATCCTATGTGCCGATCGGGACGAACGACAATCGGACAGCCGAGCCTTAACGCGGAGAAAATCTGGCTTCACATTCCTCACTCGACCATTCGCTCGAATTCGAAGCGGCCGTCGCGCAGCGCCCAGAGCGCAAACGCCTGCCCGTCCACGTCGCCCGTGGCCCGTATCCGGTAGTAGCCGAGCGGTGAGCGCCGCTCGCGCACCTCGAGCGCCCGCCGGATGACACGCCTGCGGTCCGGGCCCGAGCGGGCGATCGCGTCGAGCACGAGCCGCATCGCCTCGTAGCCGTACAGCGCCTCCGGCCGGGCGACGGTGGCGCCCTCCGACTCGCGCAGGCGGCGCAGGAGCCGCCGCCCCGCCGGTCCGATCTTCACCGCCGGGCGGATCGGGGTGTACGCGTCCACCGTCGCCGGCGCCACCGGGATCGGGCGAGCCGGATCGCGGGCGAGCATGCCGCTCGTGGCGAATACCGGCGTGTCCGGCATCCGCATCTCGATCGCGGCGAGCAGGCGGCCCGTCCCCGGGCCGGCCACCCCGGCGTACGCAACGGCGTCGGGACTGCTCTCCGCGAGCGAGCGGGCGATGTCCGAGATGTCCTCGACCCGCTGCGTGTACTCCTCCGATACCACCGGCTCGGGGCCGTCCCGCCGGGCCCGCGCCGCGAGCTCGCCCGCAAGCTCACGGCCGTAGATCTCCTGGTCGAAGACCAGCGCCAGCCGGCGAGCGCCCCGCGCCCGGACCTGCTCGAGCAGCACCTCGGCCTGGAGCAGGTCGTTCGGGACGAGGCGCAGGAAGCTCCGCTCGCCCGTCGGGTAATAGCGCTCGGGGCCCGCCCGCGGGCGGCCGGGAACTCTCCGGGTGAGGCTCGTGAGGCCGTCGCCCGGGGAGACCTGGAGGATCCCGGCGTCGTTCGTGATCGGAACGGATACGGCGGAGGCGCCGTACTCGAGCTCGCCGATGTAGGCGATGGCGGTGTCGTCGTCGGCGGCGTCGTCCGCGTTCGCGCTCACCCGATCCGGGTCCCAGAGCCGGTCGCCCGGATCCGTCGAGTCGAGCCGCCGCAGCCGGACCCGCACGCCGCCAGCGCGGTGGCCGGCGTCCGCGAGCGCGAGCCGCTGCCCGGCGGCGACGGCCGCCGCGGCGGGCGCCGAGACGCCGTGCCGGGGCAGGCTCGAGTACACGGTGACCGTGCCGCCCGGGATGCGCGAGCTCTCCTCCGTCGACAGGCAGCCGCCGAGCGCCAGGGCGGCGACGCAGAGGAGGGCTGTGCGTGTCCGGGCCAACCCCAGGATTCTGACGACGGCGGTTATCGTCCCGGCGGTGCGACTCGGGGTGCTGACCGGTGGCGGCGACTGTCCCGGGCTGAACGCCGTGATCCGGGCGATCGTCCGCCGGGGCATCGACCGCCACGGCCACGCGATCGTCGGCTTCCGCGACGGTTGGCGCGGGCCGCTCGAGAACGCCTACGAGGAGCTGACGATCGAATCCACGCGCGGCATCCTGCCCCGCGGCGGGACCATCCTCCGCAGCTCGCGCACCAATCCCCTAGCCCGCGCCGACGGCCCCGAGCGGATCGGCGAGACGCTCGCCACCCTGCACCTCGACGGGCTCATCGCGATCGGCGGCGAGGACACCCTCGGCGCCGCCTCGACCCTCCACGACGACCACGGCCTCCCCCTCGTGGGCGTGCCGAAGACGATCGACAACGACCTCGGCGGCACCGACATGACGTTCGGGTTCGACACCGCCGTGCAGATCGCCACCGAGGCCATCGACCGCCTGCACACCACCGCCGAATCGCACAACCGGGTGATGATCGTCGAGGTCATGGGCCGCCACGCCGGCTGGATCGCGCTCCACTCCGGGCTCGCCGGGGGCGCCGACGTCATCCTCATCCCGGAGCGCCCGTTCGACATCGAGGAGGTCGTGCGCCTGATTCGCCGGCGCCACTCGCGCGGTCGCTTCTTCTCGATCGTCGTCGTCGCGGAGGGCGCCCTCCCGGTCGAGGGGACGATGGAGACGGTCGCCGGGGAGAAGGACGAGTTCGGCCACCTTCGCCTCGGCGGCATCGGTCAGCGGCTCGAGCGCGAGATCGAGGAACGGACCGGATTCGACGCGCGCGCGACCGTGCTCGGCCACATCCAGCGCGGCGGCACTCCGACCGCCTTCGACCGGGTGCTCGCCACCCGCCTCGGCCTGGCCGCGGTGGACGCCGCGAACGAAGGCCACTGGGGGGTCATGCCGGCGCTGCGCGGCTCCGGGATCAAGCTGGTGCCGCTGTCGGAGGCGGTCGCCGCGCTGCGGACCGTCCCGGTCGAGGAGTACGAGGCGGCCGAGACCTTCTTCGGCTGATATGGAGCGACGTTTGTCAAGCTGCCAGCGGTGATCGGCCCCACCGCGGGGTGGTGGCTGTGTTGTCGCTCCGGCGCTGGCGGGGCACGCCGCGG